>Ga0308164_10000177_pt1 | contig 159411 bp, 135 predicted proteins | sample PhyTR2_FD_201031 | JGI IMG/M metagenome (GOLD analysis project Ga0308164, IMG submission 201031) | Phyllosphere microbial communities from UC Gill Tract Community Farm, Albany, California, United States - DLSLT.R2 | ecosystem: Host-associated > Plants > Phyllosphere > Unclassified | place...
GCAAACCGGCGGGACCGCCGTAGGGGCGATCTCGACCAGGTCGACGTTTGCCTCTTCCGCCAGGCGGAAGGCTTCGGCCAAAGTCACGATACCGAGTGCTTCGTTATCGACCCCGCTCAAACGCATTTCGGGGGCAGTGATTTCGCCATTGATGCGATGCGACTTGTCAGTAGCTATGGTGATTCCTTTTAAAATTTGATAACTGGCGCGTGCGATCAGGCTTTGTTGGCGATGTCTTGCGACAGACGCTCGATCAGGGCATCGATGGACATGACGCCCAAATCGACATTACCCCGGGCCCGCACGGCCACAGTGTTGGCATCCCGCTCCTTGTCGCCCACCACGAGGATGTACGGCAGTTTTTGGACGGAATGTTCACGTATTTTATAGTTTATTTTCTCATTACGCAAATCGGTCTGCACGCGGAACCCGCTGCGGCGCAGCTTTTCAGCCACTTGTTGCACATATTCAGCCTGCGCATCCGAGATATTGAGCACCGATACCTGCACCGGCGCCAGCCATGCCGGCAGAGCGCCTGCATAGTTTTCGATCAGGATGCCGATGAAACGTTCCATCGAACCGACGATCGCCCGGTGCAGCATGACCGGCACTTGGCGCGTGTTATCCGCTGCCACGTATTCGGCGCCCAAACGCTCCGGCATGAAGAAGTCGACCTGCATGGTGCCTACTTGCCATGGACGGCCAAGCGAATCCTTCAGGTGGTACTCGATTTTCGGACCATAGAACGCGCCCTCGCCGGGCAATTCGGTCCAGGTCACGCCGCAGGCGCGCAAGCCGGAGCGCAGCGCTTCTTCGGCTTCATCCCACACTTCGTCGGTACCGATGCGATTGTCCGGACGCAGCGCCAGCTTCACTTCGATATTGTGGAAGTGGAAATCGGCATACACTTCCATCGCCTGGGTGTGGAACGACACCACTTCCGGCTCGATCTGCTCGTGGGTGCAGAAAATGTGACCGTCATCCTGCGTAAAGCCGCGCACGCGCATGATGCCGTGCAGCGCGCCCGACGGCTCGTTGCGGTGGCACTGGCCGAATTCGCCGTAACGCAGCGGCAGGTCGCGGTACGAACGCATATTGCTGTTGAAGATCTGCACGTGGCCCGGGCAGTTCATCGGCTTCAGTGCATACGAGCGGTTTTCCGACTCGGTGACGAACATGTTTTCGCGGTAGTTATCCCAGTGGCCGGTCTTGCCCCACAGGCTGGCGTCCAGAATCTGCGGCGCCTTGACCTCTTGATAGCCATTGACCTGGTACTTGTGGCGCATGTATTGCTCCACTTGCTGCCAGATGGTCCAGCCTTTCGGATGCCAGAACACCAGGCCCGGCGCTTCGTCCTGGAAGTGGAAGAAGTCGAGCTGCTTGCCCAGCTTGCGGTGGTCGCGTTTTTCCGCCTCTTCCAGCTGGAACAGGTACTGTTCCTGGTCTTCCTTCTTGGCCCAGGCCGTGCCGTACACGCGCTGCAGCATTTCGTTCTTGCTGTCGCCGCGCCAGTAGGCGCCGGCAAGCTTCATCAGTTTGAACACTTTCAGCTTACCGGTCGATGGCACGTGCGGACCACGGCACAGGTCGGTGAAACTGCCTTCGCTGTACAGCGACACGTCCTGGTCGGCCGGAATCGAGGCGATGATTTCCGCCTTGTACGCTTCGCCGATCGACTTGAAGTAGGCCACGGCCTCGTCGCGCGGCAATACCTTGCGCGTGACCGGCTCGTCCTTCTTGGCCAGTTCCGTCATTTTCTTTTCGATCGCCACCAGGTCGTCCGGCGTAAACGGACGCTTGTACGAGAAGTCGTAGTAGAAGCCGTTGTCGATCACCGGGCCGATGGTTACTTGCGCATCGGGGAACAGCTCCTTGACGGCGTAGGCCAGCAAGTGGGCGGTCGAGTGACGGATCACGTCCAGACCCTCGGGGTCCTTGTCGGTGATGATGGCCAGGTCGACGTTTTTCTCAATCAAGTGGGAAGTATCCACGACTTTGCCGTCGACCTTGCCGGCCAGCGCGGCTTTGCCGAGGCTGGTGGCAATGCTGGACGCCACTTGGGCTACGGTGACGGGACCCTCGAACTCGCGGGCGGAGCCATCTGGAAGGCGGACTGAAATCATGAATTTCTCCCTGTGGGCGCATGGCGCGCCTGTTGGTACATTGAATTAAAAAACGCGGACGAAAAAAAAACGCGGACTAGCCGCGTTTTCTCTTTTTTTGAGCAAAAAGGTTCCCGTTCGACTAGCGTCACTCCCAAAGCTTGGTAGTAGTTCGCGGTGTCATAACCGGGATGCCTTTCTCGCTCTTACATGAATTCTGGTGGGCGGTGAGGAATTCGAATCCCCGACCCCTTGGATGTCGACCAAGTATTCTAACCAGCTGAACTAACCGCCCTTTTGCACTACATTTTACTGCGCTTTTTACTACTCTTACTGCGATACTGCGAATTCTGGTGGGCGGTGAGGAATTCGAATCCCCGACCCCTTGGATGTCGACCAAGTATTCTAACCAGCTGAACTAACCGCCCGAAGACCAGCATTATAGAGAGCGAAAAGCAGAATGACAAGGGGCTTCATAGGAAAGATTTACGAATAGCACTATGACGATAGCGCACGCTGTCCCTGCTTCCAGTAAACTGCCTGTATCTATTCATACACAAGAACAGCCATGTCCTTAGATACCCGCGCCGCCTCCCCTTCCGCCCACTTGCACGAGCACCGCAGCGACGATGCCAAATACAAGCACGTCAGCGTGCAGCGCAGCCAGAAGGTGCTGGCCTGGGCGCTGCTGCTCACGCTCAGCTTTGCCGTGGTGGAAGCAGTCACCGGTTTCATGGCCAACTCGCTGGCCCTGATCTCCGACGCCGGCCACATGGTGACCGACGCTGCCGCGCTGGGCCTGGCGCTGCTGGCGCAAATGATTTCCAAGCGACCGCCGTCGGCACGCCACTCGTTCGGCTTCGGCCGCGCCGAGGCGCTGGCCGCTTTCGTCAACAGCCTGGTGCTGCTGGTCCTGGTGGCATGGATTGTGTATGAAGCGGCGCAACGTTTTTCCACGCCCGAGGAAGTGCACGGTTCCACCGTGTTTGTCGTGGCCGGCATCGGCTTGGTGATCAACCTGGTGCTGGCCTGGATGCTGTCGCGCGGCGACAGCAATATGAACACGCGCGCAGCCCTCGTGAATGTCATGGGCGATCTGCTCGGTTCGGTCGCGGCGCTGGTCTCGGGCGCGGTGATCTATTACACGGGGTGGATGCAGATCGACCCGCTGTTGTCGCTGTTCGTCGCGCTGCTGATCCTGCGTTCGACCATCGGCGTGCTGCGCGAGTCATACCACTTCCTGATGGGCGGCGTGCCCGAGCCGATCGATTACCTGGCCGTGGGCGCCGACCTCGAACACATCGACGGCGTGTGCTCGGTACACGACCTGCACGTGTGGGACATGTCGCCGGGCGAACCGGCGCTGATCGGCCACGTGGAGATCGTCGAGTTGCAGCGCTGGCCGGAGATCCTGCAGGCGATCAAGGCGATGCTGCTCGATAAGCATGGGATCGACCATATTACTTTGCAGGCGGAGGTGGCGCAGCAGGCGCCACCTCCAGCGTCGCGCCGGCCATGAAGCGCCGGCCCCTTGGTCCGTGCATATTGCTGGCATTATTCCCCGCTACCGGAAACCAACCCGCCGAAACTGACGCCGAACTCGTTCACGATCATGACCGATCGGCACCAGGCACGCTTGACCGCCCGGTTGACGTGGGTTGCAACACCCAGTGACGGGCCGCGCCGACTGGCGCATTGCGCCCGTCGCCGGCTTCCAACCGGGCGAGCGTTACACGGCTGGCACAGGATACGCAGCACCTGATTAAAACAATGAAATTTCCTTCCCCCACCAAGAAATAGCACCATGCACAACTTCGAAAAACGCCGCGACCGTTATGAACTGTTTGCGTCCTTTGAAAAACCGCTCGTCAACCTCAGCTTCGAGTTGCCGATGCCGGACTTTCGGCCTTATTGCAAGGCCAACGGCCTGCCGCCGTTCCACTTCTTCCTGTATTGCGTGCTCAACGCTGTCAAGGGCATCGACAATTTCATGTACCGCGTGCTCGATGGCGAAGTGATCAAGCTTGACGACTTTGCCGCGTCGTACACGGTGATCAACCATAACAACGATCTCAATATCACCAAGTTCGAGATGACCGACGATCTGCCCACGTTCATCGCGCGCAGCCTGGCGGCCAAGCAGGCCGCCGAGGCGCGCACCGAGCTGGCCAATATGGGGCCACTGATGACGCCGCTCGAGCAAAAGCAGAATGTCCACATCACCTGCATGCCGTGGTTCAAGCTCACCTCGGTCGAGCATCCGATCTACCGCCATGCCGACTACGATATCCCGTCGCTGGCCTGGGGCCGCTTCGGCGACGCCCAGGCCGATGGCATGATGATGGTGCCGTTTTCGGTGCAGGCGCACCATGGCTTTGTCGATGGCTACCACGTGCACCTGCTGACGCAGTCGATTGCAGCGCGCGCACGAAACCTCATGGCGCAGCAGGAATAATCGGCGCGATGACTATTCGTCGGTGGCCATGCCCTTCATTTATTCCCGGGAGTAAGATAGACATATCGACAACCGGGAGCGGCCATGCCACGACACGCCACAGCAGTCCAGTATGCAATGCGAATACTGATGGCGCTGTTGGCGCTCGGTGCGCTGCTGTGGAGTGAGGCGGCGCTGGCCTGCAGTTGTGTCAATCACCCGCGCTCGGGCTTCATCCATGCGGACCTGGAGCGCCTGCCGTCGAATGCGCGTGGCGCGTTGTTCCTGGTCCCGCGCCGACACCAGGGCACGGTGGCGCCCGATTCGTTCAGCATCACGTCCGATCGCGACGACGCACCGCTGCCGGCGCAGGTGACCTGGCCCCGCTTCGACGACAACGACGCTGCATATCCGTCCCTGGCTCGGGTGGGACCGGCTGGCGGCTTCAAGCCCGGTGCGCGCTACACCATACGCTATACCGGTGAGTCCGCCATAGGCATGCGGACGTCCACGCAGTTCGCCATCGACGCCACGCCGCTGGCGCCAGGCCCAGTTGCCCTGGCGATGGACGGCGCCCCGGCGCGCACGATGCTGTCCATGCGGGCCGGCGCAAGCTGTTCCGACATCGTAGCAGTCGTGGTCGGCAATTTTCACTACGAACTGCCCGACAGTTACGCGCCGTACCGCAGCATCGTCATGTACCAATCGCAGTCGCGCACGCCGGGCGCAGCGTATGAGGCGATCGAATATGCGTCGTCGTATTGCGAACGCCGCAAGCTGGGCGTGACCGCGCGCGGCGACGGTCGCGACCTGGTCCATGCTAGCTGCACAGCGCCACCGGCGCTGCTGCAAGTGCGCGGCCGCGCCGGCCTGCTCGAAGTGGAGGACGATTTGCAACCCACCGAACCGGTCACGCTTGACCTGGCCAACGCGGCCGGCGCTGCCTGCGATCCGGCAGGCATGTTGCGCGAAGCGCTGGCCAGCGACGATGCGGAACGCATCCACAGTGTCGTGTGTGGCTTTCCGACCCACTTGTGGGGGAGAAAACTGGCCACCGAAGCACTGACCACGCCATCGGCCTTGTTTGCACTGGTCAAGCGCGAACAGCCGCCGCCGCGCGCATGCATCGCCCGCAGCGTTGCGCGTATCGTGGCGCAAACAGGCGAATCACCGGACGACCTGGGCCGCTTCCTGGCAGAGGATTTTGCATCGGGTGACGAACAGCGCATCGGTGCAGCAGACCAGGTGGCATCCGGGATAGCGCGCGAGCTGAACCGGCGCGAGTTGCCGATCGCCGTGCGCCAGCAGCGCGTGGAAGCTCTCTGGCAGCCGATGTTGCCCGCCATTGCGGGCGTGGTCATCGATGGCAAGGACCGCAACGCCGATCAGCTGGCGCGAGTACTGGGACAGCATGCACAGCACAGCCAGGCATACGTGCCGGCGCTGATCGCCGCCGGCCGCCGGCCAGCGCTCTCGGCGCGGCCCGCCCTGATTGCCCTGACCCGCCTGATACCGCAAGACCAGCGCCTGCGCGTGCTGTTGCGCCACGCCGCCCGCCAACCGGTGCTGCTGGAAACCGCCGCTGTCCAGTTCGCCGAGGTGGCCACGCCGGCCGAGCGGCCCGAAGTCAACCGGCTGCTGGCAAAAGCCATCGATGCCGGCAGCCGCGATGCGCTGTTTGCCGTTGCGCGTGACAGCGAACCGTCGAACGCCGCCGTCCCGGCCCTGCTGCGGCGCCTGCAGCGCGAGCTGCCTGACGGCCAAACCTATGGTGTTTTCAGCTCCCTGCTCCATGTATGGCAAGGCGATCCGGAAATCGCGACCGCGCTATCGACGGTGTTGCTCTACGACGGCATGACTCACCTGCAATTCTACCTTGAGCTCGTCGCCAAGGCCGGTGCAACAGCCCGCCCGCTTGCGCCCACCCTGCGCCTACTGCTGACAAGACCCCTGCCTGACCTTGAGCGCCAGGCGGCCGAACAAGCCCTGAAGGTCATCATCAAGTAACGTTGTCGCTCCTTACACTTCGATACACGAATGCCGGAATTCAACGGTAAGATGAAACCACTTTCATGCTTGAGGAGGCATTGTGCGGAATCTGTCGGTGATTTTAACGCTGGGCGCCATGTGCTTTGCTGGTGCTGCGCACGCAACAGGTGCCGGGCCGCTGCCGCCGCGCCTGGTTGCTGCCGAACGCAACGGCCAGCTGATCTTGCTGCTGCCTGAAACGCATACGGGCATGCGCAGCCAGTACGACCGCTATTTCAAGACCGTGATCGCGCCAGCGTTCCTCGCCTCCAGCCTGTTGCTCAGCGAACGCTCGTCTCCAATCCAGGCCGAGTCCAGCCTGCGCTACCAGGCCTGCCCCGACGAACAGCCGGACGAAGCCCAGATGGACCCCGCACTGAACGCGGCGTTGCCCGAAGTGCTGCCCACTTCGTACTGGGGCGTGTTTCCGCCATCGGCGCCAGTGACCGGCTTCAGCCGCTTCATGCGGTTCCAGCTGGTATTCGAAGACGCCTACTTCAACTCGACAGGACGAAACACGCCGCCGTGGCAGCCGCAGCCAGCACCGGAGTTGCCTGCCCGGCTAACCGCCAATTATGCAACCCGCCTGATGCTGGACGATCCGCGTCCGTTTGCGTCGGTCGATACACCGGCCAGCAGCTACCACGCGTATTGCTCGCTGGCGCCGGCGCAACGCACTGCGCTGGCGCGGGCTGCATTGCAGATGCGACTGCGCCAGGCCGGCCATGCGCCGCCGCTCGATCAATTGGGCAAGCCTGAAGATGCTGCAGCGATCGAGCGCCGTGAACTGGAGGAAAAGGCTGCCAAGATGGATGCCAACTACTGGCTATGGGTGCAGCGCATCGCGTTGGCGGTGAAGTCGAGCAACGGCGCGGTCCGTGCAGCAGCTGCGGATGCGCCGACCATCGAACAGAACCGGCTCGACAGCGATCGCTACCTGCTGGCCGCCCGCAACCGCGAGTGGCTGGCGCGCCTGCCGCAGATGACCGCCGGCCAGCGCTTGCCGTTCATGGTGCTGGGCGCTGCCCACCTGCCGGACACGGCGGCAGGACCAGGTTTGCTGCGGCTGTTACGCGAAGCCGGCTACCGGTTGACGCTGGTGCGCGACCATGCGCAGCTGACCGCCATGTTGCACCGCCTGCCGCCGCCGCTGGCCAAGCCATCGCCAGCGGCCGACCAACCCTGGCAGCGCACCGTACTCGATGGTCAGTGCACGAACATACCGCATGGCGAACTATGCGGCTGGGCTGGGGGCGGTACGGTGGTGAACCTGGTCGACAACGGCACTGCACACAACAGGCTGACAGTCTGTGTAACCCACGACACCGCCTGGGAGCCGCGCAACAACTGCTCCACCACCGACGTCCCCCGCCACTAAACCTGGTGTGGCGTCGTGGTTAACTGCGCCGTGCCTCCTGCACGCCCGCCACTTCGGCAATGGCGTTCAGGGCTTTTTGCAGCTGGGCCGTGGCGCCGATTTCGGCCGTAAAGGTCATGCGCGCAAAGCCCTTGGTACTTTGGGTGTTGACGCCGATGACGTTGATTTTCTCGCGTGAAAACACCTCCGAGATATCGCGCAGCAGGCCTTGGCGGTCGTTGGCCAGCACGAAAATATCGACCGGATAGACCGTGTCGGTAACGGCGCGGCCCCACTCGGTAACGATCACGCGCTCGGGCGCCTTGGCGCGCATTTCGGCAAAATTCTTGCAGGTGGCGCGGTGGATCGAGACGCCCTTGCCGCGCGTAACAAAACCGACGATGCCATCCGGCGGCGCCGGCTTGCAGCACTTGGCCAGCTGCGTCATCAATCCTTCGGTGCCCACCACCAGCACGCCCGACTTGGCGCCCTGCTCCGTGCTCGATGCCCGGCTTTTACCGAGGAACACTTCATCGACCGGCTCGACCGGTTCGCCGCTGTCGTGCAAAGCGTGTTCGATCTGGCGCAGGCTGAATTCGTCCTTGCCCACCGACAGGAACAGGTCGTCAACCTTGGCAAAGCCCAGCTTGTTGGCCAGGGCCTCCAGGTTGACTGCGGTCTTGCCTTCGCGCTGCAAGGTTTTTTCAACCATCGAGCGGCCGTGCGACAGGGTTTCCTGCATGTCGATCGCGTGGAACCAGGCGCGGATTTTCGAGCGCGTGCGGGTGGCAACCGTGTATTCGTCGCTGAGCCAGTCGCGCGACGGTCCGGCCGTGCCCGGCGCACCCTTGGCCGTGATCACCTCGCAGGTCTGGCCGTTTTTCAGCTGCGTATTCAACGGCACCATGATGCCATCGACGCGCGCGCCCCGGCAGCGGTGGCCCACGTCGCTGTGCAAATAGTAAGCAAAATCGATCGGCGTGGCGCCCACCGGCAGTTCGATCACGCGCGCCTGCGGCGTCAGCACGAAAATGCGGTCGTCCAGTGCGGCCGACTTGAGTTTTTCCACCCATTCGCGCTGCTGGTCTTCCTCGCCCACCACCGATTCGGCCACATCGGTTTTCCACGCCAGCAGCTGGCGCAGCCAGGCGATCTTTTCCTCGTACTTCTGGCCGACCGAGTTGGCGCCGCCTTCCTTGTAGCGCCAGTGCGCGGCCACGCCGTACTCGGCAAAGCTGTGCATTTCCTGGGTGCGGATCTGTACTTCCAGCGGCCGGCCGTCTTCGGCCGTCACCACCGTGTGCAGCGACTGGTAGCCGTTGGGTTTGGGCCGCGAAATATAGTCGTCGAATTCTTTCGGAATCGGCGTCCAGATATTGTGAACCACGCCCAGCACCGTGTAGCAGGTCTTGACGTCGGCCACGATCACGCGGAACGCGCGCACATCGTAGAGGTCGGTAAAGTCGAGCTCCTTGCCCTTCATCTTGCTCCAGATCGAGTAGATGTGCTTGGGCCGGCCGAACACTTCGGCCTCGATGCCGGCCGATGCCATCTCCGACTGCAGGCGGGCAATCGCGTTGGTGACAAAACCTTCGCGCATCATGCGCTTTTCTTCAAGCATCTTGGCGATGCGCTTGTACGCATCGGGCTCGATGAAACGGAACGACAGGTCTTCCAGCTCCCATTTCAGTTGCCAGATGCCGAGGCGGTTGGCCAGCGGCGCGTACAGGTCCAGCGTCTCGCGCCCGTAAGCGCAGGTCATGTCGTTGAACAGCTTGATGTCGGCGAAATAGCGCAAGGTGGTCACGCACGACGCCAGCCGCACCAGCACCACGCGCATGTCGGACGCCATCGCCAACAGCATCTTGCGCAGCGTTTCCACTTGCGCCACGGCCTGCTGGGCCGCATTGCGGCCGCGCGCGGGACCACCAGTGGCAGACTGGGCCGGGGCCTGGCTTTGGGTCAGTTCGCGCAGGCGGATCAGTTGACGCACACCGGCAACCAGGTCGCCCACTTCGGACCCGAAACGCGGCTCGACCATCGGCGCCTGGGCGGGATCGAGCAGGGTCAGCTCGAACACCAGGCCGGCGATGCGGGTTTCGACGTCGCTGCGCATATAGGCCAGCGTGGCGGCCACGCCGGTGGCAAATTCAAGAGCGCCCTGGCCGCTGCTGGTGACGCGGCCGGCATAGGCCTCGCCGGCAAAGTCGAGCGCGGACTGCATGCGGATGCTGTCGTCGGGCGACAGGCCCGACAACAAGGGATCGGTGGTGGCGGACGTGGCGCCAGCCAGCGCGGTGGTTGAAACCATGATGCTCCTAGCGCTGGGCAGCGACGACAACGATTTCGATGCGCCAATCGGGATTGGCCAGTTTGGCTTGTACGGTGGCGCGCGGCGGCGAATGGGCGCCGGGCACCCAGGCGTCGTACTCCTGGTTCATGCCGTCGAAATCGGCCAGGTCGGCCAGGTAGATCTGGCAGCTGAGAATGCAGGTCTTGTCGCTGCCGCACTCGGCCAGCAGGCGGTCGATATGGGCCAGTACTTCGCGGGTTTGACCGACGATGTCGAGGCTAGTGTCGTCGGGCACCTGGCCGGCCAGGTAGACAGTGTTGTTGTGGATGGCCGCTTCGGACAGGCGGGGGCCGACGTGCAGTCGTGTAATTTCCATAGTGGTTTCCTAAAAATTATTATTATGTGGTTGCTTGCTTAGTATTTAATTAGTGTTTTATTTGCCGAGCAAAAACGCGCGGGCAATCGCAATCTGGTCGTCGTGGATGAAGGTGGGCGCGTGGCCCACGTCGGCGATTTCCACCAGCGTGGCTTTGGGTCCGCGCTGCGTCATCAACTGCGCGGTATCGCGCGTGAGCAGGTCGGAGTTGGCGCCGCGCACCAGCAAGGTCGGGCACTGCACCGCGTCGTAGGCGGCCCACAGCATGGCCTCGTCGGCCTTGGCGGACTCCGGCGTGACCGAACGGAACGGCAGCGCCAGTCCCATGTCGTAGTGGCGCACCCATTTGCCGTCGGCATCCTGGCGCAGCACGTCGGTGGCCAGCTTGTGCCATTCCTGCTCGGTATGCGGGCCGAACGAGGCAGAGACATCGCGGATGAACTGCGCGCCTTCGTCAAAAGAGTTGAACCGCAAATCCTGGCCGATATAGTCGCCAATGCGCTGCAGCGCGACCGGCTCGAGCACCGGGCCGATATCGTTGAGCACCAGCTTGCGGATCGGGTTGCCGGGCAATGACGCCAGGCCCAGGCCGATCAAGCCGCCCATCGACGTGCCGAACCAGTCCACCGTTTGATCTTCTCTGCCATCGGTCACACGCGCGAGCAAGGTCACCATATCGCTGACATACTGGAGGATGCGGTAGAACTGCGGGTTCTGCAAGCGGCCGGAACGGCCACGGCCGACCACGTCGGGACAGATCACGCGGTACTCATCGCACAAGGCGCGCGCCAGGTGGTCGAAGTCGTCGCCGACACGCGTGACGCCGTGGACGCAGATGAGTACACGCGGATTGTCGCGGTCGCCCCACTCCTTGTACGCCATCCGGTGCAGGCCGGCAGGTGACACGCAGGTGACAAAGTTCGAGGTGGCGTCGGTCATGCGGTTTCCTTGATCATTTTTTAAGTTGGTTCTAATGACATTTTACCGGGCGATGTGCTTAAATCCTAACGCAGTGTAGCGCAGCACGCCTTCTATCTCCAACCCTCCAGAGGACACCATGACGAACAAAAGTTTAACCGGCAAAACCGCACTGGTAACAGGCTCAACATCGGGCATCGGCCTCGGCATCGCACGCAGCTTCGCGGCCGAAGGCGCCAACGTGATACTGAACGGCTTTGGCGACGCCGCCGAGATCGACCGCCTGCAAGCGGACCTGGCCAAGGAGTTCGGCGTGCAGGTGCTGTATCACAACGCCGACATGTCCAAGCCGGCCGACATCGCAGCGATGATCGCCTTTGCCGACGACAAGCTCGGCGGCGTCGATATCCTGGTCAACAACGCGGGCATCCAGTTCGTCGCCAATATCGAAGATTTCCCGATCGAGAAGTGGGACGCCATCATCGCCATCAACCTGAGCTCGGCCTTCCACACGTCGCGCCTCGTGCTGCCCGGCATGCGCAAGAAAAACTGGGGCCGCATCATCAATCTCGCCTCCACCCACGGCCTGGTCGGTTCGGCCGGCAAGTCGGCGTACGTGGCAGCCAAGCACGGTCTGCTGGGCCTGACCAAGGTGGGCGCGCTGGAAACCGCCAGCACCGGCGTCACCGTCAACGCCATCTGCCCCGGCTTCGTGCTCACGCCGCTGGTGCAAAAGCAGGTGGACGACCGCGCCGCCAAGGACGGCATCAGCAACGACGAAGCCAAAAAGGCACTGCTGTCGGATAAACAACCATCGGGCGAGTTCGTCACGCCGGAAGAACTCGGTGCGCTGGCGGTGTTCCTGTCCAGCGACGCGGCCCGCCAGGTACGCGGCGCGGCGTGGAATATGGATGGCGGCTGGGTCGCGCAGTAATATCTACGCCCTTCTCATAAGCGACGGCTTACCGGGTTATCACTAAAACGGATGGAACTGCAACACCTGCGGTTTTCCACAATAGTGATAACTGTTATTTTCACGGATGATGACCTCCTCAACTGAACGCGAGGAGACCCCGTGAAAAAACCATTCTATAAGGTACTGTACGTCCAGGTACTGTTCGCCATTGCGTGCGGCATCCTGCTCGGCATATTCCTGCCCAAAGATGCCGTCGCCATGAAACCGCTCGGCGACGGCTTCATCAAACTGATCAAGATGATCATCGCCCCCGTCATTTTCTGTACTGTTGTGTCCGGTATCGCCGGCATGCAGGACGTGAAAAAAATCGGTCGCGTCGGCGGCAAAGCGCTGCTGTACTTCGAAGTGGTCTCCACCTTCGCCCTGGCTATCGGCCTGGTCGTTGCCAACGTTCTGAAACCAGGCGCCGGCTTCAACGCCGATCCAGCCCACCTGGACGCCAAGTCGATCGAGCAATATACGCACGCCGAAGGCTTGACCACCACCGACTTCATCATGAACATCATCCCGAAGACTTTCGTGGATGCGTTCGCCAAGGGTGACATTCTGCAAGTGCTGCTGATCGCCATCCTGTTCGGCTTCTCGCTGTCGCTGCTGGGCGAGCGTGGCCGTCCGATCACCAAGCTGATCGACGAGCTGTCGCACGTGATCTTCGGTGTCGTCAACATCATCATGAAGGTCGCTCCGATCGGTGCCTTCGGCGCGATGGCCTTCACCATCGGTAAATACGGCCTGGCTTCGCTGATCCCGCTGGCTAAACTGATGGGTTCGTTCTACCTGACTTGCGGCCTGTTCGTGTTCGTCGTGCTGGGCCTGATCGCCCGCTACACCGGCTTCTCGATCTTCAAATTCGTCCGCTACATCAAGGAAGAACTGCTGATCGTCCTCGGTACCAGCTCGTCGGAAAGCGCGCTGCCTTCGCTGATGACCAAGCTCGAACGCCTGGGCTGCTCCAAGCCAGTCGTGGGCCTGGTGGTACCAACCGGCTACTCGTTCAACCTGGACGGCACCAACATCTACATGACCATGGCCGCCCTGTTCGTTGCCCAGGCAACCAACACCGAGCTGACCCTGATGCAAGAGCTGACCATCCTCGGCGTTGCCATGCTGACCTCGAAAGGCGCTTCCGGCATCACCGGCGCCGGCTTCATCACCCTGGCCGCCACCCTGGCCGTGGTACCAACGATTCCGGTGGCCGGCATGGCGCTGATCCTCGGTATCGACCGCTTCATGAGCGAATGCCGTGCACTGACCAACTTTGTCGGCAACGGCGTGGCAGCGGTAGTTGTTTCGAAATGGGAAAAAGAGCTGAACATGGAAACCATGCATGCTGAGCTGAACAACCCTGGTTCGACCCTGGTCAAGAACGACCTGCCACCTGCGGTGGTACCTGTACCAGCACACTGATCACCGGTAGTGTCGCAAAAAACCCCGCACAGCGATGTGCGGGGTTTTTTTTATCCGGAAACGAACAGCGCTGCTGTCCGTTTCCGGACATCTGGGCCCGCCCGGCCCTTGACACCGCCATGGCATGGCTCTTGCGCTGCTCCCGTCATTCAAAGACCAAGGAGACAGCATGCCGGCCCTTACCCCCGTAACACTTCCTACCAGCAAAACCGACGCCAGCTTTGCCGTCGCCATCAACAACAGCGGCCAGGTGGCCGGCACCATCGAGAATGAACACGGCGTGCGCCGCGCGGTACTGTATCGCAAGGACATGGTCGAACTGGGCACACTGGGCGGCAGCGACAGCTACGCGGGCGGCATCAACAACGCCGGGGACGTGGTCGGCACGGCGCAAAACGCCGACGGCTACTGGCGCGCTTTCGTCGCGCCAGTAGCCCGCGCCGGGAATGCACCCGCCATGCGCGACCTCGGCACCTTGGGCGGACGCAGCAGCCACGGCGCGGCCATCAACGACGCCGGCCAGGTCGTGGGGTTTGCCGATACGGCCGATGGCTCTTTCCGCGCCTTCCGCAGCGATAGCGTGCATGGTCCGGTCGATCTCGGCACCCTGGGCGGCCAGGTCAGTTACGCCACCGACATCAACAACCACGGCGTGGTGGTGGGCGCGGCCGCCCTGCCCAACGGCTACCGGCGCGCTTTTCTCTCCCGACCGGGAGCGGCGATGCTCGATATCGGCACGCTGGGTGGCCGTTCGAGCGCCGCCAGCGCAATCAACGACCAGGGCGCGGTCGTCGGCACGGCGGAAACCGCCGGGCGCCGCTGGCACGCGTTCATGTGGAAAGAGGGAAAGATGACCGATCTCGGCGCGCTGATCGGCTACGGCAACAGCTTTGCCACCGATATCAACAACGCCGGCCACGTGGTGGGCAGCATCCGCATTGGCGACGAACGCCGCGCCTTCGTGTACCGCGACGGCAAGATGACCGTGCATCCGGGCGGCTTCGGCCTGTACGTGGTCAATGCCATCAACGACGACGAGCTGGTGATCGGCGCCCAGTACACGGGCAAGCAGTTCAGTGCGGCAGTGATGAAATCGAGCCAGTCGGCCGTGGTCACCCACGGCGGCCAGGATCTGCTCTCGATTATTGCAGCGGTGATGCTGGTTGCCGCTACGCTGGTGATATGCCGCCGCCGTTATCGTGGCATCGCCGGGCTGGGCGCCAACCGTGGTCACGCCTGAACTTGCCCGCCCAGTCGCAACAGCCGTTACCATTCCGGCGATACTCATGCGGACAAAACCGGTTGCGGGCGCAGCGCGGCGGTTGGCCGCAAAAAAGCCGCGAGGCCAGTGGCGTCGCGGCTTTTTGTCGGGTGACGGTCGTCTTACAGTGCCGTCAGGTCCAGTTCCACGCCTGTGGCGGCAACGATCTGGTCCCTGGTCACGCCCGGCGCCAGTTCGATCACCTTGAGGCCGGTGTCGCCGACTTCCAGCACGCCGAGGTCGGTGACGATCAGGTCCACCACGCCCACGCCGGTCAGCGGCAGGTCGCATTTTTTCAGCAGCTTGTGCGACGTGGTGCCATCCTTGGCGGTGGCCACGTGCTCCATCAGCACCACTACCCGCTTGACGCCGGCCACCAGGTCCATGGCGCCGCCCATGCCCTTGACCATTTTGCCTGGAATCATCCAGTTGGCCAGGTCGCCGCGCTCGGACACTTGCATCGCGCCGAGGATGGCCAGGTTGATCTTGCCGCCCCGGATCATGCCAAACGAGTCTGCCGAGCTGAAATACGCTGCGCCGGGCAGCGCGGTGACGGTCTGTTTGCCGGCGTTGATCAGGTCGGCATCGACGGCATCGTCGGTGGGGAATGGGCCGATGCCCAGCAAGCCATTTTCCGATTGCAGGAATACCTCCATGCCCTGCGGTACATAGTTGGCCACCAGCGTAGGCAAACCGATGCCGAGGTTGACGTAATATCCGTCTTGCAGTTCCTTGGCCGCGCGCGCGGCCATTTCATCACGAGTCCATGCCATGTTTTTCTCCGTTATTAGTTCGATGCCGGGTTGGCGCGGACCGTGCGCTGCTCGATGCGTTTTTCCGGCGTGGCGTTGACCACGATGCGGTGCACGAAGATGCTGGGCAGGTGCACGGCGTCCGGGTCGATTTCGCCGATTTCCACCAGCTGCTCGACTTCGACGATGGTGATCTTGCCGGCCATGGCGGCGTTCGGGTTGAAGTTACGCGCGGTTTTGCGGAACACCAGGTTGCCGGCCTTGTCGGCCTTCCAGGCCTTGACCAGCGCCACATCGGCCACCAGGCTGCGTTCCATGACGTATTGTTCGCCGTCGAACTCGCGGATTTCCTTGCCGTCCGCGACGATGGTGCCCACGCCGGTCTTGGTGAAGAAGGCCGGGATGCCGGCGCCGCCGGCGCGCAGTTTTTCGGCCAGCGTGCCTTGCGGCGTGAATTCGAGTTCCAGTTCGCCGGCCAGGTACTGGCGTGCGAACTCCTTGTTTTCGCCCACGTAGGACGCAATCATTTTCTTGATCTGGCGGGTTTCCAGCAACTGCCCGAGGCCGAAGCCGTCCACGCCGGCGTTGTTGGAAATGGCGGTCAGACCCGTGACGCCGGAGTCGCGCAGCGCACCGATCAGGGCTTCGGGAATGCCGCACAGGCCGAAGCCGCCCACGGCAATGGTTTGACCGTCTTGCACGACACCGGCCAGCGCGCTGGCAGCATCGGGGTAGATTTTGTTCATATTGTCCCTTGTTATCTCAATTCGCTCAATCAAAACGACTCAATACCGAACTTTTTTTGTTGTACGGAGTCTGAGCATAGAATAGCCTAAATAAAAGCACAATACCGTAGAACTACCGCCAATAACTACCGCCAATTGATCGCAGTTAATCCGTCCGTCATTACGCCATGAATCCATCCACCGTTATCGACTACGAAACCATCTTCCTGCAGGCGCCGGTCGGCATGTGCATTTCGGAAAACCGCGTCATCCAGAACGCCAACGACACCCTGGCTGCCATGTTCGGCTACCCGCGCGCGCAATTGCAGGGCATGTCCTTCCTGGCGCTGTACCCGACCATGGACGAATTCCTGCGCACGGGCGACCGCATCATCCCCATCATGACGGCCAGGGGCCGTTATTCCGACGAGCGCATCATGCGCCGTGCCGACGGTGAGCTGTTCTGGTGCCACGTCACCGGCAATCCGATGCATGGCGAAGAACCGCTGGGCGCCGGCATCTGGACCTTCGAGGATGTCAGCGAAAAACGCCCGGTCACCGCCGACCTCACCCCGCGCGAACGCGAAATCGCCGCGCTGCTGGTGGAAGGCAAAACCAGCAAAACCATCGCCCGCCAGATCGATCTCAGCCCCCGCACCGTCGAAATGCACCGCGCCAAATTAATGCGCAAGTTTTCAGCGGCCACGTCTTCCGAACTGGTCCACAAATTAGTTGGAATGCGCTTCTAACTACATGGCGGTCATTCCATCGTCTGCGGAAATAATAGCGCCATTGATGAAATTGGCATCTTCTCCTGCCAACAGCAACAACAAGCCATCAAGATCCTCCGGCTTGCCCGGCCGTTTGCGTGGCAGCAAGTCGATCAGGCGCTGGCCCTGCTCGCTGGCGAAATACGCTTCGTTGATTTCGGTGGAAATGTAGCCGGGACAAATGGCGTTGGTGTTGATGCCGTATTTGCCCCACTCCACCGCCATCGCCTTGGTCATCTGCACCACGCCGGCCTTGCTGGTGCAGTACACGCCGATCTGCGGCATCACGCGCAGGCCGGCTACCGAGGCGATGTTGATGATGCGGTGTTTCTTGGTGGGGTCGCCCTTGGCGCGCGCGATCATGCGCTTGGCGGTTTGCTGGGCCACAAAAAAGGCGCCGCGCAAATTGGTGTCCATCACGAAGTCGTAATCGTCCGGGGTCACATCCACCAGGCGCTGGGTGGTGGAAACGCCAGAATTGTTGACCAGGATATCGATCGGGCCGGCCTCGGTTTCAGCATGGGCGATGGCCGACTTAATGCTGGCGTAGTCGGTCACATCCAGGCTCACCACGTGGGCGGCACCACCGTCGGCTTCTATCTCGGCACGCAACTCTTTCAGGCGCTCGGTGCTGCGCGAAGCGAGTACCACCTGCGCGCCGGCCTGGGCCAGCACCTTGGCAAACCTGGCGCCGAGGCCGCTCGAGGCGCCGGTCACCAACGCGATTTTTCCCTCAAAATTGACTTCTATGCCCACGGCAGCTCCTCTGTATGACGATCACGAAATCCACAGTGCTTTTCTGCTCGCACTGTCTGATCGCAATCATTACACAAAATGCCAGATTAGATTGCGATGTCTAATAATGTCCCTCAGAATAGCGCCACCATTGCAATCGGGCCGAAAAAGAAGCACACTCGTGCTAAAATTTTCCCCATCACTACAAGACACTATAAAAATATGACACAGCCCCAGAATCTCATCGAACAGTACGGTCCACGCGAGGCGATGGAGTACGACGTCGTCATCGTCGGCGGCGGTCCGGCAGGCTTGTCGGCGGCAATCAAGATCAAGCAACTCTCGCCCGACACCTCGGTGGTCGTGCTGGAAAAAGGCGGCGAACTCGGTGCGCACATCCTGTCGGGCGCCGTCATGGACCCGCGCGCGCTCACCGAGCTGATCCCCGACTGGAAAGAGAAAGGCGCACCGCTCAACACCGCCGTCACCGAAGATCGCGTGCTGTTCCTCACCGAAACCAAGTCCTACCAGACGCCCAACTTCGCCCTGCCCGCCTGCTTCGAGAACCACGGCAATTACGTGATCTCGCTCGGTAACGTGGTGCGCTGGCTGGGCGAACAGGCCGAAAGCCTGGGCGTGGAAATCTTCCCCGGCTTCCCAGCCGCCGAAATCCTGTACAACGACGACGGCTCGGTCAAGGGCGTGGCCACCGGCAACATGGGCGTCAAGCGCGACGGCGAAGCCGGTCCCGACTTCCAGCTTGGCATGGAGTTGCATGGCAAGTACACGCTGTTCGCGGAAGGCTCGCGCGGCCACCTGGGCAAGCAGCTAATCGCCAAGTACGACCTGAGCAAGGGCAAGGATCCGCAGTCGTACGGCATCGGCATCAAGGAACTGTGGGAAATCGATCCCGCCAAGCACCAGCCCGGCCTGGTGATTCACACCACCGGCTGGCCGCTCGACAGCAAAACCTACGGTGGCTCGTTCCTGTACCACATGGAAAACAACCAGGTGATGGTCGGCTACGTGGTCGGCCTGAACTACGAGAACCCGTACCTGTCGCCGTACGAGGAATTCCAGCGCTACAAAACCCACCCGGAAATCCGCCAGTTCCTCGAAGGCGGCAAGCGCGTTTCGTACGGCGCCCGCGCGATCACGGCCGGCGGCCTGCAATCGCTGCCCAAGCTGGTGTTTGCCGGTGGCGCGCTGATCGGCTGCGACGCCGGCTTCCTCAACATGAGCCGTATCAAGGGCAGCCACGCCGCCATCAAGTCCGGCATGCTGGCTGCCGAAGCGGCAGTCGCTGCGCTGGGCGCCGGCCGCCAGCACGACGAACTGGCCACCTTCTCTACCGCGTTCGAGCAATCGTGGCTGCACGAGGAACTGCACGTGGCGCGCAATGTCAAGCCATGGCTCAACAAGGGTTTATATATTGGCGCGCTGATGACCGGCATCGACCAGATCGTATTCCGTGGCAAGGCGCCGTGGACCCTGCACCACTCGCACGCCGACCACGAATGCCTGAAACCGGCGTCGCAGTTTGCCCCGATCGTGTATCCGAAGCCCGATGGCAAGCTGACGTTCGACCGCTTGTCGTCGGTGTTCATTTCCAATACCAACCACGCCGAAGACCAGCCGATCCACCTGACGCTGAAGAATCCGAGCGTACCGGTCGATGTGAACCTGGCCCAGTACGCAGGCCCGGAAGCGCGCTACTGTCCGGCTGGCGTGTACGAGTTCGTCAAAACCGACGCCGGCGCCGACCGCCTGCAGATCAATGCCCAGAACTGCGTGCACTGTAAAACCTGCGATATCAAGGATCCTACCCAGAACATCGTGTGGGTGACGCCGGAAGGCGGCGGCGGGCCGAATTACCCGAATATGTAAGCGCATCCTCAGTGATAACATCACTTACAACACTCTACGGGGCGTCCAAGGATGCCCCGTAATTCTTTCGGGAAATACTCTATCCTCTGGCAAAGAATAGGCGTTACAATTGGTCATCATAAAATTAACGTTCTTCGCCCATGGATGCACACGATTCCACCTCTACCTCGGACGCCCTGCTGGCGCAGGCAATCGCCCACCACCAGGCCGGCCGGCTCGAGGAGGCGCTGAAAGACTATGACGCCATCCTCGCCAGCGCGCCCGACCATGCGCTGGCGCTGCACAATCGCGGCCTGCTGCTGGGACGGCTGGGACGTCATGCGCAAGCGGTAAACGAGCTGCGCCGCGCGGTGCAACTGGCGCCCGACGAGGGTGAGTTCTGGTTATCGCTGGCGCGCGGCCTGGTGCAGACGGGCGAGCCGGGCGAAGCGCTCGATATCGTTGACCACGTGCAGTCGCGCGGTTATCAAAGCCCTACCATCGAACAACTGGTGGCGCAGGCCAGCGCCGCGCTGCCGGTAGAACCGAACGACGCCGCCCGGCAAGCCATTATCGATCTCTACAACGCCAGCCGCCACGCCGACATGGAGCAAGCCACGCAAGCGCTGCTGGCGCGTCACCCGCAATCGACCTTTGGCTGGAGCGTGCTGGGCACAGCCCTGCAATTGCAAGGAAAGAGCCCGATCGACGCCTGGCAGCGCTTGATCGCACTGGCGCCGCACGATGCCGAAGCCCACACCCACCTAGGAGACGCCCTGCAAAATGCCGGCGACCCGCAAGCGTCGCTGCCCTTGTACCTGCGTGCAATCGAACTGGCGCCGCAATATGGCACTGCCCACTGCAACCTGGGTTCGGCACTGGAAGCGCTGGGCCGCCATGCCGAGGCGCGGCAAAGCTACCGCCGCGCCATCAGCGTCAATCCGGACGACCTGGCCGCCCACTTCAATCTTGGCAACAGCCTGCGCGATGGCGGCCAGCACGAGGAGGCAGTCGGCAGCTACCGCGCCGCGCTGGCGCTGGCGCCGCACGACCCACAATTGCTGACCTACCTGGCCGACACCCTGCGCGCCATGCAGCGCTACGACGAAGCGCTGCCGTTTTACCGGCAAGTTACCGAACTGTTACCGGACAACGGCGAAGCCTGGGCCAACCTGGGCACGACCTTGCAAAGCGCGGGCCAGCTCGAAGACGCGGTCGCGGCGCAATTGCACGCACTCACACTCGATGCCGGACTCAATGCCCTGCACGCCAATGTGGCGATGGCGCTGCATTCCCTGCAGCGCCACGAGCAGGCCGAGCCGCATTTTCGCGCCGCGCTCGCGATCACGCTGCAGGCCGACGACCCGGCGCTGCACGCTGGGTTGGCCGATCTGCTCTACCATCGCGCTGCGTACGAGGACTGCCTGGCCGAGTGCGAGCGCGCCATCGCACTCGACCCCGAACAAGTCCAGGTCTATTTCGTGCGGGCAGCCGCTCAGCAGGGCCTGCGCGACTATGCTGGCGCCGTCCGCAGTTACGACCATATCCTCGCGCGCGAGCCGGACTACCCGGAAGCTTGGCTCAACAAGGCGGTCGCCTTGCAGGAGGCCGGCAAGTATGACGACGCGCTGCGCCACTACCAGCGCGGGCTGGCACTGCAACCGGACAATGCCAACGGCCATAGCAACATGGGTGTCACCCTGCACCGGATGGGCCGGCTCGAAGAAGCGGCCGTCAAACACCGCCACGCGCTCGATCTGGTACCGGACCTGGCGCTCGCCCACGCCAACCTGAGCGCGGTGTACCACGATCTGCGCGACTTTCCGGCGGCCACGCACCATGTAGAAAAGGTGCTGGCCACACGCCCCGATTTTCTGCAGGCACGCCGCAATCTGATTTCCATCTTGCAAATGCAAGACCGCTACCAGGAAGCGCTCGAACAATGCCGGATCGGGCTGGACCTTGCACCGGACCTGGCCGCCCTGTATTTCGACCGCGGTAATTGCTATAGCAAGCTCAAGCAATCCGACGACGCCATGCGCGCCTACGAACGGGCGCTCGAACTTGACCCCGGCTACCCCGATGCATTGACCAATATGGTGCCGCTGCTGCTAGACGAAGGCCGTACCGCCGAAGCGGTGCAGGCGGCGCGCACGGCGCTGGTGCGTGACCCGGACTCGGCGCCGCTGCACAGCAACCTGGTATTCCTGCTCAGCCATATCATCACCGATCCCGAACTGCTGTTCGAGGAGCATTGCCGCTTTGGCGACCAGTTCGAAGCGGCGCTGCGGCTGGGCTGGCAGCGCCACCCCAACCAGGCCGACCCCGACCGCGTGATACGGGTGGGGTTTGTCTCGGGCGACTTCAACAATCATGCGCTGGCCAATTTCTTCGAACCGGTAGCAATCCTGCTGGGGCGCGAACCAGGTCTGGAACTGCACGCGTTCTATACCAAGATCAAGGTAGACCACGTCACGTCGCGTATGAAGGAAAACTTTGCTCATTGGCACGATATCTGTCATATGTCTGATGAGACGACCGAACAGTTGATCCGGGAACAACAGATCGACATTTTGATCGACCTGGCAGGCCATTCGGCCGCCAACCGCCTGACGCTGTTCGCGCGCCGGCCGGCGCCGATCCAGGCCAGTTGGCTCGGCTACGCTGGCACCACCGGCCTGCTGGGCGTCGATTACTACCTGAGCGACAGCGTGCGCATGCCTGCTGGGCGTTATGACAGCCACTTCACCGAACACATCGTGCGCCTGCCGCTAAGCGGGCCGTTCCTGCCCGAACCGTACGCGCCGGCCGTTTCCAGCCTGCCAGCGCTGGAGCGCGGTTACATGACGTTCGGCAGCTTCAGCCGTGCAAACAAGCTCAGTCGCGAAGTCATCGCACTCTGGTCGCGCGTGCTGCACGCGGTGCCCAGCGCCCGCATGCTGCTTGGCGGCCTGGGCGCGGGGCGCGCGGCCGACACCGTGCTATCGTGGTTTGCCGCCGAGGGCATCGGCACCGAACGACTCGACATTCGTCCGCGCGGCTCGATGAAGGACTACCTGTTGTTGCACAGCGAAGTCGATGTACTGCTCAATCCCTTCCCGTACACGGGCGCCACCACGCTGCTGCACGGCTTGTGGATGGGTGTGCCCACCCTGACCATGACCGGCCCCACCATGCCCAGCCACGGCAGCGCCTCGTACCTGACGCACCTGGGACTGGAAGCCTTTGTGACAGAGAACGAGCAATTGTTCGTGCAGCGCGCGGCCTTCCTGGCCGACAACCTGGCCTTCCTGGCCACACTGCGCATCACGCTGCGCCAGCGCTACAACGATTCCGTGGTCGGCCAGCCTGCGGTGGCTGCGGCTGGGCTGGAACGAGCGTTCCGCATCATGTGGCAACGCTGGTGCGCCAATATTGCCCCCGGCCCCATCCGCGTCGACCTTGATGACCTCATGCATTCCAGCGAGGAGCCTGCCGCATGAAGAACATCAATACTCCGCGCGACCTCGCCATCCACGGCGCCGCCCCGGCATTTGCCGAATCGCTGCACGTGGGCCGCCCCAATATGGGCGATCGCGCTGCCTTCATGCAGTACGCCAACGACATCTTCGACCGCCGCTGGCTCAGCAACAACGGCCCGCTGGTGCAGCAGTTCGAGCGCGAGATCGAAGCCCACCTCGGCGTGAAGCACTGCGTGGCAATGTGCAACGGCACCATCGCACTCGAAATCGCCATCCGCGCGCTCGGCATGGAAGGCGAGGTCATCGTGCCGTCCTACACCTTTGTCGCCACCGCCCACGCGCTGCAATGGCAATCGATCACGCCGGTGTTTGCCGACATCGATCCGGTCACCCACCTGCTCTCGCCCGACGCGGTGCGGCGCATGATCACCCCGCGCACTACCGGCATCATCGGCGTGCACCTGTGGGGGCGCGCTGCGCCGGTACGCGAACTGCAGGCCATCGCCGACGAGCACGGTTTGAAACTGATGTTCGATGCCGCCCACGCGTTCTCTTGCATGCACCAGGGCCGGATGATCGGCAACTTCGGTGCGTGCGAGGTGCTGAGCTTCCACGCCACCAAGTTTTTCAATACCTTCGAAGGCGGCGCCGTCGTGACCAACGACGACGAACTGGCGCAAACCATGCGCCTGATGCGCAACTTCGGCTTTGCCGGCTTCGACCGCGTGATCCATCCCGGGACCAACGGCAAAATGGTCGAGATCAACGCCGCCATGGGCCTGGTCAACCTGCAGGCGCTCGATAGCGTGGTGGAAGCCAACCAGCGCAACTACCACGCCTACCGCGACGCCTTGCGCGACGTGCGCGGGCTGCGCCTGCTGTCGATGGAGACGGGCGAGCGCCACAACTACCAATACGTGGTGGTGGAAGTCGGCCCCGAATGCCCGGCCTCGCGCGACCAGCTGATCGACGCCCTGCAGGCGGAAAACGTGATTGCGCGCCGCTATTTTTGGCCTGGCTGCCACAACATGGAACCGTACCGCAGCCTGTTTCCGCATGCCGGGCTGATGTTGCCGCACACTGGCGTGGTGGCGGCGCGCGTGATCGTACTGCCTACCGGCCAGACCATGGATGCCGAAATGATCGCCACCGTGGTGCAGATCATGCGCATGCGCATTCAAGAGCTGGGCTGAGTGGAGCCCACCATGGCGCAGGGCGTGCTGATACTTTCTGGTTATAACATCCGCGCGGTGGTGGCGTTTTGCCGCTGGGCCACCGCGCGCGGGGTGCCGTTCCACCTCGTCGCTCGCGATGCCTCCGACCCGATTTTCCTGACCGATTACGCCGCCCAGGTGCTGCTCACACGCGACAGCCCCCAGCTGGCGCTGACGCATTTCGCCCACTGGGCCGGCCTGCTGCGCACGCGGCACGGTTACGCGCGGGTGCTGTTGCTGCCCTCGACCGAGTTCCTCAACCGCTTCATGCTGGCCCACCGTGCCGAGCTGGAGCAAGCCGGATGCGTGGTGCCGCTGGTGGACCAGGCGTTGTATTGCCAGTTGTCGGACAAATACAGCTTCGGCCGCCTGTGCGGCGAAGCCGGCATCGCCGTGCCGGCCGAGTACGACAGCCTGCCGGACCATTTTCCGTTTGTCGCCAAGCCGCGCAGCTATGCCGGCATCTGTACTCGCCAGCTCAAGCCGCACCTGGTTTATGGCCCGGCCGAGCGCGAACGTTTTCTGTCGCAGGAAGACAGCGCGGATTTCTATTACCAGCAATACGTCGAAGGTCACAGCCTGTATCTGCTCGCCTGCCTGCCGCGCGCAGGGGCGCCGGTGCTGTTTTCCCAGGAGAACCTGGTGCAGCAACCCGAAGGCGGCTCGGTGATCCTGGCGCGTGCCGACGATTTTCATTTGCACGCCGACTCCCTGCCCTACCTGGCGCTGCTTGCGCAGGCCGGTTTCCATGGCCTGATCATGATGGAAGTGCGGCGCGCCGCCGATGGCACGTGTTACATGATCGAAGCCAATCCGCGCCTGTGGGGGCCGATGCAACTGGTGGTAGACCACCCCACCGGCATCTTCGACGCCTTCCTGGCCGACTACGGTTTTTCCACCGCCGCGCCAGGACCCACAGTGGAGACCGCTGGCACTACCGCCCTGCCCTGTTACTACTGGTCCGGCGGCTTGCAGGCCGGGCCGCCCAGCTATCACAACTTCAGTGCGGCCGCGCTGGCAGCGCAGCAAGCGGCCATCGCTGCCTACGACATATTCCACCGGCATGACAGCATGCCGCTTTACCGACACGAACAGGCCCTGTCATGACCACTCTCACTCCGACCCTGGCCGAGCTGTACAGCCGAAATAGCAAACACAGCAACTACCAGGTGCTGGCGCGGCCGCTGCGCGCGCTGCTGGCCCAGGATCAGTTGGCCATCAGTTCGCGCCACGAAGAAGCACGCCTTGCCTACTTGTTGGCGCGCCAGCCGGTACGCGGTCTGCGCCTGGCCGACATCGGCGGCAACACCGGCTTTTTCACGCTCGAATGCGCCAGCCAGGGTGCTGCCGAAGTTCTGTATTTCGAAGGCAACGCCGCTCATGCAGAATTCGTCACCGCTGCCGCGCAGGAACTGGGACTTGCGCAGGTCGTCAAGACCGAGGCCCGCTATCTCGACTTCCAGCAAGACTTTGCGCCTGCCATCGACCTGTGCCTGCTGCTCAATGTATTGCACCACATCGGCGACGATTACGGCGATCCTGGCCTGTCGCGCGAACGCGCCCGCCAGAGCGTGCTCGAGACGCTGAACCGACTGGCCGGCTCGTGCCGGCACATGGCGTTCCAGCTCGGGTTCAACTGGAAAGGCGACCGCACGCTGCCGTTGTTCGACAGCGGGACCAAGGCCGAGATGATTGCCTTCATTCGCGATGGCACCGCCGGTCGTTGGGCTATCGACCATATCGGTATTGCTACGGGCGCCGCCGCCGGTATCGCCTACCATGACCTGAACGACAACAATATTGCCCGCGATGACAGCCTGGGGGAATTTCTCAACCGACCGTTCTTCCTGCTGCGATCGCTGGCTTTAAAATAAATTCAGAAAATTTCTGAAAAGCATTTAATGAAGCCGCAGCGGGTGTCGCCTTGTGTAGGTGAGAGCAAGAAAAACTCGATGCTCTAAACTGACATCCCCAAACCAGGAGTAACAAAATGCTGAGCCTTCACACTAACAACGCTGCCCTGTCCGCACAAAACGCCCTGGCGAAGACCCAGAGCAACCTGTCAACGTCGATGACGCGCCTGAGCACCGGCTACCGCATCAACACGGCTTCGGACGATGCTGCAGGCCTGCAGATCGCCACCCGCCTGAAGGCTCAGACCAGCGGCATGGCCATGGCCATGAAAAACACCCAGAACGCCACCTCGATGCTGCAAACCGCATCGGGCGCCTTCAACCAGGTCACCAACATGCTGATCCGCATGAAGGATCTGGCGACCCAGGCTGCCGACGTTTCGTCGAGCGCCGACGACAAAACGGCGATGCAAGCCGAGTTCGACGCGCTGGGCAAAGAGCTGTCGAACGTGATGAAGAACACCACCTTCGGCGGCACCTTGCTGCTGGGCGACGGTAGCGCCTCAACTAAAGGCACGCTGTCGGGATCGATGACCTTCCAGATCGGTGCATCGAAGTCGGAAACCATGGCTGTCAGCGTGACCGCCGGCATGAGTGCCTTGAACGCGGCACTGTCGTCGGCCAGCAAAAACTTCACCGGCGCCGCCACGGGCTCCGAACTGACCAGCAACGCCAACGCCACCATCGAACTGCTGAAAACCGCCATCGACAAAGTCGGCGTGGTCAACTCGACCCTGGGCGCGACCATCAACCGCCTGGACCACATCAACAGCAACCTGTCGAACATCTCGACCAACACCGAATCGGCTTCGGGCCGTATCATGGACACCGACTTCGCGACCGAATCGGCTTCGATGACCTCGAACCAGATGTTGCTGCAAGCTGGTACCGCAATGCTGAAACAAAGCAACAGCATGTCGTCGCTGGTTATGTCCCTGCTGCAGTAATATTGCACTGATCCGGCGCCTGCGGGCGCTGGTCGCAGAGGAGCCAACCGGCATGTCGGTTGGCTTTTTTTTTTCACCTTTTATTGATGAGCAACCCCGATGGTAGACCGTATCGTCGCAGCCGCGCGCCCAGTCAGCACTCCCGATCGGCAGAATCCGCCAGGTCCGGTGCTGCGCGGCCCGCTCGACCCGGTCAGCCGTTATCCGGTCGGACCGCTACCGGTCGCGCTTCCGGTCGGCACACCGGGCGATGCGCCCGATGCACCGCCGGCAACCAGTCCTGCGTTGCAGGCGCTGGCCGATGCGGCGCTAGATGTGGCCGATGTTGTCGAGTCGTTCGCCATGCGTCCCAACCAGGTTTTCCTGTCACGCCAGCTCACCTGGCATCCGCCCGACGCCGCCATGATGGCCGCCTCGTGGCAAGTCATGGTGCGGACCTATGGTCAGCAGCGTGCCGCCTGGCTCGAACAATCAAAAGGCCAGCATGTCCCCTCGAGCCTGTTCATGGCCGACCATAATCCGTCAGCCATGCGCGAGGGGCGTCCGGGCTTGCCGTTGGTGACGGAAATGGAACCTTGGCGTTTTGCCGTGTTTGCGTGGGGTGCCGAACGGCTGGTACTCAAGGTGGTGGTGCGCGAGTCGGAGGACGAGGCGCCGCGCCGCCGCCGGCCACGGGTGGCGCTGCGCCTCGAGTTGATGCTGCCCGGCATGGGCCGGGTGGTGATCCAGGTCGAACCCACGTCCGCCAACGGCGTGCTGATGGAAGTGGGCGCCGCCCACACTTCCGCCATGCAATTCATGCGCGAAACTTTGCCGCAACTGGCGACCCTGGTCAACCGCTTCGGCCTGACCGTGGTGCGTTGCCACCTGCGCCGCGTGGTCCCGACCGGCGGCCCCGAGCTCGATCCCACCCCTGCTCACACCGCCATGCTGACGGCCCCGCTGTTCAAAGCGATGGCCGAGATGGCTTTGGTGCTGTCACAGCCACCAACCGCGAGCGAAGCCGGCTAAACCCGTCACCGTGCTCGACAAGGCCGGGCCCCGGGGTTTTAGCCGACGGTACCGATAATGCTCACTTCGCGGTTTTCCGGGATTTCGTTGTAAGACAATACGTGCAGGCCCGGCGCGAACAGGCGCGCGTACCTTGCCAGCAGCGGCCGGATTTGCGGCAACACCAGCAGCAGCGGCGGCGTCGCCTGTTGCTTCATCTGTTCGCGCGCCACCGGCATGTTCACTTGCAGCTGGGCCAGCAGGTTGGGGTCGATCGGGTAGTTGTCGAGCACCACTTTACCGCCCTGGCGAGCCTGGTTTAACGAACCAAGCAGCATGTTTTCCAGGTCGCCGCCGAGGTTGAACGCCTGCATCTCGGTGCGTTGGCCGAACAATGCCGTGACGATCTGGCGCCGCAGCGCGCAGCGTACTTCCGCTGCCAGCAAAATCGGATCCTTGGTGGTCTCGGAACTGTCCACCAGGGTGGTGGCAATCGGCACGATGTCTTTCAGCGAGACGTTCTCCGCCAGCAGCACGCGGAACACGCGCAGCAGCTGGGTGTGCGTGAGCGACTTGTCGAGCGTGCCCGCCAGCTTGGGCGACAGTGCATTCAAGCGCTCGATCATGTGCGGCACGTCTTCGTGGCGGAACAGCTCGGGCAGGTATTCCCGGATCAGCTTGGACAAATGGGTGGCGATCGCGCTCGACGTCTCCACCACCTGGTAGCCGAGCCCCAGCGCGTTGGCTTTCTCGCTGGTCTCGATCCATGTCACCGGCATGCCGTACGCCGGTTCGATGCCGGGGATGCCGTCGATGCTGCCATAGACATTGGGCGACGGGATCGCCATCAGGCGGTCAGCAAACACTTCGCCCTGGGCCACCACGCTGCCCGACAGGATCACCGAATACTGTGACGGTTTCATGCCGAGGTCGTCGCGCACCGAGATCGGCGGCAACAGCAGACCCATTGCCTCCGACAGGCTCTGGCGCACGCCGCGCACGCGCTTGACCAGCGGTTCGCCCTGCGACTTGTCGATCAGGCTCACCAGCTTGTAGCCGAGCGCCACCTGCAGCGGCTGCGTGACCGGCAGGCTTTGCCATTCGATTTCCGGCGCATCCTCGCGCAGCGCCTTTTCGATGGCGGCGATATGCGATGTATCTGGCGCCTTGACCTGCTGCCCCAGCTTCCACCCCACGTACGCCAGCACGATGGCAAACGGCATGAACATCTGCCATGGCATGCCCGGCACCAGCGCCAGGATGAACATCATGCCGGCGGCGCTGAACATCACCTGCGGCGACGTCAGGACCTGGTTGCCCACCTGTTGTTCGAAATCGCCGGTGTCGGAAATCCGCGTGACCAGGATGGCGGCGGCGGCCGACAGCAGCAGCGCCGGGATTTGCGCGACCAGGCCGTCACCGATGGTCAGCAGCGCATATTGCTTGAACGCGTCGCCGAACGACATGTCCTGCATGATGGCGCCGATGGCCACACCGCCCACCATGTTGATGATCAGAATCAGGATACTGGCCACGGCGTCGCCGCGCACGAATTTCGAGGCGCCGTCCATGGCGCCGTAGAAGTCGGCCTCGGCCGCCACGTCCTTGCGCCGTACCTGCGCCTGCTCCTGGTTGATCAGGCCGGCATTCAGGTCGGCGTCGATCGCCATCTGCTTGCCTGGCAACGCGTCCAGCGTGAAGCGCGCCGATACTTCGGAAATCCGTTCGGCGCCCTTGGTCACCACCATGAAGTTAATGATCATCAGGATCACGAACACCACGATACCGACCACGTAGTTGCCGCCGATGACGACATGGCCGAACGCTTCGATCACCTGGCCGGCGGCGTCAGTGCCCTGGTGGCCGTGCAGCAGCACCACCCGGGTGGACGCCACGTTCAGGGTCAGCCTGAGCATGGTGGTGGCCAGGATCACGGTCGGGAATACCGAGAAATCCAGCGGCCTGCGGGCCGACACCGACACCATGATGACGATCAGGGCCAGCACGATGTTGAACGTAAACATCACGTCCAGCAGGAATGGCGGCAACGGCAGGATGATCATCGCCAGGATCGCCAGCAGGAAGGCCGGGGTGGCGAACTTGTGGCGGCGCGCCTCGACGATCAGCGCTTTGAAGAAATTCATGACTGCTTAACCTCGCTCATGGATGTGGGTACGACAACTTCGGTGGGTGGAACCGGCCGGGCATTGCGGCGCCCGCTGTGGAACGCGCGCAATTGCAGCACATAGTTCAGCACCTGCGAAACCGCCTGGTACAGCTGCACCGGGATCTGCTGGTTGACCTGGCTGGTGTTGTAGATGGCGCGCGCCAGCGGCGGCAGCTCCATCACTTCGATCTCGAATTCTTTCGCCAGCTGGCGGATGTACAGCGCCATCTCGTCGATGCCCTTGGCCACCACGAATGGCGCCTCGGCGCGGTCGTGGTCGTATTTCAGTGCCACCGCGTAGTGCTCGGGATTGACGATGACGACGTCGGCCGTGGGCACCGTCTTGCGGGCGCTGCCGCGCGCCAGGGCCCGCTGCAACTGGCGGATCCGGCTCTTCACTTCGGGCCGGCCCTCGCTGGTCTTGTGTTCTTCCTTTTGATCCTGCTTGCTCATGCGCTGGTTCTTGGCGAAAAAATACGCCTGCGCCGGCACATCGACCAGCGCGAACAACACGAAAATCACCACCATCGCCATCAGCCCGTCCATCATCAGCGACGCGCCCGCCACCATGGCCTGGCCCATCGGCATATGCTGCAACTCCATGTAGGCCCCGATGGTCGAACGCGCCATGTGGATCAGGACCGAGATCAGCACGCCGGCCTTGGCGATCGAAATCAACAGCTCGGTGCCGTGCTTGGCGCCGAACAGGCGGCCCAGGTTGGCCATCGGGCTCATGCGCGAAAACTTGGGCGCCCAGTTCTTGGTGGACACCACCCAGCCACCGGGGATCATCGCTCCCATCATGATGCACATCGGCACGATGAACAAGGGCAGCACCATCTTGATGAACAACCACATCGACGTGATGAACAGCGTGGACATGGTGTTCTCGATCGCGCCTTCGCTGTCGAACGGCGCGAAGCTGGTGTGGAAAATCGCGTTGATGTCGACCATATAGCTGGGCAACAGGTACACGAACAATTTCAGGCTGACCAGGATGCCGATCGCGGTGGCCAGGTCGCGCGAGCGGACCACCTGCCCTTCGTCGCGCGACTTCTTGAGCTTCTGGGCTGACGCCTTTTCGGTCTTGTCGCCGGTGTTGCCCTGGTCAGCCATGGGCGGCCGCCTGCATCTGCTGGCGTATCATTTCCAGCACCTGGTTGGTCATGCGCACGTAATGCTCGGGAATGAACTTCACCAGCTCACCGAGCATCATCAAGCCAAAAATCGTGATCACGGCAAAGCCCAGCGAAAACAGGTTGAGGCTGGGCGCCACCCGGTTCAAAAAGCCGAAGCCCAGTTGCACCACGATGGTGGCAAACACCACCGGCAACGCCAGCAGCATCGCTGCCGAAAAAATCCACGCCACGTTGTAGGCCACGGCGTTGAGCAGCAGCGGCGAGTAGCCCTGCCCCAGCGGCCAGGCCTGGAAACTCTGGCCGAGGATGCCGACGATCACCAGGTGGCCGTCGATGGCAAAGAACACGATGATCGCCAGCGTGGACAGCAGCGCCGACACCACGTCCGACGACTGGCCGTTGAGCGGATCGTTCATCACCGCCATCGACAAGCCCATCTGCGAAGTGACCATGTAGCCGAGCACGCCCACCACCGACATTGCGAAGTGGAATGCCAGGCCCAGCACGAAACCGATCAGCCCCTGCTCGATGGTGGCGACCACGCCGTGCATGGAAAACGGATCGATCGGCGCGTGCTGGGCACCAATGCCTCCGGTCAGCGGCAGCATGACGATGGACAATACCAGTGCGAGCAGGATGCGCACCGTGACCGGCGTCACCGCCTCGCCCAACACGGGCGCGCCGATGAACATGGCAAGGATGCGGCAAAACGGCCACCAGATGGCGGTAAGCATGGGCAGCAGGTTGGCCAGGACCGGTTCCATGCGCAGCAGCTAGCCGACCAGGGTGGCGGCGCGGGTAAAGATCGAGACGCAGTAATCCATCAGGTAGCCGGACATCCAGCGCCCCATCAGGATCACGGCCAGCAGGGTCACCAGCAGCTTCGGTAAAAAGCTCAGCGTTTGTTCGTTGATCTGGGTGGCGGCCTGGAACAGCGCCACCAGCAAGCCCACGATCAGGCCCGGCACCACCAGCATGATCACCAGCAGCATGACCATGTGCAGCGATTCGGCCACCAGGTCGACGGCGATTTCAGGAGTCAGCACGGAATATCCCCTTCGCCGTCAGTAGGCCTGGATACTGGTAACCAGCGTGTTGACCGTCAGCGTCCAGCCGTCGACCAGCACGAACAGCAGCAGCTTGAACGGCAGGGAAATCACCAGCGGCGAGAGCATCATCATCCCCATCGCCATCAGCACCGAGGCCACCACCAGGTCGATCACCAGGAATGGAATGAACAGCATGCAGCCGATCTGGAACGCGGTTTTCAGTTCCGACAGCACGAACGCGGCCAGCTTGACCGTGAACGCGTGCTTGGTCGGGTCGGTCACATGGTCTTCGCCGGCCAGGTGGGCGATCTGCCTGAGCGCGGCCTTGCTGGTTTGCGCCAGCATGAAGCGCGACACCGGCTGCTGGGCGATCTGCAGCGCGGTGTCCAGGCCGATCTTGTCCTGGTCGTAGGGCACGAACGCTTCGGTCCAGATCTGGTCGCCGATCGGGCGCATCACCAGCAAGGTCAGGATCAGCGCGACGCCGGTGATTACCCGGTTGGGCAGGCCCTGCTGCAAACCCAGGGCCTGGCGCAGCAAGGAGAGCACGATCACGAAGCGGGTAAAACTGGTCATCATCATGACCATCACCGGGAGCAAGCCCAGCAAGGTCATGATGATCAGGATCTGCATCTTGACCGTCAGTTCGGTCCTGGCGCCCGGCACCACGTTGGCCAGCAGGTCCACCGCGTGGGCGGCGCCCGGCAGCATGGCCAGCGCCACGGCAAGCGCAGCGCCGGCCAGCATGCCGATCTTCACCTTGTGCACCGTCAGCTTGCCGGTCGTCGGCTCGACCGCGGTCATGGGGTCATCAGGTCCAGGTTCAGACCGTCGAGGTCCAGTACCTTGAGGCCGTAGTTCTCGCCGGCCACGACTACTTCGGCGCGGCCGATGGCGGTGCCGTTGACCTTGATCACCAGCGGTTCGCCGGCCAGCACGTCGAGCTCGACCACGCTGTCGGGGCCGATGGCCATCAGGTCTTGCAGCGAAATGCGCGCGGAGCCCACTTCGAGCGTCAGCGTGACCGGGATCTTGCGCATCATGGCGGGCAGGTCGCGGCGCGGCGCCTGGGCGGCCACCGAGGTTTCGGCCAGCTCACCGCCGACTTGCTCGATGATCATTTCGTCGGACAGGTCTTCCAGCAGGGCGTCGTTGGGGTTGGCTACGTTCATGTTCATCGTTATTCAGCATCTTCAAAGGAGGTGAGGCAAAGCTTGCCCTTGTGCTCGGTCACGGCGGCCGTGAACAGGCGCGAGTCCTCGAGCAGGACGTCGGCCCGGTGCAAGCTGATCGGGATAATATCGCCGACTTGCAGGTCGTACAGGCTGCCCAGCATGACTTCCTTGCTGGCCAGGCGGCCCGTGATACCCAGGTGCAGGCGCTGCGCCAGCGGACCGGCCGGCTTGCGCTTCTTGGCGCTGTCGCGGTCGCGCAGCAGGCCGCGCAGCACGCCGGCCATCAATTGCTTGTCGAGCGCGAACCAGAAGCGGCCCGCCGTCACGCCGCTGGTGGCGCCGGCAAGGGTGACCACGATCACCCACGCGCCTTTGGCGGGCTGGGCGCCGGTGGTCGGCTTGAAACCATAATCTTCGACCGGTTCTTCAGCAGTGGCAGCCGCTTCGCCGTTCGGCAACCGCGCGCCCGGCGCCAGGTTGGTTTCGGGCAGATTGGCCTCGATGCGGCCGGCCAGGATGCCCGCTAACTGTTGCCCTAAAACCACAGCCAGGCGTTCCTCGGTGGCGGTCACGCGCACTGCTGCCTCGTCCACCTCGGCCACGCTGTCGCTCTTGGCGCCACTACTATAACGATAGTTGAGGACGCTGAGCAACACCTTGCGTTCGAGCGAAAAAGCAATCTGGCCGGCTGGCGCGGCAAAACTGAGCCAGCGGCTGCTGGGCGCCGTGGCGCTGTCGATGCGGCTGAACTGTACGTCTTCCACCTGGAAGCCGCCCCAGTAGCGCCGGTGCATATTCAGGCGCATGGACTGCGTGAGGTCGTCACGCAACTGCGCCGCAAAGATGGGCAGCAGGTGCACGGGACGCCCTAACAGCGAGGGGTCCAGGACTTGATGTTGCGCAGTTTGTTTCGTCATTGTCGTATCAGGGGATGGTCCGGCGTTGCAACAGCATAACTGAAAGTAGGATGCTTCCGGTAGCGACAGCATACCCGAAAATTCACATTATTGCCATTGAACAATATTCCCCTTGAAATGTGTCATCTGCCGTGTCGCATCATGTTTACGCAGGGCAAATAAACCTTTACAGGAGTATTGCTAGCCGGTAAGCTTATTCCAGCATTACTTGGTATTCGCTGCAACGCAACAAACCTTTCGCATCGTGCTTAGTGAATGATTTATAACGATATTTGCTCATAGAAAACATGATAAAAGGCCTTTGCAGAATGCGGCGCGTCGCCCCGCCAAGCGACAGTCAAACGTGAATTTTTTTCGGATTTCCCCCTACTTTTTCATTAGCGCCATATTACCCGGCTGGCCCGCGCCTGCTTTGCCGTCCGGATTTGTCCGACAGATCACGTGGCAAATCCAGCAACACTGTGACATATACAACATGCAGTGTCGCACGAACGGAACACGCAAACGCGCGCGGCCTCAGGCAGTCCTTGCTGCGTGGTGGCAATCTGGCTATGTTAGGGACATCAACGCTGTAGTAACCGGAGGTAGCAATGAGTAACGGAATCGCAGGCCTGATCCAGGCCGACCTGGCCGCGCTGACCAACGCCGCGCAAGCGCTGTCAAACGCTGCCGTGGCCCCCGCCAGCCAGTTCGGCGCCAGTACGCCGCACCAGGGCTTCTCGTTTTCCCAGGCCATGCAAGACACCATCGGCAAGGTCAACGACGGCGATGTCGCCGCCGGCCAGAAGATGGCCGACGTGGAATCGGGCAAAAGCGACGACCTGATCGGCGCCATGCTGTCGAGCCAGGAAGCGAGCCTGTCCTTCTCCATGTTGATGCAAGTGCGTAACAAGGTGATGGGCGGCCTCGACGAACTCATCAAGCTGCCGTTGTAATGACCCGCCGAATTGACCTGCTGCCACTGCCCGCGAAAGTCCATCCGTGATTAACACCTTCAAGACCGCCTTCGGCCGCTGGCGCACCAGCCCGACCGCCATGTCCGTCTCCCCCAGCCTGCTCAAGAACCTCTACCCGCTGCTGTTGCTGGCGATCGGCGTGACGGCGCTGGTGCTGATGCTGCTGTGGAAAGATCAGTCCGATTACAAGCCGGTATTCGGCGCGCGCGAAAAAGTCTCGGCGTCCGACATGATGAATGTACTGGAAACCGAGCGGGTGCCGTACCGCGTGCACCCGGAAAGCGGCCAGGTCCTGGTGCCGGCCGACATGCTGGGCAAGGTCCGCATGCTGCTGGCCGCCAAGGGCGTCACTGCGCAACTGCCTGCCGGCCTGGAACTGATGGACAAGAACGATCCGCTGGGCGTGTCGCAATTCGTCCAGGACGTCCGCTTCCGCCGTGGCCTGGAAGGCGAGCTGGCGCAATCGATCATGACCCTGGACGCGATTGCCCATGCGCGCGTGCACCTGTCGATCGCCAAGTCGAGCTCGTTTGTTTCGTCCGATGGCGACAAGTCGTCGGCCTCGGTGGTGGTCGCGCTCAAGCCGGGCGCCACCCTGCAACCGGAAGCGATTGCCGCCGTGATCAACATGGTGTCGGGCAGCGTGGCCAGCCTGGCGCCGGCACGCGTCAGCCTGGTGGACCAGGCCGGCAACCTGCTGTCGTCGCACGTGGACCTGTCCGAAGGCTTCGATGGCGCCGCCGGCGGCAACGATGCGGCCAAGCGCTACCAGGACGACGTCAAGCAAAACATCAAGGGCCTGCTGGGTCCGGTGATCGGCGACGACAACTTCCGCCTGTCGGTGGCCGCCACGGTGAGCAACGACCGGGTCGAGGAGACGGTCGAGAAATACGGCGCCGATCCGAAAGTGACCAGCGAAGCGATGCGCGAAGAGCAGGACCGCAACCGCATGGTGATGGGCGTACCGGGCACGCTGTCGAACCGCGCGCCGCCAGCCAATCCGAACCCGGCCGACGCCGCCAAACCGGCCACCGATCCGGCCAACGGCAACGACGGCAGCGCGCGCAAGAACGCCACCACCCGCCAGTACGCTTACGACCGCAGCATCACCCAGACCAAGCGCAGCCGTGGCAGCCTGGAAAAACTGAGCGTGGCCGTGGTGCTGGCGCAAGCCGCCGCGCCGACGCCTGCCTCCGGCTGGAGTGCGGCCGAGATCGCCAATATCGACAAGCTGCTGCGCAACGGCCTCGGCATCAACGCCGAGCGCGGCGACCAGCTGGTGGTGTCCGCCATGAACTTCCCGGCCAAGGCTGCCGTGGTGCCCTGGTGGCAGGAACGCGACAACGTGGTCGATATCAGCTCGTACGTGATTTACGGCGTCGGCTTCCTGCTCGGCTACCTGCTGCTGCTGCGTCCATTGATGCGCCTGGTGACGATGCGCTTCGCCCCGGATCCAAAGGAGCAAGCCCGCACTGCCACGGAACGCCGCGCTGCCGAAGCGGCCGCCGTGGCCGCCGCCCGCGAAGCCAAAGACGCCAACGGCAACCCGGTTGCCGCGCTGCCTGGCACCCCTGCCGTGCCGGTGCTGGGCGCCGACGGCCTGCCGGCGCTGCCAAGCGCCACCGGCCCGACCACCATGGTGCCGCTGCTGGAAAACTACGATCTGCCGCCACCAGGCTCGGCGGTGGATGTGATGGTCGATCACCTGAAAGTGCTGGCCGAGAAAGAGCCGGAGCGCGTCGCCGAAGTCGTCAAACAATGGATGCAGAAAAATGGCCGAACTCAATAATTACCAGGATAACGACGGCGAATTTGGCACTCAAGCCAAGCTGACGCCGGTCGAACAGGCCGCCATTGTGCTGCTGAGCATAGGCGAGGAACCGGCTGCCGCCGTGCTGCGCTGCCTGTCGCGCGAGGAGCTGATCGAAGTCACGCAAGTGATGTCGCGCATGAGCGGCATCAAGGTCGAATCGGTCAAGAACGCGATGCAGACTTTCTTCGACGACTACCGCCAGCAATCGGGCGTGCATGGCGCGTCGCGCAGCTACCTCAAGCGTTCGCTGGACCTGGCGCTCGGCTCCGACCTGGCGAACACGGTGTTGAACAACATCTACGGCGACGAACTGCGGCCGAAAATGGCGCGCCTGCAATGGGCCTCGCCCAAGTGGCTGGCCGAGTACATTTCCAACGAGCACGTGCAGATGCAAGCCGTGTTCCTGGCCTTCCTGCCGCCGGCGCTGGCCGGCCAGATCATCGACGCCCTGCCGCTCGAAGGCCGCGACCTGGTGCTGCTGAACCTGGCGCGCATGGACGAGATCGACCGCGAACTGCTGCAAGAGCTCGATGAGCTGGTGGTGCGCTGCCTGAGCTCGTTCGATTCGCAGAGCACCAGCGTCGAAGGCATTCGCCAGACCGCCGAGATTCTCAACCGCCTGCCGGGCAACCGCGCGCAGATGGTGGAACTGTTGCGCGCCCACGACCCGGAAGTGGTGTCGAAGATCGAACTGTCGATGTACGACTTCCTGATCCTGGCCAACCAGTCCGAAAATGCGCTGTCGCGCATCATCGAGGAAGTACCGCTTGAGCAATGGGCGATCGCGCTCAAGGGCGCCGAAGTGTCGATCCGCGACGCCATCCTCAAGACCATGCCGAAACGCCAGGCGCAAGCCTTCGAGGACATGATGCGCCGCGCCGGCCCGATGCCGATGTCGCGCATCGAGCAAACCCGCCAGGAAATCATGAACACCGTCAAGGCCCTGGCCGACAACGGCGAAGTCGAGATCCAGCTGTTTGCCGAACAGGTGGTTGAATGAAGCAGTTCCGCGCCTACCGCTTTCCGCCGCTGGCCCAGTTCACCAGCATGGCGCAGCAGCGCGCGGCCGCCAACGGCAACGCCAGTGGCGGTGACGCCGGCGCCCAATGGGCCGCCTCGGTCACCGAAGGCTTCGAACAGGGCCAGCGTGACGGCTATGAAATCGGCCTGGCCCGTGGCCAGGAAGACGGCTACGAAGCCGGCCGCAACGCCGGCCAGCAGCAAGGCCGCGAAGAAGGCCGCCACGAAACCCTGGTCGCCTACGACCAGATGGCGCGCCCGGTCGATGCCATGCTCAAGAGTTTGAAGAAGCTGCGCTCCGACTACCGCGCCGCCCAGCGCAAGGAAGTGGTGGACCTGGTGGCCAAGGTGGCGCGCCAGGTGATCCGCGCCGAGCTGGCCTTGCAACCGGTGCAGCTGATGTCGCTGGTGGAGGAAACCCTGGCCTCGATGCCGCCCACCCGCGAAGAAATCGACGTCTATCTCAATCCTGAAGAACTCAAGCGCATCACCGAGCTCGATCCCAAGCGTTCCAAGAAATGGCACCTGATCGGAGACGCCCGCCTGGAAGTGGGCGAATGCCGGATCAAGGCTGGCGATAATGAAGTCGATGCCGGCTGTCATCAACGTCTTGCTGCTGTCATGGAACAGGTCGATAATCAGTTGCAGGCCGCCGACGGCGGTGATGATGACGATACGGAGAGCGAACAGTGATCGCCGATGCCTTGCGCAATCTCGAACTGGGCAGCGTTCCCATGGCCACCCCCACGGGTCGGCTGGTGGGCGCGTCCGGTTTGCTGCTCGAGGCGGTCGGCTGTCCCTTGCATACGGGCCAGCGTTGCCAGATCGAGACAGTGAGCGGTGAATGGCTCGACGCCCAGGTCGTCGGTTTCCGCGACAAGGTGTCGTATTTGATGCCATTCAAAAAGGCGATCGGCCTGACCACCGGCGCGCGGGTGTTGCCGTCGCCCGACAAGATCAACCTGCAAATCGGTTCCGGCTGGCTGGGCCGCATGGTCAACGGCCTCGGCGAACCGATCGACGGCCTGGGCAAGCTGGGCGGCGACTTTCCGCTCGATTCGCAACCGCCCCGCATCAATCCCCTCAAGAAAAAGCCGGTCACCGAGCCGCTCGACGTCGGCGTGCGCGCCATCAACTCCATGCTGACCCTCGGTCGTGGCCAGCGCGTGGGCCTGATGGCCGGCTCCGGGGTCGGCAAGTCGGTGCTGCTGGGCCTGATGACGCGGCAAACCGTGGCCGACGTGGTCGTGGTGGGCCTGATCGGCGAGCGCTCGCGCGAGGTGCGCGAATTCGTCGATATGTCGCTGGGTAAAGAGGGTTTGCAGAAGGCGGTGCTGGTGATCGCCCCGGCCGACGAAAGTCCGCTGATGCGCATCATGGCGACCGAATTGTGCCACTCGATCGCGGCGCATTACCGCGACCAGGGCAAGAACGTGCTGCTGCTGGTCGATTCGCTGACCCGCTACGCGATGGCGCTGCGCGAAGTGGCGCTGGCGCTGGGCGAGCCGCCGGCCACCAAAGGCTATCCGCCATCGGTGTTTTCCGCCCTGCCCCAGCTGGTGGAATCGGCCGGCAACGGCGAAAACCAGGCGGGCAGCATGAGCGCCATCTACACCGTGCTGGCCGAGGGCGACGACCAGCAGGACCCGGTGGTCGATACCGCGCGGGCGATTCTCGACGGCCACATTGTGCTGACCCGCGAGCTGGCCGAACGCGGCCATTACCCGGCGATCGACATCGGCCAGTCGATCAGCCGCTGCATGAGCCAGGTGATCACGCCGGAGCACATGCTGGCGGCGCGCGCACTGAAAGCGAGCATGTCGCGCCACGACCGCGTACGCGACCTGATACCGCTGGGCGCCTATGTACCGGGCGCCGACCTGGTCACCGACAAGGCCGTGATGCTGCATCCGCGCGTGGAACAGTTCCTGTGCCAGGGCACCAAGGAAGAAGCGCCGTACGCGCCGTGCATCAACCAACTTGAAACGCTGATGAAGTGACACCTTGAAGTGAGACCGACACTATGAGCCAGCACAACATCCGCAACCTGACCACCCTGGTCGCCCTGCGCAACACCGAAGTGGAGCGCCTGCAGACCGAGATGGCCGAAAAGACAAACTTGCGCGAGCGCTACCAGAAAAATCTCGACCGCCTGACCGGGCTGTACGTCAACATGGGCGCCAGCGGCAACCTGCACCCTGCCCTGGCCGGTAACTGCGGCGACTACAAGCAGGCCGTGATGGTGATGGCCGACAACCACCGGGTGGACCTGCATTTGCACGAGGCCGACATGGCCGTGTCGCAGCAGGCGCTCAACGCGGCCTGGGCCAGGCGCGAGGTGCTGGGCAAGGTGCTCGACAAACAGCACAAGGTGGTTCAGAAAGAGCAACATTCCAAGGAACGCAAGCAGCATGATGAATTGGCAACGCAAGCGTGGTGGCGCGGGCAAAAGTAAGTAGGCTTACGCGCAACACCGGAAAAATAGTTAAAAAACTTTTCATAGGGAAACGATTAGGGTCGCCTTGTATCAGGGTACACTCACTCATTGTTTCCAGGAGCAACAATATGGCCATCATCACCAGTCCAACCTACGATCCGCAAACCACGGCCACCAACCTGGCCAATGCCTATGTCAAAGCGCCACAGGCCGTGCTCGATGCCCAGGTTGCCCGGAACAAATCCGACACGGCTGCGATGGCAACGCTGGGTTCGGCATTGTCCACGTTCCAGAGCGCGATCAATGCGCTGGCCGGCGGCGCCAGCAAGACCATCAGCGCACGCGGCGCCACCTTCAGCGACACCACGATCGCCACCGGCACCGCCGGTACGCTTGCTGCTGCCGCCAGCTATTCGTTCTTCGTCGAGCAGGTGGCCACGGCCGGCCAGGTCTCGTTCGGCATCAGCAACGGCCTGGCGCCCAATAACGGCAAGCTGAACATCAAGATGGGCGACAGCTCGATCATCGAGATCGACCTGGCCACGGCCAACACCGACAACAACGGTGAACTGACGCCGAAGGAAATCGCTGCCGCCATCAATGCATCGTCCAACAACAACGGCAAATTGACCGCCTCGACCATCACCATCAAAGGCGACACCCGCCTGGTGCTGACCTCGACCAAGACCGGCAAGGATGCCGGCGTGGAAGACATCACGCTGACCGGCGCCACCGATCCGATACTTTCCGCCGACCTGGCCAGCAAGACCGTGCTGACGGGCGCAAACAACGCGATTGTCTGGTCGGGCCCCAAAACCACCGGTACCAAGATCGAACAGGCCTCCAACACCTTCACCGTCATCGACGATGTGAGTTTCACCATCGCCAAGGCGCAAGGCGCCAACGATGCGCCACTGACGCTCAAGGTGGGCGCAGACACCGCCGCCACCACGGCCAATGTGCAGTCGTTTGTCACCGCTTATAACAATTTATACACCGCGATCGGCGCCCTGACTCAGGCTGGCAATGCAGCCAATGGCGTCTCCGCCGGCGTACTGAGCGCCGATTCGGGCGTCAAGGCGCTGCGCGACCAGCTCGGTACCGCCTTGCGCGCAGCCACCGGCGGCCTGTCGCTGGTGAGCTTTGGCATCACCGGCAACCGCGACGGCACTCTGTCGCTCGATACCGCGCGCCTGACCAAGGCCGTGGCCGCCAACCCGGGGTCGCTGGACACCATGTTCGGCAGCTCGTCGTCGCTGGGCCTGAACGATAGTGGCGTGTTGGGCAAGATGAACAAGCTGATCGGCAGCTGGACCGACGCCTCCAGGGGGACGATCTCGGTGCGCAAGCAGGCCAGCGACAAGCTGCAAAGCCAGCTGGCCGACCGCCAGACCGCCCTGGAAGTGCAGTTCAACAACGCCTATCGCCGCTACCTGACGCAATTTACGACCTTGCAGCAGTTGCAGTCGTCGATGACCAACACGTCGAACCTGTTCACGGAGCTGTTCTCCAGTAGCAGCAAAACTTAAGCATCAACCCCGGGCGGCAACCGCCGCCTTTTACACAGTACGGTGAACACCATGTTGAATCACGAAGCTTATAGCAGTTACCACGCCACCAACCTCGACGCGCAGGTCGCCCGCGCCTCGCCGGTCGAGCTGGTGCTGGTCTTGACCGACGGCCTGCTCGAAGAGCTGGCGCGCGCGCGCGGCCATATCGCCGGCAAGCGCTACGAGCTCAAGGCGATCAGCCTGAACAAGTGCACCGACATCATCAACGGCCTGTCGAGCTCGCTCGACTACGACAACGGCGGCGAGGTCGTCAAGAATCTCGGCCGCCTCTACGAATACTGCGCCAGCCGCCTGTACACGGCGGGCATCAATCTCGACCCGCTGGTGATCGACGAGGTGATCGCCCTGCTGACCACCATCAAGAAAGGCTGGCTCGGCGTCCAGGCCAAGGCCAATGGTGGATAGGCAACGCACACTGCTGTCGCTGACGCAAAAAATGCATGCCGCTGTCGGCGCGGAAGACTGGTCGATGCTGGCGGCGCTGAACACGCTGCTGTCCTCGACCCTGCCGCAGATGGCAGCGCAAGGTGCGTGGGACGCGGCCGAAAAGGCCGCCCTCTCGGCCCTGTACCAGGTACACCAGGAAGCCGCACGCCGCTGCGACCTTGCCACCGCAGAAGTCGGCCGCAAGCTCAGCGAATTGCAGGCGAATAAAGAAGGCTTGCTCGCCTACGCGCTGGACAGCGAGCTGGCAGAAAACGGATACACAGCATGACCATCACCATCACCAGCCCGGCCACGCCGGCCACCACCAGCACCACCAGCGCCCTCATTACCGGTATTGCACCGGCCGGGAAGCCGGGTGCGAGCGAAGATTTCCTGCTGACTGGCATCGTTGGCCGCCAGCCCGCGCCGGCCGGTGCTCCGGCCAACGCCACTGCGCCGGGCATGCCGGCCGTACCGACCGACCGCGCCGCGCAAGCGCCGCTGTTCGCGCACGTCATGGACACGACCACCGAAGGTGACGCGACCGTTGCTGCACCAGCAGCCGCTACTGCCGTGAAAGAGCCGGCCGATACCGATACCGACAATGCCGGCATCGCCGCCGCAGTGGCCCCCGCCATCATCGTCGCCCCCGTGTTCGCCGCCGTTGTGGCCCCCGCCATCGCGCTGCCTGCCCTGGCCGGCAACCGGTACGTTGCGCCGGCGCCGGTGGCGGCGGACGCCACGGTGAGTACTGCGGTCGGCGCGGTGGCTGGCACAAGTGCCGGCGCCACGCTGTATCCTTCCGCTACCCCGTTCAACCTGCCTGCCGCGAATATCGCCGTGACCACGCCTTCGGGCGCGGCACCGCAGGCCAGCTATACCGCGCTGCAGGATGCCAACCAGTTGGCGCTGGCACAGCAAGCCGCGCGTGTCACCGAGGACATCGGCGCTCCGTTATTGGCCACGTACGGCTATGCATCCGCAGTCACGCCAGCGAACCCGCAGCTGGTCGAGGCCACAACCGCCGCAGCAGTCACAATCACCGTACCGCGCACGTCGGGCATCCCGGTTGCCAGCATGATCCCGGATGTTACCAGTCACGGGGGCACCGTGGCCGACGCGGCCGCACCTGCGGTCTCCAACACCGCCATCACGGAAAATGCCGTGCCGGCCTCGATCGCGGGCCCGGTCAAGCCATTCAACCCGGCACTGGCCACCAACGCCGCCGCCATGCCGGGCCACCAGGCAGGCGCGGCGCCGACCACGACGGCCACTGCTGCAAGCACCATGGCTGCAACGGCCGACACGACGACCGCCACTACGGCCACCACTGCCACTACGGCCGCCACGGCAGCGCCGACAACCAGGGCTGCAGCGCCGGCGACAACGGCAACGACACGGTTCGCCACGTCGGAGTATGCAGCCGCTTCCGCAGTGGCAACGATCGCGGCCGAGGCAAGCGGCCAACATTTCAGCGGGCGCAAGGCCGCCGCCGTGGCCAATGCGGCACTGCCACTCCCGGCCAATGCGTCATTGCCACTCTCGGCCAATGCGGCATTGTCATTCCCGGCCGCTGCCACGCTGCCGGTTCCGGCCGCTACCACAATGCCACACCGGGCCACCGCCGGTGCTGCCAGCAGCGCGACCATTGCCAGCTACCCGGCCATTACCGGCGCTGCCCAGCCCCGCGTGATGCCTGCCGTGACCAGCGCAGGCATGGACGTCACCGTGCCCGCACCAGTGGCCGCCAACCGCGACCATGGTTTCGGCATGACCAGCGACGACGGCCAGGCAACGGCGAAATTTACCAGCGCGCTGGCCGCCACTGCCAGCGCTGCCCCGCCCGCCGTGGCGACCGCAGCGCCAACACCTGCCGGCTTCGCCGCGCCGGTCAAGCTGGCGGGGGCGCCGGAACAATGGCAGCAGCCACTGCGCGAAGCGCTGGGCGACCGCCTGCAAGTGAATTTGCAACGTAATAACAACCAGGCCGTGATCCGCCTCGACCCGCCTAACATGGGCAGCATCGAGATTTCGATCCGCCAGAGCGCCGGCGCGCTGCAAGTGAACCTGTCGGCCAGTAACAGCGAAGTCGTGCGCCAGCTCAACGCCATCGGCGATTCGGTGCGCCAGGACCTGGCCACCCGCCAGTTCAGCGACGTGGCGGTGACGGTATCGACCGCCCGCACGTCGGCCCTGTCGCAAGCGACGCCGCAGCAATCCTATTCGCAGGGGCAGCCAGATGGCGGCCGCCAGCAGCAACAGGAGCAGGAGCGCGGTCGCAACCCGGGCCGGGCCCTGTACCAGGATGACTCGAAACCAATTTTTGCCATGAATGACCAGGAGTAATCTGTAGATGAACAAGAAAATAATTGTCGCGATCGCGCTGGTCGTCGTAGTTGGCGCGGCCGTGGCCGGCGGTGCGTTCTGGTATATGTCCAAGGGCGCCCACGCGGAAGAGACTTCTGCCGATGGCAAGAAGGCCGCGAAGAAGGAAGAGAAAAAGAAGGAAGGCCCCCCCAAGTACATGACGGTGGACAAGGTCATCATCATGCTCAAACGTCAGCCCGGTGACACCAGTTCCCACTACATGTCGGCCGACCTGGTGATCACCACGGACGAGAAGACCGAGAAGCAGGCCAAGGAACATTTGCCGATGTTGCGCAGCGTTGCCGTGCGCACGCTGTCCGACCTGACCATGGCCACGGCCCAGACCATGACGATCGACCAGTTTGCAGAGGCATTGAACAAGGCTTTCGATGAAGCGTACGAGCACGAGGGCCTGGACAAGCCGTTTACCGATGTCATGATCGGCAAGCTCATCATTGAGTAAGCCACAGCCAGCATGGTTAACAGTGGAGCGGGCATGGCCTATGTAGAGCATTCTGGCAATGCGTATGCCGATGGTTATGGCGACGGCGGCGACGGCGCGGTGGCGATGCACAGCCCGGCCGACGAGCAGAAATACCTGCTGTCGTACGCGCCGCTGGTCAAGCGCATCGTGCGCCAGCTCAATTCGCAGGTGGCGGGGGCGATCGACCGCGACGACATGGAGCAGATCGGCCTGATCGGTTTGCTCGAAGCGCTGCGCCGCTATGGCACGCCCGACGAAACCTTCGGCAGCTATGCCAGCTTGCGCATCCGCGGTGCCATCCTCGACGAGTTGCGGCGCCAGGACTGGCGCCCGCGCGCGGTGCGCCAGCACAGCCACAAACTGCGCGACAGCGTGCGCGCGCTGACCCGCAAGCTGGGCCACGAACCGAGCGAACAGGAAATCATGACCGGGCTGTCCTTGACGTCCGAGCAATACCAGGCCTACCAGCTCGACGAGAACGCCGAGCTGATCGCCAGTTTCGATGAAGTACTGCAGGAATCCGTGGGCCAGGACAGCGCCCCGGGACCGGAAGAACAATTGATCGTGCGGCGCAGCCTGGAGCAGGCCTTGCGCAGCCTTGACGAGCGTGAGCAGCGGGTGGTGCAGATGTACTACGAATTCGAACTGAGCTACAAGGAAATCGCGGCCGTGCTGGATCTGACCGACGCCCGCGTCTGCCAGCTCAACAAGGCGGCCCTGAACAAAATGAAAGCCGTGCTGCAAGCCGCGTAGCGACTCGCACAACACGACCACCAGGAATCAAGAAAATGACGCGGAAAGGCGAATCATCATGCAGCAACTAGTTGGCATCCTCATCATTTTAGGTAGCGTCTTCGGCGGCTTTGCCCTGATGGGCGGCACGTTCCACCAGATCTGGCATCCGCTCGAGCTGATCGTGATCGGCGGCGCCGGCCTCGGGGCATTGGTGCTGGGTAACCCGACCCACGTGCTCAAGGAGCTGATGACGCAGATCAAGAAGATCATCGTCCGCAAAAAATACGACTCCGAATTCCAGCGCCAGTTGCTGCTGCTGATGTACGAACTGCTGCAACTGGCCGCCGGCGGCCTGAAAGCGCTCGATGCCCACGTCGAAGCGCCCAAGGACAGCCCGCTGTTCCAGCGCTATCCGCGCGTGCTGGAAGAGCCGAAGCTGCTGGCCTTCATCGTCGATAACTTCCGTCTGATGGCGATGGGCAAGATCAACGCGCACGAACTCGAAGGCGTGCTGGACCAGGAACTGGAAGCGCTGCACACCGAGCTCGAACAGCCGGCCAAGTCGCTGGGCAAGATCGGCGAAGCAATGCCGGGCTTCGGCATTCTGGCCGCCGTGCTCGGTATCGTGATCACCATGAGTACCGTGAGCCAGGGCGCCACCTCGGGCGAGATTGCCGAAAACGTCGGCGCGGCCATGGTCGGCACCTTCATCGGTATTTTCCTGTGCTACGGCCTGATCGATCCGCTGTGCAATATGCTCAAGCAGCTGGTCAACCAGGAAGCGTCGAACAAGGAAACCGTCAAGGTGGTGCTGGTGACCCACGTGGCCGGCAAGCCGGCGCTGCTGGCGATCGACTCGGGCCGCCGCCTGGTACCACTGAACATCAAGCCGAGCTTCGCCCAGCTCGAACGCTGGATCAACGACCTCGAAGGCCGCGACAGCGAACCGGCCGACGACAGCCGCCGGGGAGGTCGTGGTGCTAAAGCCGCATGAGAAAGCGCATGACCAGACCATCGTCAAGCGCGGTGGCGGCAAGCACAAGCACGACGATCACGGCGGCGCCTGGAAAGTAGCGTTCGCCGACTTTTGCCTGGCGCTGATGTGTTTGTTCCTGGTGCTGTGGCTGATCGCCGCCCGCAATACGGAGGCGCTGGAACAAATCATGACCGAATCGGACGGCGCCAAGACCGACCAGGGCAAGGGCATCATGCCCGAGCAGGTGGGCGGTCCGCGCGGCAGCCTGATCGATCGGTTCCCGATGCCGCACACGGGCAGCACCGACCAGCCCGGCGAAAAACTGGCGCCCGGCGAGCCGGCCGATCCGACGTCCGCAGCCAAGGTCAAGTACGAAAGCCCGGACGATTTGCAGGCGCTGTCGAAGGCGCTGACCAAGATGAGCGCCGACTTTGGCCTGACCTCCAACCTGGAAGCGGTGGTCACGCCCTACGGCTTGCGGGTGATGCTGCACGACACCGACAAGCAAGGCATGTTCGTGCGTGGCAGTGCCGTGCCAACCGACAAGTTCCGCGCCCTGCTGCGCAAGATGGGACCGCTGTTCGCAAAGATGGAAAACCAGATGCTGATCGTCGGCCATACCGACTCGATGCAGTACGCCGATACCAGCTATGCGGCGTTTTCCAATTGGACACTGTCGGCCAACCGCGCCATGTCGGCCCGCGCCCAGCTGCTGGCCGGTAGCATGAACGCGGAATCGGTGCTGCAAGTGGTGGGCATGGCCGACCGCGCGCCGCTCGATGTCAAGCGCGCCGATGCCGGCGTCAACCGCCGCATCGAACTGCTGATCCTGACCACCAGCCAGGCCAGAACCATCGCCTCGATGTTCGGCATGCCGGACAACACGGTGCCGCTGACCGAGCAGATAAACACCGCCCTGCCCGATCCCGGCCTGCTGCAAAAGCTGCGCGATTCGCTGGGCCGCAACAACTGACGCTACAATAACGCCATGCAAACCAAGCCAACCAGAGGCACCCGTATGAGAATCACGACCGCGACTCCCGACGGCATGGCCGTCCAGCGTGTTGCCGAGCCGGCGCCGGTGGACGGCGCCGACGCCCCCGCTGCGCCGGCCACTGCGGCGCCGTTGCAGTCGGCGGTGATGCAGCCGGCGCTGCAAGCGATGCGCGACATGCCCGAAATCGACCAGGAAAAAGTGGACATGCTGCGCGACGCGCTGGCCAAGGGCGAACTGCCGTTCGATCCCGCCAAGCTGGCCGGCCTGATCCAGCGCTTCCATGGAGTGGAAAAGTGAGCAACCCCGCGTCGCCCCCGCCGGTATCGCGCCAGGAAGCCATGCGCACACTGCTGGCCGGCATAGCCGCCGACATGCAGGCATATGCCGGCCTGGCGGCGCTGCTGGAAGAGCAATTTGACGCCGCACTGCGCCACCAGGGGCCGCGCCTGGGCGATATCGCCGAAAAAATCACCGGCATGGTGGCCGAGGCCGATGCCCGCCGCATCCAGCGCGTTGCACTTGCGCAACATCTAAATGGCGCGAACGGCACCATGGCGCAGGCATTTGCCTTGCTCAAACCGGCTGCGCGCGAGAAAATGGAAGCCGATTGGCTGGCGCTCGAAGCGCTGGTCATCGAATGCAAGCGCTTATCGAAGCGCAATGCCGATTTGCTGGTCGAACAGCATGGCATCATGCAGCGCGTGCTGCATGGCGAAGAACACATTTATGAGCCAATTTAATCCCACTGCCTTTACTGCGGCCACCGCCGCCACTGTCTCGAACATCAGCGCCACCCGGCCCACGGCCGGCTTTGGCGGGATGGTCTCGACCGGCGCATTTTCGAGCACGTTTCAGCAGGTGCAAAACGACGTGGTTGGCTATATCAACCGCGGTGATGGCGGTTTCAGCAGCAATGCGGCGCCGTCATCGGCCCAGGCCATGCAACTGGCGGCCCTGAATGCCAGGCACGCTACCGGCGCCATCGACGATGGCGGCATGGACAGCGACAGCCGCCAGCAATTCCTGGCATCGATCAAGCCCTGGGCCAGCGAGGCGGCCGACAAGCTGGGCGTCTCGCCCGAGCTGGTGGTGGCCCATGCGGCGCTGGAGTCCGGCTGGGGCCGGCAACCGCTGCGCAAGGGCGGCATCGACACCAACAACCTGTTCGGCATCAAGGCCGGCAGCGGCTGGCAGGGCGATGTCGCCAGCGCCACCACCACCGAGTTCGAGCACGGCGCCATGCTCAAGAAGACCGAACGCTTCCGCAGCTACCCGGATACCGCCAGCGCTTTCCGCGATTACGCAGAACTTTTAGCCGGCAACCCGCGCTACCAGGGCGCGCTCAATACGGGCAGCGACGCCCGTGCCTTTGCCACCGGCCTGGCACGCGGCGGCTATGCCACCGACCCCGGCTACGCCGACAAGCTGGCCCGCCTGGCCGCGCAGTTGCAGCGCGCCTCTGCGGCTGCGGCCGACTGACACCCCGACCAAACCAGCGCCATCCAGGCCGCCCCGCCAGGTGCGGGCGCCGGTCTGTCCACCCGGATTCAGCGTGCCGCAGGCATATCCGCCGGCTGCACCGCCCCCGGCCCTGTCACCCGCGCGCGGATGATGTTGCCGCTGGAATTACGCACGCGCACCTGGCTGCCCTTGGCGCCCGCATCCATCGCTTCGCCCGACATGGACACCGTGACCTGGTCGCGGCTGGCGACAATGTTGACAAGGTCGCCACGCTTGACCAGGATCGGCGAAGCCAGCGCACCGGTACGCAACACTTCGCCCACGCGCACGGTGCGCTTGGCACTCATCCCCACAACCTCTTGCGGATCCGACACGCTGTCGCCCACGGTCGAAATATCGTGGCGCTCAAGCAACACATCTTCATCTGCAATGATTTTTCCGGCGCCGATGTCGTTGGCCGCAATCACGATCCGCGCCGACACTTTGGCGCGCACCACGAACTCGTAACGCCAGCTGCCACCGCGCGCACCGTCGCCGCTGCAAATGGCATTGAAACGCATGCGCGAAGGCTGGCGGGTGTCCGCCGCCTCGACTGATACTGCACTGCCGCACGCGGCCAGCGGGCGGCTGCCGCGCACCACCATGATGTCGAATTCGGGCTCGGCCAGGCCGCGACTGTCGGCCCAGCGCAACACATACTCGCGCGCCGCGTCCTCCACCAGCAGCAGCACTTTGTCTGCCGGGACAGGCGCGGCATGGGCGGAAGTGTTAAAAAAGATGCTTCCGGTTAGCAACATTCGGCTCAAACCAGTTACAATAGTTTTGTTGAACATGGGCAATACCTCTACTATGATGCAAGCGAACGCGCCTGTCGTGCGAGACCAACATTCTACATGCCGAGCAAGATTGCAATGAGGAATAGGCAGGAAATTTCCGCTGCGCAACAGAGCTTAACAGTTACATAGTATTCACCGAAACACCATTCGATCCTGCAAGGAGACCACCATGGGCATCAATTTCAACCAGGTTACCGGCGTCCACGGCGATGCGCTGCAACTGCGGGCGGAACGTACCCGCATTCTCGCGGCCAACCTGGCCAATGAAAACACCCCCGGCTTCCAGGCGCGTGACATGGACTTCGGCGCCGCCCTGGCCAACCTGCAAGCCGAAGCCTCCGGCGAACCAGGCGGCGATGGCGAAGCCTCCCAGATGTACCGCGTGCCATTCCACCCCGCCCGCGATGGCAATACCGTCGAACTTGGCGTCGAACAGGCGGCATTCTCGCAAAACGCCGCCGACTTCCAGACCAGCCTGACCTTCGTCAACATGAAATTCAAGGGTCTGGCCAAGGCCATCGCCGGTCAGTAAGACTGCCCAACCACCGTAAGGGAACGACATGTCGTTTAAAGATATTTCCGAGATCGCCGGCTCGGCCATGGCCGCACAGAGCGTGCGTCTCAATACCATCGCCTCCAACCTGGCCAATGCCGACGCCGTGGCCGGCAACGAGGGTGAGACCTACCGCGCCCGCAAGCCGGTGTTTGCCACCGTGCTGGGCGAAAACAGCGAAGGCATGATGACCGGTGGCAAGGTGCAGGTGCTGGACGTGGTCGAATCGTCCGAACCGCTGCGCAAGGTGTACGAACCGGGCCACCCGATGGCCAATGCCGACGGCATGGTGTTCTACCCCAACGTCAACGAAGTGGCGGAGATGGCCGACATGATGTCGGCCTCGCGCGCGTTCGAAACCAATGTCGAAGTCATCGGCCGCATCCGCACGATGCAGCAATCCCTCCTTAAACTTGGTGAAAGTTAAGTCATGGCAGTCAGTCTTCTCAATAACGGCACCACCACGACCGGCACCGGCGTCAGCAACGCGGTAACAACGAACACGGCCAGCGAAGCGTCGGAGATGTTCACCAAGCTGCTGGTAGCGCAGATCCAGAACCAGGATCCGCTGTCGCCATCGGACCCGGCGCAGTTCGTCCAGCAACTGACGCAACTGTCGCAAACCGAGGCGCTGCAAAAGCTCTCGACCCTGACCAGCGCCAACTCCAGCATTCTGCAGAGCATGCAAGTGCTGTCGCTCGGTGCGCAGGTGGGCTCCGACGTGATGGCCCAGTCCAGCCAGGTCCGCGTCGATGGCACCACGCCCGTCAGCGGGCAGGTGGTGCTGGAAACCAGCAGCACCAATACCAACCTGGTGCTGACCGGCGACAACGGCGAGAAATATACGGTCAAGCTCGGCACCCAGGCGCCCGGCAACGTTCCGTTCACCATCGACCCGAGCAAGCTGGGCCTCAAGGAAGGCACTTACACCATGGCGGTGGAAACCAGCACCAAGGAAACCCCTGCCATCGACATCCAGGGCCGCCTGAACAGCGTGCGCATCTCGGCGACCGGCGGCGTGGTGCTCAACGTTGCCAACCTGGGCGAAATCGATCCCGGCAACATTACTGCGTTTAACGGCAAGCCTGCTTTAGCCATTCAATAATTCAATCTCTTAAAGGATTTCCATCATGAGTTTCGATATCGCATTGTCTGGCATCCAGGCCATCAACGAGGCCCTCAACAGCACCAGCCAGAACATCGCCAATGCCGGCACCTATGGCTACAAGGCCCAGCGCGCGAACTTCTCGTCGCTGGTGTCCGGCGAACTGCAGACCGGTGTCACCATCGGTTCGGTTACCCAGAACATCAGCAAGCCGGGCGGCGTGCTGAGCACCGGCCGCTCGCTGGACGCGGCCATCAACGGCGGCGGCTTCTTCATCTCCAAGGCGGCCAATTCCGACGTGCCGCAGTACTCGCGCGTGGGCATCTTCGAAACGTCCAAGGATGGCTACCTGGTCGATACCCAGGGCAACCGCGTGCAAGGCTACCCGATCAATCCCCTGACGTCGGCGATGGGCGCCGTGGGCGACCTGCCGATCCAGACCGGCGCGATCCCGGCCGTGGCTTCGGGCAAGATGACGTATATCGGCAATATGTCGGCCGACTGGACCACCCCGGCCGCCTGGGGCACGGTGCCGGTCACGGGTACAGTCACGATCACGCCACAGAACCCGCCCGACCCGAGCACCTTCAATATGTCGAAAGCCACGGTGATCTACGATACCCTGGGCGGCAAGCACACGCTGACCCAGTACTTCGCCCGCGACGCGGCGTCGCCGAACACGGTCAAAGTCCACTACCTGCTCGACGGCGCCGAGTTGCCAGACAAAACGCCGACCGTCCTGAAATTCAACACAGCGACCGGCTCCCTCAATGACGTCAACGGCCAGCCCGCCGACCCCGCCACCGGCACCATCGCCAGCACGACGACGATTGACCTGACCGGCATTACGCTGGCCAACGGCGGCAAGCTGACCAAGCTGACCATCGACTACGACGGCAGCACCGGCAACTCCGGCGAAGCGACCACGTCCGCCAACAATGCCGAAGGTTATGCCTCGGGCACCTATACCAGCCTGGCGCTGGGCAACGACGGTTCGCTGATCGCCACCTACTCCAACGGTCAGAAACAGACCGTGGGCAAACTGGCGCTGGCCACCTTCGTCAACGAAGGCGCGCTGACCACGATCAGCGGCACCAGCTGGACCGAGTCGCTGGAATCGGGCCGTCCGCTGGTCAACGCACCGGGCACCGGCACGGGCGGCACCATCACCAGCTCGTCGCTGGAACAGTCGAACGTCGACATCACGTCCGAACTGGTGGGCCTGATGACGTCGCAACGCAACTACCAGGCCAACTCGAAGGTCATCCAGACCGAGAGCACCATGATGCAATCGCTGATGCAGGCGATCTAAGGTAGCGCATGGATTCGTTGATCTTTACCGCCATGAGCGGGGCCGAGCGGGCCCTGCGCGGCCAGCAGGTACGCGCCAACAACCTGGCCAATGCCGATACCGTGGGCTTCCGGGCCGACATGGAAATGTCCACCTCGCAGTCCGTGCAGGGTTACGGCTACGACGACCGCCACATGGCGCAGTTGCAGGCCAACTCGGTCAACACCCGCCAGGGCACGCTCAAGGCCACCGGCCGCGAGCTCGACGTGGCGATCTCGGGCGCCGGTTTCCTGACGGTCGAAGGACCGACCGGCGAAGCCTACACCCGCGCCGGCGCCATGGTGCTCGATGAAACCGGCACCTTGCGCATCAACGGCAACGTGGTGCTGGGCGAAGGCGGTCCCATCACGCTGCCCGAGTACAGCAAGATCGACATCGGCACCGATGGCACGATTTCGATCCAGAACCCGGGCACCACCACCATGCAAACCGTGGACAAGCTGCGCCTGGTGAAGGCCGAAGGTTCGGAGCTGACCAAGAACGAGTCCGGCCTGCTGATCGCGCGCGACGGCGTCCCGCTGGCCACCGATCCGACCGTGGTATTGCAATCGGGTCACCTGGAAGGCAGCAACGTTTCGGCAGTGGAAGAAATGGTCGCCACCATGAGCCTGAACCGCACCTTCGAAGTCCAGATGAAGTTGTTCAAGTCCACCGACACCATGGCCGAAACCGGCAATCGCCTGATCAGCGGCTAAGCTGATCCCAACATTATTTAGGAGAAACCATGAATCCAGCAATGTGGATCAGCAAGACCGGCGTGCAAGCGCAAGACCAGAAACTGCAAACCATCGCCAACAACCTGGCCAACGCCAACACCATCGGTTTCAAGCGCGACCGCGTGGTGTTCGAAGACCTGTTCTACACGGTCGGCCAGCAGCCGGGCGCGCAAGTGGCCGACAACAACACCCTGGCGCCATCGGGCGTCCAGCTCGGTAACGGCGTGCACATGGTCGGCACCCAGAAGGTATTTACCAGCGGCAACCTGCAAACCACGGGCCGCGAGCTCGACGTGGCAGTCAATGGCAACGGCTTCCTGGCCGTGCGCCAGCCGAGCGGCGAAACCGCCTACACCCGCGCCGGCCAGTTGCAGATCGACGCCAACGGCATCCTGGTCAACGCCCACGGCCTGCCGTTGATTCCGCAGATCACCGTACCGGACAACGCCACCGCGATCACCATCGGTGAAAACGGCACCGTCTCGGCCACGATCGCCGGCACTGCCACCCCGAGCCAGCTCGGCCAACTGACGCTGACCAGCTTCATCAACCCCACCGGCCTGATGGCCCTGGGCGAAAACCTGTACGCGGAAACCGCCTCGAGCGGCACCCCGACCGAAGGTGCGCCCGGTACGGCGCAGTGGGGCAAGATCAAGCAGGGCACGCTGGAAGGCTCGAACGTGCAGGTCGTGGAAGAAATGGTGGACATGATCGCCGCCCAGCGCACCTACGAAATGAACACCAAGGTGCTGTCGGCCGCCGACAATATGTTGCAATACCTGGCTTCGGCAGCACGCTGATGAAAGCCGCACTGCCCTTGCTGGTCCTGGCCGCCTTGACCGGTTGCGCCAGCCTGGAACCGCCGGCGGTCCGCCCCGGCCCGATGGACGAACCGCCGCCGCTGGTGCGTTCGACCATGCCGCGCGTGTCCGGCGGCGGCGTCTACAGCCCCGACATGGGCATGTCGCTGACGTCCGACAGCCGCGCCTTCCGCGTCGGCGACGTGGTGACCGTGATGTTGCAGGAAACCACGCAAGCAAGCAAACGGGCAGGCACCAGTTATTCCAAGGAATCGTCGAACAATGTGGCGGCTCCGAGCTTGCTGGGCAAGGTATTCCCGAAAGCCAGTATCGGCGTCGGCGCCGACAATTCGTTCACCGGCGACGCCACCAGCACCCAGCAGAACGCCTTGACCGGGGCGATTACCGTGGTGGTGCAGGAAGTGCTGCCGACCGGCTTGCTGCGCGTATCGGGCGAAAAAGTATTGACCCTGAACCAGGGCGAAGAATTCGTGCGCCTGCGCGGCTACTTGCGCGCAGCCGACATCGACGCCGACAACCAGGTCTCGTCGCTGCGCATTGCCAATGCCCGCATCGCCTACTCGGCGCAGGGCACGCTGGCCGACACGCAATCGGCAGGTTGGCTCTCGCGCTTTTTCAACGGCCCGTACATGCCATTTTAAGGCTTGAATGATTATGAACAAGCTGTCCCGCCTGATTGCCCTGCCCCTGGCCCTGTGCCTGACTTTCGCCACCCTGCCCGCGCAGGCGGCGCAGGTGCTGCGCAACCTGGTCTCGGTCGAAGGCATCCGCGACAACCCGCTGGTGGGCTACGGCCTGGTGGTGGGCCTGAACGGCAGCGGCGACTCGACCCAGGTCAAGTTCGCCAGCCAGTCGGTGATCAATATGCTCAAGCAGTTCGGCGTCAAGGTGCCGGACGGTACCGACGCGAAATCGAAAAACGTTGCCACCGTGATGGTCTCGGCGGTGCTGCCGCCCGGCTACCGCAAGGGCCAGGCGATTGACGTGGTCGTGTCATCGCTCGGTGACGCGAAAAGCCTGCGCGGCGGCGCCCTGCTGCTGACGCCTTTGCGCGCGGCCGACAACGAAGTGTATGCGCTGGCCCAGGGCAACGTGGTGGTTGGCGGCTTCTCGGCGCAGGGCAAGAGCGGTTCGTCGGTGACGGTGAATACGCCGACCTCGGGCCGGATTCCCAACGGCGCCGCCATCGAACGCGCGATCCCGACCGATTTCGCCAGCACCCCGAGCGTGCGCCTGTCGCTGCGCCATCCGCACTTCCAGACCGCCATCAATATCGTCGATTCGATCAACAAGCGCTTCGGCGACATCGCCACCGCCAGCGACGCCACCTCGGTCGAGGTGCAGGCGCCATCGAACCCCACCCAGCGCATCGCCTTCATGGCCAAGCTCGAAGGGTTGTCGATCGACGTGGGCGAGGAATCGCCGAAGGTGGTCTTCAACTCGCGCACCGGCACCGTCGTCATTGCCGACGGCTTGCGCGTGCGCGCGGCTGCCGTCACCCACGGCTCGCTCAAGGTGGTCATCTCGGAAAGCACCAAGGTCAGCCAGCCGAATGCGCTGGCGGGCGGCAACACGGTGGCTGCGCCGCAGTCGCAGGTGACTGCGGAACAGGGCATGCGCCAGATGTTCAACTGGCCGGCCGGCGCCAAGCTGCAAGCGATTATCGACGTGGTCAACAGCCTGGGCGCCTCGCCCGACGATATCATGGCGATCCTGCAAGCATTGGACCAGGCCGGCGCCATCGAAGGCGAACTGGTCGTCATTTAAGGACATCATGAGTTTTCCTCCCTCGTTCGATCCATCGCGCCTGATTCCGGGCATACCCGGCAAGTTGCCGGACGTGGTGGTGGCGCCGGCGATTAGCCAGCCCGGCCAGCCGGCCGACACCGTCGATCCGGCGTATCGCGCCAAGGCCACCGAGGCGGCGGTCAAGTTCGAGAGTTTTTTCATCGGCCACATGCTGCACCAGATGCGCTCCGGCGTGCGCGTGCTGGCCGACGAGGACAGCGCCATGAACAACAAGGTCAACCAGGACATGCTGGACATGGCCGACAACCTGGTGGCCGACCAGATCGCCGGGCGCCGCGCCTTCGGCGTGGCCGACGCCATCCTGCGCCAGCTGCTGCCGCAGCCGTCGGCAGCCCCGGTACCGGCACCGGCATCGGCCGGGGGCGCGGAGAAACCTGTGCCCGCCAACGACAGAATGATTTCCAACGCGCAAAATTCTTCGCCAGCGCTTAATCTTTCCCGCTAAGCCGTCGCCTTCTACAAGTAACGGACCGGCATCACTCGCGCAATGCAAGCTGCGGTCCTTCGCGTTCACCAGGAAAGACCCTTGCAAACATGAGCATAACGTACAACGCATTGTCGGGCGCCCTGGCGGCCCAGGCCGCCATCGCCACGGTCAGCCAGAATCTGGCCAACTCGCAAACCAAGGGTTACACGCGCCAGGGCGTGCTGCTGCAATCGAATGTTGCCGATTTCAGCCGTAATTCGCCGGGCAATGGCGTGACGGTCGGCGCGTTGCTGCGTTTTTCCGATTCCTACAAGTCGCAACAGATGTGGCGCTCCAACTCGGAGCTGGGCCAGCGCGCCCAAACCCAGCCGTACCTGACCCAGCTCGAAAAAGTCATGAACGACCCGACGTCGAGCATCAGCTATGGCTTCGATAATTTCTTCAAGGCGCTCAACGCGGCTGCCGTCGATCCTACCTCGACGCCACTGCGCCAGCAGGTGATCAGCTCGGGCGATGCGCTGTCCAAGCAGATCAACAGCATTTACAACCTGGCTGCCAACCAGAAGCTGTCGGCGCAACAGCAAAGCAGTGCCATCTTGCCATCGCTCAACGATTCACTGGCCAGCATTGCCGCGCTCAACTCCAAGATCCAGCAAGTGGGCGCCAACGGCACCAACACCTCGGCCTTGATCGACCAGCGCGAGCTGCTGATCGACGAAGTGTCGTCCCAGGTGGGCGTGGAAGTCGTGTACGGTCCGGACGGCAGTGCCAGCGTGTCGCTCAAGAGCGGCCAGCCACTGGTCGCGGCCGACGTCGCAGCCAACCTCAGCTACAGCAGCGCCGGCGGCGAACAAACCCTCAATCTCAGCTTTGCCGGCACCAGGTTCGTGCTCGACGACAGCAAGATCGGCGGCAAACTGGGCGGCCTGGCCAATTTCCGCACCAACACCCTGGCGCCGCTGCAACAATCGATCGCCGACATCGCCCAGCAGTTCAGCAGCATGTTCAACACCCAGCAGGAAAGCGGCGACAAGACCGATGGCGCCCCTGGCATCGCCATGTTCGCATTCGACCCGACCAGCACCACCGGCCTGTTGAAGGTCAACGAAGGTTTTACCACCGCCGACCTGGCGTTCGCCGAACGCGGCCAGCCTGCGGGCGACAACAGCAATTTGCAGGCGCTGATCGCCATTCGCGGCAAACCGATCACGGTGGCCTCGGTGGGCTCGGTACTGCTTGGCGACGCCGACACCCAACTGGTCGGCAAGCTTGCCATCGAAAGCCAGCAAAACCAGGCCCAGCTCAAGACTGCCACCACGGTCCGTCAACAGGCCGAAGACGACTGGAAATCGACCAGCGCAGTCAACGTGGACGAGGAAGGCATCAGCCTGATCGAGTTCCAGAATATGTACCAGGCGAATATGAAGGTGATTTCCGTCGCGAACAACCTGTTCGACGCCACCTTGCAAATGTTTAACTAATTAGGGGAAGCGCGATGCGTATCGCCAGCAGCCAATACCAATCCACCATGTTGCGCGGCCTCGGTGAAAACCAGACCTGGCTCAGCAAGATCAATGAGCAGATGGCGACCGGCAACCGCATCCTGGTCCCCTCCGATGATCCGGTGGGCAACGTCCAGATCTCGCGCCTGACCCGCGAGCAGGCCCTGGTCACGCAGTACCGCTCCAACATCGCCTCGGTGCAGATCCGCATGTCGAGCAACGAATCCTACCTCTCGAGCATGACGCGCGACATCACCGACGTCAGCGACCTGCTGGTGTGGGCGGCCGACGGCAGCAATGTGCCGTCCGATCTCAATGCCATGGTGACGAGCCTGACCTCGCTGCGCGACAGCCTGGTCAACACCGCCAACCAGCGCGATGCCGAAGGCCGCTACGTGTTCTCCGGCACCGCCGTGGACCAGGCGCCGATCGCCCTGGTGGCGGGCAGCTATGTGTATCAAGGCAACGAAAAGAATCAATCGACGGTGGTGGGCAACGGCGTTACCCAGACCACCAACGTCAACCTCAAGGGCATGGAAGACATGCTCGACAAGCTGACCGCAGCGATCACCGCCCTGTCCGATCCCGCCGTGCAGCCGAATTCGCCCGCGCTGCGGGCCATCGTTGGTGACGCCATGGCCAGTACCTCGGCCGGGCTCAACCTGGTGTCAGGCAAGATCGCGCAACTTGGCGGCGGCCAGAACATCCTGCAAACGCTCGATGACAACCATGCCAACGTCAGCCTGTCGAATGCGACCGCCATCGGCGACCTGAGCAAGCTCGACTACGCCGTCGCCGCCACCGAACTGGCCGGCTACAGCCTGGCGGTGGAAGCGTCGTACAAGGCCTATTCCAAGGTCAGCGGCATGTCCTTGTTCAGCCTCATCTAAGCGCCGAGCGTCCTATCATGCAAATTCCGTCACCATCGTCCCCTTCCGTGATTGTCACCGGCAATGGTGGCAATGCCAGCGCGGTGGACGGCACCGCCCTTGGCCAGCAAGGCCAGAACGCGGTCACCGCCACGCCGGTCACACCACCCGCCAGTACGGCAGCGCCGCTGCGGCGCGGCCTCAACAACTGGGACCAGCCGCTCCAGCGCGATATTTCCGGCGCCCAGCAGGCGCTCGACTTTCTCGAGCAGAGCGCCGGCCAGCTGCGCAGCCTGAAAGCCGACCTCAGCGCCCGCCTGGCCAATCGCCAGCGCGCCGACGGCAACCTGGAAAACAGCGTACGCCAGTTCAGCAATACCTGGCGCAGCCGCACGGCAGCGTCGGGCGGCACGCTCGACGCCCAGCTCAATTTCAGCAACGAAAACACCAGGACCCGCTTCACCGTGCGCGGCATGAACGTGGCCAACCTGCGCCAGGGCGGCCGCGAAGTACTGGCGCTGTCGCTGGGCGGCCAGAACCTGAGCTCGGTGGTACTGGAGCCTGGCATGTCCGACCAGCAAATCGCCCAGCGCTTCGACGATGCGCTGGCGCCGGCTGGCGTACGCGTCAAGCTCAGCGATGACGGCCAGCTTGAATTTTCCGCGCCGGAGAACCAGTTCGCGGGCATCCGCGACAGCCTGGCCGTGCAGGGCAATGGCCAGCGCTTCCCCGCCGGCCAGCTCAATCGCCTGCGGGCCGAGCCGGAGGCGGCCGCGCTCAATCCCGAATCCTGGCAGACCTCCGACGCGGAAGGCTTGCGCGCCACCTTGCAGCAAGTGGTGCAAGCGCTGGCCCACGTGGAAAAATCGATCAGCTCGGTACGCTCGGCGCTGGCCCAGGCCAATACGCGGGTGCAGAGCACAACCGCCGAGACCTCCACCGAGGGCATGGAGCAAGTGGCGGACAATTTCGTCGATACCGCCAAGCAGCCCGGCTACCAGTCGATGTTGTCGATCACCTCGGCGTTGTCGGGCATTAGCCGGGAACGCGTGGTATCGCTGCTGCGCCTGCGCTAAGCTCGTGCCGCAGGCCGCGCTGCGCCAGCGCGGTCAATTCCGGCGCCGCCATCGGCTGCGCATACACATAACCCTGGGCAAAATCGCAGCCGGCCAGTTCCAGCAAATGGCGCTGCGCTGCCGTCTCCACCCCTTCCGCCACCACCCGCAGGCCGAGCCGATGGGCCATCAGGATCAGCGCCTCGCACATGGCCAGGTCGCCACTGTCGCTGGCCAGGTGCTGGATGAAGCTGTGGTCGAGCTTGAGCAAGTCGATACCGAAATGCTTGAGGTGCGCCAGCGACGAATAGCCGGTGCCGAAATTGTCGAGCGCCACCTGCACGCCCATCTCGCGCAATTCGCGCAAGCGGTCCGCCACCTGGGTCGCCTTGTCCAACAGCACCCGCTCGGTGATTTCGATCACCAGGCTGCGCGGCGCCAGGCCCAGCTCGGCCGCGTAACCGAGCCAGCCTGCGTACAACGCCGCGTCGCCGCGAAACTGCGCCGACGACTGGTTGATACCGACCTGGAAGCCGGCGCCAATCTCGTCCTGCCACTGGCGCGCCTGGCGCGCCGCCTGGCGGAACACCCAGTCGCCGATTTCCATCATCAGCCCGCCCGACTCGGCAAACGGTAAAAAATCGCCGGGCGCCAGCAGGCCGCGCTGCGGATGACGCCAGCGCAGCAGCGCCTCGGCGCGCTCAATGCTGCCGGTGCGCAGGTTGACGATCGGCTGATAGTGCAGTTCCAGCTGGTCGTGGGCCAGGGCCGCACGCAGGTCGAGCGTGACCTGCTGGCGCGCCTGCGCCGCCTGTTGCAGGTCGGCGGTGAAATAGCTGTAGCGGCAGCGGCGGTTTTGCTTGGCCGCGTACATGGCCTGGTCAGCATTGCGCACCAGGTCCTCGGGCGAGACCGCGTCGGCCGGAAACACCGAGATGCCGATGCTGGCCGACACCACCGGGTTGGCGGCCTGCAGCGCGAACGGCGCCTGCAGGCGGCTGACGATGGACTGGGCGATGCGCTCGACCCCGTTCATGCTTTCGAGACCGGTGAGGATCACGGTGAACTCGTCGCCGCCGAGGCGCGCCACGGTATCGGTGGCGCGCACGCAACCGACGATGCGGCGCGCTGCCTCCACCAGCAGCGCATCGCCCTGGCCGTGGCCGAGCGTATCGTTGACCTGCTTGAAACCGTCGAGGTCGATGAACAGCAGCGCCAGCAGCGTGCCTTCGCGGCGCGCCTTTTTGACTTCCTGCCCCAGCCGGTCCTGGAACATGTGGCGGTTGGGCAGCGCGGTCAGCGTATCGAAATTGGCCTGCTGCCAGATCAGTTCGGCAGAGGCGCGGCTGTCGGTGATGTCGGACACCAGCGCCAGCGCGCCGAGGTAGGCGCCGCCGGCATCGAAAATCGGGTTGGTGGCCAGCGTCACCCACAGCTCGCTGCCGTCGCGGCGCAGGAATTTGAATTCGTGGCGTTCGGCCTCGCCTCCCCGGCGCTGGCGGCTGGCGATATTGTGCTCGAGGATGGCGCGGCCTTCATCGTCCATGAAAGCGACGAGCGGCTGGTCGAGCATGTCTTCGATGGTGTAGCCGAGCAGTTGCGCCATCTTGGGATTGACAAAGCTGGTGCGGGCATTGGCGTCGATTTCCCAGATGCCCTCCTCGGCGCAGTGGACGATGCGGCGAAAGCGCTCCTCGCTGCGCTCCAGTGCCGCCAGCTTGCCTTCGGCCGGTTCCAGTTGCACCCGCAGCGCCTGGCCGCTGCGGTCGGCGCAGGCGCGCAGCCTGACCGGCACGCCCGGCTGGTGGGCGTCCGGGCCGCGCACCAGTTGCAGGTCGCAGTGCTGCGGCAGCGCCTCGTTGAAGGCGGCGCGCACGAAGCGGTCGAAGTCGTCGAGGAAGCGTGGCGCCACGAAATGGCGCAGGGTGAGCCGTTCGGGATTGACGCGCGGCACGCCCAGCAGATCGGCGCCACTGACGTTCATTTGCAGGATGGTGGCGTCCAGGCCCAGGACGAAATAGCCGACCGGCGCCAGCAGGAACAAGTCGTTGACGAACGCCTGTTCGATATCGACCTGCGCGGCAGCGGTTGGCGGCAGCTCGGCAACCTGGTCGGCGGCGATGGCGGCCAGCGCCGCGTGATACGACTCGGCCCCGGACAGCACGGCAAAACCCGGCAGCAGGCCGACCGGCTGGTCGGCCAGCAGCGGCGGGCGCCGCTGATCAGTGGTGTAGTTCTCCATACCCTCCCTTTGCAGTGCTACCGGGAAATGTCCTGAAGACTAGCCTAACATTGTCATTAAGAGATGTCGAGAAAACATCAATTGTCTGGCACGTGGGCGCTGCGAACGTTGTCAGCGCGCCATTACCAGGCCGCGCCCATGCGGCGGCGGCCGAAATTGTGGCCCACGACCAGGATCGAACTGGCGATCAGGCTGGAGAGACCGATCATCAGCTGGATCAGCTTATCGTCGGGCAGCACCCAGATCGAACCGGGGGGCGGTTCGGCCACGTTGGCGGCGGCCATGATCAACGGCGCCACCCATTCGGCCTCGGGCGTCACGTCGAGGATCAGGGCGCCGTCCTGGGTCGTATGCAGGTAGATTTCGCCGCCGGCGTCGAGGGTGAAGCAGACGCCGTAGCCGGTTTCGTGCGGAGCGATATGTTCCTGCAAACTCAGGTTATGTTCGGCGATCCACAGTTCCACGTCTGCCGGAGTTTCCAGGCCGCTCCACGGCACCGGCCGAAAGCGCGGGCGCGCGTTATTATCTTGCTGGTCTTGCTTGTTCAATCTGCACTTCCTGTGTCGGTCACCGAGGCGCCAGTGTACCCGATGGACGGCGCCGCCGTCAGCCCTTCCAGGTGCGATTGAGGCCCGTATCGGCGTGGATCCAGCCGCCGCGCGGGCCGCCGCGATAATAGAAGCCGACGCCGCCCTGGCGGAAGCTTTTCACCAGGCCGCCCAGCACTTCCTCGTTGAGGTTGACGATGCGGATGTCGGCGGCGCGGCCCACCATGTGCAGCGACTGGCGCGCGGCCGGCACGCCCGCTTCGCGCAATTTGTTGTTCGACGCCGGGGTGCGGTAACCGGACAGGATTTCCAGCGGCGTATCGATGCCGAAGCGGCGCACAAACGCTTGCGCGCCCCACAGGGTTTCGAACAGCTTGGGATCGATCTTGGCGGTTTCCTTGCCGTTGACGTCGCGCAGCAGGTGGCACAGGTCCTGGTAGGCGGAGTCGATGACTTCGCCATCGCGCCAGTACAGCAGCTTGGCGCGCTCGTTGCTGGCCGGGCGATAGACTTCGATGGTGCGCGGACGCAGCCAGAACTCCAGGTCCAGCGCCTGGGCATCGAAAATGTCGGGCGGCGGTTCGAGCTCGCTGCTCTTGCCCGACGGCGCCGACTGCTGCGAAGCGTGCGGCATGACCGAGGCGGTTTTGGAATCGGTGATCACGGCCGGGGCGGCCGGACGTGCCACCGGTTTGGCCGGCTTGGCGGCCGCGGCGGTTGTGGTCGATGTATTGCGCGGGGTAGTGGTGCCGCATCCGATCAACGGCAACGCCAGCACACTGGCTGCCGTCACCCCGAAACCCTGCTGTAAGAACTGTCTGCGCGAAGCCATGGCACATCCGTGAAAAGTGATAGGGGTACTATAACTTATGCTGGGGGAAATAAAAAAGCGCGCACGGATCGATTTCGGTTGATTTGCTGCCCAGCGGGCAGGAATCGACAAGTCTTAAGCGAGGATTAAGCGAATGCTAAGTCTCCAGCAAGGTTGGGCCGCCGTTGACGCGCGTCAGGCGGCAACCGCCTGCGGTTGCACTTGCGGTTGCGGGCCGGCCAGGGTGGCGCGCGGTTCATCAAGCAGATAGCCCTGCCCCAGCAGCGGCACTTCGGCAGCCGCGCCCAGTTCGCGCAGCGCCTGCAGCGTCTGGTCGGTTTCGATGCGTTTGAACACCACGCTGACACCGGCCTCGCGCGTGCGCTGCAGCAGCGCCAGCAACCCCTCGGTATCGTGCAGCACCCGCGTATCGAACTTGAAGACGTCGGGCCGTAACCGGTCGAGTATGCCAACGGCGTCGGCCGCGCTATCGACGTTGACGGCAAAGCGGAAACCATTGCGGCGGTAGTTGTCCGAGACATAGTTGAGCAGCCAGCCCTGCTGCGGCGTCGCCACCGGTAATTGCAGCACCACGCGCGATAGCGGCAGTTCCAGCGCATCGAGGATGCGGCGGAAAGCATGGCCGTGGTTGCTGCTGACGGCGCTCAGCAGCCGGTCGTGCACGTTCAGGTACAAGTCGGCCTCGGCATTGGGCGCGGTATCGGCTTGCCGGAAAAAATTGATCGAATGCAGCATGCGGCACAGGCGGTCGAGTTCGATCGACTCGTTGTCGCTGGCCGCGTGGTCGAGCAGCTTCCACAAGGACAAGCCCTTGTCCTGGGCCGAGACGCTGCGCGCCAGCCCTTCGTAGGCGGCAACCTCGCCGGTCGCCACGGCGCGGATCGGCTGGAAGGCGCTGCTCATGGTGCAATTGAAGAACCGCCCCTGCGCCCTGCCCTCGTGATCGAGCCAGATGCTCGAGGTGACACCGGCGGCGCCCGTGGCGTCGGATAGACGCGTCAGGTACTTTTGCAAGATGGGAAATGACATGGTAATCCTCGACAACAAAACAATACCGACAGCGTATGCGCGCGCCCCGCAAAGCTGAACGAATGCTTTCAGCTATGGATATGCCAAAACATTCCTTCCGGCGCAACAGTGTGGCCGTTATCGTGGATCATCGTTATTGATTTTGGTCCGCCATGTGTCAGCTCCTTGCCATGAACAGCAGCAAACCGGCAGCCGTCGATTTTTCCTTCGCCGGCTTTGCCGAGCGCGGCGGCCGCACCGGCGAACACAAGGATGGCTGGGGTGTCGCCATCCACACGGCCGACGGCTGCCGGCTCGTCACCGACCACCTGGCCTCGATCGATTCGCCGCTGGCGCTGCAATTTCGCCAGCAGCCGGTCAAGGCGAAAAACGTGGTGGCGCATATCCGCAAGGCCACCCAGGGCCGCATTGCGCTGGAAAACAGCCATCCGTTTACGCGCCAGTTGTGGGGCCGGACCTGGTCGTTCGCCCATAACGGCAACCTGGTCGATTTCGAACCGAACCCGAGCCTGTATTCGCCGCTGGGCGACACCGACAGCGAGCGCGCCTTCTGCCACCTGCTGTCGGGCCTGGCGCTGCGGTTCGCACAGCAGCCGCCGCGCCCCGTGCTGTTCGCTACGCTGGCCCTGCTGGCTGGCGAGATCGCTGCGCACGGCACCTTCAATTTCATCCTGTCCAACGGCGAGCTGCTGTTTGCCCATTGCAGCACCGACCTGCACTACGTGGTGCGCGAATACCCGTTCTCGGTAGCCAGGCTCATCGATTGCGACCTGAGCATCGATTTTTCCCGCCACAACCACCTCGACGACCGCATCGCCGTCATCGCCACCCAGCCGCTGACCTCCAACGAAACCTGGATCAAGCTGCAAGCGGGGGAATTGACACTGTTTGTCGGGGGCGAGGAAGTGGGCGCGGCGCCGGTGCGGTGCCGGCGCCAGGAACTGCTGCTCAGTTACTGAGCAGCTAAGCGGAGTTGCAGTTGCAAAAGCGTTTGCGCTTGGTGGCGTCGGCGCCCGCATCGCCCGATGCATCGAGCTGTTTCCAGAAAAATACCGTTTCCACGCCATACGGCGAGCGGACCTTGCCGGCATCGGTGTAACCGCGGCTGGCAAAGAAGCCCTGGCCGGTGGCCGTGCTATGCAACTGCAACGCCTTGACGCCCCAGCACAGCACCTGCTCTTCCACCCGCGCCAGCATGGCCTTGCCCAGGCCCTGGCCACGGGCTTCGGGCAGGACGTAGCACAGCGCCAGCTTGCCGGCCCCGGTCAGCAGGGCCACGCCAGCCACCGCGCCATCGAGCTCGGCCACCACGGAAAAATTGGTGGGCGAGACAAACCAGCTTTCGACCATTTGCGGGGTTTTATTGCCCAGCCAGGCATCGAGGATGGCGCGGTCATTTTTATGATCGACTTCACAGCACTCCGCGATGGAGCGGCGCAACACATTGCACGCCGCTTGCGCGTCTGCCGCCACCGCCACGCGAACCTGGGGGCTAGGTATTTCAAGACTCATGTATGCTCACAAAACATTCCAATAGCAAAAGAAGCGTTGTGCGCTTCCCCGTGCTTGAGCGCGACTATACACCAAGCGGCAGATTGAGGTTGACGCGCACCTCGGTGCACGTGATCTACCTCGAAAGCCTAGGGTGTCGCCTTGTTTTTGCCCACGAATGTTTTCAAAAATCGTTATGCGCTTTCCAGTGAACAGACTCGGCTTCTAACCCGCTTCTAAGCATATTACGAAATATTCGTTTCTTTTCTGTATGAAATTTTACACCATGACGGTGTTCCTTATTACCAAATCTCATTAAGAAAGCCATTATGACCTACCAGAATACGACCCGCCGTTTCGTTGTCACTTCGTTACTGGCCACTTCGGCAGTGTTCCTGGGCTTGCCGCTGCAGGCCAGCGCCGCCACGCCCGTGCTGCTGAATGCATCGTATGACGTGGCGCGCGAGCTGTTCAAGGAGATCAACCCGGCGTTCGTGGCCGAGTACAAGAAGACTACCGGCGAGACCGTCGATATCAACCAGTCGCACGGCGGCTCGTCCAAGCAGGCCCGCTCGGTGGCGGATGGCATGGAAGCGGCCGTGGTCACGATGAACCAGGCCAACGACATCGACCTGCTGGTCGATCGCGGCACGGTGGCGGCCGGCTGGGAAAAGAAATTCCCGAACAACGCTGCGCCGTTCTACTCGACCATGGTGTACCTGGTGCGCAAGGGCAACCCACAAGGCATCAAGGACTGGAACGACCTGGCCAAGCCGGGCGTGAAAGTGATCGTACCCAACCCTAAAACCTCGGGCAACGGCCGCTACACCTACCTGGCCGCCTGGGGCTCGGTGATCAAGAACAAGGGTACCGAAGTGCAGGCGCGCGAACTGGTGACGCGCATCTTCAAGAACGTGCCGGTGCTGGACGGCGGCGGCCGTGGCGCCACCACCACCTTCACCCAGCGCGGCATCGGCGACGTGCTGGTGACGTTTGAAAACGAAGTAAACCTGGTCCGCGCCGAATTCGGCAGCAACTTCGACGTGGTCTATCCATCGTGGTCGATCCTGGCCGAATCGCCGGTGGCCGTGGTCGATAAAGTGGTGGACAAGAAAGGCTACCGCAAGGAAGCCACCGCCTACCTGAACTTCCTGTACTCGCCGCAGGGCCAGGACATCATCGCCAAGCATTACTTCCGTCCGCGCTCGGAAGCGGCGTTCAAGAAGTACAACGCCAACTTCCGCCAGATCAACCTGTTTACCATCGATGACGTGTTCGGCGGCTGGAAAGCAGCGCAGAAGAAACACTTCGACGATGGCGGCGAGTTCGACAAGATCTACCAGAACAAATAACGATAGTCGGAACGATTCGTTCACGAAACGGACCGTCGGCCTTACTCTGGCTGGGTAGATATCAACCACACAAAGGAATCACGATGGCCATTTCTGAAATTAATGTACGTAACCAGTTCCGCGGCAAGATCAAGGAAATCATCTTCGGACCGGTGGTCTCGGAAGTGGATGTGGAAACCCAGCACGGCATCGTCACCTCGGTGATCACCTCGCGCTCGATCCATGACCTCGACCTGAAGGTCGGCAGCGAAGTGATCGCCCTGGTGAAATCGACGGAAGTCTCGATCGCCAAGATCAGCAGCTGATTCCCGTCGCGTTATTCCCTTAAAAGCCCCGAGACGCATGTCCGGGGCTTTTGTTTTATTGAAATGTTTAAAATAATGGAATCCGCGAGTTACGCACAATAGACGAGAAACCACTTTAATGTTATCGTCCAACCTCAGTGTTGCCGCATAGCCAGTGGTTTTCTGCCGTCCTGGTCATGTGCTGCGTCGCCTCCACGACGCCCTGTTCCACCCTACATCCCAAACCGAAACTACCGAACATGCTCAAGAAAATTGTTGCTGTCTTGCTGAGTACGTTTACTGCCGCCGCCCTGGCAGTGCCGCTCGGTTCACAGTCGGTGCTGGTTGTCGAAGACGACACCGGCAAAGTCATTCTGGAAAAGAATGCCGACATACAAGTACCCATTGCCTCCCTGACCAAGCTGATGACCGCCATGGTCGTGCTCGATGCCAAGCAGGACATGAAGGAAGCGATCGAAATCGACCGCGCCGACGTGGACATGCTCAAGCACAGCACCTCGCGGGTGCCGGTCGGCGCCGCCATCACGCGTGGCGACGTGCTGCAACTGGCGCTGATGTCCTCGGACAACCGCGCTGCCGCCTCGCTGGCCCGCACCTATCCGGGCGGCACCGAGGGGTTCCGCCGCGCGGTCAACGCCAAGATCCGCGCGCTGGGCCTGGCCAATACCGTGATCGAGGAACCGACCGGCCTGTCGCCGCACAACCGCTCCACCGCGACCGACCTGGTCAAGATGGCACGGGCAGCATCGGTCTATCCGGAAATCACCCGCATTACCACCGACAAGAAGGACTTGATCAAGATCAAGGGCCGTGACGTCGAGTACCACAACACCAACCGCCTGGTCGGCGCCAAGGGCTGGGACGTCGGTTTGTCCAAGACCGGCTACACCGAAGAAGCAGGCCGTTGCCTGATCATGCGCTTCAAGAGCGGCGGCAAGAACAACACCCTGGTGCTGCTCAACGCCAAGGCCAACTCGGCGCGCATCACCGACGCGGTCAATATCCGCCGCCTGATCGTCGGCCCGGAAGCACGCTCGCTCGAGCGTCCGCGCCTGCTGGCGGCATCGGCCAAGGTCAAGGCCGAGAAGCCACGCATGGTCAAGGCTTCAGCCAAGGTCAAGGCGGACAAGCCGCGCGTGGTCAAGGCGTCGGCCAAGGCCAAGCCGGTGCGCAAGGCCAAGATCGTCAAAACCTCGGTCAAGGCGAAGAAACAGGCGGCTGTCAAAGCGTCGAAACGGACCAGCCGCGAGATGTAAGTGCGGTGGTTGTAGAAGAAGAAACCGGACCCTGGCGTCCGGTTTTTTTTCGTCGGTCTCAACGTTCCAGCAAATCCCTCAATCCACTGGCCCGCTGCGTGCGCTGCGCTATCGCTTCGAGCAAGACTTGCCCGTTTGGCGTCAGCAGCGTGAAGAACTCCCGAGCGCGCGTAATGCCTGTATAAATGAGCTCGCGCGCCAGCACGCCGCCGCCGTCTTTCGGCAGCACCAGCACCGTGTGCCGGAACTCCGAGCCTTGCGACTTATGCACGGTCATGGCAAATGCGGTATCGACGTTGCGCAGTCGCGTGGCCAGCACGCTGCGCACGGTATCTCCCTCCGAGAAGTACACGCGCAAAGCGCCGGGGCGGGCCGGGTCGGGCAAGGTCAAGCCGATGTCGCCGTTGAACACGCCGGTACCGTAGTCGTTGCGGGTGACCATGACCGGCCGTCCGACGTACCATTCGCCGGTACGGCGCAACAGTCCGGCCGCCTGCAAGCGCTTTTCGATGGCCTCGTTCAAGCCGGAGACACCCCACTCGCCGTCGCGCACGGCGCACAGGATGCGGAAGGTCTCGAACGATTTCAGCACCGTTTGCACCCATGCCAGGTGATCACCGGGATCGTCGCCGGCAGGGCCCTGCTCGACCAGCCGCAGGTAATCGCGGTAGCCGCCAGGGGCGCCGTCGCGGCCGGCCAGCGCCAGTTGCAGCAGGTCGCCCGGCAGCGCTGGATCGGTCCAGGCCACCTTTTTATCTTCACCCGCGCGCAGGATGCGCACCGCACCCGCCGCGTCGCCGCCGTTGACCGCCAGCGCCAGCGCGCCGATCGGACCGCCGAAGCGGCGGCTTTCGCGCAGCATCACGGTTTGCTGGGCAATCGGACCGGCACGCCACGCATACTGTTCCGGCAACTGCTGGCCGGTGCTCGCTTGTACATATGACAGGGTTTCCGCATCGTAGCCGCCGGCCTCGGCGTTGTGGCACAGGTCGCCCAGCACGGCGCCCGCCTCCACCGACGCCAGCTGATCCTTGTCGCCAAGCAGGATCAGGGTGGCGGTGGACGGCAGCGCCGCCAGCAGCGCGGCCATCATTTCCAGGTGAATCATCGACGCTTCATCGACGATCAGCACATCGACGTCAAGCTGGTTGCCGGCATGGTGACGGAAAGCGCGGGTGTCGGGCCGGGCGCCAAGCAGACTGTGCAGGGTGCGCGCGGCGCCCAGTTCGCGCTGCGGCATCACCGCCCGCACGCGATCGTCCAGGCCGGCCAGCGCCACGTCGATCGACTGTTTCAGGCGCGCGGCTGCCTTGCCGGTGGGCGCTGCCAGCGCCACCCGCAGGCCCGACTGCTGGCCGCCGCTGGTGGCAAACAGCAGCGCCAGCAGGCGCGCCACCGCGTACGTCTTGCCGGTGCCGGGGCCGCCGGTGATAATCCCAAGCTTGCCGCGCATGGCCACCGCGCACGCGGTCTTTTGCCAGTCCACGCCGTCCGCGTGGGCGCCTGGTGCGAACAGGATGTCGAGCCAGTGGCGCACCGCTTCGGTCTGGTCGTCGGCGTCGCTGGCAACCAGGCCGCCCAGCGCCCGGGCGCGCACCGCGTGCGCCACCTGGGTTTCATCGCGCCAGTAGCGGCGCAGGTACAGCCGCTCGCCGTCGAGCACCAGCGGTTGCTGGAAATCGAGGTCGCCCACCGGCCATACCTGCTCGCACCTGGCCAGCAGCGTGCGCCAGGCGGCGACATTTTTCGGCCACGGCCCGGCAGCGGCCACCGCCGCGCGCAGCGCCGCCCACTCTTCAGCATCGAGCCCCAGCAGCGGCGCCGGGTCGCCAGCGAGTTCGGCCAGCATCAGGCAGCTGTGGCCGCGCCCTTCCAGTTCGGACAACAGTACGCAGGCGATCATCAGTGGCGGCGAGGCGCCGCCGATCGAGGCGATGAAGCGGGCAAAAGCGCCGCTCAGGCGCCGCAGCCGGCCGTTTTCGGTCAGCGCATCGACTGCGGTCAGTAGCGGTGCGGATAATTCAGGCGTCATCATGGTGATCGGTGTCGGTGAATGCGGCGGGTTGCGCCAGCGGCGCCGCCCAGGGTGCAGGGCGCGCGTGGTGGTTGCTGCCGGATGGCGACCGGGCCTCTGTCGGCAATGGTATCGATCGCTCAGCGTCATGGTGGATGCTGCCCGCTGGCATCCGGACTGCTGCCGGCAATGGTATCGATCGCTCAGGCATCATGGTGGCTCCCGGCGTCGAACAATGCGTCCAGTTGCTGTAGCAGTTCCGGGTCGGGCGCGATCCAGTAGCAGCCGCGCGTGGCGGTGTTGGCGATCCCGCGCAGGAACAGGAAGACCGCGCCGCCCAGGTGTTCGGCCGGGTCGTAGTCGTCGCCCAGGCGGCTTTGCAGCAGCCGGTGCAGCGCCAGCATGTAGATGGCGCCCTGGATGTCGTAGCGGTGTTCGGCCATGGCCGCCATCAACGCCGGCTTCTGGTAGGCGGCGTCGCCGGCGCCCAGTGCATTCGATTTGTAGTCGAGCACCCAGTAGCGGCCCTCGTGTTCGAACACCAGGTCGGCGAAGCCCTTGAGCATGCCGTGCAGCTGGCGCTCGGGCAGGGACGGACGCGCCATGCCGTCGAGCAGCCGCGCCACGCACAGGCGGTCGAGCGCCCCGGTTGACAGGCGCTCGCTGGGAAACCAGAACTCCATTTCGGCCAGCGGCGTGTCGATGCCTGACAGCGGCGTTTCAAGATATGGCAGCGGCGTGCGGGCGATTTCGCGCACCCAGGCCAGCGTGTCATCGAGGCGGTTGCCCCAGCCGGCGCGCTCCACCCGGCGCGTAAGGCGCGCATCGAAGTGCTCGTCATCGACCGTATAAAAACCTTCCTGCCCCAGCCACTCGAGTTGCTCGTGCAAGAAGTTGCCGGGGACGGAACCACGCGGGAAGCGGTGCCACGGCGCGTCTTCGACCTTCATGGCCGGCACGGTGGCCGGCAGGTCGGCATCTTCGAGCAGTTTTTCCTGGGCCGCGTCGCGTGGCACCGGCAACGCAGTCACCGGATCGCCGCCGATGGTGGCGGTGGGGCCAGTGCGCCGCGCCAGCGAGCTGAAACTGCCCACCGACCAGTCGCGCTCGAAGCGGCCCGTGTAATGGGGGGCATCGACCAGCTGCGGGCGGTCGTCCACCCGGTGCAGCATGGTGGGCGGAGAACCTTCACCCTCCAGCGCCGCGATGCCAATCGCCGGGCAGTCCTTGCAGGTGTCGCTCCAGCGCCCGATCATCAAGTCGGTTGGCAATGGCGCGCCGCCGGTGAGCAAATAGCCGAGCGCCGAGTCGTGCAGGCTGTTGGCGCCACCCTTGCGCGCGCCCAGCGCGGCCACGCCCAGCCACAGGAAGTGACGCGCGCGGGTGAGCGCCACGTACAGCAGGCGCAGGTCTTCCTGCAGCCGGGCGTTTTCCACCAGCGCCAGCGCGGTGTCGGTAAGCGCCATGTCGATGCGGCGCGTGCCGTCATCGTCGCTGAATTCGAAGAAGCTGCGGTTGCGCCGGTCCACCTTGCGCGCCGTAACCGCGAACGGCAGGTACACCAGCGGATATTCGAGGCCCTTCGATTTGTGGACCGTGACCACCTTCACCAGTTCGGCGTCGCTCTCCAGGCGCAGCACCCGCTCGTCGCCGGCGCCCTCCCCGGTTTCGATCTGTTCGGCCAGCCAGCGGATCAATGCCTGTTCGCCATCGAGCTGGCGGCTGGCCGATTGCAGCAGTTCGGCCAGGTGCAGCAAATTGGTCAGGCGCCGCTCGCCGCCCGCCTGCAGCAGCAAGGCGGCCGGCAGTTGCAGCTCGTGGATGAAACGGCGCAGCATGGCCAGCACGCCCTGGCGCTGCCAGACGATGTGCAGGCCCTTGAGCTGCTCCACCCGCGCCTCCCACGCCAGTTCGTCGGACGACAGCGCGGCCAGTTCCGCCAGCGGCAGGCCGGCGGTGCGGGTGGCGTACGCGGCGCGGGCCAGGCCGCCGTCGAGCGGATTGGCGACTGCCGACAGCCAGCGCAGCACATCGCCCGCCTCCTCGCTGTTGGTGACCGAGTCCTTGTCGGACAGGTACACGCTGGCGACCTTGCGCCGCTGCAGCGCGCGGCGGATGGCAGCGGCTTCGTTGCGGTCGCGTACCAGCACGGCAATGTCGGCAGGTTTCAAGCGCTGCAAGCCGCCCGGACCAGCAAAGCCGGCCTTGGTGTCGTTGAGACGGGCGACGATGTCTTCGGCGCAGTGGTTGGCGAAGAACTCGCGGTATTGGTCGCTTTTCAGTTCCAGGCCGGTGCAGGCCACCACCAGCGCCGGTGCATCGCCAGCGCCGCCCACCAGCCGGTCGGCGCGCCCTTGCGCCGCCACCGCCTCGAACGGCAGCGGATTTTTGCGGGTGCCGGGATCGCGGAAGCGGAACGCGCCGCGACCGAAACCACCGGCATCGGATGCGCCTTCGGCGTTGAGGAACAGGTGGTTGACGGCAGCGACCACCGGGCCGGTCGAGCGGTAGTTGGTGCCCAGCTGGTAGTGGCGCCCCTCGGTGGCGGTGCGCGCCGACAGGTAGCTGTGGATGTCGGCGCCACGGAAGCCGTAAATCGACTGCTTGGGGTCGCCGATCAGGAACAGGCCCGTATTGCGGTCGTTGTCCGCCACCCGGTACAGCAGGTTGAAAATCTGGTACTGGTTGGGCGCCGTATCCTGGAACTCGTCCACCAGCGCCACCGGGTATTGCTCGACGATGCGCTGGCGCAGCGCTGCCGCGTTCTCGCCTTGCAGCGCCGCGTTCAGGCGGTCGAGCATGTCGGCAAAGCCGAACTGGCGGTTGCGCTTTTTCAGTTCCGCCATGCGCAGCGCCACCGATCCCGCCGCGTGGCGGTACAAGGAATGCGCGAGCGGCTCGAACTGGTCGAGCGCTTGCTTCAGTACGGCGATGGCGTCGAAGTCGTCGGGCACCACCGCGTGGCTGTCCTTGGAAAACGCATCGGCGATGCCGTCCGGCGTGAGCCGGTTCCAGGCGGTGGCGGTAAGGTCCGGCATGACGGCGGCCGGATCCTGGGCCCAGGACCGCAGCGCTTCGAACCACGCCGCCACCGACGCGGCGCGCATCTTGACGCCATTGAAAAACTTGGGCGTGGCGCCGGTGAGCTGGGCGATCCACTGCTCCATGCGGTTGGCGCGGTCCAACCAGCCGGTTTTCAGAACAGCCAGCGCGGCCTGCTGTTCGCGCTGCACCGTGACGATCAGCGTGCCGAGCGAGCGTTGCAGATCATCGTCGCCGATGATGTCGGCGCGGCGCACCAGGTCGCGAATCGATTTTTTCAGCACCTCTACGTCGCCCCAGCAAGCCAGCAGCGCTTCGAGTTCCGGCGCGGCCAGCGGATACACCTGCTGGCGCCAGTAATCGTTGGCGGCGTCCTCGAACAGCGCCTGCTCGTCGCTGACCAGTTCCTCGTCGAACAGGCTGCCACTGTCGAACGCGTGCTCGCGCAGCATGCGCTGGCACCAGGCGTCGATGGTGAAAATCGCCGCTTCGTCCATGGTTTCCGCTGCCAGCATCAGGCGGTGTGCGGCGCGCTGGCGTTCGCCCCGGTCCGGGTACGATTGGAGGATGGCGTCGAGGTAGGCATCCGGTGCGATGGTTTGCGCTTCGTCGCTATCAACGTTGCGGAAGTACGCGGCCGCTGCCACCAGGCGCTCGCGCACGCGGTTAGAGAGTTCGCGCGTGGCGGCGCGGGTAAACGTCATCACCAGGATGTCGGCCGGCAGCAGCGGGCGGACAAAGCCGTCTTCGCCGCCATGGCCCAGCACCAGCCGCACGTACAGCGCGGCGATGGTCCAGGTCTTGCCGGTGCCGGCGCTCGCTTCGATCAGGCGCGAACCGTGCAGCGGAAAGGTCAGCGGTTTCAGCTCGTTGGCGGTGTTTGGTACGGTGCTCATGCTGCGTCCTCGCCGTCGATCGGCGCCATGGTGATACATTGCTCGAGCCAGCGCGCCAGCGGTCCGTACAGGTCCTGCGACACGCGTTCGAAATCCGGCTGCGCCGACAAGGCGCTGTAATCGGGCCACAGGCGCGCCAGGCACAGGTCCTGGTTTTCGCCTTGCAGCTCGAAGCTGCCGTCGTACGCGGTCCGGGCGTTGGCCTTGTTCTCGCCGCTACCGCTACCGCCATCGCCACCGTCGCCAACCAGCGCCAGCGCCGTCTTGCAGGCGGTAGGCAACGGACGGTCCATGCCGTCGCGCCACAACGCCGCCAGCACGCGCAGCGCCTGCAAGGCTTCGTCGCCATCGAGCGGCGCCATGGTGACGACCATGTCGCGCGCCACCAGGTAACCGGTGACAGACAGCCCGGCAGCGGCTGCGGCCAGCTGGCGCACCCACATGGCGATCAGCTTGTCGCCACGGGCTTTGCCCTGCTTGTCGGCCACGCGCGACGACAGCTGCATCAGCCACACGGTTTGGGCGCCATCGCTGCGCAGCTGGTCGAGCCAGTCGTCGAGTTGCACTGGGCCCAGGTCCAGGCTCAGCGCCACCTTCGCGGCCGGCTTGCTGTAGCGCTGGCGCAGCGTCAGCCACGCATGGCGCACGGGCGCCAGCGAAGTGACCAGCTGGCGCTGGTACTGGCGGCCGATCAGGCCGATGGGCAGCACGCCTTCGCGCGCCAGCTGTTCGGCGCGTTCGGTGAGCTTGTCATGGATTTCTTCCAGCTGCTCGGTGTCGGCGTCGTTGTCGAGCATGGTGTCTTCGAGCAGGTAGCGCTCGAGCGCATTGAACGAGAACGGTTCCTCGTCGTCGCCCAGCTGCGCCGCCTCGCCGAACACCACGGCCAGGCGTTCGCGGAAGAAGTAGCGCACCGGCTGGCGCAGAAAGCCCGCCAGCGCGCCGAGTTTAAGACGGTATTTTTCGTCCAGCGCGAACCGTGGCAGCACGTCTGCCGGCACGTCGGCGTCCACCTCGTCGGCACGGGCAACGTCGTGCGCCGCGCGCCATTCGCGCGCATACGTGAGCAAGCCGTCGCGCTCGAAATAGCGGCGGCTGAACGGTTGCAGCGCGTGCTCGGTGGTGCGCTCTGCCAATGTCATGTTCCAGCCAGCTTTCAGGTAGTCGCACAATTGCGAGACCAGCACCGACGGCGGCTGCTCGCTGTTATCGCGCACATTGCGCCCCACCCAGCTGATATACAGCTTTTCGCGCGCAGCCAGCACGGCTTCGAGCATCAGGTAGCGGTCGTCGTCGCGGCGCGAGCGGTCGCCGGGACGCGCCATGCCGGGCAACGCCAGCAGGTCGAAGTCGGCCTTGGGGGCGCGGCGCGGGAAGTCGCCATCGTTCATGCCAAGCAGGCACACCACGCGGAACGGCACCGCGCGCATCGGCATCAGGGTGCAGAAGGTGACGCCGCCGGAGACGAACTGGTGGTTCAGCGTGGGCTCGTCCATCAGGCCCAGCCACGCCTCGCGCAGCACGGCCAGCGGTACTTCTTCGTTGTACTGGGCGCTGTCGCAGGTTTCCAGCCAGTTGTTGAGCGCATCGTCCAGTTGCGCCAGCGTGAGGCGGTCGCCCTCCTCGCCGGCCTTGAAGAACGCCGCCATCAGCGCGCGCGCCTGCACGCCCCAATCGGCGGGGGTGCGCGCCTGCGCCAGCGCCGCGCGCCAGTGCAGCAACGACTCCACCATTTGCGCCAGCGAACCGGCCAGCGCGGCGTCCAGGCCGCCCACTTCGCCGTATGGTTCGATGCCGGCAAAGCTGGCGGTTGGGCCACCGCCACCGCCGCCACTGGCGTAACCGAGCAGCATGCGGCGCACGCCGAAAATCCAGGCATTCTGTTCGCCGGCGGAACCGAGTCCCAGCCCGCTGCGGTGCTCGATATCGAGGCCCCAGCGCACGCCCGAGCCTTCGATCCACTGGCCCAGCGTGGCCAGATCGTCGTCGCCGAGGCCAAAGCGCGCCGCCAGTGCCGGCACGTCGAGCAGGTCGCGGATTTCGCTCTGGCGGCAGCGCTGTTGCGGCAGCCGCAGCAGCCACTCCAGCGCGACCAGCAGCGGATTGACGCTGCGGTCGTTGACGTCGCCGATCTCGAACGGGATATAGCGCGGGTCGCTCCGACGGTGCTGGGCGAACACGGCGTGGATGGCGGCGGTAAAGGTGTCGATGTCGGGCACCATCACCACCACGTCGCGCGGGCGCAGCGGCGTACCGCCGTCCGGCGTCGCCGCAAACATTTGCAGCAGTTGGTCGTGCAGCACCTCGACCTCGCGCTGCACGCTGTGGGTGACGTGGAATTCGATCGAGCGGTCCGCCGCAGCCGGCGGCGCGTGCGGGTGCTCGGACAGCGGCAGCAGGTCGCGCACGGCAGCCTGCACCTGGGCCAGCAGCGTGCCGCCGTCCCCGTCGCCGAACAGGTCCACGCGCAGCGGTGTCACCGCGTCGTCATCGCCGGAAGCGGCTGCGGCATGAGCCGCCGCTTCGTCGAATTCGTCCAGCATGCGGATGAAATCGCGGCCCTGGCGCCCCCAGCTGGCCAGCAGCGGATGGCTGTGGGCATGCAGCTCTTCGAGCGGCAGTGCGCCCAGGTCCTGGCCGTTGCGCAGCTGCTGGCGGCGGTACGCGGAGCGCAGCAGGTCGCGGCCCTCGATGATGTCGCCCCAGTAGTAGCGGCACGGATTGGGCACGGCCAGCACGACCTGGGTGTGGCGCGCCAGCGTGGCCAGCGCTTCGAGCGTCTGGTAAGGCAGCGCCGAGACGCCGAAAATGACGATGCGGCGCGGCAGGCGGCCCAGCGGCAGTTCGCCGGCGGCACTGGCGCGCACGAATTCGGTGTGGACGGTGGCGCGGCCCAGCGCGCGTTCGTGCGGTTCGACGTCGTCGATCACCGCGCGCCACAGCTGGCCCTGCCAGCGCTGCTCGGGTGGCAGCGCGATGATCTCGCCACGGGCGCAGCGCAGCTGGTCGCGGCCGCCGGCCCAGTCGTCGAGCCAGTCGGCGCGGTACACCTGGTACTGGTCGAACAGGTCGGCCAGCCGTTCGGCCAGTTGCAGCCGGCGTTCGGCCTCGCCGTCGGCCAGGAAGTGGCGCAGCGGTGCAAAGACCGGGTCGGCCAGCAGCGTGGGCAACAGGCGCATCAGGCGCCAGGTAAGCGGGCCCTTGTCGAACGCGGAGCGCCGGGGCACCCGTTCGCGCCCCAGCATGCCGCGATAGGTCTCCCACAGGAAGCGCGCGGGCAGCGCCACGCGGGTGGCGGCGCACACGCGCATTTCCTCGGCCAGCGCGATCTTGAGCCACTCGGCCACGCCGTTCGATTGCACCAGGAAGGTTTCCGGCTCCAGGGGCCCTAACGGATGGTTGTGCAACCACTGGAACACGGCCGCGCGCAGCTGCTCCATCTGGTTGCCGTGCAAAATCAACAGGCCGGGGGTGATGCTGGAATGCATAGGGCTCTTGGAGGCGTGGCGAAACGCGTATTAAAAGCCCTATTATCGCCCTAGCCGGGATCGTAGGCCAGCAGTTCCTGTTCCATGTGCGGGCCCAACACCAGCAACAGCGCGTGCATCTGTGCCACCAGCGCACCAGCCCTGGCCGTGTCGGCGTCCTGGCGGCCCTGTTCCAGCGCCAGGCACAGGTTACCGAAGCGCATGGCGCCCACCGCGCGGGCCGACGACTTGAGCCGGTGGCCCAGTTCCGACAGCCGCGCCAGGTCGGCAGCGGCCATCGCGGCGTCGATTTCCACCATGGTGTCGCGCGCGGAGTCGAGGAACAGCTGGGTGTACTTGCGCATCTTGTCCGGCTTGCCGGCAAAGGTCTGCGCCAGCGCGGCGATGTCGAACAGCTCGCCTTCGGCCGGCGGCGCTGACGGTGGTGATGGCGGCTGCGATGATGGCTGTGATGGCGGCTGCGGTGCTTGCTGCGGTAGCGCTGTCGGCGGCGTTGGCGCGCCCGGCGCAGCGGCCGGCACGTCCGCCGCCAGGCTGGCCGCAGCAGCGGCCTGCGGCTCAGTCGCCGAAGCGGCCTGCAACACCACAGCGCCGGCGGCTGTGGGCTGGCCGTCGGCCATGGTGAAGAACGACGGTGGCGGCGGCACCACCGGTCGCAGCGCCGCTTCCGGCGTGGCGGCGCGCTGGTCCAGCCACTTGGCCAGCACCGCAAACAGCAGCCGTGGCGCCACCGGCTTGGTCACGAATTCGTCCATGCCGGCGTCCATGCAGCGCTGCTGGTCGTCGCGGCCGGCGTTGGCGGTCATGGCAATCACCAGGGTGCCGGACAGCCTGGGGTGGGAGCGGATCAGGCGCGTGGCCTCGAAACCGTCCATCACCGGCATCTGCACGTCCATCAGCACGCAGTCGAAGCGCTCCTTGAGCAGCAGGTCGATCGCCTCCTTGCCGTTGTTGGCGACGCACACGGTGGCGCCGCCGTCTTCCAGCAGTTCCTGCCCCACTTGCTGGCTGAAGATATTGTCTTCCACCAGCAGGATCGACGCACCACGGATGCTCTCGAACAGGCCCGCCTGCTGCGGATCGTAAGCGTTGGCGCCGTCGCCGCTATCGCCGCCATCACCTTCGTCGGGCATGGCGCAGGACGGCCGGTCCAGGCGCGCCGTGAACCAGAACGTGCTGCCTTCACCGAGCCGGCTCTCCACGCCCACCCGGCCGCCCATCAACTCCGCCAGTTGCTGGCTGATCACCAGTCCGAGGCCGGTGCCGCCGTAGCGGCGCGTGGTCGAGGTGTCGGCCTGGTGGAACGACTGGAACAGCTGCGCCACCTCGTCCTCGCTCATGCCGATGCCCCGGTCCTGCACCTCGAAACGCACCACCAGGTGCTGGTCGCGGTCTTCGAGCAGGCGCGCGCGCACGTGCACCCTGCCCTGCTCGGAAAACTTGATGGCGTTGCTGGTGAAATTGATCAGCACCTGCTCCAGGCGCAGCGGATCGCCGCGCAACTGGCGCGGCAGGTCGGGATGGATCTCGTACACCAGCTCCAGCCCGCGCGCGGTGGCCACGTCGCCCAGCTGGCTGGTGAGGTTGGACAGCAGCATGTCGATGGAAAAGTCGAGCACCTCGAGGTCCATCTTGCCCGCCTCGATCTTGGAAAAGTCGAGGATGTCGTTGATGATGCCCAGCAGGTGCTGGCCCGAATGATAAATCTTTTGCAGGTAGTCGCGCTGCTTGGGATGGGTGACCGTCTTCAGCGCCAGGTGGGCCATGCCGATGATGCTGTTCATTGGCGTGCGGATCTCGTGGCTCATGTTCGACAAAAAATCGCTCTTGGCGCGGTTGGCGGTATCGGCCCGGTCCTTCAACTGGTGCAATTCCGTGACATCGGTCGAGACGCCGATCACCGCCGTCACCGAGCGTCCCAGCGTGACCGGCACGCGCACGTTCCAGTGGTACTGCGCCACCCCGGCGGGACAGGCGAACTGCGTTTCGCTGGCGCGCTTGACGCCATCGGCAAACACCGGCCGCTCCAGCGCCCACGCGGCATCGGCCTTATCCTCGGGCATCAGTTCGCGGTCGCGCCGGCCCACGATTTCCGCCGCCGGCAATCCCAGGTGCTCGGCCATCTTCGGATTGACATAGATGTAGCGGCGGTTCTGGTCCTTCATGTACACGTGCGCGTCGAGGTTGTTGAGCACCGTATCGAGCAGCACGCGGTGCTTGACCGCGCGCCGCCGCGACAGGTACAGCACCGCCAGGTAGCTGTACAGCAGCAACGTGCCGGCCCCGCCCACCAGTGCGGACGCCAGCGGGAAGTACACATCGAAGCCGTTGCGCAGCGCCGTCTTGCGCACCTGGAACCGCGCCTTCCACAAGGCGCCGTTGAAATCGACCGGCAGCACCGACTCGAAATAGTCGCCGTCCGCCAGCGCCGCACCGGGCTGCGCACCGTGTTCGCTGAACAGCAGGCGGTCGCGCGGCTCGATCACCAGCCGGCGGCGGTCGGGATCGACGCTGCCATCGGCGTACAGGTCGAGGCGCACGTCGCGCACCATGGTTTCGTCGAGCACGATCTGCATCAGCTTCGCAACCGAGAAATTCAGGCCCGCCATGCCGCGATACGCGGCGCGGCGCTGGGCCGCATCATCCTGCGGCATGCCATCCCGGTACACCGGCAGGCTTATGCCGAACACGCCCCCGGTGCCGGCATGACCGGGAGGATAGGCGCCCTGGTGGGCGACGAAGCCGGCGCCGGTCTCGGGTTCCCAGGTCATCGCCACCACGGCGGGAAACTGGCGCGGCAAGTCCAGGCCGGCGACGTACTGCTGGAACTGGCGGCGATCGAGCGCGTCGTTGGTCTGCAACAGCGCCGCCAGCCCGCGCGTGACATTGGCGTACGCCTTGATGCGCACGGACATCGCGTACTGGGTGCTGCGGGCCAGGTGGTCGAAACGCTGGCGGGCGTCGGCATCGACAATGCGGCCGCCCACGCAATAAGCGGCAACGCCCACGGCCATTGCCAATGCCCAGCCGGCGCCCCAAAGCAGCAGGCGCGCGCTGTTGACAGATTTCCTGTTAATACCCGATGTGAGCATGAGATCGCTTCTCGAATGCAAAAAGTTGCAGCGGAAGCATACTATTAATGCCGAAATGAAACCAGTGGAAGAATTGGTGAGAATTGGGCCACTCAGTCGTCGGCAAACGCGATGGTCACCGCCAGGCCGCCGCCGTGGGCCCCGTCATCGAGCGAAATGGCCGCGCCGTTGCGGGCGGCTGCCCGCTCGGCGATCGCCAGTCCCAGGCCACTGCCCGACTGTTCCTGACCCAGGATCCGGTAAAAGCGCTCGAACACTTTCTGGCGCAATGCCGCCGGAATGCCCGGCCCCTGGTCGGTGATGGTCAACCGTGGTCCGGTACCAACTTTGGCCTCCTCGAGCCGGATCGCGATGCGGCCGTCATCCGGCGAATATTTCACGGCATTGCCGATCAGGTTGTCGAGCATGGCGCCCAGGCTCTCCACGTGCAGCGGCAGGTGGCAGGCCGGCGGTGCGGAAAACTCGATCTCGATATTGCGGTGCAGGGCCAGCGGCACCGCCATCGCCAGCCGGTCGCGCACGAATGCGCCCAGCTCCAGCAGCGGCAACGGCTCGCCTTCCGGCCCGGCGCGCATGCGCTCGAACGCCAGCAACTGGTGCACGGTGTGGGTGGTGCGGGCCACGCCTTCGCGCACGCCGGCCGCCGGTTCGGCGCAACGCGCAGCGGTCTCGCCGCTGACGCGGCTGAGCAGCACGTGGGTGTTGATCTGGATCGCTGCCAGCGGCGTTTTCAGCTCATGCGCGGCGTCGGCCAAGAATTCATGTTCGTGTTCGATGCGCTGCTTCAGGCGCGCCATCAGCGCGTTGGTGGCCGCCACCAATGGCGACAGCTCGCGGTATTTCGAGTCGGGCAGCGGCGACAGGTCGGCGTCGGACCGCTGTTCGATAGCCGCCGCAATCGTGCGCAGCGGTTTCAGGCCGATGCGCACGATCAGCCACGCGGGCACCAGCAGCAACGGCAAACTGAAGATAGTGGACGACAGCAGGAAGTTCACGCCCCACAGGGTAAGCATCCATTCGTCGTCCACCTCGTGGCTGCGCTCCACCACCACGCCGGTGCGGTCGTCGCGCTCGGACCAGCGCACCCACGCATAGTGACCATGTTCCGCTTTGGCGGGCAGCACGTCGGGCAAATCCGGTTGCGAGTTGTAAATCAGGCGCCCGTACTGCCACACGCGCAGCCGCACGCGCGAGTGGTAATCGAGTTCCCTGAACATCTGCACACGCGCGGCTTCGCTCTGCTCCAGCGTCTCGCGCATGTGTTCGGGCTGACCGGCGATGTCGCGCATGTGCATCAGCAGAGCGCGCACATGGGCGCGGTTTTCGCTGGAGGTGCGCGTGGTCTGGGTGGCCTTCGCTTCCAGGAATACCCACAGCAGGCCCATGAGCGCGACTGCGATGATCACGCAACTGAAACCCAGCATCAGCCGGCGGAACAGCGACGCTTGCATTCCCCTGCCCAGGCGTTTCAACATGCTCGCTCCCTTCACGCCTGCGCCATGTAGCCGACACCGCGCACGGTGCGGATCGCAGTCTCGCCGATCTTCTTGCGCAGGTTGAATATGTGGACGTCGAGGGTCTGGCCCTCGCTATGCGGCAGCGCCCGTTTTTCCAGCTCGGCGCGGGTGAGCACGCGATCCGGCTGCTTGATCAGCGCCAGCAGCAGCGCGAATTCCGTCTTCGACAACGTCACCGGAACGCCGGTGCGCGACACCTGCATCCGTGCTTCATCGACCGTGATGGCGCCGGCTGTCCATATGTGCTCGGCGGCGTCCATGGTGCCGCTGCAACGGCGCACGATGGCGCGCAGCCGCACCAGCAGCTCGGGAATCTCGAATGGCTTGATCAGGTAGTCGTCGGCGCCGATATCGAAACCATACAAACGGTCCTGCAGGCTGTCGCGCGCGGTGATGATCAATACCGGCAGGCTGTAGCCGGCCGTGCGCATCGCCTGCAGCAGGTCGGTGCCATCGCCGTCGGGCAGGCTCAGGTCCAGGATCACGGCGTCGAAATGCTCGGCCTCCACGCGCTCCATGGCGCCGGCTGTCATGCGCAGCCACACGCAGGCATGGCCTTCGTCCTGGAACACCGCCAGCAGCGCGCGGCCGATCGCCAGGTCGTCTTCTATCATCAGAATCTTCATGCGGCGAGTGTAGCAGTTCGATGTTGTGCTGGCGATACGCACTATCTTCAGGTTGCATTCAGATATGCGCGTCTAAGCGTCAACGTTTCCCCCAGCGCATTGACCCCGGCGCGCGGTTGCCCGACCATCGTCCGAGCCGCGTACAGCGGCGGAGACAACCACCGGAGTACTCATGATAAAAAAACCACTGCGTGCCCTGCCGGCATTGGCAGCGCTGCTGGCCGGCGCCTGCCACGCCGCCGATCCTTACACGCCCGCACCGTACGTGCAATTCCAGCACGCCGACTGGACCAAAAACGCCAGCATCTACCAGATCAATACGCGCCAGTTCACGCCCGAGGGCACCTTCAAGGCCGCCATCGCGCAGTTGCCACGCCTGAAAACGCTGGGCGTGGACATCCTGTGGCTGATGCCGATCCATCCGATCGGCGAGGTCAAACGCAAGGGCACGCTGGGCAGCCCGTACGCGGTGCGCGACTTCCGCGCCGTCAACCCGGAACTGGGCACCATGGCCGACTTCAAGGCCTTCGTGGCCGCCGCCCACGCCAACGGCCAGCGCGTGATCATCGACTGGGTGGGCAACCACACATCGTGGGACAACGTGCTGCGCGCCAGCCACCCGGACTGGTATGCGCGCGGCGCCGACGGCCAGCCGCAGCCCACGCCGTGGTTCGACTGGGACGACATTATCGACCTCGATTACAGCCAGCCGGCCCTGCGCCGCTACATGACGGAAGCGCTCCTGTACTGGGTGCGCGAAACGGACATCGATGGCTACCGCGCGGACGCCGCCGGCCTGGTGCCGCAGGACTTCTGGGACCATGCCGCGCGCGAGCTGCGCGCCATCAAGCCCGTATTCATGCTGGCAGAGTGGGAAAGCCGCGACCTGCACGCGCACGCGTTCGACGCCAGCTACGCGTGGAGCTGGTGGGAAGCCGTCAAACTGGTAACCGAAGGCCGCGCCGACGCCACATCCCTGTACAGCTACTACGCCTGGAACCGCAAGTTCTACCCGCGCCAGGCCTACCGCATGCTCTACACCACCAATCATGACAAGAACGCGTGGGAAGGCACGGAATTCGAAACTTTCGGCGCCGCGACGGATGCGGTCATCGCATTCTCGTTCCTGAGCGAAGGCATGCCGATGATTTACAACGGCCAGGAAGCGGGCAACCGCAAGCGCCTGGCGTTTTTCGACCGCGACCCGATCAAATGGAACGACTCGCCCTACTTCGCGTTCTATCAAAAGCTGCTGCGCCTGAAAAAGACCAACACCGCGCTGTGGAACGGCGAATATGGCGCGCAGATGGAACAGGTGCCGAACAGCGACCAGAAAAAAGTGTTCAGCTTCGTGCGCGCCAACGACCAGGACAAGGTGTTTACGGTGCTTAACCTGTCGGGCCAGGCGGTCGATGTCACCTTCGGCAAAACCCTGCACCACGGCGCGTACCGCGACTTTGCCACCGGCGCGACGGTGAACATCGATGCCGCCACCAGCTTCAGGCTCACGCCATGGAGTTATCGGATACTGGTGAAATGAGCCAGCACCCCATACGCACCATCGTCATCGTGGGTGGCGGCACGGCGGGCTGGATGGCCGCTGCCGCATTGAGCAAGACGCTGGGCGAAAGTATCGCCATCCGGCTGGTGGAGTCCGACGACATCGGCACCGTGGGTGTGGGCGAATCGACCATCCCGATGATACGGCGCTTCAATGAGGCGCTGGGCATAGACGAAACCGACTTCGTGCGCGCCACCCGCGCAACCTACAAGCTCGGTATCGAATTCTGCGACTGGGGCCACGAGGGCGAGCGCTATATGCACGGCTTCGGGCGCTTCGGCCAGGACCTGGGTGCACTCGACTTCCACCACTACTGGCTGCGCCAGCACCACGCCGGCAAGGAGCACGACCTGGGGCGGTACTCGATCAACCAGATGGCCGCACGCACCAATCGCTTCATGCCCGCCGATCCGGCGCTGGCCAACTCGCCGCTGGGCGACATCACCCACGCCTACCACGTCGATGCCGGCCTGTATGCGCGCTACCTGCGCACGTATGCCGAGGCGCGCGGCGTGCGCCGCACCGAGGGCAAGGTGGTCGATACCGTGCTGCGCACAGCGGACGGCCACGTCGACGCCGTCCGTCTGCAACACGGCGAACTGCTGCACGGCGACCTGTTCATCGACTGCTCGGGCTTCCGCGCGCTGCTGATCGGCGCCGCGATGGGCAGCGGCTGGGAAAGCTGGCGCCACTGGCTGCCATGCGACAGCGCCTGGGCCGTGCCGTGCGCAAGCGCCGGTGAGCCGCTGCCCTACACGCGCGCCACCGCGCGCCCGGCCGGCTGGCAATGGCGCATCGGCCTGCAACACCGCACCGGCAACGGCCATGTGTTCAGCAGCGCCCACATGGACGACGACGCAGCGCGCACCATCCTGCTGGCCAACCTCGACGGCGCACCGCTGGCCGAGCCGAAGCTGCTGCGCTTTGGCGCCGGGCGCCGCACCACACCGTGGCAACGCAACGTGGTGGCAATCGGCCTGTCATCTGGCTTTCTGGAACCGCTGGAATCGACCAGCATCCACATGATCCAGACCGCGATTGCCCGCCTGCTGGCGTTCTTCCCGGACCGCGCGTTCGCTCAGGCCGACAGCGACGAATACAACCGCCAGAGCGCGTTCGAGTCGGAGCGCATCCGCGACTTCCTGATCCTGCACTACCACGCCACCCGGCGTACCGGCACCGCGTTCTGGGACCATTGCCGCACCATGGCGCTGCCCGACAGCTTGCAGGCCAGGCTGGAACTGTGGCGCTCGCGCGGGCGCATCGTGCGCGAAGGCGACGAACTGTTTACCGAGGTGGGCTGGCTGCAGGTGCTGGTCGGCCAGGGCATCGCTGCCAGCGGCTATCACGCACTGGCCGACGTACCGGGCGAACAGCAGGTCGCCAATCACCTCGCCGGCGTTGCCGCCGTCATGCGCAAGTGCGTGGACGTGATGCCGGCGCACGGCGCATACATCAACCATCTGCTTCGCTCCAACAACCGGGAATCGCATGCAACTGCAAGTCAATAAACATCGCTGGATCTCCACCGCAGGCTGTGTCGCTTTCGGCATCGTGGTCAGCACCGCCAACGCGTGGGCCGACGACCTGCTGGCCACGGCGTCTTCGCCGGGCAAGGTGCTCGACGTGTCGGTGCAGGTGGCCAAGGACGGCCGCCTGGCGTACCAGGTCTCGCGCCACGGCAAGCCGGTGATCTCGTCATCGCGCCTCGGCTTCGTGCTGGCCAACGGCGCTCCGCTCGACGCCGGCTTCAGGATCGCGCGCCAGCAGGTGACCACGCACGACGACACCTGGGAGCAGCCGTGGGGCGAGCGCCGCTTCGTGCGCAACCACTACACCCAGTTGCGCGTGGACGTGCGCCAGAAAGACGCTGCGGGGCGCCGCCTGGCCATCGTGTTCCGCGTGTTCGACGATGGCGTGGGCTTCCGCTACGAATTTCCCAAGCAGGCGCACATGAAGGCGATCCACATCAGCGACGAGCTGACCGAGTTCGTGGTGGCGCAACCGGCAGAGGCCTGGTGGCAGCCGGCCGGCGAGGTGATGGCGCTCGAATACCCGATCCGCAAGACCGCCCTTGGTGAAGTGGGTATGGCCAATACGCCGCTGACGGTACGCACCGACGACGGCACCCACATTGCCTTTCACGAGGCGGCGCTGGTCGATTACGCGTCGATGTGGCTGCGCCGGGTGGAAGGACAGAAGCTGCGCGCGCATCTCACGCCGTCGACCAGCGGCCCGGCGGTGGTCCACAAGGGCGCGTTCAACACGCCGTGGCGCACCATGCAGATCGCCGACGATGCACCGGGCCTGTACATGTCAGACCTGGTCCTGAACCTCAATGAACCGAACCAGCTGGGCGATGTCTCGTGGGTCAAACCGTCCAAGTTCGTGGGCGTGTGGTGGGAAATGCACCTCGAGCGCAGCACCTGGAGTTCGGGACCGAGGCACGGCGCCACCACCGCCAACACCAGGCGCCACATCGACTTCGCCGCCAGACACGGTTTGCGCGGCGTGCTGGTTGAAGGCTGGAACCTCGGCTGGGACGAAAACTGGGCCGGCAGCGGCTCCACCTTCAGCTTTACCCAGCCATACCCCGACTTCGACCTGCCCGGCCTGGCCGCCTATGCACGCGAGCGCGGCGTGCGCCTGGTGGGCCATCACGAGACCGGTGGCAATATCGCCCGGTACGAGTCGCAGATGGACGCCGCCTACCAGCTCTACGCCAGGCTGGGCGTGGACACCATCAAGTCCGGCTACGTGGCCGATGCCGGCGGCGCGCAGTTCGCGGGCCCCGGCGGCAAGGTGCATTATGGTTACACCGATGGCCAGGAAGGCGTGCGCCATTTCGTCAAGGCCGTCACCGAGGCGGCAAAATACAAGCTGTCGATCGATACGCATGAACCAGTGAAGGACACGGGTCTGCGCCGCACCTACCCCAACTGGCTCTCGCGCGAAGGCGCGCGCGGCATGGAATTCAATGCGTGGGGCAATCCGGTCAACAGTGTCGATCACGAAGCCAGCCTGGTATTTACCCGCATGCTGAGCGGACCGATGGACTACACGCCCGGCATCCTGAGTCTGCAAGGTCTGGACGGGCGCTGGTTCAACTCCACCCAGGCCAAGCAGTTGGCCAATTTCGTCGTGATTTATTCGCCGGTGGTGATGGCGGCCGACCTGATCGAGAACTACGACCGGTACCCGCAAGCGTTCAAATTCATCAAGGATGTGCCCACCGACTGGGCGGATACGCGCGTGCTCAATGGCGCCGTGGGTGCATATGCCACCATCGCTCGCAAGGACCGCGCGTCCGACGACTGGTACGTGGGCGCGGTGACCGACGGCTTTGCGCGCGTATTGCCGCTGCCGCTCGATTTCCTCGACGCCGATAAAAGCTATATCGCCGAAATCTACCGCGACGGCGACCAGGCCGACTACCGCAACGACCACCGCTTCGACCTGGTGACCGAGCAGCGCACGGTGACGTCGAAGGACAAGCTCACGCTGCGGCTGGCGCCGGGCGGCGGCCAGGCGATCCGTTTTACCCCAAAAGCGGCGCCCAGGCCGTAGCGCGACGGCCATTTCTTCAGACTTCCTTCACGTAACTTAAAGACTGTCTTCAGGTGCGTTGGATTCCCGCTGCCGCTGTTGTTTTTGCAGCTAACGGGAGTCCACCGCGCCCGGGTATCTTCGCCTACCACCCATCCCAACAAGGAATCCGATGCACGTTTTACCTGCCCTCCTGCTGCCCCCGACCTTGCCCGGCCTGCGCAAGCGCCTGCTGGCTGCAGCAGTTATCAGCATGGTTGCCGGCATCGTCGCCAGCACGCCAGCCGACGCGTGGGCAGCCTGCAGCGAGGCGCCGCAAGCGGCGCAGCTGTTCGTGCGCGGCACCATGAACAACTGGGGCGTGGCAGACGCGTACAAGCTGGCCTGGCAGTGCGATGCGTATTTTCTGAACGTGGACCTCAACGGCAAGTACGAATTCAAGATCGGCGACGCCGCCTGGTCCGAGCAGGCCACTTTCGGCACGTTCCACCAGCAGTTCGCCGGTGCGCAGACCATCAAGGTCACCTTCGCCCACGGCAAGCCGCAGATCGCGGTGGGGCCGCGCAGCTATGTCGATCCCGATACCGCCGTGCCCACGGACCCGATCGCACTGAGCCTGGCGCACGACTCGCGCAGCCTGGCCGACAAGGCGCCGTTCGGCGCCGTCAAGGCTGGCAGCGAGGTCACGCTCAACCTGGCCGCCCTCCCCGGCATTACGAAGGCCACGCTGGTGATCGCGCGCCGCACGCTGGAAGGCAACCAGGAAGTGCTCAGCTATGCGCCGGTGGCGCGGGTGGCCATGCAACGTCAACCGGGTAAAAACCGCTGGAGCGCAACCTACCGTTACGCCGACATCGGCGTGTACGGCTACCACTTCGAAGTGGAGATCAAGGGCCGAAAATACCTGTACCAGAACAACCGCCAGCCGCTGTACTGGACCCGCGAACAGGGCGTCAACGGCACCGGCACGGCGCAGGCAGTGGTTAAAGGCCAGACCATCCGGCCGTTTCGCCAGACCGTGTATGCGCCCGACTTCCAGGTGCCGGCATGGGCCAGCGACGCCGTCTATTACTACATCTTCCCCGAGCGCTTCCGCAACGGCGATCGCGCCAACGATCCCAAGCCGGGCGTCACGCGCTACCACGACCAGGGCATCGAACTGCATGCCAACTGGCTCGACAAACCATATCGTCCGCGCAGCGGCGACGGCTCCGACACGCTCGATAACAACGATTTCTTTGGTGGCGATTTGCAGGGCGTGATTGACAAGCTCGATTACATCCGCGACCTCGGCGCCAACACCATCTACATGACGCCGGTGTTCCAGGCCGCCAGCAACCACAAATACGACACGGCCGACTTCCGCAACATCGACCCGCATTTCGGCAGCAATGCCGATTTCACCCGCTTGACCGTGGAAGCGAAAAAACGCGGGATCCGCGTGATTGCCGACGCCTCGTTCAACCATAGCGGCAGCGACTCGGTGTACTTCGACCGCTACGCCAGCTACCACGCCCAGGGCGCGTTCCGGGGCGAGCATGTCGATCCGGCGTCGCCGTACGCCGACTGGTACGTGTTCGACACGAAGCAGACCGACCCGAATCGCCAATACAAGGGCTGGGGCGGCACGGTGGACCTGCCGGAGCTGAATAAGAACTCGCCGTCGTACCGCCAGTTCGCCTACGGAGCACCCGATTCGATTACCCGTTTGTGGCTGCAACGGGGCGCGTCGGGCTGGCGCATGGACGTGGCGCCGTGGGTACCGGACGACTTCTGGCGCGAATGGCGCAAGGTCGTGAAGGCCGAACGCAGCGACGCGCTGACGGTGGCCGAAACCTGGTTCGATTCGTCCAAGTTCCTGCTGGGCGACACCTTCGATTCGACCATGAACTACATCTTCCGCAACGCGGTGCTCGACTATGCCAGCGGCGTCAAGGCCGGCACCGCGTACGCCAGCATCGAGATGATGCGCGAAGCGTATCCGCCGCAAGCGTTTTATGCGCTGATGAATTTGCTGTCCACGCACGACCAGGCCCGTTCGCTGCACGTGCTGGGCGATCACGGCAACGATGCGGCAGCCGCCGCGCTGGCCCGCCAGCGCCTGCGCCTGGCGATGTTCTTCCAGATGACGTTCCCCGGTTCGCCGGCCGTGTACTACGGCGACGAGGTGGGCGTGAACGGCGGCGACGATCCGCTCAACCGCGCCACGTACCCGTGGGCGGACCTGGGCGGCAAGCCGGACCTGGCGCTGCTGGCGGACATGAAGGCGCTGATCGCCATGCGCGCCGCGCATCCGGTACTGCGCCACGGCAGCATCGACGCCCCGCTGCTGCTCGACGACCACGTGGTGGTACTGGCGCGCCGCGACGGCGCCACCTGGGCCATCACCGCCACCAACAATGCGGCCACCGCCACCACGGTGACCGTCACCTTGCCGGCCGGTGCGCCGGCCGGCCCATACGTCAACCCGCTCGATGGCAGCACCGCCACCGCGCAGGACGGCCGTTTGACCCTGCACATACCCGCGCTGTTTGGCGCGGTGGTGATCGGCGGAGCGAAATAACAGCTCCGCAACCATGCCGGAGACTACCTTCCGCATGCGCATTTTTTCCTATAAAACGATAACACTGGAGATAGCCACATGAACATCCCGCACCGTCCAAGCATCCATCTGCACCCGATCGCCGCCGCCTGCGCGCTGCTGGCCGCCACCCTGGCCGGCAATGCCTGGGCCCAGGAGACCGCAACTGCAGCCGCCCCTGCCCCCACTGCGCAGGAAGCTGCACCGACCGCAACACCGGCAGCGCAAGAGGCGGCACCGGCAGCCCCCGCCATCACCAGCGTGGTCGTCGCCGGTATCCGCCGTGGTATCGAGGACGCGATCTCGGTCAAGAAAAACAGCGACTCGATCGTGGAAGCGATTTCGGCGGAAGACATCGGCAAGCTGCCCGACGCCAGTATTGCCGAATCGATCGCGCGCCTGCCCGGCGTGACCGCGCAGCGTACCGCCGGCCGCGCCCAGGCGATCAGCATCCGCGGCATGTCGCCCGACTTTTCCACCGCGCTGCTCAACGGCCGCGAACAGGTATCGACCGGCGACAGCCGGGGCGTGGAGTTCGACCAGTACCCGGCCGAGCTGCTGAGCGGCGTGACGATCTATAAAACACCGGACGGCGCACTGGTGGGCCAGGGCCTGGCCGGCACCGCCGACATGCTCACCGTGCGTCCGCTGGACTTCGGCAAGCGCACCATCGCCCTCAACGCCCGCAAGACGAAAAGCGGCGTGGGCCTGGAACAGGAAGGCGACGGCACCCGCTCGAGCGCATCGTACATCGACCAGTTCGCCAACCGCACCATCGGTATCGCGCTGGGCGCGGCGCGCCTGAAGGACAATGGCGCCGCCACCACGCGCTTCTCGTCATGGGGCGCGGGTACGCTCGATTACAACGGCGCCACCGTCAACGTGCCGTACAACGGCGTGGAAGGCTGGACCCAGCAGCAAACCGATTCGCGCGACGGCGCCATGGCCGTGCTGCAGTTTCGCCCCAACCGCGACTTCAACAGCACGCTCGACCTGTTCTACTCGAAGTACAAGCACGCGGGCATGCGCCACGGCTGGCAGGCGGGCCTGAACGACTGGTGGATCGCCGCCGACAGCCAGAACGAAGCGCCGGGCCAGCTGAGCAACGCGGTCCTGAACGGCAACGACGTGGTGAGCGGCACTTTCAACAACGTGCATGCAATCGTGGCCAACGTAGGCGACAAAGCGGTGGAAACCAGCAAATCGGCCGGCTGGAAAACCACGGCGCGCCTGGGCCAGGACTGGTCGGCCACGCTGGACCTCAGCTACAACAAGGCCACCCGCAAGGAAGACATCGTGGAAGCCTACGCCGGTACCGCCGGCAACGGCACCGTGGGCGCGTTCGACACCGTGAACTTCGTGGCGGGCAGCCAGCAGTTCACCACCGGTTTCAATTATTCGGATCCGAACATCATCCGCCTGACCGACGTTGCCGGCTGGGGCGGCAACGACACCCAGGCCGCGTACATCAAGAATTCGCAAGTGGTCGACCAGATCAAGGCCGTGCGGCTGTCGGCCAAGCGCGACCTGCCCGATGGCCTGTTCTTCTCCAACGTCGATGTGGGTGTGAATCTCTCGGACCGCTCCAAGCGCCGCGAATTCCGCGAATTCCTCGGCACCATCAAGGGCGGCGGCGCCGACCGCTTTGCCTCGAGCGCGATCCCCAACGCCAGCGTGGGGTATGCCGGCGACACCGGCGTGGCGATACTGGTGTTCGATCCGGTGGCGGCGGCAGCATCGGTGTACGACTTTAACGAAAAACGCAATCCGGCCATCTACAACAAGGACTGGATCGTCAACGAAAAAGTGAGCACCGCGTTCACCAAGCTCAATGTGGACAGCACGCTGGCCGGCATCCCCGTGCGCGGCAACGTCGGCTTGCAGTACGTGCGCACCGACCAGAGTTCGAGCGCCTATTCGGTGGACAGCGACGGCGGCGACAGCGATGCCAACCGCCCCGTCACCAATATCACGGCTGGCAAGGTGTACCACGACGTGCTGCCAAGCGCGAACTTCGGTTTCGAGTTCTCCCACCAGCAAAATGTGCGCCTCGCGGTATCGAAAGTGATGGCGCGGCCCACGCTGAACGATCTGCGCGCCAGTAACGGCTTCGGCGTGGACACGACCAAGAACGTCTACTCGGGCGGCGGCGGCAATCCCAAGCTCGATCCGTTCCGCGCCAAGGCTGTCGATATCTCGTACGAAAAATACTTCGACAAGCAGGGCTACCTGGCGGCAGCAGCGTTCTACAAGAAGATCGACAGCTACATCGTCAACATCACCAACAACGATTTCGACTTTACGCCGTACCTGGGCCAAACCAATATTCCGCTGCCAAGCCCCATCGGCGACTTCGTCCAGCCGACCAACGGCAGCGGCGGTTTCATCAAGGGCGCGGAACTGTCGGCGTCGATTCCGCTCAATCTTGCCACCCAATGGCTCGACGGCTTCGGCGTGTACGCCAACTACGCGTACACCACCAGTTCGCTCAACGTGCCCGATACCACCGATGGCGGCTCGGGCAATATGCCGCTGCCAGGGCTGTCCAAGATCACGGCCGGCCTGACCCTGTACTACGAGAAGAACGGCTTCTCGGGCCGCGTGGCGCAGCGTTACCGTTCGGCGTTCGTGGGCGACATCCAGACCAGCGAGGGCGATCGCCAGGCCACGTATATCAAGGGCGAGAAGATCCTCGACCTGCAACTGGGCTACGAGTTCCGCACCGGCTGGCTGAAAGGCGCGTCGCTGCTGCTGCAGATGAATAATCTCACCAACGCCGAATTTGTCCGCTATCGCAAGGTGGAGACCAACATCATCGAGCAAACCCGTTACGGCCGCACCGTGCTGCTGGGTTTGAACTACCGGATGTAAAGTCCCGATGGCGGCTTCGGCCGCCATACTGCACTATCATGTAGGATACTCGTTTGAACAAATCAAAATGAGACCGCATGACCGACAATACCTTTGACCCCGCCGCCGCCACTGCGCGCCTGCAGGAAGCCGGCCGCACGGCGCAACTGCTGGTGGCCCTGCCGCCGGACGAGCGTCCCGCCACCGTGGACGATGGCTACCTGGTGCAAACCACCGTGCTGGCGGCGGGCGGCGAACCGGTGGTCGGCTGGAAGATCGCTGGCGCATCGCCGCGCTGCCTGCGCGGTGAACTGCCGGCCGTACCGCTGATCGGCGCGGTGGTGCCGTCGCGGCTCGTGCACGCCGGCGCCACGCTGGCCATCCACGCCGGCGCACCGCTGACGCTGGAGGCGGAAGTGGCGGTATCGTTTGCGCGCGACGTGGTGCCGGCCGACGAACCGTTCGACCACACCATGGTGGACCGGGTATTTGCTGCCATCGAAGTGGTGCGCAGCCGCTTCGTCGACCGCAAGGCAGTGGGCCAGCCCAGCTTTGCTGCCGACAACGTGGGCTTTCACGCGCTGGTATGCGGCGACGTCGTGGACCTTGCGCGCACCGAGCCGTTCCTGGCCCCCGTCGAAATGCGCTTCAACGATGAAGTGATTGCCACGTCGCTGCAAGGCGATGACCGCACCCAGCCCTTTGCGGCCCTGGCCTTCCTGTGGAGCGAGTTCGCCCGGCGTGACATCACCATTGCGCGCGGTGCGGTCATCACTACCGGCACGCTCACGGCGCCGGTGGACGTGACCGGACCAGGCCTGGTCGAAGCGCGCGTGGGCGGCGTACGCGTGGCGCTGCACCTGACCCAGCGGTGAACCCCATGACCGGCCCGAACGACCAGCTCGACGCCAGCTTGTTGCTGCAAACGCTGACGGCCCTGAAAAACGGCGACTTTTCCGCGCGCATGCCGTCCGGCGGCGCCGGGGTGGCCGGCCAGGTGGCGGATACGCTCAACCAGATCATGGCGACCGGTGAGAAAATGGATGCCGACAGCCGGGCCGGATCCCTGCTCACGCAGTCGCAATCGCTGGCGCAGGAACTGCGGCAGACCAACCAGGAACTGGCGGAAAAAGCGCGCCTGCTGTCGGAGCAGAACATCGAGGTCGAGCAGGCCAAGCTGGCACTGGAGGAAAAGGCCACCCAGCTGGCGCTGTCGTCCCGGTACAAATCCGAGTTCCTGGCCAATATGTCGCACGAGCTGCGCACGCCGCTCAATTCCCTGCTGATCCTGGCGCAGCAGCTGGGCGACAACCCGGACGGCAACCTGTCGGACAAGCAGGTGGAGTTCGCCCGCACCATCCACGGCTCCGGCTCCGACCTACTCACCCTCATCAACGACATCCTCGACCTGTCCAAGATAGAATCGGGCACGGTCACGCTCGAGTTTTCCGAGTACCGGTTCGAGCACCTGCACCAGTATGTCGAGCGCACCTTCCGCCACATGGCCGAGGCCCGGCACCTGGATTTTTCGATCGAACTGCACGGCGACCTGCCCGCCGCCCTGATGACCGACACCACGCGCCTGCAGCAGGTACTGAAAAACCTGCTGTCGAACGCGTTCAAGTTTACCTCCCACGGCCGCGTGGCGCTGACGATCGGACTGGCCGACGGCGGCTATTCCAGCGACCTTCCCGCCCTGTGCCGTGCCGACGCGGTGCTGGCGTTTGCCGTCAGCGACACCGGCGTGGGCATCGTCGCCGACAAGCTGCAACTGATCTTCGAGGCGTTCCAGCAGGCCGACGGCTCCACCGCCCGCAAGTACGGCGGTACCGGCCTGGGGCTGTCGATCTCGCGCGAACTGGCGCGCCTGCTGGGCGGCGAGATCCGGGTGGAATCGGTGCTGGGCAGCGGGTCCACGTTCACCCTGTTCCTGCCGTGGTACCGGGCCGGCTGTGTTGCATCCGAACCCGCACTGGAACCGGCGCCGGCGCCCAAGGCCGTGGCAATGCAAGTCGTGGAACTGCCGGGGCTGCTCCACGAAAAATCGGAAGACGAGATCGACTACCACGACGACCGCGCGCTGCTGGCGCCCGGCGATCCTTCGGTGCTGATCATCGCCGACGACGAGCGCCTTGCCGCGATGCTGCTGGACCTGGCGCGCGCCCATCGTTTCAAGGGCGTGGTGACCGCCAATGGCGACTCGGCCATGAGCCTGGCGCGCGACTACCTGCCCTCGGCCATCCTGCTCGACCTCGACCTGCCCGACATCGACGGCCTGACCGTGCTCGAACGCCTGAAACGCGATCCGGGCACGCGCCATATTCCCGTGCATGCACTGTCCAACCGCCGCGAACAGGAACGCGACCGGCAGCAGGCGCTGCGCCTGGGGGCGCAGTCCTATCTGTACCTCTACCTGAATCTGTACCAGTACCAGCCGGCCGACCGCGAAGCGCTGCGCGACCTGTTCGCGCGCATCCGCGCCTTCCTTGCGCGCAGCCAGCGCAGCCTGCTGGTGGTGACTGACGACGCCACCGGGCGCGATGCCATGGTGGCGCTGCTCGGCGCCGCCGACCTGGACATCGCGGCAGTGGATACCGGCGTGACGGCGCTGGCAGCACTGCGCGCGCGGCGCTTCGACTGCATGGTGCTGGACCTGGCGTTGCCCGACATGAATGGCATCGAACTGCTGGGCGCCATCGCCGCCGACCCAGCGCTGCGCGACGTGCCGGTAGTGGTCAACACCGCTGGCGACATCGATCGCAAGCAGCTCGACCGGCTCGCGCGCCTCGAACGGGGCGCCAACGGCATCGTGATCCGGGAAGCAGACACGCCCGAGCGGATGCTCGACGAGACGGCGCTGTTCCTGCACCGGTCACCGGCGAGCCTGTCCGAATCCCAGCGCATCATGCTCGAAGAGATCCACGAAGCCGAGGGCAGCCTGGCCGGGCGCAGTGTGCTGATCGTCGATGACGACGTGCGCAATATCTTCGCCCTGTCGTCGCTGCTCGAACGCCAGCAGATGCAGGTATCATTCGCAGAAAACGGCCGCGATGGCATCGAGGTGCTGGAGCGCGATCCGTCCATCGAAATCGTCCTCATGGACATCATGATGCCGGAAATGGATGGCTACGACACCATGCGCGCGATCAGGCGCATCGCCAGGTTCCGTTCGCTGCCGATTATTACGCTTACCGCCAAGGCCATGAAGGGCGATCGTGACAAATGCATCGCCGCCGGCGCGTCGGACTACATCAGCAAGCCGGTCGATGTGGGACAACTGCTGTCGCTGCTCAGGGTCTGGCTGAATTAACCATTACAAGGAAATACATGCAACGCAGTTTGATGTCGATCGCCGTGACAGCGGCTCTGGCCCTGGGCCCTGTCCTCCCCCATGCAGCGCAGGCAGCACCAGTGACCAAATCCAGGGCCGCCGCGCAACAGACTACCCAGCTCCCGCGCAATGCCGCGCCCACGCACTACGCGGTGTCGCTCACGCCGGACGCCGCCAACCGCACTTTCAGCGCCAGCGTCGTCATCTCGCTCGATATCACCCTGGCGACCGACAGCCTGGTGCTCCACGCCGCCGACCTGAAGTTTTCCAGCGCTGCGCTCAGCGCCGGCGCCGGCCAGCCGGCACAAGCGGCCACCGCCATCGACCTCGACGCCGACCAGCAAACCGCCACCTTCCGCTTCGGCCGCACCCTGCAACCGGGCAGCTACCAGTTACAACTGGCGTACACTGGCCTGATCGGCACCCAGGCCGCCGGCCTGTTTGCGCTCGACTACCAGAACGGCGGCGCAGCCAGGCGTGCGCTGTACACCCAGTTTGAAAACTCCGAAGCGCGCCGCGTGATCCCGTCGTGGGACGAGCCGTTTTATAAAGCCACGTTCGCGCTGGAGGCGACCATCCCTGCCGGCCAGATGGCGGTATCGAACATGCCGGTGGCAGCCACCACCAGGCTGGCCGACGGGCGCGAACTGGTGCGCTTTGCCACGTCGCCGACGATGTCCACCTACCTGCTGTTCTTCGGCCTCGGCGAATTCGAGCGCGCCACCACGACCGAAGGCGGCACCGAGATCGGCGTGATCACGCAAAACGGCACGCTGAACCAGGCCCAGTTCGCGCTCGACTCGTCGCGCGCCGTGCTGCGCGAGTATAACGACTACTTCGGCATCAAGTACCCGCTGCCAAAACTGGACAATATCGGCGCGCCGGGCCAGAGCCAGTTCTTCAGCGCCATGGAAAACTGGGGCGCCATCTTTACCTTCGAATACGCGATCCTGCTCGACCCGCGCACCGCCACCCAGGAAGACCGCGAAGGAGTGTTTGTCACCGCCGCCCACGAAATCGCCCACCAGTGGTTCGGCAACCTGGTCACCATGGCCTGGTGGGACGACCTGTGGCTCAACGAAGGTTTTGCATCGTGGATGGAATCGCGCACCACCGCGCGCCTGCACCCGGAATGGGACTGGCACCTGCGCGCGGTGCACACGCGCGAAGGCGCGATGGCCAGCGACGCCCTGGCTTCCACCCACCCGGTGATACAGCGCATCGCCACCGTGGAACAGGCCAGCCAGGCCTTCGACAACATCACCTACCAGAAGGGCGAGGCGGTGATCCGCATGCTGGAAGAGTACGTGGGCGCGGACGCCTGGCGCAACGGCGTGCGCGCGTACATTGCCAGGCATGCGTATGGCAACACGGTGTCCGACGACCTGTGGCGCCAGGTGGAAAAGGCGGCGCACAAGCCGGTCACCGCCATCGCCCACGACTTCACGCTGCAACCGGGCGTGCCGCTGATCCGCGTGGCCGATGCCGTATGCAGGAACGGCAAGGCCACCGTCGCCCTCACCCAGGGTGAATTCGCCAAGGACGACGCCCCCCGTAAGCTTTTGAGCTGGCGCGTGCCGGTCATCGCCGCGACCGTGGGCGGCGCCACCGTGCGCACCGTGGTTGCGGGCGGCAGGGCCACCATCACCCTGCCAGAGTGCGGCGCGGTGCTGGTGAACGCCGGCCAGAGCGGCTACTACCGCACGCTGTACACGCCCAAGGGCTTCGCCGCGCTGGCCGGGCGTTTCGCCGACCTGCCGGCCATCGATCAAATGGGTTTGCTGGCCGATGCCGCAGCGCTGGGCATGTCCGGCCACATGCCGGCGCCCGGCTACCTGGAACTGGTGGCCGGCACACCGTTGACAGCCGCGCCGCAGGTGTGGGAAGACATCGCCGGCACGCTGGCCGGCCTGCACGCCAGCTACGAGGGCAAGCCGGAACAGCGCGCCGCCTTCGACCGCTTTGCGCGTGCGCGCCTGGCGCCGGTACTGGCGCGCGTGGGCTGGACTGCCGCCCCCGGCGAAGCCGCACCGGTCGCCAACCTGCGCGCCACGCTGATCGCCGCCCTCGGCGACATGGGTGACGCTGGCGTGCTGGCCGAAGCGCGCCGCCGTTATGCGCTGCGCCACAGCGACCAGGACGCCATGCCGGTGGCCCTGCGCCGTCCGATCCTGGGCGTGATCGCCGCCAGCGCCGATACGGCCACCTGGGATGCGCTGCTGGCCGAGGCGCGCGCCGAAACATCCGCTATGGTCAAGGCCGAGCAATACGGTTTGCTCGGTTCCAGCCGCGACCCGGCACTGGCCCGCCGCGCGCTGGACCTGGCGCTGACCGACGAAGCCGGCGCCACCAACAGCGCCAGCATGATCAGCCATGTCGCCAACCAGCATCCTGACCTGGCGTTCGACTACGCGGTGGCGCACCGCGAGCAGGTGGAACAGAAGATCGACGCCACCTCGCGCAGCCGCTTCTTCCCCGGCCTGGCCCGCCGCTCGGCCGATCCGGCCATGGTGGCCAAACTGAACACCTACGCCGACCAGCACCTGGCCGCCGACGCGCGCGGCGACGTCAAGATCGCGATCGCCTCGATCGAGTACCGCGTCAAGGTGCGCAAGGAGCGGCTGCCAGAAATCGACGCCTGGCTGGCGCACCATCGCTGAAGCGCCGGGGGGGGGCCGCGCAGCAGGTTTGCGAGCCCCCACCATCAAAAAAAAACCAGCGCCATCGTGAAATGGTGCTGGTTGCAAAACGCTCGAAAGCGTGGGGATGGCCAGTGGTCCGGCGGCTGCTCTGCGCCGCCTGGACTGAATTTGTGCCGGAATGAAGGTCCGGCAGCCGGGCGCTTGGTTTAACCGCGCGCTACAGGTATTACTTTGCCAGTTAATCGAAAAGACAGGCTTAGGACTTCATTAAACTTGATGAAGCCTGCCGTTGGAGGGAACATTGAGATGATTGAATTGGTGCCGGTGTTACAGGCCACCGGCAAGCCCGCTGAGCGATGTTCCGTGAAATCCCGTGCCAACCTGGACACGGCGACCAACTGGAAGATGCTGGGACCAGCGCTACGCATCATAATCGGGCAATATGACGAGCCAATGACGGCCACTATAAAGTACACAACCATGTTATCGACATCATCACTGCGTGCGCGCCTGCTGGCGGCCACTTTCATCGTGGCGCTGGCCGCCTGCTCGCCGCTGCCGCCTTCCTCGCCTGACACCGCGCCAGCGACAATCACGCAGGCGCCACCGGCCGAGCCGGCGCCGCCAGCCGCTGTCGCAGCGGGGGCACTCGCCATCGACAGCGCCAACTCGCTGATCGCCGTCACCGTGCGGCGCGGCGGTGTGCTGGCGCGCCTGGGCCACGACCACGTGGTGGCCGCGCGCGCCATCACCGGCACCGTCACGCCCACCGACAACCGCGCGCAGTTCCAGTTCCGCCTCGACCAGATGACGGTGGACGAACCGGCGCTGCGCCAGGTCGCGGGCCTGGAAAAACAGCCGTCACCGGAAGCCGTCGCCGGCACCCGCACCAATATGCTGACCAGGTTGCTCGATGCGGACCGCTATCCGCTGGTCACCGTGCGCGCCGAACGGATTGCCGACGACCAGCCGCTGCGCGTGGCCATTACCCTGCACGGTGTCACCCGCGCATACGAGATCCCGGTGGTGTTCGCCCGCGACGGGAACAGCCTGACGGTGAGCGGCACGGTCGATCTGAAGCAGACCGATTTCGGCCTGGTGCCGTTCTCGGTGATGGGCGGCGCCATGGCAGTGGAAGACCGGATGGAGCTGCGCTTCACGTTGGTGGCGAAATAATGGCGCGATAAAAAAAAGCCCGCGGCACAAACGGCGCGGGCTGAAAGGTTTCAAATCGGGAGAGACTTGAAAGAGCAAGTGCAGTATCTCCCCTCAACATGACGGCGTGATGACATCAACTCGCGCTATCTCGAAATAATCAGTTTTAATCCCAGGCCCACGAACACCGCCCCCGCCACCCGGTCCATCCACCTGCCGGCGCCGGGGTGGCGATTGATCCACGCCCCCACTGCGCCGGAAAAATAGCCGAGCAGCGAAAACAGCACCACGGCCTGCGCCGTGAACAGCAAGCCCAGTTGCGCGGTCTGCCAGCTGGCATCACCGCGGTCGGCCACCACGAACTGCGGCAAAAACGACAGGAAGAACAGCACCACCTTGGGATTGATGGCATTGGCGAACAACCCCTTGGCAAAAAGCCGCCCCAGGCTTTCGTCGGGCAAGCCGGCTTGCGCCACGCGCGCTCCGCCACGGCTGCGCAGCGCGCCGATGCCGAGCCACACCAGGTAAGCGCCGCCGATGATCTTCAAGGCGCCAAACGCCGCAGGGGAAGCGGCGATCAGCGCACTGACGCCCAGTGCGGCCAGCACCGTGTGACTCAGGCAGCCCAGCGCGCAGCCAATGCCGAACACCATGCCCTGGCGGCGTCCGCGCGAGACGCCCACGCTGAGCACCATCAGGTTGTCCGGGCCGGGTGAAATCGTAATCAGCAAGGCGGCGCTGAGAAATCCGATGAACTGTTCTGGTGAAATTAACATGTGAGGGCTCGGTCAAGGCTGGAACCCGTGATGATAGCTGTCGCATGGTTATGTCACAACTACATCATATTTTCTGAAAACAACATGTTCTCGTATAAAATGACCGAATTCCTGCCTCCGCAACGGTGGCCGACATCCCTACATATCAATAACCAAAGCTTGCACGATGTACCACGCGCTGAGCGCCTTTGCGGGCCAAGTCCCCCGCCACCTGTCGTCGCCGCTGCTGTCGTTACGCATCATGGCGCTGCTGCTGGCCGCGCTGTGCATTGTCGGTCCGGTGCGCGCGCAGGCGCTGCCCCTGTCAACGATCCCGCTCACCCACGTTGGCACCGATATCGCCCGCACCGGTAAGCTCTACCTGGACGAAGGCGAACTGGCGCCAGCCAGTGCCGGTGCGCTGCCGGCGCTGGTGGCCGGCCTGCGGCCTGCGGACAAGGTGGATTTGCTGGGCGGCGGTTACTGGCTGGTGGCCGAACTGCGCAACGACGGCGTGCTGACCGACTGGGTCATCGATCCCAACGACACCCTGATCGACGTGGTGGACATCTACCTGTACCAGCCCGACGGCACGGTGCGGCTGCTGAAAACCGGCTACCGCCAGCCGCACGACTACCTGCTCCACTACGGCAAGGACGTGCAGCTCGAACCGGGCAAGACCTACCCGGTGCTGATCCGCTTCTCCAGCCCCTATTACGCGCGCACGCCGATGTTTACCGCGCTGCCGCGCAGCGACTACCAGCGCCTGGTGGCCCGCGAAAACGTCATGATCATCGGTTCCATCGGCGCGCTGCTGGCGCTCACGGTGTTCAATTTCTTCATCTACTCGATCACGCGCGACCGCTCGTCGCTGTACTACTCGCTGTACGTGCTGTGCTACGCGGTGGCCTGGGGCATGACCTTCCACCTGTCGGCCGACATGTTCGACTGGCACAACCTGCACTGGCATTACGTGCCGTTCTTCCTGCTGCCGGTGATCAGCACCCTGTTCTACACCAGCTTCCTGCGCCTGCGCGAGACCGCGCCGCGCCTGTTCCTGCTCAGCCGCGTCAACATCGTGCTGCCCTTGCTGACGCTGCCCTCGTGCTTTTTGGCGCTCAGCTACGCCCACACCATCGCCACCGTCGTCATCGCGATCTGGGTGTCGATGGCGCTGGTGACCGGCATCGTGGTGTGGCGCCGGGGCTATCAGCCGGCGCGCTTCTTCGTGCTCGGTTTCCTGGCGCTGCTGTTACCGAGTTTGGTGATCCTGCCGGCCAACGTGGGCCTGATCCCGGCGCTGGTGACCAACGCCCAGCTCTTCACGCTATTGGGCGGCACGCTCGATGGCGTGCTGCTGGCGTTCGCGCTGGCCGACCAGATCCGCCTGCTGCGCAACACCCTGGAACAACGCGTGCAGGAGCGCACGGCCGAACTGACCGAGGCCAAGGAACACGCCGAGGTGGTGAGCCGCCACCGCATCGATTTTCTGTCGGCCATGAGCCACGACATCCGCACCCCGCTGGCCGGCGTGATCGGCATGATCAAGTTCGCCATGCGTGACCAGTCGGTGCGCGGCCGAACCGAGGAATACCTGCGCATCGGCCTGCAAAACAGCGAGTCGCTGCTGGCCATCCTCAACGACATCCTCGACTTTTCCAAGATCGATGCCGGCCGCCTGTCGATCGAAACCGTGGACTTCGACCTGATCGCGCTGATCGACGACGCCATCGGTATCCTGCAAGGCCAGGCCGACGCCAAGAGCCTGCTGCTGCGCTGCGAACTGGCGCCGGACCTGCCGCGCTTCGTGCGCGGCGATCCCACGCGCCTGCGCCAGATCCTGCTCAATTTGCTCGGCAACGCCATCAAGTTCACCGACCGGGGCGAGGTGCGGCTGCATGCTTCCGCGCTAGATCCGGTCGCCGGCCTCACCAGCGTCAGCTTCGAGATCATCGACACCGGTCCGGGCATCCCGCCCGACACCCTGCCGCGCCTGTTCCAGAAATTCGAACAGGCCGACCATTCCACCACGCGCCGCTACGGCGGCACCGGCCTGGGACTGGCCATCTGCAAGGAGCTGGTGGAGCTGATGGATGGCGCCATCGCCGCCGAAAGCCGGGTGGGCGTGGGCTCGACCTTCAGCTTTACCCTGCCGCTGGCGGTGGGCGCCGCGCCGCTGGCCGGTCCGGACACGGGCCCGCACCGCGAGTACCACGCCTACCGACTGCGCATCCTGTGCGCCGAGGACGTGCGCACCAACCAGATCATCGTCAGCACGCTGCTCGAGAACATGGGCCACGACATCCGTATCGTGGAAAACGGCCTGCAGGCGCTGCATGCACTGGCCGAATCGGACTACGACCTGGTGCTGATGGACGGGCGCATGCCGATGATGGATGGCGAACAGGCCACGCGCCTGATCCGCGCCGGCGGCAACGAGGACTACCGCATGCGCGATCGGTCGATTCCGATCATCGCCCTCACCGCCAACGCCAGCGACCATGACCGCGCGCGCTACCTCGGAGTGGGCATGGACGGCTTCCTCAGCAAGCCGGTCGATGAACGCCTGCTCTACGACCAGATCGAAAAGATCATTGCCCTGCACCTGGCCCGTGGACGTCCGTTGCGTGCGGTCGATCCGGCGCAGCTGCCGTCCGCCTGCCATGCGGACCTCGACGCCCAGTTCGGCGTACCGCCTGCGGCCTGCGCTGAAGGTACCGGTGCCGGCAAGGCGGTGCAGATCATGCCGCTGGCCGGCCTGTCGCACAAGCATTTGCAACGCATCACCGACGCCTTCCTCGACGAAGCGCCACGCCGCCTGCGCACTGCCCGCGCGGCGGTCAGCGCCGGCAATGCGCAAGCAGCGGCCGCCGCCATCCACGCCCTGAAGGGCAGCGCCGGCTACCTCAGTTCCAACCACCTGCACGCGCTGTGCGCGGAACTCGAAGCGGAAGCGAACGCCGGCCGCATCGACCACGTGGCGCGCATGTTGGTGGAGGTGGAAGCGGCGCTGGACCAGGCGTGCACCGATTTGCAGGCATCATCCACCGCTGCTGCTGCAGACTGAGGCCGCCGCCTGCAAGGCCGCCGCTTTTTTGCGACAATGGCAGGCTCAGTCACCCAAGCATCGGATTCGTATGACCACCACCTCCCTGGCCGACCGCGACGGCCTGCCGCCCGATGCGCGGCGCTGGGCCATGCTGTCGGTCGCCATCGGCGTGGGCATGGCCTCGCTCGACACGGCAATCGCCAACACCGCGCTGCCGGCCATTGCCGAACAGCTGAACGCCACCCCGGCCGCCTCGGTCTGGATCATCAATGTCTATCAGCTGGCGATGGTCGCCACCCTGCTGCCGTTCGCCGCGCTCGGTGAAGTGATCGGCTACCGCAAGGTGGCCATCTTCGGCATGGCCTTGTTCACCCTTGCGTCGCTGGCGTGCGCGCTGGCCTGGTCGCTGCCGTCGCTGGTCGTCGCCCGGCTGTTCCAGGGCGTGGGCGGCGCGGCGCTGATGGGAGTGAATACCGCGCTGCTGCGGGCGATCTATCCGGCCAAGCTGGCCGGGCGCGGGTTCGGCTTCAATTCACTGGTGGTGGCCACGTCGTTTGCCATCGGCCCCACTGCCGCGTCGCTGATCCTGGCCGTGGCCTCGTGGCCCTGGCTGTTCGCCATCAACGTGCCGCTGGGGCTCGTGGCGATTTTCATGGCGCGCCGCGCGCTGCCCGCCACCGCGCTGGCCGGCCACAAGATCGACGTGCTCACTGTCGTCTATAACATGTTCGCCTTCGGCCTCCTGATCCTGGCGTTTGGCGAAGGCGCGCACTTGCAGGACTGGCATACGCTGGTGCCGGAGATCGCGCTGACGGTGCTGTTTTTTGTGCTGCTGCTGCGGCGCCAGGCCGGCCATACGGCGCCGATGCTGCCGGTGGACCTGTTCCGCCGGCCGCTGTTCGCGCTGTCGTCGCTCACCGCCATGTGCACGTTTGCCGCGCAGGGGCTGGCGTTCGTGTCGCTGCCATTCTTCTTCGAGCATACGCTGGGCCGCTCGCCGATCGAGACCGGATTCTTGATGACGCCGTGGGCGGTGCTGGTGGCGGTGATGGCGCCAATCGCCGGGCGCCTGAGCGACAAGTATTCGCCCGGAGTATTGGGCGGCATCGGCCTGGCACTGCTGTCTTCGGGCCTGGTGGCGATGCTGCTGTTGCCGCCAGCACCGACCGCGTTCGACATCGGCTGGCGCATGGCGTGGTGCGGCATCGGCTTCGGCTTCTTCCAGGCGCCGAACCTGAAAGCCATCATGGGCAGCGCACCCAGGTCGCGCGCGGGCAGCGCCAGCGGCATCGTCGCCACCTCGCGCCTGACCGGCCAGGCCACCGGCGCGGCGCTGGTGGCCTATTGCTTCACCATCTCGGCCACCAACGGCACCCGCTACGCGCTGATGCTGGGCGCAGCATTTGCCGGCGTGGCATGCGTGGCAAGCTTCGCGCGCCTGGCCTTTGCTGCGGCCGACGACTAAGAACTGAGGGCGGTCTCTAGCGCATCGATAAACACCCGGGTTTTGGCAGGCATCAGCCGCCGTCCCGGGAACACGGCCCACGCGGTCACCTGCGGGAACGACCACTCGGGCAGCACCCGCACCAGTGCGCCCTTCTCCACGTACGGCCGCGCAATCGGCTCGGTGGAGGCGCCGATGCCGATACCGACGCTGGCCATGCGCACCACCAGTTCCGGCGAATTGGCCAGCACCCGCACCGGCAACTCGCGCTCCCAGCGCACTTTGCCGCGCTCCAGCGTCCAGCGTACCAGGCCATTCAAGCGTGGCGGCAAGCTCAATACATCATGGCGGAACAAGTCGTCGGGATGCTCGGGCAGGCCGCGCACGCTGGCGTACCCGGGCGCGGCGTACAGCGCCAGCGAGCTGCCCAGGATACGGCGCGCGGCCAGCGTGGCGTCGTCGGGCAAGTCCCCCATGCGGATCGCCAGGTCGTAGTTCTCCGCCACCAGGTCCACCCGGCGCGGCGACAAATCCAGCTCCAGCGAGATCGCCGGATATTTTTGCAGGAACGTCCCCAGCATCTCGCTGAGCGCCAGGTTGGCAAAATCGGCCGGCATCGACACCCGCAGCAAGCCGCTCGGCGCGCCCTGCCGGTGCTGCGCCAGCGCGCCCGCCGCCTCGGTTTCGTCGGCCACGCGGCGCGCGTGCTCCAGCAGGCTCGAACCGAACTCGGTGAGCATCAGCTTGCGCGTGGTGCGCTGGAGCAGGCGCTCGCCCAGGTGCGCCTCCAATAAGGAAATGCGGCGCGAGACGGTGGACTTGGGCAACTGCACGCGCTCGGCAGCCAGGCTGAAACTGCCGCATTCGACGATGCGGGCGAACAGCAGCAGGTCGGCGGGATCGATATCCATGGTTATTGTTCCACTAGTGGATGAATGTTATCCATTTTAAGGGATTCCACATTGGTTTTGAAACGATTAAAGTAACTCCATCGCAGCACACAACCCGCAGTGCACAACCAATACAGGAGCCCCACCATGAACATCTTGCAAATCAACTCCAGCGCCCGCAGCACCGGTTCCGAATCGACCCGCCTGGCCGACGCCATCGTCGCCAAGCTGCAGGCCGCCAATCCCGGCGCCACCGTGGCGCGCCGCGACCTGGCCGCCACGCCGCACCCGGTTCTGGACGAAGCCGCGCTGCAAGCGCTGTTCACCCCGGCCGACCAGCGCACCGCCGAACAAGCGGCCCGCGTGGCGCTTGACGACGCCCTGATCGCCCAGGTGCAGGCGGCAGACGCCATCGTGATCGGTTCGCCGATGTACAACTTCGGCATCACGGTGCAGCTGAAAGCCTGGTTTGACGCGATTGCCCGCGCCGGCGTCACGTTCAAATACGGCGCCACCGGTCCGATCGGCCTGGTCACCGGTAAAAAAGTGTATGTCGCGATCGCCCGTGGCGGTTTGCACCGCGATGGTCCGAGCGACACCCAGCTGCCGCACCTGAAAATGTTCCTGTCCTTCCTGGGCATGACCGATGTGCAGTTCGTGTACGCGGAAGGCCTGGGCATGGGTCCCGAAGCCGTAGCAAAAGCGCAGGCGCAGGCCGATGCCGACATCAACGCCGTGCTGGTGTAATCAACCTTGTCATCAACGTTAAAAGGAGCAGCGCCATGAACAACGTAACAAGTGATACCGTCACCCGTGAACGCGGCGTGGAACGCGTGCTGGCCGGCCAGTCCGTGATGGATGGCGCTGGCGTGAAGATCAACCGCGTGGTCACGCAGCCGCTGCAACGCCGGCTCGATCCGTTCCTGATGCTCGACAATTTCGCCAGCGGCGAAGCCAACGACTATATCGCCGGCTTCCCCAGCCATCCGCACCGGGGCTTCGAGACCGTGACCTATATGCTGGAAGGCCGCATGCGCCACAAGGACAGTGCCGGCAACGAGGGCCTGCTCACCAACGGCGGCGTGCAATGGATGACCGCCGGCCGTGGCGTGATCCACTCCGAGATGCCCGAGCAGCAGGAAGGCCGGATGGAAGGCTTTCAGTTGTGGCTCAATTTGCCGGCCAGGGACAAGCTGCGCGACCCGTGGTACCGCGACTTCAACGGCGACGAGCTGCCGCGCTTTGTCACCGCCGCCGGCGTCAACGTCAAGGTCATCGCCGGCAGCAGCCATGGCGTGGCGGGCGCAGTGCAGCGCGAGGTGACCGAGCCTGTTTATCTCGACGTGGAGATACCGGCCGGCGCATCGTTCAGCCAGGTACTGCCTGCCGGGCATAATGCATTCGTGTTCGTCTATCGCGGCGCGGTGCGGTTGGGCGACAAGGACGTGGCAGCGGGCCGCATGGCGATCCTGGCCAACACCGAGGGCGCGGACGGCATCAACGTCCACGCGCTGGAAGCGAGCCGTTTGATCCTGGTGGCCGGCAAACCGCTGAAAGAGCCGATCGCCCAATACGGCCCGTTCGTGATGAACACCCAGGCCGAGGTATTCCAGGCGGTGGAAGACTTCCGGGGCGGCAAACTGGGCGAAGAAGCGCACGCTTGATGAAGGTGGTGCACGGCGTGTGCGCACAGTTTGCCGGTTCTGAACAGTCTGGTGCGCTCCCGGGGCGCCGTGCATAATGCGGCAACAACCTCGGGAGCACACCATGAAGAACTGGCTTTTCCTTGCCATCGCCATCGTTTCGGAAACCATCGCCACGTCGGCCCTCAAGTCCAGCGCGGGATTTACCCGCTTGATGCCATCGCTGCTGGTGGTGGTGGGCTATGGCATCGCCTTCTATTTTTTGTCGCTCACCCTGCGCACCATCCCGATCGGCATCGCCTACGCGGTGTGGTCGGGCGTGGGCATCGTGCTGATCGCGCTGGTGGGCTGGCTGGTGTTCGGACAGAAGCTTGATACGCCCGCGCTGCTGGGAATGGGGCTGATCGTGGCCGGCGTGGTGGTGATGAACGTGTTTTCCAAGACCGCCCAGCATTGAAACAGGCTGTCTCGGGATAAAATACGCGGATGAATCCCTTATTCCTGAAATGGCTGCGCAAGCTGAGCTACATGCTCGGTTTTGAAACCGTATCGTCCTTCCCGCCCGGCCATCCGTATGAGCGCACGCGCTGGAACGGCGCTTACTTCGACATCGCTTCCTACGTCAAACCCGACGAGATCGAGCACCGGCTGTGCGAAGCGATTACCAACACGCCGCTGGTGTTCGGCCAGATCGACAATCCCACGCCGCGCATGCAGCGCGCGCTGCTGGCCGTGCTGGAAGAACGGATGCGCCACAACCGCGGCCGCGCCACCGAACTGGCCGTGCAACTGGTACACGCCTACGACAGCGCCCACATCACCGAAGTCATCCCCGGCCTGCGCGCCCAGGTGGCCAGCACCCGCCACGACGACATCGGCGAACGCGCCCGCAGCGTGATGGCGTTTCTCTCTTCCACCCAGTCGCCGTTCGACGTCATCGACATGCAGGCCTGATATACGAATGTGAGCGCCTGTAAATTATTCAGGCACTTACTTGGAAAAACCCGGTTGGCCAACCGTCGTTACTGCGCGCCAGTTCCACATGGATGCGGCGGCCGTCATCGACCGGCAGCGCCGCCGGCGCCAGTTGCTTGAGGTTGAAGGAATCGAACTTCGGTGCGTCGGACGGCGGCGCGTGGTCCGGCGTGGGCGCCAGCCAGCTCAGGGTCGCCAGGCCACGGCCGACCATCGCCTCGCAGCACGCCGCCGAGCCATACACGCCGATCTGGTACACCGGCTCGCCGGGACGGGCCGCCTTGAACGCCTGGTTGACGCCCTCGAAATAGCGCGTGATCGGGCCGGCGATATCGTCCGAGTTGGGATTGCAATCGACCTCGAAATAGATCGCCGAGCCGGAAGGCTGGGTAATCCCCGACTGCGCCATCAGGTATGCGCAAGCGCCATCGGCCATGCCCTGGGCGCGGCTGAACGAATGCAGGTGGGCGCCGATGGTTTCCCACACCACGCCGATCTGGATGCCGGCGTCGGTCAACGCCCGCGCTTCGGCCAGCGACAGATTCTTGGCCGCGCTGTGGCTGTAATAACGAATTGCAAAATCAATACCTTGTTGCTTGATCGACATCGCGTGCTGCGTCAGTTCGAAAGCGGCTTTGACGCCTGTAAGGACGCTCATGGATACTCCGGCAGGAAGGGTGGAAGACGGTGCAGGAACCGGGCGCAGGCGCAACATCGGGGGCACCATGTCGATTGGTTTGCAATACTCGGCGCGCTCGATGCGCACCCGGTAGCCGTGCACAGGTACCCGGATGCGCAGGGGGTTGCCGCGTCCTTCGCCGGCGTAATACTCGCCGAGCTTGCCGCGCAGGCGCACCAGTTGCAGCCCGACCACCGGGTCGTCGGTGGGGTCGAAGTCCTCGGGCGAGCGGTCGAAGACCTCGACACCGATGGTGTAAGGGTTATACAGCTGGTTGTCGCGATGCTGCACCAGGTACTCGAGCAGCAACATGCAGCTGTGGCCGGCAAAGGCAAAAGTGCGGCTGACCGCAATCCGGTGCAGCTCGGCGCGCACATCGTTGTCGTGCGGCTCGCTGACAGCCATTTGCGCGGTGCGTGACGAGGTCACGCTGAGGACTGCGGTGGTTGCGGAAGTCATAGTGATTCTCCAGCTAAATGTTGATTGTTCCAAACATCTGGTGCTGAATGCACTGTACCGTCCTATCATCAGGATAGTCTTACGGAAACCTTCCGATTTCTAAGCTATTGATTATATTCAACTTTATTTTCCATTCAGAAGGTAGACATGCAACATTCGCACATTCTTCCGATACCTCAATTGCAACAATATTAAGCTAAAATTACAAGTATTCCGGCTGCGGCAAGAGCCAGTGGGGCGCAGAAAAGTATACTGATCGCAACAATCTCGGAGATAATCATTGCTCAACAAGAATAGGAGCACGCATGCAATTACTGGCCCAGATCGTCACCGGAATCGTCGCGCTGATACACATCTATATCGTCCTGCTGGAGACCGTGCTGTTCGATGCGCGCGGCCGCAAGGTGTTCGGCTTATCAAAAGAGAAAGCCGAAATCATGCGCCCCGCCATGTCCAACCAGGGTTGCTACAACGGCTTCCTGGTCGCGGCGCTGGTGGTGGGCTTCGCCCATCCGAATACCGTGGTGGGCGCGGCGTTCACCGTGTTCGGCCTGTCTTGCGTGGCGGTGGCGTGGGTGTGGGGCGGCCTGACCGTCAAGCGCAGCATCCTGCTGATCCAGACCTTGCCGGCGGTGGTGGCGTTGGCGCTGCATTTTGCGGCGTAAGCAGACGCCATCGCGACATTGCCGCTCCAGGCTTGTTGCCGCGCGCGGCACTGAAGGTCGCTGACGCGTCACCCCACCGCAGTGTTAAGGCGCGGCTCCTTGCCGCGGTGCTTCAACCAGACTCGGCAACACCGTCACCGACGTCGCCGGCACCGATTCCACCGGCGGCTTGACGCCGGTGCCGCGCAGCGCCAGCAGCCAGCCCACGCCGTCGAACCAGAACGGCGCACCGAGCGACGAAGCGAATGCCGTGATGATCCATCCCATCAGCGCAAACCCCAGCGCCAGCAGCCACGCGCCAGCGCCCTGCCCGCCCAAGTTCTCAAAACGCGACGACGGCCAGCCGACCGGCAGGCCCGCCACCTTGTCGATTTCCTTTTGCGCCTCGACGGCCTGGCCCAGCGCCTGCGCCGGCGTAGCGTTCGCGTCGATTTTCACGCGGCCGGCGGCGATGGTCTCGGCGCTGGTCTTGGCCAGTTCGGCCGCCACGCTGTCGTCCTGCCACAGGCGCTGGCTCAGCACCAGCGCATCGATATTCATCGCGCACGCATAAAACAGGCCGATACAGAACAGCACCAGCTGCGAGCGGCGCTTGTACCAGCCGGTGATGCGTTCCATTACCGTCTCGTACCAGATGCGCACGGCGTTCTCAAGCGCGGCCGCATCGTCGGGCCCCTCTCCCATGATGGCCAGCAGGGTGCGCGCCAGGCCGTCGTTGCCGGTGCTGGCCAGCAGCAGTTGCGCCGTGTGGCCCTTGCCGTAGCGCGCGATCAGCGTGGCCACAAAGGCGCGTGCAAAAATCGGCGCAGGGATGTAAGACGGCATGCGGCCGCGCTGCGCCATGCCGACGATCAGTGGATGGCGCATGACGTCGGCGGCCAACGAGGCATCGCCTAGCCGGTCGAGACCGAAGCAGTTGTCAAGCCGCAGCAAACGCGCAAGCGAGGGACCGATGCCGCGCAGGCGCGGCTTCGCTGCCGACTCGTGCAACATCGTCAGCACGCCGTCGAGCAGCACCTTGGCGCGGGTTTGAAACAGCGAGGCAATCGCTTCGCGCGTAGCGCTGCACAACAAACTCATCGCCAGAAACGTGAACGACAAGCCGATGGCAACGTCGAGATAATGGTTGGACATGACGCTCTCCCGAGCCGATTTCGATACCCGTACACTAATTGATTTCACAGGCTCAAGCACGTTTTTCCGCTTCCTTTCCCGCACAAAATCATATCGTCCCCGCGCGTGATCGTCGTCAAATTTGAGGCGAACGCGACTTCTATACTCGACCTGACTACCCGGCCGCTTCCGGCCCAACCGCAGCGAGGATCACATGTTTTTACGCGTCATTTTTATTGCGGCAACAGTGCTGTGTGCACTACGCGCCGCGGCCGTCGATGCCGAGCTGCCGCGCGCGGTGGGCGTGGTCACGGTGCAGACCATGACCACCGCCGGCCACGATTTTTCCCAACACTTTCTGGCGGCCTGGCGCGACCAGGACGGCAGCGACCAGGTCACGCTGGCGATCCGCGAGCGGCCGTCGGCGCGCTTCGGCAGCGAAGTGTGGATCGATTACTCGCAGCGCACCGTGCTGCAACTGCGCCTGCCGCCGGCCCGCGCAGCGTTACCGGAACTTGCCGCCAACGCCGTGCAGCACGTGTGGGCCACCGTGCAGCGCACCGATGCCGAACCCAAGCTGTTCCACGACGCCGACCTGGCGCCCGATGAATTCTGACCTCACAACAAGGAGACCATGATGCGCACGCACTCCCTTCGCACTGGCATGCTGCTACTGCTTGCCGGCGCCATGCACTTCCACGCCAACGCCACCGAACTGGTGTACCAGGCCGTGAACCCGTCCTTCGGCGGCTATCCCGCCAACGGCCAACACCTGCTGGCCGTAGCCAGCGCCACCAACAAGCACGTCGACAACGGCCTCGGCTACTCATCGTTGCTGGACCAGTCGCCGCTGACGCAGTTCAACCAGACGCTCGAACGCACCGTGCTCTCTCAGCTGGCGTCGGCCGCCACGTCCAAGCTGACCGGGCCCGATGGCAAACTGCTGCCCGGCACCTTCCAGACGTCCAACTTCACCATCACCGTCACCGACCTGGGCGGCGGCATGCTGCGCATCACCACCGTCGATAAAACCACCGGTGCATCCACCTCGTTCGAGGTGTCGCAATGAAGCCGCGCGCAATCATCGTGCTGCTGGCCGCGGCGCTGGCCGGCACCGGCTGCGCCGTCTCGCACCCGCCGTCAACGCCACGCGACGAAGCCGGGTCGGTGGCGCAGCTGACCACGCTCACCGCCGCCAGCCGCGACCTGCTGCAACTGCCGCCACCGAAGGGCAAGATCGCGGTGGCCGTGTATGGCATCCGCGACCAGACCGGCCAGTACAAGCCGTCGCCGGACAGCTCGTTTTCCACCGCCGTCACGCAGGGCGCCTCGTCGCTGCTGGTGAAAGCCCTCAAGGATTCGGGCTGGTTCGTGCCGGTGGAGCGCGAGAACCTGCAAAACCTGCTCACCGAACGCAAGATCGTGCGGGCGCTGGAAATGCCGCAACCGGCCGATACGCCGCCGGTGCAAATGCCGCCGCTGCTGGCCGCGTCGGTGCTGGTCGAAGGCGGCATCGTCGCCTACGAGAGCAATGTGCGCACCGGCGGCGCGGGCGCGCGCTTCCTCGGCATCGGCATGTCGTCCCAGTACCGGGTGGACCAGGTCACGGTCAACCTGCGCACGGTCGATATCCGCGCCGGCCAGATCCTGCAAAGCATTTCCACCACCAAGACCATTTACTCGTACGAACTGCATCCGAGCATCTTCAAATTCGTCAGCGTGAAGGACCTGGTGGAAGTGGAAGCCGGCATGACGCGCAACGAACCGGCGCAGCTGTGCGTGAGCGAAGCGATTGCCGCCGCGCTGGGCCACCTGATCGTGCAGGGCGTGCGCGAGCAGCACTGGGCGCTGGCCGACCCGGCCCAGTGGTCGAACCCGGTGGTGCAGCGCTATGCCGGCGAACACCTGGCCGCGTATGCCCCGCCTGCAGCAACGTCCGCTGCGGCCGCAGCACCGGCCACCGAACAACAGAGTTTTACCCAGTAGTACCTGTAGTACCCACCAACCCAAGGAGATAAGTCATGAGAACCACCATTGTTTCCGGCGCCGTCGCCGCCGCCCTGAGCCTGATGTGCGCACTGCAACCGGCCACCGCCCAGAGCAACCGCGCCACGCTGACCCAGAACGGGTCCAACAACCTGGCCAACATCGAGCAGATGGCCAGCGCGCAGAACGCCGTCGCCACCATCACGCAGACCGGCAACTACAATGTCGCCGGCACGCCCGGCGGCGCAGCGGGCATCATGCAAATGAACTCGCAAAACGTCACCGCCACCATCAACCAGAACGGCAACTACAACCAGGCTGGCGTGGTGCAGGACGACGTGGACAACAGCACCGCCGCGTTCGCGCAGATCGGCAACAACAACGAAGTGGCAGCGCGCCAGGAAGCGGCCAGCTATTCCAACATCTCGGCGCGCCAGGAAGGCAACTATAACTTCGCAGAGTTCGCACAGTCCGAAGTGGCGACTGGCACCGTGACCACGCGCCAGGTGGGCAATAACAACGAGCTGTCGGTGCGGCAGGAACGCGCCGGCAACACGTCGCCGGTGGTCGAGCAGCAGGGTACGGCCAACGTGGCCAATATCCAGCAAGTCCTCGACTACTATTCGAACCCGTCCATTTACCAGAATGGCATGCGCAACGAAGCCAACGTGGTGCAGAACAACGCCCGCGACACCCAGAACATGACGGTGCGTCAGACCGGCATGGACAACCGCGCCAATGTCAGCAACAGCGGCATGCGCAACGCCTCGATCGTCACCCAGACCGGCAACAACAACGTGGCGACCGTCAGCAAAACCATGAACTTCAACGAATCGGAGATCCGCCAGATCGGCAACCTGAACACCGCCACCATCACCCAAACCGGCACCGCAGCGACGGCCGCCCAACCCAACGTGGCCATGATCATGCAACTGGGTAACAACGGCAATGCCGCGCTCGCCCAAACCGGCAGCAACAACCGCGCGACCATCGTACAACGTTGATCGTCAGCGTCACCGCAGGGAGTCCCCACCAGGGGCTCCCTGTCCGTGCCGCGCCACGCAGTACCCGATCAACATCGCATTCAAGGCAGCCGACGAGGAGCCATCATGAAACACTATTCCACCGCCAGCGGCGCCTTGCTGCTGGCCCTGACACTGGCCGCCAGCGTGTGCGCGGCCCAGAACTATGCGCAGACGCAAGCCACCCAGGCAGGTCATCACCTTGCGGCCAGCCTGGCGCAGAACGGCGGCGGCAACCAGGGCGCCATCGTCCAGCGCTAGCGCTTCCGGTCACCGCTCACCGGCCACCCACGTCCAGGAGGTAGATCATGAAACATTACTCAGCGGCCGGCAGCGTCGTGCTGCTGGCCGCCGCCCTCGCTTCGCCGCTGTGCGCGGCCCAGGCGGGGCCGCAGGCTGCCACCACGCAGGCCGGCGCCGGCAATCGCGCTTACGTCGCCCAGGTCAACAGCGGCGCCGAGGTTGCGGCGCAAGTGATCCAGAGCGGCAGCAACAATGTCGTCGGCGACCCGGCCAGCCAAACCGGCGGCGTGCAGCAGTCCGATGCCGAGGTCCAGGTGGCCGAGGTGCGCCAAACTGGTAACGGCAACCGCGCCACCTTGAGCCAGCACGGCGGCTGGCGCGCGGTGACCGGTCTCGATCAGCACGGCAATGACAATGTCGGCGCCGTGCGGCAGGACAACGTGTCGTCTTCCGTCAACCGCATCGCCCAGGCCGGCGCGGGCAACCGGGTGGACGGCGTCACGACCGATGCGGGCACCAGCGGCTTCGATGCATTTCAGACCGGCACCGGTAACCGCATCGCCGTCGTCAATCGCAACACCGGCTACAGCGGCCCGGGTTTAACCCAGAACGGTGAGTTCAACCAGATCGCCGCGCGCGAGGAAGATGCGGCGTACACCACGGTCGACATCAGCCAGGTTGGCGAACGCAACCAAGTCTCCGCCACCTGGACCGGCACCGACAGCGTCCAGGGCACCATCGACCAGACCGGTGCCGACCAGGCTGCGACCGTGCACAGCAGCGCCTTCGGCAGCGGCTTGCGCATCACCCAGACCGGCGCGCGCAACCTCGCCACCACCGAACAGCGCGGCAGGCTCCAGGACGCCACCATCACCCAGGACGGCGGCAACAACCGGGGCGCCGTCGTTCAACACTAGTCCGCCCCACCACCGAAGGAGTCACCATGAAAACTACCCTCACCGCCCGCAGCGCCGCGCTGCTGGCCACTGCGCTGACGTGTTCGTTGTGCGCCGCCCAGCACGACAACAACGCCAGCGCCAGCCAGTCCGGCGCCGGCAACCGCGCCTATATCGCCCAAACCGACAACCTGGGCGGGATTTTCGCCACGGTGGTCCAGAATGGCAACAACAACCTGGTGGGCAACCCGGACAGCCAGAGCGGCGGCGTGCGGCAGTACGAAGCGTCGAACCTGCGCATGGAAATCCGCCAGACCGGCGACGCCAACCGCGCCACCGGCACCCAGCGCAGCGGCGAGCGCACCTGGTTCATCCTCGAGCAGACGGGCGGCGCCAACGTTACCGCGGTACGCCAGGATGCAGCGTTCGAATCGGTAACCCGGGTGCGGCAATCGGGCACCAACAACGAGGTCGATGGCGATGCCGCCAGCACCCTGGCCAACGGCTTCACCGCGTTGCAGACCGGTGCGGACAACACCCTCAGCCTGTTTCAGCGCCACAACGGCTTTTCCGATTCCTACACGGACCAGAACGGCACAGGCAACCAGATCGTCGTCGAACAAACCTTTGCCGACTATACGCAGCACGACATGGCCCAGTACGGCGAACGCCACCAGATTACCGCCCTGAGCAGCGCATCCGTGTTCACCGACTACACCATCACCCAGAACGGTACCGAGAACCGCGCCACCACGCGCACCGCGGCCGAGGCCAGCGGCGGCGACCTGCTCCAGACCGGCGTACGCAATATGGCCAGCACCGACCAGCAAGGACGCCGCAGCGAGTACAGCGTCACCCAGAGCGGCACGTTCAATACCGCTACCCTGACCCAGAACGGCAATATGTCAGCGGAGACCAGCAATCTGGCCACTATCCGCCAGAACGGCCAGCGCCTGGACGCCAGCCTGGTCCAGGCCGGTGGCGGCAACCAGGGCGTCATCGCCCAGCAATAAACTCCGTTCTTTCACTGGCGCCCGCATTTTTACGCGGGCGCCAGCACGTTTTCGATTTATATCGTAAGATCACGATATTGGCATCGGAAAAAGACGATATGCATGTCGTTCCACCCCGAAGTCATGTTTGAAGGAAATACGATGAATATCGACGCGATCCACAAGGCCCTGGCCAATCCCACGCGGCGCCAGATCCTGGCGTGGCTGAAGGACCCCGAGCAATACTTTCCGACCCAGTCGCACCCGTTCAGCAATGGCGTGTGCGCGGGCCAGATCGACCAGCGCGTGGGGCTGTCGCAATCGACGGTGTCGGCCCACCTGGCGATTTTGCTCAAGGCGGGGCTGATCACGTCGCAGCGCGTCGGCCAGTGGAACTATTTTCAACGCGATGAAGCCACGATCCGGGCTTTCATCGACCAAATGACCCTATAAAGGAAACACATGCCTACCCTCTTCGACCCGATTACCATTGGCGACCTGACCCTGAAAAACCGCATCGTCATGGCCCCGCTCACCCGCGCCCGCGCCATCGGCGGCGCCCGCGTGCCGAACGCCCTGATGGCCAAGTACTACGAGCAGCGTTCCACCGCCGGCCTGATCCTCTCGGAAGCCACCTCGGTCACGCCGCAGGGCGTCGGCTATGCCGATACGCCGGGCCTGTGGTCCGACGAGCAGGTGGAAGGCTGGAAGCAGGTCACCGCTGCCGTGCACGCGGCCGGCGGCGTGATTTTCGCCCAGCTGTGGCACGTGGGCCGCATCTCGGACCCGAGCCTGCTGAACGGCGACGCCCCGGTAGCGCCCAGCGCAATCGCAGCCGAAGGCCACGTCAGCCTGCTGCGCCCGCAGCGCCCTTACCCGGTGCCGCGCGCACTCGATACGGAAGAACTGGCCGGCGTGGTAGCCGCTTATAAACTGGGCGCGGAAAACGCCAGGAAGGCCGGCTTCGACGGCGTGGAAATCCACGGCGCCAACGGCTACCTGCTCGACCAGTTCCTGCAAGACAAAACCAACCAGCGCACCGACAACTACGGCGGCACCATTGAAAACCGCGCCCGCCTGATGCTCGAAGTGACCGACGCCTGCATCGCCGTGTGGGGCGCCAACCGCGTGGGCATGCACCTGGCGCCGCGCCGCGATGCGCACGACATGGGCGACTCCGACCCGGCCGCCACCTTCGGCTACGTCGCGCGCGAGCTGGCCCAGCGCAAGATCGCTTTTATCTGCGCCCGCGAAGCCGTGGGTGAAGACAGCCTGGGCCCTCTGCTGAAAAAAGAATTCGGCGGCGTGTACATCGCCAACGAAAGCCTGGACAAGCAAGGCGCCCAGCAACTGCTCCACAACGGCACCGCCGACGCAGTAGCCTTCGGCAAGGATTTCATTTCGAATCCCGACCTGCCCCGTCGCCTCGAAACCGATGCGCCGCTGAACAAGTGGAATGCGGAGACGTTCTATGGCGCGTCGGCTGAAGGTTACACCGACTACCCGGCGCTGGCTGCTTAATTTCTTCCCCCTCCTCCCGCTTTTACCACCCCGCCGGTGCCGTGCCGCGCGGGGTGCGTCGCAATACAAGTATCTCAAAAGGATGATTCGCTTGCCCCCCATCCAGCCCCAATATAGAATGCGCCGAGTTTTTTGACGAGGAAGATGTCGCCGTGTCAAGAGTATAAATAAACCAATACAGGGTGCATGACATGAGCGAATTCGAACTACAGGTAGCGGCACTGCCACGGTTGCGCCAGCGCGCGGCGCTGCGGGTATTGAACTTTTTCGGCTGGAAGGTGCTGTTCCGGCCCCTGCCCGGCCCGCGCGGCATTTGCGTGATTTATCCGCACACGTCGAACTGGGATTTCCCGATCGGCTTGCTAGGCAAATGGGCGATGGACCAGCCATTCCGCTTCCTGGCCAAGGATTCGCTGTTCAAATCGCCGCTGGGACCGTGGTTCCGCTGGCTGGGCGGCGAGCCGGTGCAGCGCGGCGCGCCGCAAGGCACCATCAAGGCCCAGGCCGAGCGTATGAACGCGTCCGAATACTATTGGGTGGGCATCACGCCCGAAGGCACGCGCGCATACCGGCCGAACTGGAAGAGCGGCTTTTACCACCTGGCGATGGAGGCCAAGGTGCCGCTGGTACTGGTGTTCATGGACTATCCCAGCAAGACCCTGAGCCTGGTCGATCACATCCACCTGACCGGCGACCAGGAGGCCGACATGGCAGCCATCCGCGCGGTGCTCGAGGGTCACCAGGGCCTGCATCCGGAAAATGCGGCGCCGATTATCCTGGCGGAGCGGCGCGCGGAGCCGCGCGGTTAATCTTTACAGCGTCGCAGCAAGCACCATGCCGGTCGCGGCAATCCCCGCACCGGAAAATTTCACCGCCAGCGCCGGCCCCACGCGACCAAGCAAGCGGCCACCGTACACCAGCATCGCGCTAGCGACCAGCAAACCCAGCGCGCTCGATACGGCCGGCAGTTCCAGGCCGTGCGCATTCCCGTGCAAGAACGCGAACGCGCCCACCATCGCCACGCTTGCCGCCGCCGGCAGACGCGCGGCAAAGGCGATCAGCGCACCCAACGCCGCCACCGTCAGCGCGATGCCCAGTTCCAGGCCCGGCAGCGCCATGCCCAGCGCACCGGCCAGCATGCCCGCCATCACCATGCCGATAAACGTCGGCGGCAGCCACTGCGCGTTAGACTGGCGCGCGCTCCACACGCCCACTGCCAGCATCGCCAATAAATGGTCGATGCCGGTGAACGGATGGGCGAAGCCGTCGAGGAAACCGTGCGCGTGCGCGCCCGCCTGAGGGTGGGCGACGGCGGCGGTGCTGGCCAGCGCCAGCGTCAGCGCTGGAACGAGGATTTTGACGGTACGTTTCATTTGGTCTCCTGGGCAAAGTGCGGGGTCGAGCCGAGCAGGCCCTGTTCGCAGATAAAATCGATGACAGCGGTGACGCCGTCGCCGCTGCGCAGGTTGGTGAAGATGAACGGCCGGCTGCCGCGCTGCTGTTTGGCGTCGCGCGCCATCACGTCCAGGTCTGCGCCCACGTGCGGCGCCAGGTCGGTCTTGTTGATGATCAGCAGGTCGGAGCGGGTGATGCCGGGACCGCCCTTGCGCGGGATCTTTTCGCCACCTGCCACGTCGATCACATAGATCGTCAGGTCGGACAGCTCGGGGCTGAAGGTAGCGGCCAGGTTGTCGCCGCCCGACTCCACCAGGATCAGGTCGAGATTGGGGAAATCGGCCTGCATGCGGGCGATGGCTTCCAGGTTGATCGAGGCATCTTCGCGGATCGCCGTGTGCGGGCAGCCGCCCGTCTCCACCCCCATCAGGCGCTCGGCCGGCAGCGCGTCGGCGCGCAGCAGGATTTCCATGTCTTCCTTGGTATAGATGTCATTGGTGATGACCGCCATGTCGTAGTGGTCGCGCATGCCCTTGCACAGCATTTCGCACAGGGCGGTCTTGCCGGAACCGACCGGGCCGCCGATGCCGACGCGCAGGGGATTGGAAGTCATTTGAGTCATATCGTTTATCTCGTTTTTGTAAAATTATGATCGGTAAAGCCGGCTGTACTGCACCTCGTGCTGCATCGACAGCAGCGACAGGCCCGGTGCCCAGTTGCACATATCGTCGTCAGGGACGGTTTGCGCGTAACGCGCAGCCGCCTCGATATCGTCGCGCAGGGACAGCAGCATGCGCTGCCCCGCCACCTGCCCCAGCGGCACCGATTTGACGCACACCAGCACCTGGTTTTCAGCCCAGGCGAACAGCATGGCCAGGAGCGCGGCGTCGTGCGGAATCTTCAGTGCCGCCACGGCACAGGCAAACGCGGTGGGCAGCGCCACTTCGGGTTCGCGCTGCAAGTGGGCTTTGGCGTCGGCATCGAGAATATCGAGTTCGCCCAGCAGCTTGACCAGCGAGTAGCCCATCTGGATGGTCTCGGCGCGGAATTCTGCACTGTCGCGCGAGGCGATGAAGCGCTCGCTCCAGTCGTCCACGGCCTGCCAGTCGCGGTTGGTCCACGCCTGCATCAGGCGCCAGGCGACCGGCGCTTCCCATTGCGCCACCACTTCGTGCAGGTGGCGCAAAATCCAGGCGCGCGCCGTAGGGGCGTTGTGCACGGCGCCGTTTTCCAGCGCGGCCTCCAGGCCTTGCGAGTAACTGTAAGCGCCAATCGGTAGCGCAGGGCTGGCGAATTGCAGCAGGTTGAGCAGCGCTGATGCTTGCATCGATACGTGACCTTATGCCGCGTCGCCGGGGCGATGGATCTTCTGCCGCACCGGGATCGGCGCCAGCGGATGGTTGTCGTGGTGATGGCCATGACCGCCGCCATACGCGCCCGACTCCGGCTCGAAGGCGGCCGATTCCTCGACCACCACCGCGCCCAACCCCGCCAGCATTTCCTTCAATACCGCATCGGCGCGGATGCGCAGGAAGCCGTCGCCCACTTGCGCCTGGGTGTGGCGGTTACCGAGGTGAAAGGCGCAGCGCAGCAGCGTGTGCGCATCGGCACAGGTGACCTTGTAGGTCGGTTCAGACGCCGCCACCACGGCGATCACGCGCCGGTCTTCGCCGGTGAGCAGGTCGCCATCGCGCAGCACGGTGCCGCGCGTGGTGAAGACCGCGACATCTTCGCCGTTGTCGAGCGTGGCGCGCAGGCGGCATTTTTCGCGCAGTTCGTAGGGCAGTACCAGCCGCGCGGCGATCGGGCCAGCTTCGGCCGCTGAAATTTTGGTGTGAAAGGTGAACATGTGGTTTGCCTAGAACAGGAAGTAACGCTGCGCCATCGGCAGCACGCTGGCCGCTTCGCACACCAGCAGCTCGCCATTGGCGCGCACTTCGTAGGTTTCGGGGTTGACGTCCATCCTGGGCGCCAGGTCGTTGTGGATCATGTCGGACTTGCGCAGCGCGCGCATGTTCTTCGCCACGATCAGCGTTTTATTGAGCTTGAGGCGGTCGCCGATGCCATCGTCATAGGCCGACTGCGAGACAAACGTAAACGACTTTTTCAGTCCGCCGCCAAAAGCGCCGAACATCATCCGGTAGTGCACCGGCTGCGGCGTGGGGATCGAGGCGTTCGGGTCGCCCATCGGCGCGGCAGCGATCATGCCGCCCTTGATGATGGTGGACGGCTTGACGCCGAAGAACGCCGGCTTCCACAGCACCAGGTCGGCGATCTTGCCCACTTCGACCGAGCCCACCGCATGCGCAATGCCGTGCGTGATGGCCGGGTTGATCGTGTACTTGGCGATGTAGCGCTTGACGCGGAAGTTGTCGTTGTTCGACGAATCCTGCGGCAGCGGGCCGCGCTGCACCTTCATCTTGTGCGCGGTTTGCCAGGTGCGCAGCACCACTTCGCCCACGCGGCCCATGGCCTGCGAATCGGACGACATCATCGAGATGGCGCCGATGTCGTGCAGGATGTCTTCGGCGGCGATGGTTTCGCGGCGGATGCGCGATTCGGCAAACGCCACGTCTTCCACGATGGCAGGATCGAGGTGGTGGCACACCATCAGCATGTCCAGGTGCTCGTCGAGCGTGTTGACGGTGAACGGCCGGGTGGGATTGGTCGATGACGGCAGCACGTTCGATTCGCCGACCGCCGCGATGATGTCCGGCGCATGGCCGCCGCCCGCTCCTTCGGTGTGGAAGGTGTGGATGGTGCGGTCCTTGAACGCGGCGATGGTGTCAGCCAGGTAGCCGCCTTCGTTGAGGGTGTCGCTGTGGATGGCTACCTGCACATCCATCTCGTCGGCGACAGTGAGGCAGTTGTCGATGGCGGCCGGGGTGCTGCCCCAGTCCTCGTGCAGTTTCAGGCCGATGGCACCGGCCCGCACCTGTTCTTCCAGTGGCGCGGGCAGACTGACGTTGCCCTTGCCGAGGAAGCCGAGGTTCATGGGGAAGGCATCGGCCGCCTGCAGCATCGAGTGCAAATGCCACGGGCCCGGGGTGCAGGTAGTGGCCGAGGTGCCGGCCGAGGGACCGGTGCCGCCGCCGATCATGGTGGTCACGCCGCTCATCAGCGCTTCCTCGATCTGCTGCGGGCAGATGAAGTGGATGTGGGTGTCCACTCCGCCGGCGGTGACGATCTTGCCTTCGCCGGCGATGATCTCGGTGGCGGCGGCGATGATCATCGTCACGCCGGGCTGGATATCCGGGTTGCCGGCCTTGCCGATGGCGGCGATCATGCCGTCGCGCAGGCCGATGTCGGCCTTGACGATGCCCCAGTGGTCGATGATGACGGCGTTGGTGATCACGGTATCCATCACCAGCGGGTCGGTGCGGCAGCGCTGCGACTGGCCCATGCCGTCGCGGATCACCTTGCCGCCGCCAAATTTCACTTCTTCGCCGTAGATGGCGTAATCATGTTCGATTTCGATAAACAGTTCGGTGTCGGCCAAACGGATGCGGTCCCCAGTGGTGGGACCGAACATCTCCGAATAAGCGCGGCGCGAGATTGTAGCCATGTCTGCCTTTAGCTGAGTTTTTATTCTTTGGGGGGATTCGGGTCCAGCTTGCCCATGACTTTGCCGCTGAAGCCATAGACTTCCATGTCGCCCGACAGCGTGACCAGTTCCACCGTGCGCTGCTGGCCCGGTTCGAACCGGACGGCGGTACCGGCAGCGATGTTGAGGCGCTTGCCGTAAGCCTTCCAGCGCTCGAACTTGAGCTCCGTGTTCACTTCAAAAAAGTGGAAGTGCGAGCCGATCTGCACCGGGCGGTCGCCCTGGTTGGTCACCACCACCGTGGCGGTCTCGCGCCCTTCGTTGAGACCTATCTCGCCGTCCTTGAGTCGATATTCACCGGGAATCATTGCGATCTCCTCGTTCAGGGTATGGGATTGTGGACGGTGACAAGCTTGCTGCCGTCGGGGAAAGTGGCTTCGACCTGGATGTCGGGGATCATCTCGGCGATGCCGTCCATGACATCCTTGCGCGACAGGATGGTCTGCCCTTCGGACATCAGCTGCGCCACGGTTTTGCCGTCGCGCGCGCCCTCCATGATGGCGCAGGTGATCAGCGCCACCGCTTCCGGATAATTGAGCTTCAGTCCGCGCGCCAGGCGGCGCTCGGCCACGATGCCGGCGGTGAAGATCAGCAGTTTGTCTTTTTCTCTTGGTGTCAGTTCCATGTGCTTCCAGTCATATTCGTGTTCTGTTCGTCGGCGGTTCAGGTTTGCCAGATGCGCGGCGTGACCGCTTCACGCTCGAGCAATTGCGGGCGCACGCGGCGCCACACCGCCAGCATCAGGCGGCGCGCGGTCTCGCTGTCGTCGCCCAGGTGGCGCGCCACGAGCACGCCCCTGGTATGGGTAACGCCGAACACGTGTGCGCCGTTGACCGCCGCGCCGGTCGAGCCGTTGGCCGCGGCGTTTGCCGCACCATTGGCAGCACCGTTGGCAGCACTAATGGCCGCACCGTCCGCCGCAACATCGGCGCGGATATCGGCCAGCAGCTGGTTCATCTGCGCCGTTGGCAGCGCCTTGCCCGCCGCGATCAGGGTGGCGCACACGGTGCGTCCGCCCAGCGCCAGCGGGCTGTCGAGGCGCCCGCCCAGCATGGCGCCCTGCTCCCACCACAGCAGCTTGCCCTCGCGCCGGATGGTGCTGCGCTGGGTGACGGTGCCGGTGTTGAACACCTCGCCCGAGCCGCGCCTGCCCATGCACAGGATTTCGCAGCCGATATAGGTGGCCCCAAGCGCGAGCTCCACGTGCTGGTCGAGGATGACGTCGGCCGTGTCGAAGAAAATCGTCTCCTGCGGCAGCCATTCCAGCGCGGCGTGCTGGTTCACATGCAGGTGCACGGTCTGGCGCGAGCGCTTGCCGTTGGCCTGGTACCACTTGGCCGCGCCGGGCGTGGTAATGCAGGCATGGGCACGGTCGCCCACGCCGATGTCGATGGCCAGCTGGTCGCCGCCCACCACGCCGCCCGGCGGATGGACCACGATGGCGTGGCAGACTTTTTCATCTTCCGGGTACAGCGCCTTTTGCACGCGCAGCGGACCGTGGTGGCGGTTGTTGAACAGGCGCGTGGTGCCGCCGTCGTCCGCGAAACCGAGCGTGAGACTGGCCTGCCAGGCGGCGGCTTGGCGGGCAGTATGGTCGCTCGGTGAGGTGCAATCTGGCATGGCGCAATCGTTTACAAATAATGTCGTGTCGTATGCAAGCCGCGTGCCAGCCTGCCAAGATTATTCATAGCGGTTTTAGAAACCTCACGCACCGTAACGGTGCATTTGCACCAATGTAGCGCAATTCTCACGCCCGCAAATAAATGTTGACATCGAAATCGATTCCTATATCCTTACTAAATCGTTGCACTAAATCGATTTAGTAAGGCCCAGACCGGACAAATCGCTTGATTAGTGTATCGATGCAGTAGAGGTCAACTATAAAAACCACAACGGAGACAACCGATGGTCACAACGCATTCCGGCAGCCAGCTGCCGCGCTATCCCAACATGAAGCCCATGGCTGCAGCCCTGGCGCTGCTGCAGATGTCGTCGATGGCCCAGGCCCAGGAGGCCGCCCAGACCGGCGCGCCGCAACTGGAACAGGTAATCGTCTCGGCCAACCGCCGCATCGAAAAGCTCGAAGACGTGCCGCAATCGATCTCGGTGCTGACCGGCGAAACGCTGGAGCGCAACAACGTGCGCGAGTTCGACGACATCGTCAACCTGTCCCCTGCCCTGACCATTTCCACCGGCACCCAGGTGGGCACCAACAGCATCAATATGCGCGGCATCGGCACCACGTCCAACAATATCGGCATCGAGGGCGACGTGGCCGTCATCGTCGATGACATGCCGTACGCCCAGGCGCAGCAGGCATTCCGCGACCAGTCCGACGTCGCGCGGGTGGAAGTGCTCAAGGGTCCGCAAAGCACCATGTTCGGCAAGAGCGCGATTGCCGGCGCGGTGGTGATCACGACCAAGCCGATCGGCGCGGGGCCGATGAAGGGCAAGCTGTCGCTGTTTCGCAGCAGCGATGACGAATACCGCGTGCAGACGTCCGTGAGCGGGCGCATGTCCGACACCGTCGGTGTGCGGGTATTCGCCAGCAAGACCAATTTCCCGGGCCTGCTCTACAACCTCACCACCGACAGCATGCAGAACGGCTCCGGCGGCAAAACCTTCTTCGCCAAGGTGCAGTGGCAGGTCACGCCGGACCTCGACGTGCAGTTCGCGCCGCGCTACGACCACGCCCTGCGCACCGGGAACACCGCCGCCATCAACTCGATCGGGCCGGGCGTGGGCTACCTGTATAACAAGAACTACAAGGCGCTGTCGAACACCGAGGTGCTGCGCGGGATTAATGTCTCGCAGTTCAACACCACCATCCGCAACGACTCGCCCACCGGGCTGGAAGCGACCGATCGCGGCATCGGCGTGCGCGTGAACTACCTGTTCCCCGACAGTTCGCCGATGGCCGGCCACGCGCTGACGTCGATCACGTCGGTGGACAACAACAAGTCCAACGACTTCCGCGACAACGACAATATCGACCTGGTGTCCACGTTCTACCAGCTCGACCACTTCGGCAAACCGTCGGGCATCAACGAGTCGCCCGAGATCAACGGCACCATGGACACCAAGATGACCAGCCAGGAGTTCCGCCTGACGTCGCCGGACAGCGGCAATTTCCGCTACCTGGCCGGCCTGTGGATCGCCCGCACCAGCATCGACCGCACCTACCGGCGCGGCAATCCGTTCGTCAAGGAGACCAGCTGGACCAACTACGAGACGTCGTCGTCGGTGCTCAACCGCGCGCTGTACTTCAACGGCAGCTGGGACTTCATCCCGAAACACACGCTCACCGGCGGCGTGCGACTGACGCGCGAATCGAACGACTACATGTTCCACACCATCGACAGCCTGCTGTCGTCGGCGCCGAACAATGTGCACACGGGCGAGAACTACTACAACGCGCCCAAGCACCACGAGAACTACGTGACCGGCAAGCTCGGTTACGGCTACAAGCTCACGCCCAACACCATGGTGTACGGCACCGCATCGACCGGCACCAAGGGCGTGGCGTACGACATGACCAGCGGCGCCAACAACGTCAACGTGTTCAAGCGCCTGCCGCTGGCGCCTGAGGAAGCCACCAGCTACGAAGCCGGCTTCAAGGCCAACCTGTGGAACAACCGTGCCACGCTCAACCTGGCCGTGTTCAAGACCCGCTTCCGCGACTATCAAACCTCGGCCACCGAGCGCTTCTCGGACGGCAGCCAGGCCAGCGTGTTGTACAGCATTCCGAAAATCCAGACCCAGGGTTTCGAGGCCGACGCCACTGCGCTGATCACGCGCGAATTCCTGTTGTCGGCCAACCTGGCCTTCACCCGCGCCACGGTGGTGAACTGGCGCCAGGGTCCGTGCTACAGCGGCGCCAAGGACTGCACCGTGCCGAACGAACTGGTGCCGGGCGCGTTCCTGCGCGACGCCAGCGGCGGCCTGATGCCCAACTCGCCCAAGTGGAAAACCAACGTGGGCGGCGAGTACACGCTGCCGATCAAAAGCTTCAAGACCGCGATCAACGCCAACGTGCGCGCGCAGTCCAGGGTGCAGGGTGCGATCAGCCAGGACCCGAGCCTGAAACGGCCGGGCCATGCTATCGTTGACCTGGGCGCCTCGATCGCCGGCCGCGGTGGAAAATACAAGCTGTCGGTCGGTGTAAAAAACCTGTTCGACCACCACTACTCGGTGGGCAACGGCGGCACCTTCCTGAACTTCAAGCAGACGTCGGGCCCCGACATTCGCTCGTATGGCTGGCAACCTGCGCGCGACGCATTCCGCTATTACACCGCCCGGCTGGACGTCAATTTCTGACCGGCCGCTTACCAGAATCAAGGACACCATGAGCGAACCTAAAATTCAGGATGTGGCACGCCTGGCGGGGGTTTCCCCGTCGAGCATCTCGAATTTCCTCAACAACCGCATGGGCCAGATGCGGCCGGATACGCAAGCGAAGATCCAGCAGGCCATCGAGCAGCTGGGCTACCGGCCCAACAACGCCGCCCGCCAGCTCAAAACCGGCGTGGCGTCGATGGTCGGCCTGCTGGTGCCGTCGCTGGCCAACCAGTTTTTCGGCGCGCTGGCCTGCGCGGTGGAGGCGGCGGCCGCCCGCCACCATTGCCACGTGATGACCTTCAGTACCTTCCGCGATCCCGAGCGCGAACGCGCCGTGATGGCCGACCTGCTGGCGTATGGCGTCAAGGGCATCATCACCGGCTCGGCCCTGAGCGATACCGAGCACCTGGCAGCGGTGACCTCGCGCTGCCCGGTGGTGGCGTTCGACATCAAGCGCGGCGACGAATCGCACCAGCGCATCGCCACCGTCTCGATGGACAACGCCGCCGCCACCACGCTGGCGGTCGAGCACCTGGCCATGCTGGGCCACCGCGCAGTGGCGCTGGTGACGCCGCCGCCGTACACCCTGAATCGCCAGGAACGGATACGCGGCTTCCAGCAGGCTGCCACCGCCGCCGGTATCAAGGGAGAGCTGATCATCGCCGACGCCACCGACGGCCCCACCGACCTGCACGGCGACACCCGGCTGTTCGAACTGGGGCGCAGCGCCGCCGCGCGCATCGTCACGTCGTCGGCGCATCCCACGGCGGCGATAGCCATCAACGACATGATGGCGATCGGCGTGGGCGTGGGCCTGAAACAGCTGGGACGGCGCATTCCGGCCGATATCTCGCTGATCGGCATCGACGATATTTTCTTCTGCGCCGCGCACGACCCGCCACTGACCACGCTGCGCCAGCCGATCCAGGCGATGGCCGACGCCGCACTGCAACGCATCCTGACGCCGGACGAACCCGCCGACGGCGCGCTGTTCGCGCCGGAGCTGATCGTCCGGTCATCCACCGCCACACCCCCGCAATCCTGAACCACCAACAAATACGGAGACAAGCATGGAAACCAAACAAAACACTGAACTGCAAGGCAAAAAAGCCCTCGTCATGGGCGGCGCCTCGGGCATCGGCAAGGCCACGTCGCTGGCCCTGGCAGCGGCCGGCGCCGACGTGGTGCTCACCTACTGGAGCAGCGCCGAAGAAGCCGAACAGGTGGTCACGCAAATCCGCTCCCTGGGCCGCCAGGCCCACGCCATTCGCGCCGACGTTGCCGACGCCGACGTGGCCGAGCAGGTGTTTGCCCAGGCGGAAAGCGCGATCGGCGAAATCGACACCCTGTTTGCCAACATCGGTGGCCTGATCCAGCGCTGCCGCGTGGTGGACATGCCGTTGTCGCTGTGGAACGAGTCGATGAACCTCAACCTCACCAGCACCTTTCTGATCTGCCAGGCAGCGCTCAAGCGCATGGAACCGCGCAAACGCGGCACCATCGTCACCATGTCGTCGCTGGCCGCCTTCGACGGCGGTGGTCCCGGTTCGGCGCACTACGCATCGTCCAAGGCTGCCGTGGCAACGTTTACCCGCGCGCTGGCCAAGGAAGTCGGCCCGCTGGGCATCCGCGTCAACGGCGTGGCGCCGGGCCTGATCGCCACCCGCTTCCACGACACCTTCAACACGCCTGCCAACCGCGCGGCCATTGCCGACCGCACCCCGGCCAAGCGCGAAGGTCAACCGGCCGACGTGGCCAACGTGGTGGTGTTCCTGGCGTCGGACCGCGCCGCCTTCCTTGCCGGTGAAATCATCCAGGTCAACGGCGGCCTCGCCCTCTATTAATCCAGGAATCCCCATGAATCCATCGATCACACGACGCCGTTTCCTGGGCGCCGCAGCCCTGGCTTTGCCCGTTTTTTCGTCAAGCAGCCTGCTGGCGCAGGACGCGCGCGAAGCGCTTGGCCCCAAGCAGGGCAAGGCCAGGGGCGGCCCGCACCCGCTGCAGGCACTGATGCAGGCCCACCCGGCGCCGCTGCGCGCCGAACTGCGCGGCGTACATCCGCGCGTCTTCATCACCAGCGCCGGCCTGGCCGACCTCAAGCAACGGGCTAGCACCACCCACAAGGCCGAGTGGCAGCAGGCGCTGGCCGGCCTGGTGGCCATGAAGCAGGACCCGGCGCCCTCGCCCGCGCAAAAGCGCCGCGCCCAGAACACGGTGGCCATCGGCATCGCCGGCGCCGCCATGGCCTACCGCATCGAGGGCGACGAGCGTTACCTGGCCGCTGCCCGCAAGTACATGGAAGCAGCGGTCAGCTATCCAGTGTGGGGCTACACATTCAGCAAACCGAATGTGGACCTGGCCGCCGGCCACCTGCTCTATGGCCTGGGCATGGGCTACGATCTGCTGTTCGACGTGCTGACCGACGACGAGCGCAAACGCTACCGTGACAAGCTGGCGCACCAGGCGCGCCTGCTGGCTGCGCACTTCGCGCCCAAGCCGGGCAAGACCTTCTCGTACAGCCAGAACCACTGCTTCATCCCGATTGCCGGACTGGCCATCGCTGCGTACGCGATATGGGACGAGGTGCCGGAAGCTGCTGCCTGGGCCGCACAGTCGCGGGCGATCTTCTCACGCGTGCTGGACGTGGCCTCGCCCGACGGCTATTTTTACGAGGGCGTGGAATACTGGGTGTTCTCGATGCCGTGGATTATCCATGCGCTCGACGCCTTTGCTCACGCGGCCGGCGACGACCTGTACGACCACCCGGCGCTGCGCAAGGCCCACCTGTACATGGCCCATTCGCTCACGCCCAACGGCCAGGACATCTTCGACTTCGGCGACGCCTTCGAGGGTCCGCTCACGCGCTCGCGCCACGGCGACGAGGCGGCGCGCACCCACCCGAACGGCAAGCTGCATTCCAATTACAACCTGATCTACCGCCTGGCCGCACGCTTCAAGAGTGCGGAGGCGCAGGGCGTGGCGGACTGGATGAAGTCCCTCGGCCACGTATGCGCGGAAGACTTCTGGACCCTGCAATGGCGCGATGCGACCATCAAGGCCGCACCGATCACCGCGCTGGCGCCGTATCACCACTTCGACGACCTGGGCACCGTGTACTGGCGCAGCGACTGGACCGACCGGGCCACCGCCTTCGCGTTCCGTGCCGGCCCGCCCGAAGGCCACCATGCCGCCACGCTGTTCGACAAGCTGCCTGACTGGCACCTGTCGATGGGCCACTCGCACCCGGACGCGGGCAGTTTTATCCTGTACGCCAACGGCACGTATTTATCGGGGCCGATGGGCTACGCCGGCATCCCGCGCAGCAACCTCAGTAACACGGTGCTGATCGACGGCCAGGGCCAGGCCAACGAGGGCCACGGCCACGACGCCTTTGCCGACTACCCTTACTCAAGACTCGACAGCATTCGCCTCACCACCGTCAACCTGGCTGCCGACCGCGCCGAAATCGTGGCCGACCTCACCGGCGCGTTCCGGCAGGAGCTGGGCGTGGACAGGCTGGAACGCCGCTTCACGTACGAAGGGGGCGCCTGGACCACGACCGACCGCCTGCGCGCAGCGCGCCCCGTCGTGCTGACGGCGCAAGTACACGGCGATACCACGATTGCCGCCGGCGGCCAGCAGCGCTACGTGGTGGCCGGCAAGCCGGCCGCGCTGCAAGTGGACGTCAAGACCGCCGGCGCCAGGGCAGTGATCGAAAAAGGCGTGGTGACGGCGGCCGGCCCGCCGGGCAACGTGGACAAGGGCCCGCGCGAGGAGCGCGGCTCGGTGCTGCGCATTTCGATGCCGGCTGCGCGCGAAACGTCGATCGTCACCACCATGAGGCCTGTCAATGGATAAACGCACACCCGATGTTGTGACCGTGGGCGAAGCGATGGCCCTGTTCATCGCCCGCGAAGCAAAGCCGCTGGCAGAAGTGCGCGACTTCGAACGCGCCACCGCTGGCGCCGAACTCAATGTGTCGGTGGGCCTGTCGCGGCTCGGATTCCGCGTGGGCTACCTGTCCGCGCTGGGCGACGACAGCCTGGGCGCCAACCTGCTCGCCTTCATGGACGCCGAAGGCATCGACCGCAGCCACGTGCGCATCGATGCGGCGCACCCCACCGGCTTCATGCTCAAGGCAATGACCGACGATGGCAGCGACCCGCAAGTGGAGTACTTCCGGCGCGGCGCGGCGGCCAGCCGGCTGTCGCCAGCCGACCTGCGCGACCCCGATCCGTGGCAGCAGGCGCGCCTGCTGCACCTGACCGGCATCTCTGCGGCGCTGTCGGACGGCTGCCGCGAACTGGTGTTCGCCATGGCGCGCCAGGCCCGCGCGGCCGGCCGCCTGGTGACGTTCGACCCCAACCTGCGGCCGCGCCTGTGGCCTTCCGAAGCCGCGATGATCGCCACCATCAACGAGCTCGCCGGCCTGGCCGACGTGGTGATGCCGGGATTGTCGGAAGGGCGCCTGCTGACGGGCCGCAATGACGCTGCCGGCATCGCCGACTTTTACCTGGAGCGCGGTGCACAACAGGTGGTGGTCAAGCTGGGACCGGACGGCGCGTACTACGCCGACGGCGACCATCGCGGCACGGTACCCGGCCAGCCGGTGGCCAAGGTGGTCGATACGGTGGGCGCCGGCGACGGCTTCGCGGTCGGGGTGCTGAGCGCCCTGCTCGACGGCTTGCCGCTACGCGATGCGGCTGCGCGCGGCAACGCCATCGGCGCGCGCCAGGTGCAGTTCCGTGGCGACTGCGAAGGCCTGCCCACGCGCGAACAGCTGGCGCACGCCACGGCGCCGCCGCCCGCCTGAAACATCAGCGCCCCAATAAGAACCTATCTCGGTAGGGGGGAGGCAGCGGATTGCGATGCATCGGCTGCTTGGGCAAGGCGTGAGGAAGAAGCATGGCAGGCCATGCGATGACGAGCAACGCTGCCTAAGTGGCCGAGGCGCGCAAGCAGCGCCTCATTCCCTGCCGAGACAGGTTCTATAACCAACAAGGAGACAAGGGCATGACAACCAAAAAAGGGCTGCGCTGGCTGGTGATCACACTGGTCGCCGCCGCCACCATCATCAATTACATCGACCGTTCGGCGCTGGCGGTCATGTGGCCGGGCATTGCCGCCGAACTGGGGCTGGACAAGCGCGACTACGCCAACATCATCACGGTGTTCCTGATCGGTTACGCGATCGGCCAGTCGCTGTTCGGTAAAATTTTCGACGCGCTCGGCACCCGCATCGGCTTCCTGCTGTCGATCGTGGTGTGGTCGGTGTCGATCGGCCTGCATTTCGTCGCGCGCAGCGCATTGTCGTTCGCGCTGTTCCGCGCCCTGCTCGGCATCGGCGAGGCCGGCAACTGGCCCGGCGCCACCAAGGCCATCGCCGAATGGTTTCCGGTGCGCGAACGGGCGCTGGGCCAGGGCATTTTCGGCGCCGGCGCCTCGGTCGGTTCGATCATCGCGCCGCCGCTGGTCGCCTTCCTGTATGCGTACGTCGGCTGGAAAACCACGTTCATCCTGATCGGCGCGCTCGGCTTCATCTGGATCGTGCCATGGCTGATCGTGTATAAATCCGGCCCGGATTCGCACCCGTGGATCAGCGCAGACGAACGCGCGTACATCCTCGGTGGACAAAAAACCACGCAGACCGTGGCGGACGAATACGTGCCCACCATGGGCGAGCTGCTGCGCCACCGCCAGAGCTGGGGCGTGATTGCCGCGCGCTTCTTCATCGATCCCGTGTGGTGGCTGTTCGTGGGCTGGCTGCCGCTGTACCTGAACGAGAAATTCGGCTTTGACGTCAAGCAGATCGGCCTGTTCGGCTGGGTGCCGTACGTGGGCGCCGGCATCGGCGCGCTGGCCGGCGGCTGGTTCTGCGGCCGGCTGTTGCAGCGCGGCTGGTCGGTCAACCGGGCCCGCAAATTCGTCATCGCACTCGGCTTGATCGTGATGTTCCCCGCCCTGCTGCTCACCACCGTGGCTGCCACGCCGCTGGCCGCCGTGCTGTCGATTGCCGTGATCCTGTTCGGCTTCCAGGCGGCGATTACCAATATCCAGACCCTGCCAAGCGACTTCTTCTCCGGTCGCACCGTCGGCTCGCTGGCGGGTGTCAGTGGCACCGCCGCCGTGCTGGGCGTGATCGGCTGCATGCAGCTGGTGCCGGTGCTCACGGCCGGCGGCAACTACACGCTGTTCTTTGTCCTCGGCGCCGCGCTGGTGCCGCTGGTGTACCTGTCGATCTGGCTCGGCGGCGCCGTGGAGCCGGTGCGTCCCCATGCCGTTCAAGTAAAGGAAAACCCATGATGTCGTTGACTTCCCGCGCACTGCTGCTGTCGCTGGCATTGCTCACCGCCCCCGCGCTGGCGCAAACCAATCCGCGTGAAAGCGCATCCATCGCCTCACCCAAGCAGGACGATGGCAAGTTCCTCAAAAAGCACGAGATCAACCTGGCCCGGGCGAAGAGCGGCCCAGTGGGCCTGCTGTTCCTGGGCGACTCGATCACCGACAACTGGCGCAAGGCGCCCGAGATCTGGGACAAGTACTACGGCAAGTACCAGCCGGCCAATTTCGGCATCGGCGGCGACCGCACCCAGCACGTCATCTGGCGCATCGAGCACGGTGAACTCGACGGCATTGCGCCCAAGGTCACGGTGCTCATGATCGGCACCAACAACAGTCTCGATTACAGCGCGGCCGATATCGCGGCGGCCAACCGCAAGATCGTCGATATGGTGCGCGCCAAACTGCCGGGCACCAGGGTGCTGCTGCTGGGCGTCTTCCCGCGCGGCCCGCGCGACCGCTTCGGTGGCCCGGTCACGCCAGCCTTTGTCGCGGAAGCGGCCAGGCGCATGGAGACCATCCGCGCCGTTAACCAGGAACTGGCGCGGATGGATGACGGCAAGACGGTGCGCTTCCTCGATATCACCGGCGTGTTCCTGGACAAGGATGGCAAGATTCCGGATGCCGTCATGCCCGACCAGCTGCATCCGAATGCTGCCGGCTACCAGTTGTGGGCCGATGCGATGGCGCCGCTGCTCGACGAGATGATGGCCACGCCGTAAGTCCATTGTTGCGCCGCAGTCAAAACAGCTTTGTGCGTGCGCACCTTGGTGCGCACCGCTATCGCTCCCATACTTGATCCTTCAATCAAACGGGAGCACGGCATGAAAGTATTCGTCACAGGCGCGGCAGGTTTTATCGGCGGTTCGATCGCAGCGGGGCTGGTCAAGGCCGGCCACCAGGTGGTGGGCCTGGTGCGCAACCCGGACCAGGTGGCCGAAGTAGCGAAGATCGGCGTAACCGGCATCGTTGGCACGCTGGCCGACCACGACCTGCTGGTGGCGCAAGCGCGCGCGGCCGACGCCGTCATCAACGCCGCCAGCAGCGACAACCGCGCGGCGGTTGAGGCCATCATCGAAGGCCTGGCCGGTTCCGGCAAACCGTTCCTGCACACCAGCGGTTCGAGCATCGTCGGCGACGCTTCCGCCGGCCTGGGTACCGACAAGATCTACTACGAAGACCAGTTGCCGGAACCCACGGCCGACAAGGCCGCGCGCGTGGCGATCGACAACCTGGTGCTGGCCGCTGCCGGCCAGGACGTCCGTTCGGCCGTGCTGTGCAACACCCTTATCTACGGCCACGGCGCGCTGCCGCGCGACAGCGTGCAGCTGCCCCGCCTGCTCAAGCAGGCAAAAAAGAGCGGCATCGTGTGCCACGTCGGTCCTGGCCTCAACATCTGGTCCAACGTCCATATCGACGACGTGGTGGACCTGTATTTGCTGGCCCTGGAAAAGAGCCCGGCAGGCACATTCTATTTCGTGGAAAGCGGCGAGGCATCGTTCCGCGACATGAGCGCGGCGATTGCCAGGGCGCTGGGCCTGGGTGCGCCGCAGGACTGGCCACTCGAGGAGGCAAAGGAGGAATGGGGCTACGAGATGGCGTCGTACGGCCTCGGTTCCAACAGCCGCGTGCGCGGCAAAAACGCGCGCGAGCTGCTGGGATGGCAGCCGCACGGGCCGTCGGTGATGGACTGGATTGCGAACGATATGCTAAGTTGAGGCGATGGCATAAAGTCAGCGCTTGCTGGGTCCCGTTTTAGCAGCTGGCGCAGGAGTCGAGCAAGCGCTGTTGCTCAACACCTGGTACGCAAGTTCGTACTGCTGTTGCGCCAGCAGCAGATCGAGATCGTCGTCGGTATTGTGGGGACCATCGCCCAGCGACTTCATCGCCATGGCACGTTCGCGAAACTGGGCGTGTTCCGCCTCGAGCTCACGCGAGTGGGTGGTGCACCAGCCACCTTTTTTAGCCAGCGCATGCTCGACAGCTTCCATATTTTTCGACCAATATATTTGCGCGACGCTGTAGCAGTATTTGAGCCCGCCGTTGCTGGCGCACGGATTTTTATCGCACCGCAGTTCCTTGACGCAGGCATCGAGCACCGCGCTTGACGCCTTCGAGCCGCTGGCAGGCGTGGGCAGCGTTGGCGCACCGGAAGCCGTACCGCAGCTTGCGCCAAGCAGCAGCGCAACCATCGCCAGGCGTCCTCCAGGCCAGGCCATATTTTTATCCCGTTTCTGACTCAAGAGCCGCTGTGCCATCTTGCGTCAGCCGTTGAAGATGGCATTGAGCCTGGCGCACCAGCGCTGGGCTGCTGCTTCGCCCTGCATCGGGAACTTGAAGATCGGGTTCTTGACGTCGGCTGTCTCCAGCACCAGCTTGAAGCTCTTTTTATATTCGGTGTGAGAGGTGCCGGCCTGCGGCATCGGCGTGCCCGGCACGTTCATGTAGGGCAGGCCGGTGTTGGTCACCGGCATGCCGGCTGCATTCACGTTGGGCATGATGTGGACGTCCATCCGGGTGCCGGTACCCCAGTCGTAATACCACCTCAACACGTGGCTGAAATCGAGGATCCGGTATTCGCCTGCCACGCGGTCGCAAAACGCGAATTTGCGGTGGCTTTGATCGAAGGCCAGGAACGCCGGACTCGGTGCGCCAAGCATATTGTCGGGGTCGAGCGCCAGTGATTCGGTGGCATTGATGTGCCGGACGAAAGCCGCGTTCTTGCCGGCGATGCCGACCAAGGTCTTGATGGCGAAGTAGCAGATGCCGGCGGCAATCGCGAACGTCAAGAACACGCCGAAAGTCCGATAGCCGTCCAGGAACAGGAAAATCAGCAGCATCATCAGCGCGAACAAGGCTGAGAAGCCGGCGACAGGGATGGCAAATGCGCCCAGCAAGGAGATGCCGATCGCTTTCGAGAGGTTGCGTGCGGTAGTCATGGTGGCCTGTTGAGTTAATTGAAATTATTGCAATGCATAAATAATAACATTGAACCCACGCGCCTGCCAATCGTGCTGGCCTTATCCCGGTACCAGCGAAAACACGTGCGCATCCACCGCCCGGCCATCGATGCACAGGCGGTTGCGCGCCACCCGCTCGTCAAACGCACCGCACTTCGCCGCCACCGCCAGGCTGGCTGTATTGCCGACTGCGACCACGATCTCCACCCGGTGCAGCGCCAGCGCGTCAAACGCATGCGCGGCCAGCGCCTGCACGCTGCGCGTTGCCACGCCCTGCCCCTGGCGCGACTGCCGCACCCAGTAACCGAGGTTGCAAAACCGGTGCAGCGGACGGATGTCGTTGAGACCCGCGCCGCCCAGAAAGTCGCCCGTTTGTTCGCGAAAAATGCCAAACTCGAACGCGGTGCCCGCCGCCTCGCTGGCGCGGCACATGGCAAACCACTCCAGCGCATCGGCAGCGGTGTAGTCGCTGGCGCACCATGCCATCCACGGCGATACCGAAGGCACCGATTCCACCACGGCGGCGGCAAAGGCGTCGGCGTCGGTATCGGCGAACGGGCGCAGCACGAGGCCGGAGAAATGGATGTAAGAGTCTGTCATGGTGGGCCTGGATCGGTCGGTGTTACCTGGCCTGCATCGGCATCGGCGTCGGCGTCGACGGCATGGACAGCTTGCCGTCCTTCAGGCCGAACATCGACGGCCCCTTGCCGTTCAGCGTCAGCACGCCATTTTTCAATTCGATCACCGTGCGCACCTCGTCCTTGTCCACGACCGCGAAGCCGGACTGGCGGATATCGGTCATCACCTTGTCGGCCATGTTCTGCTCCAAGGCAGCCATTTGCGCCGGGTTGGCGGCCTGCTCGGCGGGCGACCGCGATTTGACTGCCTTGGCGGCGTTCGCCCGTGAAAATTCTTCGATGATCACCACCGGCACCCGCACTTCCAGCCGCACCGCGAGCTTTTTCACGATCGCCGGCAGCGAGTTCAATTCGGCGTCGGTGGCTTTGGCAAAATCGATGCGGCCCTTGATCGAGGCAACCTGGCCTTTCCAGGCGGCGCTGATGTCGTCGATGACCACGCTTACGCCACCCTTGAGCAGCGCCACGCCCAGCTCCTTGAACTTGCGCAGCATTACCTGGGTTTGCGCCGCCGGGGCCAGTTGCTGCAACTGCGGCGAGCTGGCGAACCGGGTGAAATCGGCCATCACCTGGCCGTCCATGCCCAGCACCCGCGTGGCGACGTTGACGCGTTCGACCTTGTGCTCGCCCGCGCCGGCCGAGCGTATCGACAAACCGTACGCCAGGTCCACGGTCTTGCCGCGTCGTTGCATGTCGGTCTTGAACCGCAGGTCTTCCATCAGCAGCTTGCCGGCGGTGCCGTCTTCGACAGCGATGCGGGCCACGCTCATGTGGACGTCGCCGTACCACAGGCCATCGCTGGCACGCGCCTGCCGGCCCGCCACGCGCAGGTCGGACAGCTGCAGGCGGCTGACGACGCCCACATTCAGCGACGCCATCTCGCCCGTGTAGTTGACCTGGTTGCCGGCCGGGCTGGTGTCGCCCTTGAGGATGATATCGCTCCACGCGACATGGCCCTGCTCGTCGGTGTGGCTGCCAGCTTTGAGCACGCTCTGGTAATGCTGGCGCCCACGGCTGTCGGGCAGGCGCTGCGGCGCGAACGGTTTGTCGGTGCCAAAGACGGCTTTCAAGCGCGGCTTGAGTTCGGGCGAAAACGAGAACTTGTCGTAAGCGGCAATGCGCTTGTTGATGTTCGGTTCCTTGGCGTCGAGCGCGCTCACTTCCCTGGCTGCCTCGGTGTAGACCTGGGCGATCTCGGAAGGAGGTTCAGCCTTTTCCGGTTGTTGCGCCTGCGCGCCGAGACTGAAGAACAAGCTTGATACGGCGAGCGCAACGGATTTTTTATACACGGGGATGCCTATGAAAACGGATGAAGTCGGATTATTCAAAAGAACAATATTACTTCATCCGCCGTGGTAAAAAATGCGCCAATTGTCACCGTTGACGTTAATCCAGGTTCGGGTACGGGCTCTTGCCGCCTTCCTTGATGAACAGGTCGATGCGCGCCTCCAGCACCGGCAACGGCACCGACCCCAGTTGCAGCACGGTGTCGTGGAAATGGCGGATATCGAACTTCTCGCCGAGCGCGGCTTCCGCCTTGCGGCGCGCCTTGATGATGCTCATCTGGCCCAGGTAGTACGACAGCGCCTGCCCCGGCCACGAGATGTAGCGGTCGACCTCGGTTTCGATCTCGTGGTCCGACAGCGCGGTATTGGCACGCAGATAGTCCTGCGCCTGCTTGCGGGTCCAGCCCTTGCTGTGGATGCCGGTATCGACCACCAGGCGCGAGGCGCGCCAGGCCTGATAACTGAGCATGCCGAAGGTTTCGTACGGGGTCTCGTAAATGCCCATCTCGGCGCCGAGGCGTTCGGTGTACAGCGCCCAGCCCTCGCCGTAGGCCGAGATGTACGCGTTGCGGAACGACGGCCGGCCTTTCTGTTCCATCGCGACCGGCATCTGGAACGCGTGGCCCGGCGCCGATTCGTGCAACGTCAACGCCGGCATGCTGTACAGCGCGCGCGATGGCAGATTGTAGGTGTTCACCAGGTACACGCCCGGGCCGCCCCGGCCCGACGTGTAGAACGGCGCCTGGTCGGGCGGCACCGGGATGATGGCGAAGCGGCGGCGCGGCAGGTAGCCGAAGTACTGGGCCACCTTGCCGTCGAACTTCTTGGCCACCCAGGCCGAGCGCATCAACAGCTCTTCCGGGGTCTTGGCGTAGAAGCGCGGATCGGTGCGCAGGAAGTGCAAAAAGGCCGGCAAATCTCCCTCGAAGCCGGTCTGCTTGATCAGGTCCTGCATCTCGGCGCGGATCTTGGCCATTTCCGCCACGCCGATCTGGTGGATCTCGTCGGCGGTCAGATTGGTGGTGGTGAATTCGACGATCTTCGACTGGTAATACGCCTTGCCGTCGGGGAGGTTCTCGGCAGCCAGGTATTCGCGCGCCTTGGGCACGTACTCGTCGCGCATGAAACCGAGCAGCTTGACGAACGACGGCTGCACCGCCGTGGCGATGGCTTTCACGCCCTGCGCTCGCAGTTCCTCCTGCAGCGCCGCCGGCATGGTGGCCGGCATGGTTTTGAACGGCTCATAGTAGATGCTGTCCTGCGGCGTTTTCGCGTCGGCCACCGAGGAGATCGACGAATCACGCCCCACCAGCGTCACCTTGGGCGGCGTGAAGCCACGCGCCAGCCCGGCGCGCATGTTGACGACTTCCTCGTCGAAGTAACGCGGCACATCGTTCAACTGGCGGATGTAGGCACGGTAGTCCTTCTCGGTGGTCATCGGGCGCCGCGCGGAATACGCCAGGTTGGACCAGAACGCGGTATCGGCGTTGAGCGGCTTTTCGTATTCGCGGAAGGCGATGTCCGCCACCAGCGCGGCAATCTGCGCCTTGTATACCTGGTAGTTGATATGCTCTTCACCGGACAGGTTGGCCGGGTTAATGCCGTCCAGCTTTTTCAGCACGCCCTGCCAGTAGGCCAGCCGCGTGGCCTGGGTGGCGGCGTCGATGCGCGGCAGCGCGGAACTCACGCCGCTTTCGCTACCCTCGTCGTCCTCGTCGCTTTCCTGCTTCTGCGTCTGGCGCCACTTCAGTTCTTCGGTGTAGATGGCCTTGAAGCGGGGGTCGGCCGGTCCGGGCCTGGCGGCCGCCTGGGCGTTCATCGACAGGACCAGGCAGGCGCCGGCAACCACGCCGGCAATGGTGCTGAACTCGATGGTGCTGAACTTCTTGTGCATAAGGCTCCTAGACGTCAAACAGATTGCGCCGCTCGCGCAGCAATTCGGTAAACTCGCCGGCGCTGACCGGTCGGCTGAAAAAGTATCCCTGCATTTCGTCGCAGCCGCGTTCGGTCAGGAACTGCACCTGTTCGCGCGTTTCCACGCCCTCCGCGATCACCTGCATATTGAGGTTGTGCGCCAGCGAGATGACCGACAGCGCGATCGCCGCATCGTTGGCGCTGGTCGTGACGTCGTCGACGAACGACTTGTCGATCTTGAGGGTGTCGATCGGGAAGCGCTTGAGGTAGCCGAGGCTCGAGTAACCAGTGCCGAAGTCGTCGAGCGAGATCGATACGCCGATGTCCTTGAGCCGGTGCAGCGCGGCCACCGCCTTGTCCGGGTCGCCCATCACGGTACCCTCGGTGATCTCCAGGCCCAGGCACGACGGCGCGATGCCGAAGTGGCGCAGCGTATTTTCCACGTACGGCACCGTGGCGTCATTGGCGAACTGGCCGGCGGCCAGGTTGACCGATACCTTGACTTCGCCCAGCCCCTGGTCCTGCCAAGCACGAATTTGCGCGCACACGCTTTCCAGCACCCAGTCGCCGATCGAATTGACCAGGCCATATTCTTCGGCCAGGGGGATGAAACGGTTCGGCGGCACCCGGCCCAGCACCGCGTTATTCCAGCGCAGCAGCGCCTCGGCGCCGGCCAGCCGGCCGCTGCGCAGGCACATTTGCGGCTGGTAGTGGACTTCGAATTCGTCGCGGGCGATGGCGCCGCGCAGCTGGCTCTGGATCGCCAGCTTGTCGCGGATCTCGGCGTCCATCCGCTCGGTGAAAAAGGCGTAGTTATCGCGACCGGTTTCCTTGGCGCGGTACAGCGCGGTGTCGGCGCTGCGTATCAGTTCGTCGAAGCTGTCGCCATCGGTGAGGCTGACGGCGATGCCGATGCTGGCGGTGACCGTGATCTGCTGGCCGTCGATCACCAGTTCGCGGCGCAAGCCGGCCAGGATTTTCTGCGCCAGCGCCATGGTGGCGCCCAGCTGGCTGTCGTCCTGCACCACGATCTGGAATTCGTCGCCGCCCTGGCGGGTGACGATGTCGCCCTCGCGCACGCTGTCGGTGAGGAAGTGCGACACCACCTGCAACGCCTTGTCCCCTACCTCGTGGCCGTACGAGTCGTTGATGCTGCGGAAGCGGTCGAGGTCGAGGCACATCACGGCGACGCAGCGGCCGTCGCGGCGCGCGCCGGCCAGCGACTGCTCGAAGCGCTGGCGCGCGAGCAGGCGGTTGGGCAGCCCGGTCAGGGCGTCGTGATGGGACAGGAAGTCGATCAGGTGCTGCTCGGCCTTGCGCTCGGTGATATCGAGGAACAGCGCCACGTGGTTGGTGACCTCCCCCGCCGCATTGCGCAAGGTGGAAGCGCTGAGCAGGCCGGGATAGGTTTCACCATTCTTGCGCCGTGCCAGCAGCTCGCCCGACCAGTGGCCGCTCCTGGCCATGGCCTGCACCACCACGCCCAGGTTGGCGGCATCCTGTTCACCGGCATGCAGCATGGTCACATTGCGCCCCAATACTTCTTCCCGCGTATAGCCGGAAATTTGGGTAAAGGCGGGATTGGTGGCGACGATGCGCGCCTCGGGGTCGGTGACGACGATGGCGTCGCGGGTGGCCTCGAACACCTGGCTCGACAGGCGCATGAATTCCTCGTTGGCGCGGCGCTGCTCGATCTCGCGCGCCAGTTCGGCCGTGCGCTCGGCCACCCGCTGCTCGAGCGTGGCGCGCTCCTGCGCCAGCGCGTGCTGGGCGCGGCCCAGGCGTACATGGGCGTCGGTGCGGGCCAGGATTTCCTCGGCCTGGAACGGCTTGGCGATGAAGTCCACCGCGCCCAGGGCGAAGCCGCGCACCTTGTCGTCGGTGTCATGCTGGGCCGAGAGGAAAATCACCGGCACCTGGCGCAGTTCCGGCGACTCCTTCAGGCGCCGGCACACTTCGAAGCCGTCGATGCCGGGCATGCGGATGTCGAGCAGGATCAGTTCCGGCGGGCGCGATTGCGCGGTCCACAAGGCCAGTTCGCCATTGGGCGCCTGCCGCACGGAGTAACCGGCGTCGGTCAGCAGGTCGCTGAGGAGCTTGAGCGAGGCCGGCGTGTCTTCCACGATCAGCACTTCACCCTTGGTGTGTTGTTCCGATAAGTCCCGGTGCATGAATACTCTCTATCGCGCCAAATGCGTGTGATCCAAACGTCATCATATACCTCAACTGCCTTGTGCTCCAGCCTGGTCCAGAAGCGTGCACAGTTGCGGGTACTGGTGCAGCCGCACCATGTGCTCGATGCCGTCGACCACGGCGTGCAGTTCGGGTGGCAGCGGCTCCAGCAGCAGCGCCACGCGGGCCAGGTTCAGTTCCTGCAACGCCGCCTTGAGCTGGGCGCGCAGGTCCGGCGCCAGCTGCGCCAGGTCGGCGGCGGCCAGCGGCACGGCGGTGCGCAGACCGGCGCCCTCGGGCGGCGCGGTCAGCAAGCGGCGCGCGCGTTGCATCTCCTGCGCGCTGATGCCGCCCGCCGCCGCCAGCTGCGCCGCGTCGGCCACCGGCGCGCAGATAGTGAACCGGAACGTGGCGCCGGCGCCGCGTACCGACTGCACCGACAGCACCCCGCCCATCAGTTGCACGAATTCGCGCGAAATGGTCAGGCCCAGGCCCGTGCCCTCCTTGGCGCCCGGCCCTTCCGCCTGGATGAACGGCTCGAAAATGCGGGTCTGGTCGATGGGCGAGATGCCGGGGCCGTCGTCGATCACGGCAAACGCCAGCTCGCACTGGCCACCATCGACCGGCGTGCCAGCCACGCGCAGCGTGACATTGCCCTGGCCGGTGAATTTGACCGCGTTCGACATCAGGTTGAGCAGCACCTGGCGCAGCTTGGTGCCGTCCACCCGCGCGCCCGGCGGCAAGCCGGCGGCGTCCAGCGTCAATTGCACGCCGGTCTGGCCGGCGCGCATGCTCACCATGTCCATCACTTCCTGCAGCACGTCGTCGATGCGCACCGCCTCGGTTTGCAGCATGGCGCGCCCGGCCTCGATGCGCGAGAGTTCGAGGATGGCGTTGATCAGCGTGAGCAGGTGTTCGCCCGAGCGGTGGATGATGGCGAGATTGCGCTTCTCTTCGGGCAGCATGTGCTTGGAATCGGCCATCAGGCGCGAGAAGCCGATCACGGAATTGAGGGGCGTGCGCAGCTCGTGGCTCATATTGGCCAGAAAAATGCTCTTGGCCTGGTTGGCTGCCTGCGCCTGGCGCACCGCCACCGACAGCGCGTTGGTGCGTTCGGTCACCAAGTCTTCCAGGTGGATGCGGTGGCGGCGCAGCTCCTGCTCCGCAGTTTTCTGCTCGGTGACGTCGTAGCATACCCCCACCATGCGCGCGGGGCTGCCGTCCGGGTCGCGGAAGATCACCGCCTCGCCGTGCAGGTAATGCAGCGAGCCGTCCGGCCACCGCACGCGGTATTCGCTGTCGAAGTCGCCGGCGCCGGCCAGCGCGCGCGTGAGCAGTTCGTGCAGCGGCACGGCATCATCGGGATGCACCATCAGCATCCAGTTGTCGACCGCCGACCGGTGCGGCCCGGTGTGGCCGTCTGCCACCCCGTACAGCCGGTGCATCTGGTCGTCCCACACCATGCGGTCGGTGTGGATATTCCAGTCCCAGATCCCGATCGAGGCCGCGCTGCTGGCGATCTGCAGCCGCTCCTCGCTGTCGTGCATGGCCTTGTAGCGGCTGTCCATCAGCTGCACCATTTCGCGGATCGAGGCGTTGAGGGTGCGCAGCTCGCCGAAGAACCAGTCACGCGGCGGCAAGGCGCCCGGGTTCTGACCAGCCTTGACGTTGGCGGCATAGCGTTCGATGGTGGTGATCGGCTTGAAGATCATGTGCGACAGCAGCAGGTACAGGCAGAACACCAGCGTCACGTCGAGCACGAAGATCATGCCGGCGATGGTATAGAGACGCTGGCGCAGCTGCTCGATCATGGCATCGGGAGACGCGTACACGGTAATGGCGCCGATCAGCTGCCCGGCGGCAACGATGTCGCGCCGTTCCGACAGCAGGTCGGGGTTGTCGGGCAGGCGCGTGGTTTCGTGCAGCTGCCCCTGCTCGTTTCTGGCAAGGATGAAGGCCTTGCCGCCGGTGGCCGGCGTGACCGCGCCGGCATACAGGTCGCGGTTGCTCAAGCCGCTCTTGATGATGGTGGTGATCTGGTTGTCGTCGAAGTTCCAGGCCGGCAGGGCCACGGCGGCCGCCAGTTCGTCGGCGCTGTTGGCCAGGGTCTTGTGCAACTGCTCCCAGCGCTGCGCGCGTTCGAGCGAATAGAAATACAACGCGAAGGTGGCCAGCACCACGGTGACGACGGCGGTCAGCGTCACGCTGACGAAGGCGGCAATCGAAATTCGTCCCGCGCGGCGGGCAAGTCGGTGCAGCATCGGTAGATTATCAGCGGGCCAGCGGTGGGTGGATGTGGAACATTGCCCTTGATCATATTGTCAATCCGGCCGGAAGTCCATGCGTATTATTGCTGGCCGGCCTGGATGTGGTCGCAGGCCATGGCCGTACTGAGGAACAGTTTGCCGTTCAGGTCGCGCAGCAGGTCGCTGTGGCGCAGGCGGTCCATCACCGGCCCCTTTACCTCGGCCAGGTGCAGGCCGATGCTGCGCCGCTTGAGGCTCTGGTTCAGTTCCGCCAGCGCGTACAGGGCGGTGGTGTCGATCGAGCTGACCGCCGTCATCACCAGCAGCAGGTCGCGCGCGCTCTGGTGGGTGCGCAGTTCGCACTCGATCCGTTCGCTCACCGATTCCACGTTGCCGAAGAACAGATTGGCGTCGATGCGCAGGATCAGCAGTTCCGGCTGGGTGGCGGCCGGGTACCGCTCGATATTGCGGAAATGTTCGCTGCCCGCGATGCGGCCCAGCACCGCGATATGCGGGCGGCTGGCGCGCCAGATCAGGGTGCCCATCGACAGCGCCACGCCCACGATCACGCCCGCCTCCACGCCCAGCACCAGCACACCCAGGCAAGTGGCGGCCCACGCCAGCACGTCGCTGCGGTCGTACGACCAGGCGGTGCGCACGATGCCCAGTTCCAGCATGCCCAACACGGCAACGATGATGGTGGCCGCCAGCACCGGCAGCGGCAGCAATGCCAGCCAGCCGGTGGGCGCCAGCAGCGCGCAGGCCAGCAAGGCCGCCGTGATCAGGCTCGCCAGCGGGGTATTGGCGCCGGCCGCGAAATTGACGGCGGAGCGCGACAGGCTGCCGGTGACGGGAAAACCGCCGGACAATGCGCTGGCCACGTTGGCCGCACCAAGGCCGATCAGTTCATGGTTGCTGACCAGCTTTTCATTGCGCTTGAGGGCCAGCGACTGCGCCGCCGACATCGACATCAGGAACACCATGAAGCCGATCAGCAGGCCCGGTTGCAGCAGCGCCGGCCAGTGCGCACTGGACGTGGCGAGATTGAGCCCCGGCAGCCCGGCCGGCACCGCGCCGGTGGTGCGCACGCCCAGGTCGTGCAGGCCGGTAAAGGCCATCAGGGCGATCCCGCCCAGCACCACCAGCATTGGCGCGAGCTTGGCGCCGATGTCGGCCGCCAGCGGCGGCAGTCCACAGGCGCGCAGCACACCGGCCAGGTACCGGCGCGCCAGCAGCAGCAACGCCAGCGAACCCACGCCCAGCAACGCGCTGGGCAGATGCACGTGCAGCTTCAATACGTCGGCGATCGGGACGCCCAGCAGGGTATGTACCTGGTCGAACGCGATCACGATGGCCGAGCCGACGGTAAATCCGCTCATCACGGGACGCGAGAAGAAATTGGCGAGAAAGCCCATGCGCAGCAGGCCGCACAGCAGCAGAGTGGCGCCGGCCACCAGCGCCAGCTGGGCGGCCAGCACCGCAGCGAGGGTGGAACCGGGTGCGGCCAGCGGGCCGATGGCGGCAGCCGTCATCAGCGAGATGATGGCCATGGGGCCGACCGATTGCGTCATGCTGCTGCCGAACAGCGCATACACCACGGGCGGCATGATGCTGGCATAGAGGCCGACCACCGGCGGCAGCCCGGCCACCATGGCGTAGGCCATGCCCTGCGGGATCATCATCATGGCCACGACCAGGCCGGCGCTGATATCGCCGGGCAGGAGCGCGCGCCGGTAGTGCTTCAACCAATGCAGCATGCTGGAGTTCGAAAAACGGGGAAAGCGACAGGGTACGCGATAGACCGGGGGCGGTCCAGCGCCAAATGCGTTTTTCGCATTTGTTAATGCCGAAAACGCATAAGCGGAATCAGCTTGCGTCGCTTGGCGGTATTTGTGCGCGCACCGCCGCCAGGATTTCCTGCGACAGCGCTTCGTCATCGACTGCGCGGGCAAGTACCATCGCGCCCACCATGGCGGCGTAGGCGGCCAGTGCTTGCTGGCGAATGGCGGCGACATCGGCACCTTCCCCTGCCAGGCATTTTTCCACTACCGCGACCTGCCCCGCCACGCCAGCTGTCATCGCACTGCGTGCGGCCGGCCCCAGCCGCGCCACGTCCGGCCCCAGCGCGGCAATGGCACAGCCGTTCTCGGGGTGGTCGCGGTGGCGCGTGGAGAGGTAACCGCTGGCGAGTTCGGACAGGCCGGCGACCGGATCACTGGCCGTCTGTTCCTGCCAGCGCTGCACCGACCGCTGCAAGGCATGCGCCGTGGCCTCGGCCAGCAAGTCCTCTTTCGAGGCGAAGTGGCCATAAAAGCCGCCGTGCGTGAGGCCCGCACCTTTCATCAGGTCGGCCACGCCGATGCCGTCATAGCCGTTCTGGCGAAACAGCCGGGCGGCGGTTTCCACGATGCGCTCGCGGTTGAGCGCCACTTGTTCCCTGCTGACTTTCATGCGCGGCCTCCCGTTCAAGATGCCCCGATTATACATGACGAAGATAATCTATAGGCCGACATGACCGGTGGCGCTGCGCAAATCCGCGCTTATGTGGCGAAACGCACCGTCATCGTCAGGGACGGCGCCAATACTGGCAGTTCATTGCAATCGGAGGCAGCATGGACAACCAGCATAATCGAGGTAACCGCAGCGGTGATACCAACGGCACCGCCAGCCAGCAGCGCGAGATCCAGCAGCGCCAGGATCAGGCCGACCAGCAGAAGAAACAACGCTCGGGCGGCAGTCAGTCCGGCGAGCGCCAGGGACCGGTGCAAACCACCGACCATGACTATCCCGGCACGCCCCTGCCCGCCCAGCACCTAGCCAAGCCGGGGCTCGAAGCCCAGATGGAACTGCAACCGGAATTCATGGCGCCCGACTACCAGGGCAGCGGCAAGCTCGAAGGCATGGCCGCCATCATCACGGGCGGCGATTCGGGCATCGGCCGCGCCGTGGCGGTGCTGTATGCGCGCGAAGGCGCCGATGTCGCCATCGTCTATCTCGAGGAAGACCAGGACGCGATCGACACCAAGCGCTACGTGGAAGCCGAAGGCCGCAGCTGCCTCCTGATGCGCGGCGACGTGCGCGAGGCGCAATTCTGCCGCGAGGTGGCCGAACAGGTGCACAAGCGCTTCGGCCGCCTCGACATCCTGGTCAACAACGCCGCTTTCCAGGAGCATGCCGAGAAAATCACCGACCTCACCGAGGAACGGTTCGACATGACCATGAAGACCAATGTCTATGGCTACTTCCACATGGCCAAGGCGGTGGTGCCCTTCCTGAAAAAAGGCGGATCGATCATCAACACCGGTTCCGTCGTGGGCCTCAAGGGCTCCGCCCACCTGATCGACTACTCCACCACCAAGGGTGCGATCCACTCCTTTACCATGTCGCTGGCGTCGAACCTGCTGGAGCTGGGCATCCGCGTCAATGCCGTGGCGCCCGGCCCGGTCTGGACGCCGCTCAATCCGGCCGACCAGTCGCCCGACAAGATCACCGAATTCGGTGCCCAGGCCGACATGCGCCGTCCGGCCCAGCCGCAGGAGCTCTCGCCCGCCTACGTGTTCCTGGCCGCGCCTTCATGTGCGAGCTACATCACCGGCATCGTGCTGCCGGTGACCGGCTCGGTGGGGAGCTGACCGTGGCCGCCCGCGCGTTGTGGAAAGGCGCCATCAGCTTCGGCCTGGTGCACATCCCGGTGGACCTGTACACGGCCGTGCAGGAGCACGACCTCGACCTGTCGATGCTGGACCGGCGCGATTTTTCCCCCGTGGGCTACAAGCGCTATAACAAGAAGAACGGCAAGGACGTCGATTGGGACGACATCGTCAAGGGCTACGAGTACGAAGACGGCGAATACGTGGTGCTCTCCGACGAGGACCTCAAGCGCGCCAACGTGGAGGCCACCGGCACCATCGACATCCAGGCCTTTGTCGATGCGGCCGACGTGCCGCTCACCTATTACGAGCACCCCTATTATCTGGCGCCTTCGAAGGGTGGCGCCAAGGTATATGCGCTGCTGCGCGAAACATTACGCAAGGCTGGCAAGATCGGCATCGCCACGGTGGTGATCCGCACCAAGCAGCACCTGTGCGCGCTGGTGTGCATGGACGACAAGATCGTGCTCAATACGCTGCGCTTCGAGACCGAGATCCGCGACAGCGAGGACCTCAAGCTGCCACCCGCCACGCTCAAGGGCGCCGGCATCAGCGACAAGGAACTGAACATGGCGCTGTCGCTGGTTGAGGGCATGACCGAGGAATGGAAGCCGTCGCAATACCACGACACCTACAAGGAAGACGTGATGGCGCTGATCAAGAAAAAGATCAAGGCCGGCCAGACCAAGACCCTCACCGCGCCGGAACCGGAACGCAAGGCGCCCAAGTCGTCGAACGTGGTGGACCTGGTGGCGTTGTTGCAGGACAGCCTGGGCAAGCGGCCGGGCAAAGCGTCTGCCAAGGCCAGACCGGCTGCTGCGGACGAAGATGAGGCGGAAGAAAAGGCGCCAGCGCCGCGCAAGCGGGCTGCCGCTGCCAAGTCGGCCCCGGCCAAGGCCAAGGCGGCGACGCCGCGCAAGCCTGCCGCCAAGTCATCGACTGCGCGCAAGGCGGCTTGATGCAATGGCTGGACGGGAGCAGTGTTCCCGTCCGTGCCTCCAACCTTACTTCTCCGGTTTAAAGTCGAGCATCTTCATCGCCGGCGCCAGTCCCCTGGCGGCTTTGGCATAGCCGTCCCACGGCGCATTGCCCACGTCCAGCCGCGTGTGCACGGTGGCTACCGTCCAGTGGTCTCCGCCGCGCAGCTCGCCCAGTTCCTCCCAGCTTACCGGCACCGAGATTCCCAGCCCGGGCCGCGCCCGCGCCGACCAGGCGCACGCCGTGGTGGAGCCGCGACCGTTGCGCAGGTAGTCGATAAAGATCTTCCCTACCCGGTTGCTTGGCCCACTTTTGAGCACGAAGCGCTCGGGAATATTCTGCGCCATGTGCGCGACGATCGCCTGCGAGAACCCCTTCACGTCATCCCAGCCATAACCGGGCTTGATCGGCACCACCACGTGCAGCCCCTTGCCGCCGCTGGTTTTTAAAAATGCCGGCAAGCCGAGGTGATCGAGGAAAGCCTTCATCAGCGTGGCCGCCTCCTGCACCTGCTTCCAGTCCACGCCCTTGCCCGGGTCGAGGTCGAACACCATGCGATTGGGCTTGTCGTACAATGAAGCACTGGCATTCTGCGTGTGCAGCTCCACCACGTTCCACTGCGCCGCCGACAGCAAGCCCTTCTGCGTCGCAACTTCCAGCATCGGCGCGTGCCCGGGGTCGAGCGCTTGCTTGAGGTTCTTGACGCCATCCATCTTGTCGGTATCGGCGTGCTTCTGGAAAAACAGTTCGCCACCGACGCCGGCCGGTGCGCGCACCAGCGAGACGGGACGACCTTTCAGGTGCGGCAACATCAGCGCGCCCACCAGCGCGTAATAGCGCACCAGGTCGATCTTGGTGGCGCCGCTTTGCTTGTCGATCACGCGGTCCGGGTTGGTGACCTTGAGAGATGCGGGCAGCTTGCCCGCCACCATCGGTTCAGTATCTGTCACAGCTTGTTCCTCCTTCAGGTGCGCAGGAACTTCACGCACGATGGCCGTGGACTGCTTGTCCTTGCGCAGTCCCTTGAAGACCGCGTGCCGGATCGAGCCGGCGCTGGTCCATTCGCCGAACGCCACTTCCGCCACCAGCGTGGGCTTGAGCCAGTGCGCCTTGCGGTCGATCTCGCGGCTCGGTGCAAACGGGCTTTTGTCAACCGCCAGCTTGTCCATTTTCGCCTTCAGGTCACGCAAGGCATCGCCATCGAAGCCGCTGCCCACGTTGCCGGCGTAGCGCAATGTGCCATCGGGGTCGTAGGTACCGAGCAGCAGCGAGCCGAAGCCGCTGCGCGCACCCTTCGGGTCGGTATAACCGCCGATGACGAACTCCTGGCGCTGGCCGCATTTGAGCTTGATCCAGCTGCCGCTGCGCCGCGCCGTGTAAGGCGCATCGCGCCGTTTGCCGATGATGCCTTCGAGACCCATGCTGCACGCGGCGGCAATCATGTCCTCGGGCGCGGCGGCCAGTGCGGCGCTGTAGCGTACGGTGTCGTTGGGGCGTTGATCGAGCACCGCTTGCAGCTGCGCGCGGCGTTGTTCGAGCGGCGTGTCGCGCAGGTCGCGGCCATCGAGGTATGGCGCGTCGAACAGAAAGTAGACGACGTCGCCCGGGGCGTTGGCGTCAAAGGCGTTTTGCAGCAGGCCGAAGTCGGGCCGGCCCTCGTCGTTGTGCACGACGATTTCGCCGTCGTACCAGCCGGGCGGCAGCTTCATGCTGGCCAGCGCTTTTTGTAGCGGCTGCAGCTTGTGGGTCCAGTCGTTGCCGTTGCGGGTAATCAGGCGGATATCCTTGCCATCGACGCGCGCCAGGATGCGGTAGCCGTCGAACTTGATTTCAAATAACCAGTCGTCAGGGTTCGACGGCGGGCCGTCCACCAGCGTGGCCAGTTGTGGCGACAATTTTTCGGGCAGCGCGACTTTGGGTGGCGCCTTGGCCGCTTTTGCCGCTTTGGTGCCAGGGCCGGTATCGGACGCCTTTGCTGCCGCCGGCGTCAACTTGCCCGCACCGTCAGGCATCGGCAGCGCCTTCACGCTGTCGGGCATTTCATCGATCACGGAAAATTCGGTGGCCGGCCGCGCGTAGTCGTCCTTCTCCTTGATCAGCAGCCACGGCTCCTGCTTTTCGCCCTTGCCGCGCATGCGTACCAGCACCCAGCGGCCGCGCAGCTTGTGGCCGTGCAGGGTGAACTTGAGGTTGCCGGCGGCGAGGCCCTTGCGCGGGTCATCGTGCGGTTGCCAGCTGCCCTTGTCCCAGATGATCACCTTACCGGCGCCATATTGTTTGGCGGGGATCGTGCCTTCGAAGTCGTTGTACGAAATCGGGTGGTCTTCCACGTGCACGGCCATGCGCTTGTCGTGGGTGTCGTAGCTGGGGCCCTTGGGCACGGCCCAGCTCATCATCACGCCGTCGAGTTCCAGGCGGAAGTCGTAGTGGAGGCGGCTGGCCCAGTGTTTCTGGATCACGAACGCCAGGTGCTCACCTCCCTCGGCGCCGCCTTCGGCCGGTTCCGTGGTGATGGTGAAGTCGCGCTTGGACTTGTAGGTTTTGAGAGAGGCTGTCATGGCTCCAGCGTAGGCCGGACGCCGCGACCATTCCGTGCGATGGCGAACATGTAAGCGATTGTAAAGGCCGTCAACGACAGCGAATCGGGCCGCGTTTTACGCTCAGAGACACGGGAATAGTCCCGGGCCCTATCAACCGAAACGAGGAACTTCATCATGAAAAAACTTATCGCTACCGTGATCGCCGGCCTGTTCGCTACCGCAGCTTTCGCTCAAACGCCTGCTACTACCCCGGCTGCACCAGCTGCCGTCAAGGCCGAAGCAAAAGAAGCCAAGGCTGATGCCAAAGCCACCGCCAAGGAAACCAAGGCCCATATCAAGGCCGATGCCAAAGCCGCCAAGGTAGAAGCCGAAGCCAACAAGGACGTCGCCGTAGCGCAGGCCGATGCCAAAGCCGACAAGGCCGACGCCCACGCCAAGGCCCACAAAACCAAGGCCAAAGCCCACGAAAAAGCGGTAAAAGCCGACGCAGCGGTCACCCCTGCCCCGGTTACCCCAGCCAAGTAATTCAGCATCATTGAACATCATTCAGCCCCGGACCAGGGTTGAAGCATGAAGTAAAAACGGACCCTTGCGGGTCCGTTGTACGTTTACGGCTCGGACCCTCTCGGGTCCTGACTTCTTCGTTACTGCTGCGCCACCGTCTGCGCGGTCGGGCTGTCCCAGCCGCCGCCCAGCGCCCGGATCAGCGCCACCGTGGTCACTGCGCGGTTGCCACGCAGTTGCACGGCCGTGCGCTCCACCGCTGCCAGGTTGCGCTGCGCGTCGAGCAGGTCGATATAGCTCGACCGGCCTGCCGCATACAGTTTCTGCGCCAGGTCGGCCGAACGGCGCGCCGACACCAGCGCCGCTTCCATCTGCGCGGTTTGTCCAGCAAGGATGCGCAGGCCGGCCAGGTTGTCTTCCACCTCGGCGAATGCCACCAGTACGCTCTGGCGATACGTGCCCACCGATTCTTCCAGTGCACCTTCGCTACGCGTGATGTTGGCCTTGTTGCGGCCACCGTCGATGATCGGCATCGACATCAGCGCACCCAGCACCCACGAACGGCTGCTCCACTCGAATACGTTCGAGAACGACTGCGCCGCCGCACCGCCGCCGGTGGCGCTCAGGTTCAGCGCCGGGAACATGGCCGCACGGGCCACGCCGATGCGGGCGTTGGCCGCTTCCATGGTGCGCTGCGCGGCAGCGATGTCGGGACGGCGTTCGAGCAGCGACGACGGCAGCCCGGCCGGCACCACCGGCAGCAGCGCGGTGTCGAGCAGCGGGCTGGCGCCGGCCGTGTAGCTGGCCGCCGGTTTGCCCAGCAGGACAGCCAGCGCATGCTCGGCCGTCACGCGTTGGCGTTGCAGGCCGATCGCTTCGGACCGCACTGTCGCCAGTTCGGTCCTGGCGCGCGACAGGTCGAATTCGCCGATGTCACCCAGGTCGAATCGGCGCTGGTTGACCTTCACATCTTCTTCCCTCGTCTGCACGGTGCGGGCCAGGGTTTCCAGTTCGGCGTCGGTGGCGCGCAGACGGAAATACGTCTGCGCCACGTCAGCTTGCACCGACAGCAGCACCGAGCGATACGTCGCTTCGACCGAGGCGGCGTCGTTGCGGGCCGCCGCCACGTTGGAAGAGACGCGGCCGAACAGGTCGACCTCGTAACTGGCCGACAGGTTGGCGCTGTAGGCGTTACCGGGACGCACCGGCGTGCCGTCCGGCAGGCCGAGCGACGGCGCCGAAGCGCGCTGGCGCTGGGCGCCGAGATTGGCGCCCACTTGCGGAATGCGGTCCGCTTCGGCCACGCCGGCAATCGCGCGGGCCTGCTTGACGCGGGCGGCCGCCACGGCCAGGTTGGCGTTGGCGCGGGTGGCCTCGGCGATCAGCTCATTCAAAGCGGTATCGTTGAAGGCGAGCCACCATTCGCCGCGCGGCTGCGCTTCGGCGGCTTGCGCCTGTTTCCAGGTGCTGCCGTCGGCAGCGGTCTGGATATGGGTGGCCACTTCCGACGGCACCGGCGCCTGCGATTCCTTGAAGGCGGTCGGCACGTCAATGGCCGGTTGCTTGAACTCGGGTGCGGCGCATGCGGTCATCAGCAATGCGGCCAGCACGGGAGCCACGCCTTTGGCGATCATCTGCAGCTTGTTCATATTAGTGGGTCCCTTCCAGTTTTGGTGCGGTGACGGCGGTCTCGCCGGTCACCACGGTTTTCTTGCGTTCCAGCCTGACCGACAGTTTGCGCAGCAGGACGTAGAACACGGGCGTCAGGAACAGGCCGAAGAAGGTCACGCCCAGCATGCCGGCAAACACCGCCACGCCCATCGCATGACGCATTTCCGAACCGGCGCCGCTCGAGAACACCAGTGGCAGCACGCCCATGATGAAAGCGATCGACGTCATCAGGATCGGACGCAGACGCAGGCGGCACGATTCCAGCGCCGCTTCCACGATGGTGCGGCCATGCAGTTCCAGTTCGCGGGCAAATTCCACGATCAGGATCGCGTTTTTCGACGCCAGCCCCACCAGCACGAACAGGGCGATCTGGGTGAAGACGTTGTTGTCGCCAGCGGTCAGCTTCACGCCGATCAGGGCGCACAGGATCGACATCGGCACGATCAGGATCACGGCCAGCGGCAGGGTCCAGCTTTCGTATTGGGCAGCCAATACCAGGAATACCAGCAGCACGCACAGCGGGAACACGTACATCATGGTGTTACCGGACAGGATGTCCTGGTAGACCAGTTCCGTCCACTCGTACGAGATACCCTTCGGCAGCACTTCCTCGACGATCTTGGTCATCTCGGCCTGCGCTTCGCCCGACGACACGCCAGGGGCCGGTGCGCCGTTGATCTCGGCGGCGACGAAGGCGTTATAACGCTGCACGCGGTCCGGGCCATAGCTGTCTTTCACGCGCATCAGCGACGACAGCGGGATCATTTCGCCACGGTCGTTGCGGACCTTGAGCTGCCCCATGTCTTCGGCGTGCGAGCGGAACTGCTGGTCGGCCTGCACGCGCACCTGGTAGGTACGGCCAAACTGGTTGAAGTCGTTCACGTACAGCGAACCGAGGTTGATCTGCAAGGTCTGGTAGATCGTGTTGAGCGGCACACCGAGCTGCTTGGCTTTCACGCGATCGACGTCGGCGAACAATTGCGGCACGTTGATCTGGTAGCTCGAGAACACGCCAGCGAGTTTCGGGTTGGTCGCAGCCTTGGCCTGCACCGCCTGCACCGCTTTATATAGCGCGTCGTACCCGAGGTTATCGCGGTCTTCCAGCATCAGCTTGAAGCCGCCGGTGGTACCGAGGCCGTTGACCGGCGGCGGCGGCAGCACCATCACGAACGCACCTTCGATGGCGCCCATGCGCTTGTTGATTTCGCCGGCGATCGCTTCGGCCGACTGCTCCTTGCTGGTGCGCTCGTGGAAGTCCGACAGGCCCACGAACACGATACCGGCGTTCGGCGCATTGGTGAAACCGTTGATCGACAGGCCCGGGAACGCGATCGAGTTGGCCACGCCAGGGATGTCCTTGGCGATGTCCGACATCTTGCGGATCACGGCGTCGGTGCGGTCGAGCGAGGCGGCATCAGGCAACTGGGCAAAGCCGATCAGGTACTGCTTGTCCTGCGCCGGCACGAAGCCCGGCGGCACGACCTTGAACATGAAACCGGCAGCGACGGCCAGCACGGCATACACCACCAGCGAACCACCCTTGCGTTTCAGGACGCCGGTCACGCCTTTTTCATAGTTGTTCGACGCGCGGTTGAAGAAGCGGTTGAACCAGCCGAAGAAGCCGCCGAATACCTTGTCCATGCCACGGGTGACGATGTCTTTCGGGGCATCGTGCGGTTTCAGCAGGGCTGCAGCCAGGGCCGGGGCCAGGGTCAGCGAGCTGAAGGCTGAAATCACGGTGGAAATGGCGATGGTCAGCGCGAACTGCTTGTAGAACTGGCCGGACAGGCCGGAAACGAAAGCGATCGGCACGAACACGGCGCACAGCACCAGGGCGATCGCAATGATCGGACCACTGACCTCTTTCATCGCCTGGATCGTCGCATCATGGGGCGACAGGCCGTCGTGGATATTACGTTCCACGTTTTCCACCACCACGATCGCATCATCGACCACGATACCGATGGCCAGCACCAGGCCGAACAGCGACAGCGTATTGATCGAGAAGCCGAACGCCAGCATCACCGCAAAGGTACCCACCACCGATACCGGCACGGCAAGCAGCGGAATGATCGAGGCGCGCCAGGTTTGCAGGAAGATGATCACCACCAGGGCCACCAGCACGATCGCTTCGATCAGCGTGTGGATCACCGACTTGATCGATTCGCGCACGAACTGGGTCGGGT
>Ga0308164_10000178_pt1 | contig 159062 bp, 151 predicted proteins | sample PhyTR2_FD_201031 | JGI IMG/M metagenome (GOLD analysis project Ga0308164, IMG submission 201031) | Phyllosphere microbial communities from UC Gill Tract Community Farm, Albany, California, United States - DLSLT.R2 | ecosystem: Host-associated > Plants > Phyllosphere > Unclassified | place...
CCAGAACCTCAACGCAGACAGAACCCTTCGGCCTGACTCCGCACCGCTTGTTACTCGCTCTTTTCAGAACGCCTGTCAGCAGTGCAGCCCTCGACTATAGCACAGAAACTGCGAAAACGTACTGCCGGTTACCTGAGTTGGTGCAGCAACGACTAAGCAAACCAACCACCGATGTCCGCTCATCGCCAACCGTCAGCAAGCAATCCGCACTATTGCCATCTGGTTGCAGCATGCCAGGGCAGGTGTCCTACAGAGGCAGCGAGCCGACAACTCTAGAGTGACGACTGACTGCAAATTCACGATGAAACGCTGCGCACCCCTACCGGGCCCCCAGGGGTGTGCGGAGCGGTCTTATTAGAAAGAGAACCATGAACCCCCACACCACGCTCAACCCCGACGTGAAGCGGCGAGTCGTGCTGGCCAGCGGAATCGGCACTGCAGCCGCTGCCGTAGCGCCCGCTGCCACGGCACAAGTTCGCACCAATTCCGCTGCCCCGGCGGCCTCGGCATCGTCGATGCCCAATGAAACTGCGGCGGTACCCATGAACTCTGTCGAACTGTCCATCAACGGACGCACACACCGCCTGCAACTCGATCCCCGCACCACCCTGCTGGATGCGCTCCGCGAACATGTTCACCTGACCGGCACCAAGAAAGGCTGCGATCACGGCCAGTGCGGCGCTTGCACGGTCATGGTGAACGACCGCCGCATCAACAGTTGCCTGACGCTTGCGGTCATGCACGACGGCGACAGCATCACCACCATCGAGGGGCTCGGACGCCCCGGGCAACTCCATCCCATGCAAGCCGCTTTTGTCAAGCACGACGGCTTTCAGTGCGGCTATTGCACGCCGGGGCAGATCTGCTCGGCCGTCGGAACCTTGCAAGAGATCAAGGCCGGCATCCCCAGCCACGTCAGCGTGGACATCACGGCCATCCAAAAAGCGACGCCGGACGAGATCCGTGAACGCATGAGCGGCAACATCTGCCGCTGCGGCGCTTATTCCAACATCCTGGACGCCATCGAAGAAGTCGCGGGGGTGAAGGCATGAAAGCATTTACCTACGAAAAGGCGCAGTCGACCGCCGACGCGGCTGCAGCCCTGGCCCGCAACCCGGGTGCGAAGCTGATCGCAGGCGGGACGAATCTGCTCGACCTGATGAAGCTGCAGATCGAGACGCCGACTCATCTGATCGACATCAATCGCCTGCAGCTCGACCAGATCGAGGACACAGCCGACGGCGGCCTGCGCATCGGCGCATTGGTGCGCAACACCGACCTGGCAGCGCATCCCCGTGTCCGCCAGGATTACGGCGTGCTGAGCCGCGCCCTGCTCTCGGGAGCCTCCGGCCAATTGCGCAACAAGGCAACCACCGCCGGCAACCTGCTGCAACGAACCCGCTGCCCCTATTTCTACGACACCACCCTGCCCTGCAACAAGCGAAATCCGGGTACCGGCTGTTCGGCAATCGGTGGCATCGACCGCAACCTCGCCATCATGGCGACGAGCGAACATTGCATCGCCACGCACCCGAGCGACATGGCCGTCGGCATGCGGGTGCTCGACGCCACCGTCGAAACGGTGCGGGCGGATGGCGCAAAGCGCACGATTCCCATCGCCGATTTCCACCGTGCGCCGGGTAATACGCCGCACATCGACAACGCCCTGGCGCAAGGCGAGATCATCACCGCCGTCACCCTGCCCGCACCGGTCGGAGGTAAACACCTCTATCGCAAGGTACGCGACCGGGCCTCTTACGCGTTTGCGCTGATCTCGGTGGCGGCCATCGTCCAGCCGGATGGCCGGGGCCGCTTCGCCTACGGTGGCGTCGCGCCCAAGCCATGGCGGGTCGAGGCGGCAGAACGCCAAACCGACGCAAAGGCCATTGCCGAAGCCACTCTGGCCGGCGCGCGCACCAGCGAACACAACGCCTTCAAGCCGCTGCTGGTGCAACGCACGCTGGCTTCCGTCCTGCAAGAAGCGAAGGGCTGACCCCATGAAATTCGATACCCCAGCCACCGCCAACACCATCGATCGCCAGAAGGTGGTCGGACAGGCTCACGACCGCATCGACGGTGCACGCAAAACCACCGGCACTGCTCCCTATGCGTACGAGCGCCATGACGTCGTCGCCAACCAGGCGTACGGCGTGGTGGTCGGCGCTGCGATCGCCAAAGGCCGCATCACCCGGATCGATACCGCTGCAGCGCGTGCCGCGCCGGGCGTGATCGCGGTCGTCACCCACGAAAACGCCGGCAAGGTCGGCAGCGCCAAGGCCATCACCGCCAAGCTGATGGGTGGTCCGGAGATCGAGCACTTCGACCAGGCCGTCGCCATCGTCGTCGCGGACACCTTCGAGAAAGCGCGCGCCGCTGCCAAGCTCGTCAAGATCGACTATCAGCGCACACCAGGCAAGTTCGACCTCGCAGCCGAAAAAGACGCGGCAGTCAAACCCAAGATGAGCGATCCGGCCGACACCTCCGTAGGTGATTTCGAGGGCGCTTTTGCCCGCGCCGGCGTCAAGGTCGACCAAACCTACACCACGCCCGACCAGAGCCACAGCGCGATGGAGCCCTTTGCCACCATCGCGTCGTGGCAGGGTGACAAGCTCACCGTGTGGACTTCCAACCAGATGATCGACTGGGCACGCCGGGACCTGGCCGAAGTCTTCGGGCTGCCCAAGTCCAATTTCCGCGTGGTGTCGACCTTTGTCGGCGGAGGCTTCGGCTCGAAGCTGTGGATTCGCAGCGACGTCGTGATGGCTGCGGTCGCAGCGCGCGTCGCCGGCCGCCCGGTGAAGGTCGCGCTCGCCCGCCCCCAGATCGTCAACAACACCACGCACCGGCCCGCCACCATCCAGCGCATCCGGATCGGTGCGTCGAGCGACGGCAAGATCACCGCCATCGCGCACGAGACATGGTCCGGCGACCTGGAAGGCGGCGGGCCGGAAACCGCCGCCATGCAGACCCGCCAGCTCTATGCCGGTGCCAACCGGATGACGGCGCACCGCCTCGCGACGCTCGACCTGCCCGAAGGCAACGCCATGCGCGCACCGGGCGAGGCGCCCGGGCTGATGGCCCTGGAAATCGCCATGGACGAACTCGCCGAAGCGCTCAAGATGGATCCGGTCACCCTGCGCATCGCCAACGACACCCAGGTCGATCCCGAGAAACCGGAGCGCCCCTTTTCGCACCGTGATCTCATCGGCTGCCTGCGCACAGGCGCGCAGCGTTTCGGTTGGGACCGGCGTATCGCCACACCCGGCCAAACGCGCGACGGCCGCTGGCTGGTCGGCATGGGGATGGCCAGTGCGTTTCGAGGCAACCTCACCATGAAGTCGGGCGCCAAGGTGCAGGTCGACCACCGCGGTACGGTCACCGTCAGCACCGACATGACCGATATCGGCACCGGCAGCTACACGGTCATCGCCCAGACCGCCGCCGAAATGTTGGGTGTACCCCTGGAACAGGTTCAAGTGCGCCTGGGCGACTCGGACTTTCCCGTTTCTGCGGGTTCGGGCGGCCAGTGGGGCGGCAATAGCGCCACGGCTGGCGTTTACGCGGCGTGCTTCGCGCTGCGCGCGACGTTGGCGAAGAAGGCAGGCTTCCGGGTGGAAGACACGCTGTTCGAGTCCGGGCGGCTGTTGTCGCAGGGTCGCGCCGTGTCGTTGGGAGACCTTGCCGGGCGCGAGGGCGTATCGGCCGAAGATTCGATCGAGTTCGGCGACCTCTCCAAGAAGTACGCGCAAGCCACTTTCGGCGCGCATTTCGCAGAAGTGGGTGTTGATGCGTTGACCGGCGAGGTGCGGGTTCGCCGCATGAGCGGAGCCTTTGCGGCTGGGCGCATTCTCAATCCCAAGACCGCCCGAAGCCAGGTGATCGGCGCGATGACCATGGGGCTGGGCGCTGCGCTGATGGAGGAAGCCATCGTCGACAAACGCCACGGCCTCTTCATTAACCATGACCTGGCCGAATACCAGGTACCGGTGCATGCTGACGTCCCCCGGCAGGATGTGTTCTTTCTGGACGAGACCGACGACAAGTCGTCGCCCATGAAAGCCAAGGGCGTCGGCGAGCTGGGCCTGTGCGGCAGTGCGGCAGCGGTCGCAAATGCGGTTTACAACGCATGCGGCGTGCGGATTCGCCACTATCCACTGACGCTCGACAAGTTGATTCGTCAGTTGCCAGCCGTCTGACATCGGGCAGCGCCGGGGCGAATGCCTCGGCTTTTTTTCCTGTCAGCGCTTTCACTACACGCGGCATCGCAAATTTCTCTAGCGGTGGCGGGGAAATACCCTAAGCGGCGTGCCATTCGGGTGGCTGATTCTCGAATGAACCAGCCAACACGCCGAGAACAGCATGAGCCCGACGCCCGCACACGACGAAGACGCAGCCGAGCCGCCACTTCTCTACCGCGTGACATGGACCACGCTGGCTTGCATCGCCGCGACAGCGTTGTTCGTAATGGTGTCCGGAGTGCGCGCCGGCGGTGGCACTCCCGACGCCCGGCTGCTCGTGGCGCAGTGCTGGCACGACATTGAAGACAAGCAGATTACCGGCCTCGAGGCACATCGTTTGCGTGTGGGTTGCCAGGCACTGGAAAGCAGTTTGATCACACCGCCTGTGAAATCCGAAACGACGGTCGTTGCGTCACAAGAGTGAAGATAGACGAGTCGGGGAGTCGGGAACCCTGATGTCGAGGAATAAATGATTAATTCGCGCGTCGATGGGCACATCGGCGCAGAATGGACAAGCGGCAGTCCGTCGCGCTTTATGAATGACGCCCATGACTCCGCACGAAGAATCGGTGCTTTGCCACAATCTCGAGCGAATCGCAAATGCGCTCGAGCGGCAGAATGACCTGACGGCAAGGCGTGCCGATATGGCTTTTCTGCAGATGACGACCAATGACCAGACGAAGATAGAGAAATGGGATCGGGAGCGACACGATGCCAATCTTCGTTTGCACGGCCTTAGTTACCCGCGTAAGCCTGCAGCAAATTAGGTTGCGGCCCTAATTCGAGCGACTCAGATTAGCCGACGTTATTACCAAGCCGATTGCCATCAGATTAAGGGATTCACCCGGCTGAACGTGTGACTTTCAATTAAGCCGCGCTGCCACATATATCTGCGAATCGTCTGCTTAGCATCGGCCCTTAAGGCGTGATTATCTCGCATTCATAACCTCTTTAAGCAGACGCCGGATCGTGTGATTAACCGCCCGCCCTGTCGATTGCCGATTCATTCGATCGATATTTTTTAATATGCTGGAGGGCGCCGGCCGGGAAGATCTGCAACGGTGTGGATAAGATCGCCATCCGGCTGCAGGCCAATCAAGAACCTCCGACACCGGGTTGTCGAGGATGTTTCGCCAGCGCCGCCCGACAACCATCCATCCACACGGCTGAAAACATGACCTTTGCGGCGCCGACACTCGACCAATTGCCCTGCGCCTGTCTGGTTGCCGATCCGCTCGGAAAGATCGTCTGGATGAATTCGATCCTCGCGGACTGGATCGGTAGACCGGTCGACGGCTCCCACCCGACAACGCTCGCAGAATTGCTCTCGCCGCACTCCCTGCAAATTTATGACTCGCGCCGGTCCGCGATGTCTGCGGACGACTGGCGCCTGAATGAGCTGCAACTCGACTTGCAGACGCAATCGGGTGAATGTCTCGCGGTGGTCGGTAGCGCCAGCTGCCGGGCGGGTGCCGCCGAACCGCTGGTCGACTGGGTGTTTTTGCCGAACGTGGCGCTACGCCTGTACCAACGCGAACTCGACGAGTCGCGTGATGAGATGCGCGTTCTTGTGCACGAAGCGACCCGCCTCGAAGCCGAAGCCCAGGACCGGGCGGTATTCGCCGAGCAAATGGTCGGTATCGTCAGCCACGACCTGCGCAACCCTTTGCAGGCGATCCAGATGGGCGTATTGGCGCTGACCCGCGGTACGCTGACGACCAACCAGATCCGGGTGTTGGGGCGCGTATCCCGATCCACCGAACGAGCACATCGGCTGATTGCCGACCTGCTTGATTTCACGGCAGCGCGTGTCGGTTCCGGCCTCTCGATTACCAAACAGGAAATCGACCTCGGCGACGTATTGGCGGATGCGGTCGAAGAACTCCGACTGGCATTTCCAGGCCGCGAACTACGGCACCTCGATTCACACGCGGGTGCTTGCACCGCAGACCCGGATCGTCTCTCTCAACTCGTGGGTAATCTGGTCGCCAACGCCATGGCGTATGGCGATCCCGAGCGACCGGTCACCGTGATGTCTTCTGCCTGCGCTGATTCGGTGTCGATTGCGGTCCACAACTGGGGCGACCCGATTCCGCTCGACCGCATCGACAAAATATTCGAGCCGATGGTGCGTGGCGACACCCGCGGGCAATCGAGAAGCGTGGGCCTGGGACTGTTCATCGTGGGCGAAATCGTGAAGGCGCATTCAGGAAACATCAGCGTTTCATCCGGTCTGGACAGCGGAACCACTTTCACCGTTTCGCTACAAGCGCCAGGACCGGGATAAACCCGTGTCGATGGCACCGTAAAGGCAATACGCCAAGGGGTATTCGCCCTGGACGGACATGGCCTTGGATCGAGCGCATGAACCGGTCATCACCCGTTTGCGGTATGTACATCCGGGCATGGGCCGCGTACCGTGCGTTTCGACAATGTGCCTGTGCTCCGAACGGCGATCCATCGCCCGCGACCAGACCTCTCACGCGACGTACGAAGTTTCTCGCGAAGCCTCTGCGGGTTGATCCGCCTGACCTCTGTCGAGGAGATCCGCATGAGCACCGTTATCACACTGCGACCCCTGGCCCTGTCCCTTGGATTCTTCGGCGCGATCGCCGCCTGCAACGTGCAGGCGGCATCGACCGGTGCGCACGCGCTGACCATCAGCGGAATCGCCGGGCACCCGGGCGGCGCTCTTTTCGACTGCGCCACCTCCGGCCCGTCGGCGCAAACGCAAAAATACTTCGGCAGCGCCAGCGTCGGCGTTCCCCTCGAAGGCTATGCGTACTGCGGGCTGAAAGGGGGGACGGAGGACACCGCCAGCAGCACCGGGCCCAGCGTGGCCCACCAGGAGGTCACCAACACCTTCGGCGGCGGCGTCCATACCCACACTTCCGATGCAGTGGCCGATTTCGGCGTGCTCAAGACGTCGAGCGGCGGAAGCTACGGCGGCACCGCGATCGGCGGCAACGCCTACCACTCCGGCGAAGCGGCGGCCTATTCCTTCGAAACCCTGCCGACGCCGGCCAACGCCAGGTTTTTCTCTTTCGGCATGGCGGTCGACGGCAAGGCCTATGCAACGACCAACAGCCAGGTCCTCGCCAACCTGACCTATCAAATCGACTCCGGCCCGATCTATTCGATGTTCTCGCTCAGCCTGCGGGGCAATGGCGGGGCGACCGTTCGCGCTCTGGGTAGCGACCTGCCGGGGTTCGTCGTGACACCGACCAGCATCGTGGGATCGGGCATGGCTTATTCATTCATGGAGCAGGTCGGTACCGCGCCGACATTCGATTTGACGCTGGCCATGCTGTCGTCCGCCTTTCCCACGCAGTCGAACGGCTCGGCCAGCGTCGATTTCTCCAACACGGCCAAGCTGGCTTCGCTCAGCTTTTACGATGCGAGCGGAAAAGCCATCGACTTCGGCACAATCGTCGGCGCATCCGGTCGCCTGTACGACGCCAGTGGTGTGCATCTGGCAGGCGGAATCTCCCCGGTCCCCGAGCCCGCGACCGGGGCGATGATGTTGGGGGGGCTCGGGCTGGCCGGTCTGTTCGCACGCCGCCGCCGAGCGGGTGCGGCCCGGATCGCGGCTGGCGGTTAAACCCGCCACCGCAGCTTTTGGAACAGTGTCCGACAGGAGGGCGCATGCTCGGCGACCCGGCCAAAATGCCCGGACACCATTCCAAGGGAAATTCTTGAACTACAAACTTTTTCGCGAGCGCGCGGCCGACGGCCAAGCGGATCTTTTCATCGCCAGCCTCCGTAACGTGCAAATCACGTCCCCGTCGTGGAAGCTGGGAATCGGGCGCGCACGCGTTCCGGTGCCGGGATCGCTGGAGGCCGCCTGCGATGAAGATCTCGTCAGCGAACTCGCCGCCGGGCAGGCATATTTCCTGGCGGGCGCGGACGGCGAGCGCTTCGATTTCGAACTGGCCCAGGCAGATAAACCGGTCGCGAAAAGCGGTAATGCTTTTCGGATCGCGATTCTCTGATCCGCCTTTCGGCAGACGGGCACCGGTGTCTTTTGCCCATCAGCCGTGGCCTGTTGCAGTGCTTTCGTCAGCATCGGTCGACCGTCGGCTTCCAGCAGGGTGTTAGCCTGGCCGCAGAGCCAACCCCAAAGAACGCCCTCACCTTCTCGGTGCTATGGCGCTCTCTGTTGCGGCTGCTTCAGCCGGCCCCTGCCGTCGCAAGGACGAGCAAGGGCATTGATGCGCGGATTTACGCGCCCGCTCCCGTGTGCCCCAGAATCGCCACTGTGAATACCAACGGTCCCAATCCAAAAACTCCCGCTGCGCCGAGACGGCGCCGCGCTGAAAACTTCGAAGAGTTCCCGAGCACGCAGTTCAACGACCATGACGCGATTGCTCCTGATCTGGATGTGACGGCCTCTGGCTTTGGAGGACACACCCTGCCACCGGACGGCTTTGCAGACCTCTGGCGCGAGACTTCGTCGGCCAAACGGTGGAGGCAAACGCTGTGGCTGGCCATTGGTTTCGGTGTCGTCGTCGGCTCGGTATTTACGGCCGCCTGCTTTGTGCTGCTGCCAGGAGCGCTCAGGGCTCTGGCACGCTGAGGCACCGGCCCTGCCCTGAAATTGCAGCTCGAAAATCGGGCTGCCCATTGCATGACGCCACTAATTGCGCCGCAACCAGATGGCGTAGGCCAGCAACGCAATACCGATTGCCGCGATGGCATACAGCGCGTAGTGAGCAGTGCCCTTGCGGGGTCGCGCGGGCGCTTGCGTCGGTTCGGCGTCGTACACGCTGTCGATTACGGAGTCGCGCACCAATTCCGAAATAACAAAATCGGTCTGGTCGATGCCCGCGCGCCGAATGCGCCCTTCCGGCAATTCGACCCATCGGCCCTGTAGCTTGACCCGCGCGCTCCAAAGCACATCGCCGGCCACTCTTCTGAACCGGGCGACATAGCTGCGGGACTGACCAGTTTCATGGTCGACAAAATCGCCAGAGACTTCCCGTTGTTTGGACATACATTTTTTCGTGGTGTTCGCTGGGCGCAAAGCATAGCGTTGCGTAGTCGAGACCGATTATCTCGGCGGCCGTCTCGTCGACCCGTAACCGGATCGAGTCTGTGAAAACCTAAAAGGCAAACACCGGAGTGCAGCCGACGAACTTCATCGATCCCCGTTCGGCGTCACGTCAGGCGGTCCGTTTGATGCACCCATCGAACCTGCAACGACAAAATCTTCACTTGCCGCCAGGCCGGCCGAAACTGGAATTCAGCGTTTCCAACTCGGCTCTCGCTGCGAACAACACGTCGCGTTTGTCGGGAATGACAAACTCGCGTGCCGTCACTCGGCCACCCGTGAGCCGCCCGACCAATCCCACGGCGAATTGGGCTACACCGGCCCATCGATAGCCTCCGCCGACGTCCTCTGAAAAGCCCAGGACGAAGCGGATCCTCTTGCCTGTGAAGCGTTGGATATGGGTGCCGAAAATCTTGCGCATGTCGGGGGACTTTCTTGGAAACAGCAGGGGCGCAGGAACGAAGCGCTTGTAGCTGAGTGTACTGAATACACTGCGAAACGAACTTTTGCTACGACTGATTCGCTGCCGGATTGAATGCATCAAGAAATTGCCAATAAATTGGCTTAACCATGCCCTGCGGTGGTGCAGTGCTCGGTCGGCGCTTGCGACGGTGGCTTATGACACGCGCTCAGTCCCCCGATGAATCACCCGCACGTCGGGCTGAAAGAGGCGCCATGCAATGTTGAGCCGCTGGTCACGGTTCAAGACGAGGTGAATCCAGGGCGCAGATCGCGGCTGAGAAAATGCCAAGATGGAGGCGATGCTCCAGGACGGAGATCGCAATAACGGAGATCGCGGGAGCGGATCGCAGAAACAACAACGGCCGCCTGGATCACCGGGCAGCCGTTAAATTGTTCAAAGTACGCTGTGAGTACCCTGATTACCAATGGTTAGTTGGTAGGCGCGATTGGACTCGAACCAACGACCCCCACCATGTCAAGGTGGTGCTCTAACCAGCTGAGCTACGCGCCTGTTGTTCGTCGAGAACGCGATTATGGCACGAAAAATTGCATGTTGACAATACAGGGCAAATTTTCTGACGAAGTTTCAGCGACGACGTGCCGAACGTACGCCTGGCACCGTGGCCACCACGGCCAGAACCTGGGAAAGCCGCGCCGAATCGCCCACCTCCACGGTGAAGGTCATCCAGGCCGAGCCTTTGACCGACTGTGTCTGCACGCCGATGACATTGGTCTTCTCACGGGCGAACACGTCCGAGATGTCGCGCAGCAGGCCCTGCCGGTCGGCTGCCTCGATCCGCACGTCCACCGGATAGACCGTGGCGGCGCCGCTCTTCGGAACGCCCCATTCCACCTCGATCACCCGCTCGGGCGCGGTGGTCGCCATCTCTCGAAAGTTGGAACAGCTCGCCCGATGAACGCTGACGCCCTTGCCGCGGGTGACAAAGCCGCGGATCGGGTCCGGCGGAGCGGGTTTGCAGCAACGCGCCATCTGCGTCATGAGCGAGTCGAGCCCGACCACCAGCACGCCGCCTTTCGGCGCCTGCTCGCTGCTGCGCGGCTTGCGCAGCACGACCAGTTCGTCCTCGGTCGGCAATGCTTCCGGGGGGTTGAGCAGGATTTCGATATTGCGCAGCGAATATTCGTCTTTGCCGACGACTTCAAACAAACCGTCGGCCGACTTGAAGCCCAATCGCCCGGCCAGGTCTTCCAGCTTGAGGGCGGTACGGCCTTCGCGCTGCAGTAGTTTCTCGACGGCTTCACGGCCGCGCGAGATGTTCTCGTGGTTGGCCTGCGCGTTGAACCAGGCGCGCGCCTTGGCCTTGGCGCGCGAACTCGTCAGAAAACCCAGTTCGGTGTTCAGCCAGTCGCGCGACGGTCCTCCCTCCTTGGCGACGGTGATCTCCACCGTCTGGCCGTTTTGCAGTGGCGTGTTCAACGACACCAGTGCGCCGTCGATCCGCGCACCGCGGCACCGGTGGCCGACGTTGGTGTGTACGGCGTAAGCGAAGTCGACCGGGGTGGCGCCCTGCGGCAGCTCGACCACGGCGGCGTCGGGCGTCAGCACATAGATGCGGTCCTCGAACAGGCCGTGGCCGTGGTGCGCGCCGGAGAGGTCGCGCTCCCATGCCAGCAGTTGACGAAGCACCGCGATCTTGGCGTCGTATTCGCTGCTGGCCGACACGCCCGAGTAGCCCTTGGTCCCCGCTTCCTTGTAGGCCCAGTGCGCCGCGACGCCGTGCTCGGCGTGTTCGTGCATGGCCTCGGTGCGCAGCTGGATTTCGATCGGCTGGCCGGCGGCGTTGCGCACCACCGTGTGCAGCGACTGATAGCCGTTGGCCTTGGGTTTGGCGATGTAGTCGTCGTATTCCTCGGCGATGGGCTTGAAATGCTCGTGCACCCAGCTCAGCGCGGCATAGCAATCGGAGACCGTCGGCACGATGACACGCAGGGCGCGGATGTCGAACACCTGGTCGAAATCGAGCGACTTGCCGCGCATCTTCTTGACGATGCTGTAGATATGTTTGGGACGGCCCTGCACCGTGGCGGCGATGCCCCGGGCGCGCAAATCGCGCTCCAGGTCGAGGCGCAATTGCGCCATCGACAACTCCCGCTCGACCCGTTTCTCGTCCAGGCGGCGTGCGATGTCGCGGTAGGTGTCGGGTTCGAGAAAACGAAAGGCGAGGTCTTCCATTTCCCACTTCACCTGCCAGATGCCCAGGCGGTTGGCCAGCGGCGCAAATACATGCAGCGACTCGTGCGCCAGGCTGGGCGACACCGGGCTTTTGGAAGCCGCCGCGAACCGCAGGGTTTCCAGCCGCGAAGCCAGGCGCAGCAGCACCACACGCAGGTCGCGCGAAAAGGCCAGCAGCATTTTTCGGACGTTCTCGGTCTGCACCGCCGGGTCGTCCAGCAACTGCGCCGCGCTGTCTGCGCCGCGCGCCTGGCGCTGCACATGGATGAGCCGGTTGGTCTCGACCGCCAGCGCGGCGTATTCGGCACCGAAGGCCTTGCCGATGGCTTCGAGCGGACGCGCCAGATGGTCGCAGGCGTGGACCAGATAGTTGGCGGCGCGCATGGCGTCCGAGCCGCCGATGGCCTTGAGCATGGTCGACACCGCATCGGCGTGGTCGAGGATGTTCTGACCGGACTCGAGCGTTTCGCCTGCGATGAGCGGCCTGGCGAAAGCCCGCGCGCGGGTCAGAGCCTCGGCCTGCTCGGGCAGGGCGTTGGCGGTGGCGAGGACGAGTTCCGGCACCCCCTCCGGCGGCGGCGAGGCACCCGGCGCGGAGACGCTGGTCTTCATGCCGCCGTGCCGAAAAGAAAGTCACCCACGACGCGGGCCTGCGCCTGTGCGACCAGGGTGGGCGCGTGGCCGACACCTTCGAAATCGACCACCCGGGCGCGCGGTCCGCGTTGCGACATGGCGAGCGCGGTGGCTGCTGTCAGCAGGTCGGAATCGGTGCCGCGCAGCAGCAGGGTGTCGGCCTGGATCGCGTCGTACAGGGCCCACAGCACGGCTTCGGATTGCAGTGCCGCCTCTTGGGTCATGGCGCGAAACGGCTCGGCGATGGCCGGGTCGTAGTGCAGGCCGAAACCGCCCTCCTCCAGCGCCCGCAGCATGGGTTCGGACAAGGCGCGCCATTCGGCGTCGGTGTGTGGTCCGAAGCTGCTGGAAAGTTGCCACAGCGCTGCCGCGCCTTCATCCACCGAGGCGAAACGCACCGGTCGGCCGAGGTACCGGCCGATACGCTCGAGCGCCGGCCATTCCAGCGCGGGACCGACGTCGTTGAGCACGAGTTTGCGGACCGGCACGGGCAGGGGCGAGCCCGGCTGGCCGCAGACCGCCATGCCGATCAGGCCGCCCATGCTGGTGCCGACCCAGTCGAGTGTTTGGATGGGTGCATCTGCATGAACATGCGCCAGCAGGGCGAGCATGTCCGCTGCGTAGAGTGGAATGCCGTAGGCGGCGCCATCGGCCAACCAGTCGCTCTGGCCGCGACCCACCACATCGGGACATATGACGCGCGCATGGCGTGCGAGTTGCCGCGCCAGCACATCGAAGTCGCGACCCTGCCGGGTCAGGCCGTGCACGCACAGCACCAGGTGCGGATGGCGGGCGTCGCCGGTGTCGTTCCACTCCCAGTAGGCCATGCGGTGGGCGTGGCTCCGGACGGCCTCCCCGCGCGGCCCGCCCGCGACGCCGGGGCATTCGACATGGCGCAGAACGGGAGACGAAAAAGTGCTGGAGGAGGTCATGCAAAAAGGGGCAGGAAACAAGGGCGGCCAGGCCTGACATGCCGCCGTTTCGACGGCACATAATGCCTGCGGTCCATCCTAATTGATCCCGAGGAAACATCCATGTTGAGAGGTAAAACCGCGCTCGTCACCGGCTCCACCAGTGGCATCGGCCTGGGCGTCGCGCAGGCGCTGGCGCGCCAGGGTGCGCACATCGTGCTCAATGGTTTCGGCGACACGGAAGAGCCCCGGCGGCTGGTCGCCGAGGCCGGCAAGGCGCACGGCATCGAGGTCAGCCATCACGGCGCGGACATGTCCAGGCCCGACCAGATCGCCGACATGATGGCCTTCGCCGCCAAGGGTACCGGGCGGGTCGACATCCTGGTCAACAACGCCGGCATCCAGCATGTCGCCAGGATCGAGGACTTCCCGCCGGAAAAGTGGGACGCGATCATCGCCATCAACCTCACCAGCGCATTCCACACCACCCGACTGGCGTTGCCGGCCATGCAGGCGGCCGACTGGGGACGAATCATCAACATCGCCAGCACGCACGGCCTGGTGGCTTCGGCTCAAAAGTCCGCCTACGTGGCAGCCAAGCACGGCATCGTCGGCTTCACCAAGGTCGCCGCGCTGGAAAACGCGACGACGGGAGTGACTGTCAATGCGATCTGCCCCGGCTGGGTGCTGACGCCGCTGGTGCAGAAGCAGATCGAGGACCGCGCCACGCGCGAGGGCAAATCGGTCGACCAAGCCAAGAAGGACTTGCTGGGTGAAAAGCAGCCATCGCTGCAGTTCACCACGCCGGACGAACTGGGCGAACTGGCGGTCTTCCTGTGCTCCCCTGCGGCCAACAACGTCCGTGGCGTGGCGTGGCAGGTCGACGGCGGCTGGACCGCCCAATAAACCTCAGTTCATCTGCACCGAGCCGGAGACGTTGACCGTCACCGTGCTCTTGCCGGCCTCGACCGGTACCGGAGCCGAATCGGCCACCTTAGCTTCCATGGCCATCATGCGTGGGCGCGGCATGGGCGACGAGTCGCTGGAGTTCACCGATACCTCGCGCAGCGTGTAGCCCTTGAAGCCGAAGCTGCGGCTCAGGTCGGTGGCCTTGGCCTTGAAGCGCTCGATGGCCTGCGATTGCGCGTCGCCTTCCACCTGGGCGCGCTGCTCACGGCTCAGGCCGAAACCGGTGCGCGCCAGGGTGAGCGTGGAAATGCGCCCCGCGGTGGCGGTGATGCGTGGGAAGTCGCGGCCCTCCAGCACGAGTTCTGCCGAACCCTGCCAGCTGGCGATCTTTCCATCCTTCGAGTAGCGCGGATACAGACCGAAACCGCCGGTTCGTACATCGAGCTGTCCCGGAACGGCGTTCTTGCGGGCTTCGGTCAGCGCGGCGTCCAGCGCGGCCTTCAACTGCGTCTGCACGACCGCCGGATCGCCGCCTTCCTTGGTGGTCGACAAGGTCATGCTCAACATGTCCTGCGCGACCTCGACTTGCCCGTCCGCCGACAGCTGAATCACGTTTTGCGGCTGTGGAGGCACGCCTTGCGCCTGGGCGCCGAGCGCGCCCATGGCCAGGACGAATGCGGGAAGAATCTTGATGGTGGAATGCATGGATGACGGGTCTTTCAATGGGCTCGGAACGTTGGTCTACAGGGACCGGGAGCGACGATATCCGCGCGTTCGGCCAGCGCCGCGCAGGTGGAGGCAAGACTTGTAACAATTGACAAACCGGGGCAAAACCAGGGGTCGCACGCCTACACAATGCGGCTGTTACATATACCGAGACCTCCATGACGCAACCCGCAGCCACCCGTACAGACAAGATCCTGGTGGTCGACGACGATGCCCGCATCCGCGACCTGCTCCGCCGCTATCTGACGCAAGAAGGCTTCGAAGTAATGGTCGCCGAGGACGGCAAGGCCCTCAACCGCATCCTGCTGCGCGACACCGTCGACCTGATCGTGCTCGACCTGATGATGCCCGGCGAAGACGGTCTTTCCATCTGCCGCCGCCTGCGCGCCGCGAACGACCGCACCCCCATCATCATGCTCACCGCCAAGGGCGAGGACGTGGACCGCATCGTCGGCCTGGAAGTCGGTTCCGACGACTACCTGGGCAAACCCTTCAACCCGCGCGAACTGCTGGCCCGCATCCACGCCGTGCTGCGTCGCCGCCCGCCTCCGGAAGCGCCGGGCGCGCCGTCCGGCGAAAACGAAGTGGTCAATTTCGGGCCTTTCACTTTCGACCTCGGCACCCGGGCGCTTCAGCGCAACGGCGAAGAACTGCCGCTGACCACCGGCGAATTCGCGATGCTGAAGGCGCTGGTGCGCCACCCGCGCCAACCGCTGTCCCGCGAAAAACTGGCACTGCTGGCGCGTGGCCGCGAATTCGAGCCCTTCGACCGCAGCCTGGATGTCCAGATTTCGCGTCTGCGAAAGCTGGTCGAAGTGGACGCTGCCGCGCCGCGCTACATCCAGACGGTGTGGGGTGTCGGCTACGTGTTCGTGCCGGACGGCACCAACTGATGCCCGGGGATCAACCCGCGCATCGGCAGCGGTCGGCAACGAAGCGGCGGGTTCCATGTCCGCGCTAGTCACCGGCCACGGCCCCGTGCAGGAAGCTGCCGGGGACCCGGACAAGGCCGACCACCGCCCCAAGCGGGTCGGCCTGAATCTTTTCTGGCGCACCTTCTTCCTGTTGGCCGTGCTGCTGATCGGCAGCATCATGGCGTGGCTGCATACCTTGCTGTCGCTCGAATACGAGCCCCGCGCGCTGCACACGGCCCAGCAGATCGCCTCGCTGGTCAACCTGAGCCGCGCGGCGCTGATCCATGCCGACGCCATCGCCCGCGTGTCGCTCATCAAGACGATGGCCGACCAGGAAGGCGTGCGCATCCTGCCGCGCGAACCCGCCGACCGCTACGAACCCATGGTGCGAGACCGTTTCGGCGGCCGCATGACCGAAGAACTGGTGGAGCGGCTGGGCGAGGGCACCGTCGTGGCGCAAAGCGTCAACGGCGAGAAAGGCCTGTGGGTGGGCTTTGTCATCAACGGCGACTCGAACTGGCTGCTGCTCGACCAGGCACGTTTCAGCCCGTCGAGCGGGACGATCTGGCTGGTCTGGCTGGTTACCGCGGCAGTGCTGTCGCTGGCCGGCGCGGCGGCGATCACGCGGCTGATCAACCGGCCGCTGAAGCAGCTGTCACGTGCCGCGAACCGGGTGCGCGAGGGAGACTTCACCGCCGCCGAACTCGACGAACAGGCGCTCACCACCGAAATCCGCGAGGTCAATCTCGGCTTCAACCGCATGGCCCGCCGCCTGGCCGAACTGGAGCAAGACCGTGCCGTGATGCTGGCCGGCATCTCGCACGACCTGCGAACGCCTCTCGCCAGGCTGCGGCTCGAGACCGAAATGAGCGTGGCCGACGAGGACGCCCGGGACCACATGGTGGCCGACATGGCACAGCTCGACGCCATCATCGACAAGTTCCTCGACTACGCCCGGCCCGATCACGTCGACCTGAAACCGCTGCTGCTGAGCGACGTCATCGCTTCCTGCGTGTATGCGGTCGAGGACCACAACGAGCTCAAGATCCATGTCGAGATCCCGGAAGGGCTGCGTGTCATGGCCGATGAGACCGAGCTCGCACGCGTCATCAGCAACCTGATCGAGAATGCGCGCCGCTACGGTAAATCGCCCGGGATGGACGTCGCCGAAGTGGACATCGGCGCCTACGTACAGGCCGCCGGACGGGAAGCCGGCGTGGCAGTCGTCGCGGTGCGCGACCACGGGCTGGGCGTTCCGCCTGAGTCGCTGGTGCACCTGACCAAGCCTTTCTTCCGTGGCGATACCGCGCGCACTTCGGCCACCGGAGCCGGGCTGGGCTTGTCCATCGTCGACAAGACGGTGCGGCGGATGGGCGGCAAGTTCCAGGTATCCAACGCGCGCACCGGCGGTTTTCTTGCGCGGCTCGAACTCACCCGCGCAGCCGGCGACGACGCGGTCAAGACGGCCGCCACTGCGGGCGCCGAAAAGCGCTCGTGGCGGCCGTCGCTGGTCGTGCGCCGCGTGCTTCCTCGGACCACCGCCAAGCCGGCGTCGCCCCCGGCCCCCGAGCTACCTAAATAGCAGCACGACGGCGCGGGCCTCCATGCTGAGGCCCTCGCCGACCGGCCCCAGTTTTTCGGCTGTCTTGGCCTTGACGTTCACCGCATCGGCCTCCAGCCCCAGCACCTCCGCGATGCGCTGGCGGATGGCCTGCTTGTACGGTGCCAGCTTGGGCGCCTGCGCGATCACGGTGCAATCGACATTGCCCAGCCGCCAGCCGCGTTCGGCCACCTGCCGCATGGCCTCGGCCAGCAGTACGGCGGAGTCGGCGCCCTTGAACTCTGCCGCCGTGTCCGGAAACAGGGTGCCGATATCGCCCAGGCCGGCCGCGCCCAGCAAGGCATCGGTGATGGCGTGCAGCAGCACGTCGGCATCGGAATGGCCGAGCAGGCCCTTCGCATAGGGCACCTCGACGCCTCCGAGGACCAGGCGCCGGCCCTCGACCAGCGCATGCACGTCCCAGCCCTCACCCACCCGAATCTGATTCATCCGATATTCCTCGCGGCCAGGACCGCCGCCGCCAGGGCGAAGTCTTCCGGCCAGGTCACCTTGAAATTCTGCGCGCCGCCGGGGACCAGCCGCGGTTGCAGGCCCATCGCCTCGACGGCTCCGGATTCGTCCGTCACCGCGTCGCCGGCATGCGCCAGCGCGTCGGCCAGCAAGCCGAGGCGGAACATCTGCGGCGTTTGCGCCAGCCAGCGATCGCGGCGGTCGAGCGTGGAGTGGGCCCGGTCGCCATGCGAGGCCTTGAGCGTGTCGGCCAGTGGCTGGGCCAGCAGACCGCCGACGGCGTCTTCGAGACAGGCGTCGATCAGCGCGTCGATGCGGTCCGGCGTGACCAGGCAGCGCGCCGCGTCGTGCACCAGCACCCAGTCGTCGGCGGCCGCGCCGCGCTCTGCCAGCGCCGTCAAACCGTTGGCGACGGTACGCGCCCGGGTGGCGCCGCCGCAGGCAACGACGGCGAAGCGCGGATCGGCAGGCGGCGCGTGCTCGAAAAACTTGTCGCCCGGCGCCACTGCGAGGACACCGCCCGCCAGGCGGGAAACACCCGCGAGCGCCCTTAAGGTATGCCGCACCATGGGTTCATCGCCCACCGACTGGTATTGCTTGGGACCCTCCCCTCCGGCACGCTGGCCGACACCCGCACAGGGCACCAGCGCCCACAACAGGACGGACGGAGGCGGAAGGGGGTGGAGCATGCGAGTGGGGAGGGACGATCGTGGCTTGAAAGGGCGTTCCGCGTATTGAACGCGGACCGAAGCGCCCCATTCTAAAATCTCGTCGGAAGCCGTTTCCATCACCCCCCGTCCGCTCGCCGGGGGGTGTTCGTGTTTCCAGCCCGATAGCCTTACCCGACACCGCAACCAGCCTATGGATCTGCCCCGCCTCGTTCCCGGAAAACGCTTCACGCTCCCGCGCCCGCCGGGTTCGGCCGACGCGCTGCTGCTGGGCAAGCTCGGTACCCGCGAGGCGGCCGCAGGCCGGCGCATCGCCATCGTCACCTCGGACGCCAACGACGCGCAGCGCCTGCTCGAAGAAATCGCCTTCTTCGCCCCCGACCTGCGTTGCGCCCTGTTTCCGGATTGGGAAACCCTGCCTTACGACACCTTCTCGCCGCACCAGGACCTGATCAGCGAACGGCTGGCGGCCCTGTGGCGCATTTCCCAGGGCGAGGCCGACGTGGTGCTGGTGCCGGCCACCACCGCGCTATACCGGGTCGCCCCGCCCTCGTTCCTGGCGGGCTATACCTTCCACTTCAAGACCAGGCAGAAGCTCGACGAATCGCGGCTGCGCGCCCAGCTGACCCTGGCCGGCTACAGCAACGTCACCCAGGTGGTAAGCCCCGGCGAATACGCGGTGCGCGGTGGCCTGATCGACCTGTTTCCCATGGGCTCTCCGGTGCCCTACCGGGTCGACCTGTTCGACGACGAGATCGACTCCATCCGCACCTTCGATCCCGACAGCCAGCGCAGCCTGTACCCGGTGCCCGAAGTGCGCCTGCTGCCCGGCCGCGAGTTCCCGATGGACGACGACGCCCGCGCGCGCTTTCGCAGCCGCTGGCGCGAAATGCTCGACGGCGACCCGACCCGCAGCCGTATCTACAAGGACATGGGCAACGGCGTGGCCACCGCCGGCATCGAGTACTACCTGCCGCTGTTCTTCGACGAGACGGCGACCGTGTTCGATTACCTCGGCGCCGACGCGACCGTCGTGCTGCACGGCGACATCGAGCCGGCTTTTCAGCGCTTCTGGCAGGACACGCGCGATCGCTACCGCCTGGTGCAGGGCGACAGCGAAAGACCGGTGCTGCCGCCGGACGCACTGTTCCTGTCCGCCGACCAGTTCTACACCCGCGCCAACCAGCAGTCGCAGCTGGCGCTGCGCTCCAGCGACGCGTCCCACACGGACGAACGCTTCGCCTCGTTGCCCGACCTGGCCGTCACGCGTGGCGCCGACGATCCGCTGGCACGGTTCAAGACCTACACCCGCAACACTCAGCACCGGGTGCTGGTGCTGGCCGAGAGCGACGGCCGGCGCGAGAGCCTGCTCGACTTCCTGCGCGCCAGCGGCGTCCAGCCGCCCGCGTTCGACAGCCTGCAGGCTTTCCAGGGCGATAGCAAGGAAGCCCTGGGCATCGCTACCGCGCCCTTGGCCGCGGGCTTCTCCTGGATCGACGAAGGCATCGACTTCGTCACCGAGACCGAGCTGTTCGCCGCCGGCGTGACCACCCGGCGCCGCCGCAAGCAGGAACAGGCGAGCGATGTCGAAGCCCTGATCAAGGACCTGGCCGAACTCAAGGTCGGCGATCCCATCGTGCATGTGCAGCACGGTATCGGCCGCTATCTGGGGCTGGTCAACCTCGACCTCGGCCAGGGAGACAGCGAGTTCCTGCACCTCGAATACGCCGACAAGGCCGCGCTTTACGTGCCGGTATCGCAATTGCACCAGGTGGGCCGCTATACCGGCGTGTCGGCCGACGAGGCGCCGCTGCACAAGCTGGGCAGCGCTCAGTGGGACAAGGCCAAGCGCAAGGCCGCCGAACAGGTGCGCGACTCGGCTGCCGAGTTGCTCAACATCTATGCCCGCCGGGCGCTGCGCCAGGGCCACGCCTTCCGCTTTTCGGCGGCCGACTACGAGATCTTCTCGAACGACTTCGGCTTCGAGGAAACCGCCGACCAGCGCGCCGCCATCCACGCGGTGGTCCAGGACATGATTTCGCCCCGCCCCATGGACCGGCTGGTCTGCGGCGACGTCGGCTTCGGCAAGACGGAAGTGGCCTTGCGTGCCGCCTTCATCGCGGTCACCGGCGGCAAGCAGGTGGCGTTTCTGGCGCCGACCACGCTGCTGGCCGAGCAGCACTTCCAGACGCTGGTCGACCGCTTCGGCAAGTGGCCGCTCAAGATCGCCGAGATGAGCCGTTTCCGGTCGACCAAGGAAATCGCGGCGGCCGCCAAGGGCCTGGAGGACGGCAGCGTCGACATCGTCGTCGGCACCCACAAGCTGCTCAGCGAATCGACCAGGTTCAAGGACCTGGGCCTGCTCATCATCGACGAGGAACACCGGTTCGGCGTGCGCCACAAGGAGCAGATGAAGGCGTTGCGGGCCGAGGTCGACGTGCTCACGCTCACCGCCACGCCCATCCCGCGGACGCTGGGCATGGCGCTGGAGGGCCTGCGCGACCTGAGCGTGATCGCCACCGCGCCGCAGCGCCGGCTGGCCATCAAGACCTTCGTACGCAGCGAGAGCAACGGCGTCATCCGCGAGGCGGTGCTGCGCGAACTGAAGCGCGGCGGGCAGGTGTACTTCCTGCACAACGAGGTCGACACCATCGAGAACCGCCGCCAGAAGCTCGAGGAGATATTGCCCGAGGCCCGCATCGCCGTGGCCCACGGCCAGATGCCCGAGCGCGAACTGGAAAAGGTGATGCGCGACTTCGTCGCCCAGCGCTACAACCTGCTGCTGTGTTCGACCATCATCGAGACCGGCATCGACGTGCCGACCGCCAACACCATCGTCATGGCGCGCGCCGACAAGTTCGGCCTGGCGCAGCTGCACCAGCTGCGCGGCCGGGTGGGCCGCAGCCATCACCAGGCCTATGCCTACCTGATGGTGCCGGACATCGAAGGCCTCACCAAGCAGGCGCAGCAGCGGCTGGACGCCATCCAGCAGATGGAAGAGCTGGGCTCGGGCTTCTACCTCGCCATGCACGACCTGGAAATTCGCGGTACCGGCGAAGTGCTGGGCGAGAGCCAGAGCGGCAACATGATGGAAATCGGCTTCCAGCTCTACAACGAGATGCTGAGCGAGGCCGTGCGCTCCCTGAAGAACGGCAAGGAGCCCGACCTGCTGGCGCCGCTCTCGGCCACCACCGAGATCAACCTGCACGCCCCCGCCCTGCTGCCCGAGGACTACTGCGGCGACGTGCATCTGCGCCTGTCCTTCTACAAGAAGCTGGCGACCGCGAAGAACGCCGACCAGATCGACCGGCTGCTCGAAGAGATCGTCGACCGCTTCGGCAAGCTGCCCGCGCAAGCGCAGACCCTCATCGACGTGCACCGCCTGCGGGTGCTGGCCAAGCCCTACGGGGTGGTGAAGGTGGACGCCGCACCGGGCGTCACCAACATCACCTTCAGGCCCAACCCGCCGGTGGAGCCGATGCGCATCATCGAACTCATCCGCAAGAACAAGTTCGTGAAGCTGGTGGGCAACGAAAAGCTGCGCATCGAGCGCGAGTTGCCCGATCCCAAGGACCGGGCACAGATGGTGCGCGACATGCTGCGCAGCCTGGGCCAGCCGATCGCCGACACGTCCGAAACCTCGGCTGCCTGACCCTTTTTCATTCCCTGATTTTCCCGACATGACCACGACTCCCCTGCCCGGCCTGGTGCTGCGCGGCATCGACACCCCCCTGGCCCTGAGCGACTTCAAGCTGATCGCGTTCGACATGGATTCGACCCTGATCAACATCGAATGCATCGACGAGATCGCCGACGCCGTCGGCAAGAAGGCCGAGGTCGCCGCCATCACCGAGGCCACCATGCGCGGCGAGATCGCCGACTTCCGGGAGAGCCTGCGCCGTCGGGTGGCGCTGCTCGAAGGCGTGCCGGTCAGTGCCCTGCAACAGGTCTACGACCAGCGCCTGCAACTCAACCCCGGCGCCGACATCCTGGTCGCCGCCTGCAAGGCCGCGGGCATGAAGGTGTTGCTGGTGTCGGGCGGATTTACTTTCTTCGCCGACCGGGTCAAGCAAAGGCTGGGCATCGACTTCGCGCGGTCCAACCTGCTGGACCAGCGCGACGGCCACCTCACCGGCCGCATCGTCGACCAGAGCTGGGGCGCCATCTGCGACGGCGAGGAGAAACGCCGCACGCTGGTCGAGGTGGCCTCGCTCATGGGCATCTCGCCGCGGCAGGCGATCGCGGTGGGCGACGGCGCGAACGATCTGCCGATGATGGCCGCCGCCGGGCTGTCGGTGGCCTTTCACGCCAAGCCCAAGGTGCGGGAACAGGCCCGGGTGTCCATCGAGGCGGGCGGTCTGGACCGGCTGCTGGAAGTGCTGGCCTGATGCCGGCCCGCAATGGACTGCTTTCAATGGACTGCTTTCGCTTAATTGAAAGATTTGTTTCGCAGTTGTAAAGAAACGCAAGCAAAGTCCGAAATAATGGCGTCGGTTTCAACACGGGCTGCCACGCCTGCGCCCAATGTCATGAAGAAAACTGCGATTGCCTTTATTGCCGGCGTGCTGGTCGCCGTGTCCGCGATGACCGCCTACGAGGCGGTCGAACACGTCGACCGGATGCCGGAACCCTCCCAGGCCTCGCTGGCCATGCCGCTGGAGCACTACGACGCGCCGGAAGCCAAGGTGTTGTCGGGCCAGCCGAAGTTTCGGGGCACCGCCTATGCCGTATCGGCCGACGCCAAGACGGTGTCGGGCATCTGGGCGGCAGACGGCCCGTCCAGCTTCGACTGGACCTACGCCGGAGACGAAGCCGTCTACGTGCAGGAAGGCATGGCCGAGGTGAAGTACCAGGGCAAGACGTTCGTTCTGAAGGCCGGCGACAGCGCTTTCTTCCACGTCGGCACGGTCGCGACCTGGACGGTGCCGCAGCACGTACGCAAGTCATGGACGGTGCATGGCGCCAACCGTCTCGTCCGCTGGTGGCGCGACGTCAGCGACGCGCTCTGATATTGCGCGAACAGCGGAGGCTCAGCCTCCGTGCGACCGCACCCAGCGCAGGATGTCGGACGCCCCCATCGCCCCGGCCTGCCGGGCGATCTCCTTGCCGCCCTTGAAAAGCGCCAGCGTCGGGATGCTGCGAATACTGAGGCGCGCGCCCAGTGCCGGGACGGCCTCGGTATCGACCTTGGCAACCCGTACCGCAGGCTCCAGCTGGCTCGCGGCCTGCTCGTAGGCCGGCGCCATCTGCCGGCACGGACCGCACCAGGGTGCCCAGAAATCGACCAGCACCGGGATGTCGTTGCGGCCGATGTGCCGGTCGAACCCGGCTTCGTTCAGTGCGACCGAACCCCCGGTGAACAAGGGCTGGTGGCACTTGCCGCAATCCGCCTCGGCGCGGTCGCCCGACGCCACCCGGTTGGTGGTGTGGCAGTGCGGACAGACGATGTGTTGGGGCTCGCTCATGGCGGTTTCCGGCGCCTAGCTCGCCGAAGCGGCAGGCCGGCGTGCGCGGGCGATGAGTTCCGTCGCCGCGACTTCCGCCTCGGTCGCCACTTCGAGACGCGAGCGGCACAGGCCGGCCTGCTCGTAATAGACGTTTTCGTACACCGTGGCGGCGACCGGCGACGCGGACAGCAGTGCATCCATGGCGGCGTCGCGCGGCAGGCTGCCCAGCTCTTGCGCCAGGCGGGCCGCGACCTCGCGGTACTGGGCCGCATCGGCATGCTGACCGGCTTCCAGGCGCTCCAGCAGCCCGGCCAGCAGCGTGGCGTTGCGGGGAAGAGATGGCTTGGTCGAAGTGTTCATGCCCTGCAGCTAGGGCCGGCGCGCCGGCTTGCAAGAGGGCGCCGCGATGTCGGTTTCAGGGCGGCTCCGGGCCGACCGCGGGCGGCGTGTCCGGGGCCGGCGATCCCGCCGCGACACCGACCGACGCCAGCACCACGCAGCCGATCGCCAGCCACTGCATCGGCTCCAGCCGCTGGCCCAGGAACAACCAGCCGGACGCCGCCCCCAGCACCGGCTCCAGGCTCAGGAGCACGCCGAAACTCTGGGCCGGCAGCCGGCGCAACGCGAACATCTCCAGCGAATACGGCAGCGCGCTCGAAAGCACCGCCAGCGCCAGTCCGGACAGCAGCATCACCGGGCTCGCCAGAGCCCAGCCGGCGGTGATCGCGCCGAACGGCAGCACCAGAAGCGCGCCGGCGGACAGGCCGAGCGCCAGTGCCGGACCGGGATGGCGCCGCGCCGCCCGCTTGCCGAGCACGATGTACGCCGCCCACAAGGTTCCGGCGACCAGCGCCCAGCCCAGGCCGACCGGGTCCAGGCGCCGCGCGAAACCGCCCAGCGGCAACAGCATCGCGATGCCCGCGACGGCGATGGCGATGCACAGGAAATCGCGGCCCCGGCTGGAATACACCACCGCCACGGCCAGCGGTCCCAGCAACTCGATGGCGATCGCCACACCGAGCGGAACCGTGCGCAGCGCCAGGTAAAAGGCCAGGTTCATGCCGCCCAGCGCAAGTCCGAACATCAGCACGCCCAGCAGTTCTGCTCGCTGCCAGCGCACCCGCCACGGCCGCCAGAACAGCAGCAGCAGCGCCGCTGAAAAACCCACCCGCAGCAAGGTCGTGCCCGATGCCCCGACATGGGCGAACAGCCGCGTGGCGAACGATGCGCCCGCGGTCAGCGAGGCCATCGAGCCCACCAATGCAAACACCGCGGCCCAATGGGCGCCGCGGTGTCCGGTGGACGCTTCGGGAGGAGCGTCGTTCAATCAGGACTCACAGTGTGGATGGAGAGCGATCAGGGATACAGGCCGCGCTCCTGGCGTGCGGCCAGGATGCGTTCGCAGGCGACCGCGAACGTCGCGGTGCGCAAGCCGATCTTATGTTGGTCTGCCGTGTCCCAGATGTGGTTCAGCGCGTTCACCATGATCTGGTCCAGGCGCTGGTTGATCTCGTCCTCGGTCCAGAAGAAGGACGAGAAGTCCTGCACCCATTCGAAGTACGACACGGTCACGCCGCCGGCGTTGCAGATCACGTCGGGCACCACCAGCACGCCGCGTTCGGCCAGGATGTCGTCGCCTTCCGGCACCGTCGGGCCGTTGGCGCCCTCGAGCACCAGCTTGGCCTTGAGCTTGCGGGCGCGCTCGGCCGTCACCTGGCCCTCGAGGGCCGCAGGAATCAGGATGTCGCAGTCGACATCCCAGAAGGCTTCGTTGTCGATCTGCTCGGCGCCCGGCAGGCTGATCACGCCGTTGCGCTTGCTGGCGGCCATCAGCGCCGGCACATCGAAGCCGTCGCCGCTGAAGACGGTGCCGGTGTGGTCCTGCACCGCCACCACCTTGGCGCCGGCCTCGGCAAACAGTTCGGCGGCGATCGAGCCGACGTTGCCGAAGCCCTGCACTGCCACCCGCGCGCCGCGCAGGTCCAGGCCGATGCGGCGCGCCGCCTCGCGGCCGGTGACGAACACGCCGCGGCCGGTGGCCTTGACGCGGCCCAGCGAGCCGCCCAGGTGGATCGGCTTGCCGGTGACCACGCCCGTCGCCGTGGCGCCGGTGTTCATGGAATAGGTATCCATCATCCACGCCATGATCTGGGAATTGGTGTTCACGTCCGGTGCCGGGATGTCCTGCTGCGGGCCGATGATGAGACCGATCTCGCTGGTGTAGCGGCGGGTCATCTTCTCGAGCTCGTTTTGCGACAGGGCCTTGGGGTCCACACGGATGCCGCCCTTGGCGCCGCCGTAGGGCAGGTTCACCGCGGCGCACTTCACCGTCATCCAGGCCGACAGCGCCATCACTTCTTCCAGGGTGACGTCCGGATGGAAACGCACACCGCCCTTGCCCGGGCCGCGCGACAGGTTGTGCTGCACGCGGTAGCCCTCGTAGTGGGCGATGGTGCCGTTGTCCAGCTCGATCGGCACATCCACGATCAAGGCGCGCTTGGGTCGCTTGAGGGTCTCGGACCATCGCTGCAGCGGCCCCAGGTAGGGCATCACCCGATCGACCTGCGACAGGTACGTGCCCCATGCACTGGTCGGCGTGGGCTGCACGAAGGACAGCGCATTGAGTTGCGTTGCGGTGGTGGTGGATGTGCTCATGACGGCTCGAAACCTTCCGGTGGACTAAAAGCGATGAGCCGAAGATAGCCCCGCCCGCCACGCACGCCAAGCGGGCATGCCACCCAAAATCCAACGTCATGCAAGGAATGCATAACCATGCAAAAGCGGATTTTTGCGGCATCCGTGACAAGATCGGCGCCCCGCGCTGCGTCGGCTGGCCGATGCCGGCGCCTTACTGTCCGCCTCTTCTTCGCTTTTTCATGCCCTTTTCCGCCCTCGGCCTTGCGCCCGAACTCGTCCATGCCATCGGCGCCCTCGGCTTTTCCGTGCCGACCGCGATCCAGGTCGAGGCCATTCCCAAGGCGCTGACGGGGGCCGACCTGCTCGCCACCGCGCAGACCGGCTCGGGCAAGACTGCCGCCTACGCCCTGCCCTTGCTGCAGCGCCTGCCGGCCGCGACCGCCGACCGCCGCCGCCCGGTGCGCGCGCTGGTGCTGGTGCCGACCCGTGAACTGGCGGTCCAGGCGGGCGACCTGTTGCGCGAGCTTGCCGCCGCGCTGGCGCAAAAGCCCAAGGTCATCGCCGTCTTCGGCGGTGTGTCGATCAACCCGCAGATGATGGCGCTGCGCGGCGGCGCCGACGTGGTCGTCGCCACGCCGGGCCGGCTGCTCGACCTGGTGGAGCAGAACGCCTTGCGCCTGTCGGCGGTCGAATGCCTGGTTCTCGACGAAGCCGACCGCCTGCTGGACCTGGGCTTCTCGGAAGAGTTGCAGCGCGTGCTCGGCCTGCTGCCCGAGCGCCGCCAGAACCTGTTTTTCTCGGCCACCTTCCCGCCGGCCGTCGAAGCTCTGGCGCGCGGCCTGTTGCACGAGCCGCTGCGCATCGAAGTGGCCGCCACCGAAGAAGGCAAGCCCGACATCCACCAGCGCGCCGTCGCGGTCGATGCCATCCGCCGCACCGCCCTGCTCAAGCACCTGCAACAAACCCACGGCTGGAAACGCGCGCTGGTGTTCGTCGCCACGCGCTATGCCGCCGAGCACGTGGCCGACAAGCTCTACAAGAACGGCATCTTCGCCACCGCCTTCCATGGCGACCTGAGCCAGGGCGCCCGCCAGCAGATCCTCGACGAGTTCAAGGCCGGCCGCTGGGACCTGCTGCTGACCACCGACCTGGCCGCGCGCGGCATCGACATCGAGGCGATGGGCGTGGTCGTCAACTACGACCTGCCGCGCTCGGCGGTCGACTACGTGCACCGCATCGGGCGCACCGCGCGGGCCGGCGCCAGCGGCACCGCTGTGAGCTTTGTCAGCGCCGACACCGAAGCGCACTTTCGCCTGATCGAGAAACGCAACGGCGTAGCCATCCCGCGCGAGCGGATCGCCGGATTCGAACCCACCGAAACCGAAGTGAAGCCGACGACACCGACAGACCCGGACGGCACCGGTGGCGTCAAGGGCAAGCGCCCCAGCAAGAAAGACAAGTTGCGCGCCGCCGCCGCGCAGGCGGCAGACGCACAGGACAAGACGGGCGCCTAGCCCGTCGTCGGCCTGAACGGACCTTAGTCGTCGTCGCCGAAGTCGATGCTGTCGGCGTCCGGGGCGGCACCCGGCTCGCGCGGCTTGCGCACGCCGTGCGCGGCCAGAATTTCCACGTAGAACGAATCGGCACCGTTGGCCGCCGCCGCGCTCACCGACTCCATCAGGCTGCCCAGGTGCACACGTTCGGCGGTTTCTTCGGTGAGCCCGAAGCGGCAGTCGAAGTCCCAGAAATCGACACCGGCGGGCAGGTCGCGGCGGCGTTCGCGCTTGAGGTATTTGCGGATGTCGTGCTTGACCGCTTCCAGCAAACGGTCGCGGTTCTTGCCTTCGACGGCAAGGGAAAAAGTTTTCTTCATACCGGATTATCGCGGGCGCCGATCAGAGGGCCTTGGCCAGGCGGGCGATGCCGTCCTGGATCTTGGCCACGTCGGCGGTGGCGAAGCTCAGGCGCAGGGTGGATGCATCCGGGTCAGCCGCGAAAAACGGCGCGCCGGGCACGAAGGCCACCAACTGCTCGATGGCTTTCCTGGCGAACGCCGTGGCATCCGTCGGACCGCCGTTGGCCCCGGTCAGCCGCGCCCAGAAGAACAAGCCGCCCTGCGGCTGGGTGAACGTGATCGCATCGCCCAGATCGCGGGTCAGGGCCTCGCCCATGGCGCGCGCACGCTCGCCGTAAACCTTGCGCACGTTGGCCAGCGTGGCGGGCATGCGGCCGCTCTGCAAATACTGCGCGGCCGTAGCTTGCGCGAAGGTGCTGGTGTGCGCGTCGCTGAACTGCTTGCACATGACCGCGTTGGCCAGCAGCGCCGGCGGCGCGATCATCCAGCCCACCCGCAGGCCGGGACTCAGCACCTTGCTGAGACTGCCGCAATGCACCAGCAACTCCCGGCTGCCCGGAACTTCGGCCGTCAGTGCCAGCAGGCTCGGCGGCGGCGGGGTGTCGCCGAAATACAGGTCCCCGTACGGGTCGTCCTCGACGATCACGGTGTCGTGCTTCACCGCCATCGCCAGCACGCGCTTGCGGCGCTCCAGGTCCAGCAAGGCGCCGCTGGGGTTGCCGAAGGTCGGGATGAGGTAGACGAATTTTGGTCGGTGCTGCTCGATTAGTCGTTCCAGCTCGTCGACGCGCACGCCGCCGCCGTCGATGGGCGCGCTGATCAGCTCGGCGCCGTACAGGCGAAAGCATTGAATCGTCGCCAGGAAGGTCGGGCCTTCGACGATCACCTTGTCGCCCGGGCTGATCAGGGTCTTGCCGATCAGGTCCAGCGCCTGCTGGCTGCCGGTGGTGACGATCAGGCCCTGCGGCGCAACCTGCACGCCCTTGCCCGCCATGAAGGCCGACAGCTGCGCGCGCAGCGGCTCGTAGCCTTCGGTGGCGCCGTATTGCAAGGCGCCGCTTTCGCCCAGCGCGCGTTCGCTGGCCTCGCGGATGCCCTCCACGTCGAACATGGCGCTGTCCGGAAAACCGCCCGCGAAGCTGACGATTCCGGGCGTGCCCAGCAGCTTGAAGAGTTCGCGGATGGCGGAGGTTTCGACGTTCTTGAGGCGGTCGGCGAATTGCATGGCGGTTTCAGTGTCTCGGGTCGCGGAACCCGGAATTGTCGCCGCTCCTTCGCAACCACGCGGTCTTCTAGACTCCGTCCCATGAAAGTCGCCGATATCGTCCCCTTCTTCGCCACGCTGCAAGCCGCCAATCCGGAGCCCAAGACAGAACTGGAATACACCACGCCTTTCGAATTGCTGGCGGCGGTGCTGCTGTCGGCCCAGGCGACGGACGTGGGGGTCAACAAGGCGCTGGCGCGTTTGTGGCCCCTGGCAAACACACCGCAAGGCCTGCTCGACCTGGGGCTGGATAAGGTCGAGTCTTCCATCAAGACCATTGGCCTCTATCGCAACAAGGCAAAAAACCTGCTCGCCACCTGCCGCATCCTGGTGGACCGTTTCGACGGCGAAGTTCCGCAAACCCGCGAGGCGCTCGAATCACTGCCGGGCGTGGGGCGCAAAACCGCCAACGTCGTGCTGAACGTGGCCTACGGGCAGGAGACCATGGCGGTCGACACACACATTTTCCGGGTCTCCAACCGCACCGGGCTGGCGCCGGGCAAGGATGTGGTTGCCGTCGAGATGAAGCTCATGAAGCGCATCCCCAAGGCCTACATGCTGCATGCACACCACTGGCTGATCCTGCACGGTCGCTATGTCTGCGTGGCGCGTACTCCCAAGTGCTTCGAATGCGCCGTCGCGCGTTACTGCGACTACAAACCCAAGACGCCGGCCCCCAAGCCCAAGGCAGCGCGCTGATCGCGGGCCGGGCATGAAAAAAGGGCCCGAGGGCCCTTTTTCATCGACGAGTGAGCCGAATCAGTTCGCAGCGTTGTTCAGCGACTTCTTGGCCTTCTTGGCGTCGGCGTTGGCACGGTTCTCGTGATAGTCGGCCTTGACGCCGTTGACGGCCTTGCCGACCGGGCCGCTCTTCGCAGCCTTGTTTTCGGCCTGCTTCTGGTCGACCTTGTGTTGAGCGGCGTCGGTTGCCTCGTTGGCAGCCTTGCCGACCTGGGCGTTAGCTGCGCCCACCATGGCGAGCGAAGCGGCGAGTGCAAAAACGATCTTTTTCATGAGTGCTCCTGATGTCTGGAAACGATGACCCGACATTGCCTGCCTGATAGGCGGCGACCTGTCAGGCAATTTCCCGCAGAAACCTGGGCAGAACGCGCAATCTGTGTCGGCGATGTGGCGGTTTATCCTTCCCACGAGGTCTGTGAGTTCTGGCACGATCCGCGCCATGAAAATCCAGAATGCGCAGCCGCTGGAAGATTCAGGCGACCCGTCCGATACCGGGATGCTGGTCTGGTACGCGGAGGCGGACGGCGCGATGACGGCCGTCAACCCGCTCTGGCAGGCCTTTACCGGACAGGCAGCCGCGCAATACCGCGGTTGGGGATGGCTCGACGCGGTGCATCCCGACGACCGCGACCGCCTGCGCCGCGACTGGAGCCTTGCGCAACGCCGGGCAACGCCTTTCACCACGGAATACCGGCTTTTCCGCCACGACGGCGAATGGCGCCAGATGCGGTCGCAGGCCGCGCCGGTACACGCCACCGCCACCCCCGCCCGGTGGGTGGGTTTCGTCACCGACCTGACCGACGACCTGCGATCCGCACGCGCGTTGAGGGCCAGCGAGGAGCGTTTCCGGGTGCTCGACGACATCGGGCGCGGCACCCGCCAGCTGCGCGACGCCGACGACATCATGGCGGTCACCACCGAGATCCTGGGCCGCTACCTGGGTGCCTCGCGCTGTGCCTATGCCGACGTGGATGCGGACAGCGATCGCTTCACCATTCGCCACGACTGGTCGCAGCCCGGCGTGCCGAGCAGCGCCGGGGTCTACTCCCTGGACCTCTTCGGCCCGCGTGCCCGGTCGAACATGCGCAGCGGCATCTCGCTGGTGGTGCACGACGTCGACCGGGAAATCGGCGACGAGGCAGGCGGGCGCATGTTCCACGCGATCGGCGTACAGGCGATCATCTGCGCCGCGCTGGTCAAGGACGGACGGCTGGTGGCCATGATGGCGGTGCACCAGGACCGCCCCCGCCGCTGGAGCGACCACGATCTGCTGATCGTCGAGGAAGTCGTGGACCGCTGCTGGGCGCATATCGAGCGCACCCGCGACGCCGCCATCCTGCGCGAGCAGGACACCCGCAAGGACGAATTCATCGCCACGCTGGCGCATGAGCTGCGCAATCCGCTGGCACCCATCAAGTACGCGGTGACACTCGTCGCCCAAGCCGAAATGGCGCCCGCCGCCGTCCGCAGGCTGGAGGTGATCGACCGGCAGGTCAGCCTGATGGCGCGGCTGATCGACGATCTGCTCGACGTCTCGCGCATCAACCGCGGGCTGATCGACCTGCAGCGCGAGCACACCGATCTCCGGGCGCTGGTGCACGCGTCCGTCGAGGCGACACAGGCCCTGATCGAGGCCAAGCGGCATCGCATTTCGGTGGACGTGCCGCCCGGCATCGCCATCCATGCAGACCCGGCGCGTGTCAGCCAGGTGGTCGGCAACCTGCTGACCAATGCCGCCAAGTACACGCCGTCGGGCGGCAGGATCGAGGTGACGGGCAGCGTCGAGGCCGGCAAAGCGGTACTGGTGGTGAGCGACAACGGGCTCGGCGTGCCGGCGGCGGATATCGGCCGCCTCTTCCAGATGTTTTCGCAGCTGCCGCACACCGCCAGCCACGCCCAGGGAGGCCTCGGCCTGGGCCTCGCACTGATCCGCAAGCTGGTCGAACTGCACGGCGGCAAGGTGTGGGCCAGCAGCCCGGGACTGAACCTGGGCAGCCGCTTCACCGTGGAATTGCCGCTCGACGCCGCACCCGAAAGCACGGCGCCGGCCGTGGATACGCCCGCCGCGCCGACGGCCGGTCAGACGGCGCCTGCCGACGCCCGCCGCATTCTTGTCGTGGAAGACAACGACGACGGCCGGGAGACACTGGTCGAATTGCTTCAGGGGATGGGCCACCGGGTGGAAAGTGCCGGCGACGGCCCGGCGGCCATCGAATCGGCCCTGCGGATGCCGCCCGAGCTGGTGCTGCTGGACATCGGCCTGCCGGGCATGAACGGCCTGCAGGTGGCACGGGTGCTGCGCGAGCAGTTTCCCAGGGAACGCATGGCCCTCATCGCCCTCACCGGCTGGGGCGCCGAGGCCGACATCGCACGCACCCGGCAGGCCGGTTTCGACCTGCACCTGACCAAGCCGGTGGAGGTCGACTCGCTGCTGGAACAGGTCGAAGCCGCGCTGCAGGCGATTTCCCGCTGAACGGGCCGGGCGCGACAGCGGTGCGATATTCGGCCGCTGCGTACGCGAAAAAAGGAAGTTTTCAAATGGATCGTCACATCCGGGCCGTGGAGTTGTCCAAGGCCTATCGCCTGCTCAACCATGGGCCGACGGTGCTGGTGTCCGGTCGCCACGACGGGGTGGACGACGTCATGGCGGCTGCCTGGGCCTGCGCGCTGGACTTCGCGCCGCCCAAGCTCACCGTGGTGCTGGACAAGGCGACGCGAACCCGTGGACTCGTCGAGTCCGCCGGCAGCTTCGTCATCCAGGTGCCGACCGCCGCACAGGTGCAGCTGACCCACGACGTCGGGACCCGCAGCCTGCACGACCGCCCCGCCAAACTGGCCGAAGCGGGTGTCGCGTGCTTCGACATCGACGGCTTCGATCTGCCTTTTGTCGAAGGCTGCTCCGCGTGGCTGGCCTGCCGGCTGGTGCCCGAGCCGCATCACCAGAACCTCTACGACCTGTTCATCGGCGAAGTCACCGGCGCCTGGGCCGACAGCCGGGTTTTCCGCGACGGCCACTGGCATTTCGAGACCGCTCCGCCGGCCATGCGCAGCCTGCACTACATCGCGGGCGGCCATTTCTATGCCATCGGCGAGCCGGTGATCGCCAAGGTGCCGGACCCCGGATAGGCACCTAGGCCGTCTTGGCGTGCTGCAGCACGAAGGCCTCCGCTTCGGCATACGAATGCAGCACCAGGTCGACGTGGCCGGCGACCGCCTCCTCGGCCGCCGCCGTATCGTCCAGGCGCAGATACACCGTCGCCAGGATCGCCTGCGGCAAGGCCGCGCGGAACCGCGCCACGTTTTCGAGCCAGGAGGCCAGCTGTTCGGCCTGCGGAAACACGAAGAACACCGTGCCGACCAGGTCCGACTTGTCGGCCATGGCCGGGTCCTGCGGCTCGGCGAGCGAGACACTGCGGGCGTCCACCTCCCCCTCGCGCAACGCGACCACCAGCAGTTCGCTCAGCAGGTCGTCGCGTTCGGTCTCGAAACCCACGCACAGCACGATCGACTGCGCAGGCACGTCCAGGCGGCCTTGCCACTGGCCCAGCCGCTCCTGGCGCAACTGACGCAGATGCGCACCCACGCTGGCGTTGACCAGCGAGACGGGCGCACGGCGGCGTCCGGAGCGTCGCTCGGGACGGCTGCGCGTGATGGCGCTCACCAGGCTCAGCATGTTGCGCTGGATGCGCTCGCGCTGGCCCTGGCTGATGAGGCCCTGACGGTAGTCCGCGGCGGCCAGGCCGATCCCCGGCAGCAGCACGTTGTCGCAGTACTTCGCCAGGCTGTTGCGCTTGAGATAGGCGCGGGCGTCCTGCTGGATGGCGTCGGAACTGGCGGCCAGGCAGCGCTGGTAGAAACGCTGGCCGGCGTTCAGCCCGGGTGATTCGCTGAGCAGCACCGTCAGCGGCGCCAGGGTCTGCACGTGCCGGCCGATCACCACCAGGCACAGCGTGAGCGGCGTGGACAGCAGCAGCCCGACCGGCCCCCACAACGCCGCCCAGAACAGCGCCGACACGATCACCGCCAATGGCGCCAGGCCGGTGCTGTGGCCATAGACCTGCGGCTCGACGACATGCGCCACCAGCAACTCCAGCACCAGGAATACGCCGAGCGCGGTGAGGGTCAGCGACCAGCCGGGATCGACCGCGGCCGAAAACACGCCGATGAGTCCGGCCGCGCCCAGCACGCCCACGTAAGGCACGAAACGCAGCAAGGCGCTGATGACCGCCCACAGCGCCGCGTGCGGTACGCCGAGCACCCAGAGACTGGCGCCCACCACCACGCCGAAAGCGATATTGACCGTGGCTTGCGAGAGAAAAAAGCGCGACACGCCCTGCGCCGCGTCGGTCAGCGCCTGCACCGTGGTGCCGAGCTTGGACTCGCCGGCCAGGCGGATGAAGCGGTCGCCCAGGGACTCCCGCTCCAGCAGGATGAAAACCAGCAGCACCAGCACGATGCCCGCATCGCCGACCGGTCCCCACAGGCCGGAGAGCAGCTTGGAAAGCATGTCGCCGGCCGACCGCGCCGGCGGCTGCACCTGCACGACCGGCGGCGTCTCGACCGGCGCGGCGGCGGCGGGCTGCCGGCGCGAGCGCGAACGCGGCGCGGCTTCCGGCGTCTCGACGACGGGCGCGGGGCCGCGCAACTGCGCCTCGAAGCGCTCGAACGGCGCGACGGCGATCTCCTGCACCGAAGCCATCTTGGCCACGATGGCGCTGCGATATTGCGGCAGGTCGCCGCCGACTGCGACCAGCTGGATCGCCAGCACCGCCCCCATCCAGACCACGCAGGCCGCCACCAGGAATACCGATATCAGGGTGGAAGCGATGCGGCCCAAGCCGGCCCGCGCCAGTTTGCGAACCAGCGGCGAGATGACCAGGCTGAGCACGCCGGCGATGGCCAGCGGCTTCAGGAAGTCCTGGCCGAAATGCAGCAATCCCAGGACGAAGCTGAACCAGACGACCCGGCCGACATGGAAAGAGGTATTGCCGGGTGCCTGGGCCATGGGGAATCCGGTAAGTGAGCCAGGGCGGATGCCCATCGATCGACGAATTCTAGGGGCCGATTCGGCGCAAATGCCCGCCTCGGCGACAACGCTACCGGTCGGCGGGCGCTGTCCGGGCGATATCCCGGGCGGTCAGCCACAGCCGCAGGTCGAACTCCAGCTGGTGGTAACGCGGCTCCATGTGGCGGCACAGGCCGTAGAAGGCCTTGTCGTGATCGCTTTCCTTGAGGTGCGCGAGCTCGTGCACGACGATCATGCGCAGGAAATCCGCCGGCGCTTCCTTGAACATCGTCGCGATGCGGATCTCCCGCTTCGCCTTGAGCTTTCCGCCCTGGATGCGCGACACGGCGCTGTGGGTGCCCAGCGCATTGCGCACGATGTGCAGCTTGGCGTCGTAGGCGACCTTGGCGACGGGCGGCGCGCTTTTCATGTAGCGCGCCTTGAGCTCGCTGACGTAGTCGTACAGCGCGCGCTCGGTGCGGATCTCGTGTGCCTCGGGATAACGCTGCGTCAGGGTGGCCGACAGCCGGCCGGCCGCGATCTGGCCGCGCACCTGCGCCAGCAGGTCGGCGGGATAGCCGTTGAGATAGGGAAGCGGGATGTCCGCGGTCGGGAGCGCCATGGGTGCACCGATTTTCCCATGCACACGGCGACAATCGCGGCATGGCACAAGGCAAGAGAATTTCGGTCGAGATCGGCGAAGAGACGCTGCAAACCATCCGCGACCTGGGCGCCGCAGCCCGGCAGGCGCGCACGCGGGCCGGCGAGGGGCAGGCCCGCGCAGCCGCGCGGCTGGGCGTGCATGTGCAGACCATCGCCCGCATCGAGGCCGGCGAGCCCGGTGTCGCCATCGGTCATGTGATGGGCTTGCTGGCGCTGTACGGCCTGTCGGCGGCTCTCCAGGGCGCGGAGGCCGCCCCGCCTGCGGGCTGACCCGGTCAGCCGACCGGCTCGGACTGGATGCGCACGATGCGAAGCGCGTCCGGCTGCGCCACCAGCACGCAGGCCTTGCCGGTGCGTTTGCAATGATCCTGCACCCGCCAATAGGCGCCGTGGCTCAGGCAACCGGTCTGGCAGATGACCAGGTCGGCGGCGACGAGGCTCGCTTCGAGAGGGGCGAGTTCCGGGCCGTCGCCCGTGGACGCCTGTATCGGCGCGCTTCGACCCACGGGTGCGTCGGCCACCGGCCGGCCTTGCCGGTGAAGTCGCTCGCGCATGAGATCCTGGATCCGATGCAGCAGGCCCTCGACCCGGCGGCTCAGCGCGGCGCGCCGGGACAGGCCGGGAATGGACGCCTCGAGCAGCTGGCGGTCTTCACGCGCCCAGGCCAGGGCGGTGTCGCGCAGCACGATATCGCCGCGCTGGCGTATCGCCAGCGACCGTAACGATTCCAGCTCCCCGGCCTGGCGCGTCAACAGGTCGGCACAGCGCAATTGCACCCGTGCGTAATGACGCAACAGCGCGTGGTGTTCCTGGATGAGGCGGTCGACATGGTGCGGAGCGAGGTCCGCATGCGACGCGGGTTCTGCTGAAAGTTCATCCATGTCTGGTGCCTCTCGCGCAAGAATGGCGTGGAAAAAAATGCATGGCTGGCCGGCGAACCGATGGCTAGCAAAAACGACCTTGGAGACGGTTGAGGTCTCGGGTCGCCCCACGATGAAACCGGTGCAAGGAAGATGGCGCTCCACCCTTGCGATGGCGCAATCCTAACACCAGATGAGATTGATTCTCGTTTGTTTGCAGCGATTTAATTTGGCTCGGCCGCGTCGTCCGGCGCAGGGCGACCCGCCTGGGTCCGCTCGTCCAGCTCGAAGGCCATGAGGTAACGCGACATCAACCCAAAAAAGCGGTCGTACATGCTCTCGGTGGGAATGGTGGCGCTGGCCACTTTCACCATCGAATCGCTGATGGTGCTGATCGGCATCGACAACGAGCCGATGGCACTCACCCCGAGACTCGCCGAGTTGTTGGTTTTCTTGAGCGCGTAGGTGTCCTGCAGCGCGGTGGCGAAGGCGGTGCTGTTGCCGTCCGCGTTCGCGGTGCAGACCACGTGGAACTCTACCTCGACATGCGCGTCGGTGTTCTGCTGGAAGTTCTTGCGCGCGATGACGTCGGTCGGGTTGGCGCGGTTGGTGACGATATAGCCCTGGCTCAACAGCGCGCGGCGCGCCGCAGCGCAGGCACGTTCGGCAGACGCCGGCATCTCACGCGAGAAGGTGCCGACCGTGTCGAAGGCTTCCTGCTCGAAAACGAAGGGCTTGGGCGGCGATATCACCGAGCACCCGGCAAGCGTGCCGAGAATCAGGGTGGCAGGGAGTAGGCGACGAAGATCAGGCATGGCGCGCCGATTCTAGGCAGCACGCGTGTCGGCCACGCGCCCGGCTCGAAAAACCACCGCCGGACATCGGCCGGCTCAGTGCCCCGCCCGGGGCTGGCACACCATTTTCAGAATCTTGTCCCTCGGGCCGTTCGACAGTCCGCCGAAAGCCATCGGCTTGGGTTGCACGAAGGTTTCGGCAGTGCTCGGCCCCTCCCACAGGGGATCGCGGTAGCGCAGCTGGTTTTCGTGAAAGATCGATGCGGACCCGCAGTCGACGACGATGTTGGAGATGTACGACTGATAGACCTCGTTTCCACCCATCTTCCGGGGCTGCGCCAGGTTCACCCGGAATCGCAACATCGTGGCGCCGGGCGATCGGCGCTTGTAGGTGGACACGTCGAGCTGCGTGGTGTCCACCTGCGGATCGCTTTTGTCACCCGTCACGGTGAGCCATTCGACGGCGGCCGCAGGCCCGGCGGCCAGCAGCGCACAGCAGACGATTAACGATCGGCAAGGCATGCGGTGATCGTAATGGATGATCGCCGCGCGCCCGGCAGGCATCGCCCGCACGCTGAAAACGGGCGGTTCAGGTCCCGGGCAGCAAGGCCTTCGCGGCCTCGATGCGTAACGCCAGGGGCGCGGTTTCGTCGTTCATCACCCGCAGCAAAAAACTGCGTGGTTCCGATTCGGCCGACACGGCAGGCGCCGCGCCGGTTGTCGCCGGAGACGCGTCGATCGGACGGGCAGACTGCGGTGCGAGCGCATGCAGCGCCGACGCGAAATCGGCGGCGGGCGTCACCCGCAGTGCCCGCAGCAAGGCGGTCTGGCCTTCCTGGTTGGGCTCGATATCCAGCCACGGCGTGTCGTCGAAGACCGGCGCGAGGTCGGGGGCGACGAAGGCCGACCAGTTCCCCGTGCCGGCCTGCACCGCCGGCACCGGCGCGGCAACGCCGGCAAGCAGACGAATGCGGTTGCGGGCGATACCCGGCAGAAACCGCGCACGAATCGCTTCGAGAAAAGCCTCGGCCTGCGTTTCTGCCACCGGTTCGGCCAGCGAGAACCACAGCTGAAGTCCATCCGTGCCGGACACCGCGATGCCGGGCGCCGGAAGCCCGAGGACATCCTGCACCCCTTGCCAGACCTCACCGAGCGCCCGCCAGCTGGGAGGCGCGACCACCTCCAGGACCATGGCGCGCAAACCGCGCCCGGCTGCCGGCGTGTCGGTGCTTGGCACGTGGTACAGGCGATGCAATTCCGACTGCAGTGGACTCATGTTGTGGTGTGGGGCAAAGGATGAAGGGGTAGCGACTCTAGCGGTTGGCGGTCGCCAAACCTCGAAGCCCAGGCATTCGACGGCGGAAGCTATGGACGCATGCCGTACCGGCGCCGGCCGAACTTGGGGTCGATTGCGGGATTCCCGAGGTGAGGACTCATGAACGATGGTAATTTCCGCCAGATGAATCCAATCACATTCGACACCCTGGAAGGTACGCGCCGCTTGCGCAACGCCGGCTTCGACGAAATCCAGGCCGAAGCGGTGATTCGTCTGATGTCCCACGCGCAGGAGAAACTCATGACCCAGGAACACTTCGACCACCGCATCGACGGCCTCGAGAAAAACCTGACGATCAGGCTCGGCTCCCTGATGGCCGTCGCGGTCGCCCTCATGGCGGCACTCGCCAAGCTGCTCTGACGACGACCCAACCACCGAATTCCCCAGCTCCCCCGGCTCCCCCCGAAAGCCGCCGCAAGGCGGCTTTTGTCATTCGGCGGTCGAGACTCCGGCCGACTCGAAACTCGCCATGTCGCCGAGCACCGAGCAGGCGGACACCAGCATCGGCCAGGCCAGCGCCGCACCCGAGCCCTCGCCCAGGCGCAGGCCCATGTCCAGCAAGGGTTCGGCCTCCAGGTGCGCGAGCATGGCCGCATGCCCGACTTCGCCCGAGCGATGCGCGAACACGCAGCGCTGCAGCACGTGCGGCGCCAGTGCCGCGGCCACCAGCACGGCCGCGGTGGTGATGAAACCGTCCACCAGCACGACGCGGCGTTCGGACGCCGCCTGCAGCACCGCCCCGACCAGGGTGGCGATCTCGAAACCGCCGAACGCGGCCAGTGCGTCCAGCGGCGCTGCGGCGCCTGAATGCAGGGCCAGTACCTGCAGCAGTACCGCCCGTTTGCGGTCGATGCCGGCGCTGTCCAGACCGGTGCCCGCGCCGACGCATTCGGCCAGCGGCACGCCGCCCAGGCGCGCCAGCAGGAGCGACGCGGCCGAGGTATTGCCGATGCCCATTTCGCCCAGCAGCAAGGCGTTGCCGGGCAGGCCTCGAACCAGCGCGGCACCGTTGGCCAGGGCCTGGTCGCGCTGACCGGCCGTCATGGCCGGACCGGCGCTGGCGTCGGCCGTGCCGCGTGCCACCTTGACCTGCGCCAGGCCGGGGCGCGGAGCGAAGTCGTGCGCCACGCCGCAATCGGCGACCGTCAGGGCCAGGCCGTGCTGGCGGGCCAGCACACTGACGGCAGCGCCACCCGCCAGGAAGTTCTCCACCATCTGCCAGGTGACGTCGCTCGGGTAGGCCGACACGCCGCGCGCGGCCAGCCCGTGGTCGGCCGCGCACACCAGCATCTGCGGCGCCTCCAGGCGCGGCGATTCGCTGCCCAGGATCGCACCGATGCGCAATGCGAGCGTTTCCAGCCCGCCGAGCGATCCCACGGGCTTGGTCTTGTGGTCGATCAGGTGTTGAAGTCGGGCCGAGAGCGCGGGATCGTGCAGGTCTTCGATAACGGGGACGACAAAGGTCATGGCGGCACAGCGGAGAGAGAAAGAAAAAACGGATTCAAGCGACGAGGGCATCCAGCACGCCCTCGTCGAAATGGCGTTCGACGGCGGCGGCCAGGCCGTCGAAGACGCTGTCGAGCGTGGGAGCCGAGGCGCCGAACAGGGCGCGCAACACGGCCGGGTCCTCGAACATGCCGTGCAGGTACAGGCCCAGCACGTTGCCGTGGGCGTTCTGCCATCCCAGGCCGGCCGGCAACACCGGCTGCGGCGCGGGCGACAGGTCGGCACGCGCGGCGGTCCGGCCCTGGTGGATTTCGTAGCCGGCCATCTCGACGCCCGACAGCGCCGACCAGATGCCACGCACCGTGCCGAAGGCCGCACGCGTATGGCGCACGGTCTTTTCCGGGGCGAATGAGGTCACCAGCGGCAGCAGGCCCAGGCCCGGGCCGTTGCCGTCGATGCCGTGGGCATCGACCAGCGCCTCGCCGAGCATCTGCAGGCCGCCGCAGATACCCAGCACCGGCCCGCCGCGTGCGGCATGCGCGGTGACGGCGGCGTCCAGGCCCTGGCTGCGCATCCACGCCAGGTCGCCGCTGGTGTGCTTGGAGCCGGGCAGCACGATCCAGTCGGCGCCCTGCAGTTCGGCGGGGCTGCGCGCCCACACCAGGCGCACGCCCTCGACGTTTTTCAGCGCCTGGTATTCGTCGAGGTTGCTGACGCGCGGATAGGCCACCACGGCGATGGTGCGGCGCACCGGGCCGGCGTTGCCCGGACCCAGGCTGGGCCGGTCGTCGAACACGCCGTCTTCCTCGGGCAGGCCGTGGCGCCACCACATGGGCAGCGTGGCGACGGTCGGCACGCCGGTCATGCGCTGCAGCATCTCGGGGCCGGGCGCCAGCAAGGCGGCGTCGCCCCGGAACTTGTTCAGCACGAAGCCATGCAGCAACGGCCGGTCGGCCTCGGGCATCAGGGCCCAGGTGCCGTAGAGATGGGCGAAAGCCCCGCCGCGGTCGATGTCGGTCACCAGCAGGCAGCGTGCGTTTCCGTGCCGGGCCACCCGCAGGTTGACGATGTCGCTGGACTGCAGGTTGATCTCGGCGGGCGAGCCGGCGCCCTCGATCACCACCACGTCGTGACCGGCCCGCAAGGCGTCCAGCGATGCGGCCACGTGCGGCCACACATGGGCGCTGCGCTCGCGCCAGGGCAGGCGCGACAGCGCGCTGTCGACCCGCCCCATCAGCACCACCTGGCTGGCGGTGTCGCGCTCGGGCTTGAGCAGTACCGGGTTCATGCGCACGTCGGGCACCGCCCGCGCGGCCAGTGCCTGAAAGTACTGCGCACTGCCGATCTCGCCGCCGGCCACCACCCGGGCGTTGTTGCTCATGTTCTGCGCCTTGAAGGGCGCCACCTTCAGGCCCGCGGCCGCGTAGCGGCGGCACAGCGCGGTGGTCAGCCAGCTTTTGCCTGCGCCGCTGGTCGTGCCCAGCACCATGACGCAACGTGCGGTCACAGCAGGCGCACCTGCTGGTCGGAGTCGCCCTTGCGCACTTCGACCACCTGGTCGAGCGCCTTGACCATCGCCGGAAAGTTGGCGTGCCCGTATTCCTTGGGGTCGAAGGTGGGGTCGAGCCGCTTGATCATGTGCAGGATGGCGCCCTTGTTCACCCACGGATCGCCCTTGGTCTCGGCCAGCAGGCGCACCGCGCGGCGCAGCATCTCGGCGGCCGGGTCGACGGCTTCGGGTTCGGCAGGCGCGGATGGCTCCACCGACGCGTCCTGCCCGGGCTCGACCAGGTTCTCGTAGTAGCGGAACTCGTGACAGCTCTTGGCCCAGTGGCGATTGGTGGAACGCCGGGTGCCGATGCCCACCAGCGTGCGGCCGGCCGCCTTGATCTTTTGCGACACCGGCATGAAATCGCTGTCGCCGCCCACGATGATCACCGTGCCGATGTGCTCGTGGCGCTGGATGTCTTCCACCGCATCGAGGCACAGCTTGATGTCCGCGCCGTTCTTGGCGGAGGCGCCTGGCGGAAACAGCTGGATCAGCTCGACCGCGCCCTGCAGCAGCGCGTCGCGGTAGCGCCCGTAGAACTGCCAGTTGCAATAGCCCCGGTTGATCGCCACCGGGCCGAAGGACGAGGCCAGTTCGACGATCGCCTGCACGTCCACCAGCGGCTCCTGCACCTTGAATCGGTTGTCGGTCTTGCCGTAAGTGCCTTCGCCGTAGCGGTCCTCGACCAGGCTGGCGTGCAGGTTCTCGAAGTCCCAGTACAGGGCGACGGAACGGTAGTCTTCGTGATCTTGGCGGGCCATGGCGGTTGCTGTTTTCTCAGGTCGGCGGGGCGTGCATGGTAGTGGCAGGCGCGGCGGCCCGGTCGACGGCGTCGGCGAGCGCCTGTTGCGCGGGCGGCGGCAGAACGCCCAGGCGCAGGTGCCCGGGCAGGCCGAAGGAAGCGCAGTCGCGCACCTGCACGCCGCAGGCGCGCAAACGCGCGGGCAGGTCGGCCGGTGCGCCGGTCGGCGAACGGACCACGAAGAAATTGGCCTCCGACGGCAGCCAGCGCCATCCCAGCCGATCGAACAGGCGCTGCTGCCGGAGTTTCCAGGCGCGCAGCGTGGGCAGGGTGTCGGCCAGCCAGGCCTGCGCGTCGGGCCGGCACCATGCGTCGAGCATGGCGACTCCGTGGCTGCCGATGGGCCAGGACGGCGCCAGGCGCTCCAGCGCGTCCACCTCGGCCTGCGCACCGGCAGGCGCGACGAGGTAGGCCGCGCGGATGCCGGTCATGCCGAGCGCCTTGTTGGGCGTCCAGAGTTGCCAGACCGCATCCAGCGCCTCTCCCGGCCACGGGTCGGCGCCTTCGAGCCGCAAAGGTGCGTAGGCGCGATCGAGCACAGCCATCGCCGGGCCCCCGAGATCGCCCGGCCCGTCGGCCTGCCCCAGCGGGCTGGACGGATCGCAGGCCCAGGCCAGCGTGTCGGGGCCGCCTACGCCTACGCCCACCCCCGCGCCCCGCGCCGTCACCGGCAGGCTCCAGGCATCGGCCGCGTGGCGATAGTCGCCGTAGGCCAGGGCCGGCACGCTGACCTGGCGCACCCGTCGCTGCACCGCCCGTGCGGTCAGCCGCAGGATCGCCTCGCTGGCGCTCGCCGCCGGCACGATGCGGCAGGACGAGACGCCGTGATGCGCGGCCAGACGCTCGCGCAAGGCCCGGTACCGCGGATCGGGATAGGAAGCGGCGTCGGCGGCCTGCACCGCGGCCAGGGCGACGGGGCACGGTCCGCAGGCGTTGGCGTTGGTGGAAAAATCGAAGGGCGACGGGCCTTCGCCGTCCGGGCCGCCGTGCGCACGCTGGGTCATGAGCGCACCAAGCCGATCGCGAGCGCGACCATCCCGAGGCCCGCCACGATGCCCGCCGTGCAGCGCAGCGCCGCCGCCGTGTCGGCCGCTTCGGGCACCCGTCCCTGCCCGAACAGCAGGTAGTGGCCCGGCTTGCCCAGCCGGACTCCCAGACGCAGCGCCATCGCGCCCATCGGCCAGCCTCCGTTGGGGGACGGCGTGCGGGCCGCCTCGCCCGGCAGGGCGCGCCATGCGGCTACCGGCGCGCCGAGCAGCAGGCAGGCGGCCGACAGGCGCGCGGGCAGCCACGACAGCAGGTCGTCGGCATGCGCCGTCCATTTGCCGGCCCACTCCCAGCAGCGGCCGCCGCGCATGCCGCGGTAGCCCCACATCGCATCGGCGGTGTTGGCGAAGCGGTAGAGCGCGGCGCCGGGCAGGCCTGCCACGACGAACCAGAACAGCGGCGCGATCACCGAATCGTTGAAGTTCTCGGCCAGGCTTTCGATGGCGGATTCGCGCACCTCCGATTCGCTCAAGGCCGAGGTGTCGCGGCTGACCAGCCGGGAAAGCCGCTCGCGCCCTTCGGCCAGCGAACGCCCGAGAGCGGCCTCCACTGCCGCCGTCTCGTCGCGCAGCATGCGCCAGGCCAGCAGCGGCTTCAGCGCCAGGCCCAGCGCCAGGGCGGCCGCCAGCGGATGCAGGCGCAGCAGCCACGACTGCAGGTACCAGGCGAGCGCCGTGCACACCAGCGCGCCCACCGACCAGGCCAGCGCCCCGCGTGCGAAGGCGGCCATGTCGCGCGGCACCGCGCCGGCCGCGGCCGGTGCGACATGTCGGCCCGCCCAGGCCAGGTAGCGCCCCATGCCCACCACCGGATGCCAGCGCGCCGGCTCGCCGAAAAGCCGGTCCACCAGCAAGGCCCCGACCACGGCCAGCGCCGCGACAGCGACCGGCAATCCGCTCAATCCTCGATCCCCCGCTGCGCCGGCACGCCGGCCTTGAAGGCGTGCTTGATCAGCGTCATCTCGGTGACGGTGTCGGCCAGCTCGATGATCTCCGGCGGGCAGCGCCGACCGGTCAGGCAGACATGCACCTCCTTCGGCCGCGCGCGCAGGGTGTCGAGCACGTCCTGCAGCGGCAGCCAGCCGTAGATGAGCGGGTAGGTGATCTCGTCGAGCACGACCAGGAAAAAGTCGCCCGACAGGATGGCCTCACGCGCCTTCAGCCAGCCGTCTCGCGCCAGTTGCGCGCTGCGCTCCAGGTCCTGGCTTTTCCAGCTGAAACCGTCGCCGAGGCCTTCGATGGGAATCCCCAGTTGCTCGAACATGCGGTGTTCGCCGAAGCGCGCCGAGGGCACCTTCATGAACTGGTAGATGCGCACCGGCTTGGACCGGCCGTGCGCGCGCAGCGCCAGCCCGAAGGCCGCGGTGCTCTTGCCCTTGCCGTCGCCGGTATTGACGATCACCAGGCCCCGGCGTTCGCCCTCGGGTTTTTCGTACGGCTTGCTGCTGGGCGGGGTTTCGATCTGCATGGATGAAAAAATCTCGTTGTCTGAAAAAAAAGTTCAGCCGCGGGGCACCACCGCCCAGCCTTCGTCCAGCGGACGGATGGCGATGCGGCCGTCGAACACGGCCTCCAGCGCCTCGTGGGTGCTGGTCTCGTGCGGCGCGCCGGCGTGCAGCACGCGGCCGGACTGCAGCACCACCACATGGTCGGCATGCAGGGCGAACCCGATCTCGTGCAGCACGCTGACCACCGTGGTCCCGGCTCCGGTCAGGCGTCGCACGGTGGAAAGCCAGTCGGACTGGTGCGGCGGATCGAGGTTGGCCAGGGGCTCGTCCATCAGCAGCACCTCGGACTGCACCGCGAGCGCGCGCGCCAGCAGCACGCGCTGGCGCTCGCCGCCGGACAACTCGCCCAGCGGCCGGTCGCGCCAGTCCCAGGCATGGGTGGCGCGCAAGGCTGCTTCCACGCAAGCCCGGTCGGCCGCGCCCGGCGCCGCCAGCCACGGCCGATGCGGCAGGCGGCCGAGCATGGCGACGTCCCAGGCGGTGAGGTCGTCGGCGCCGCCGTCGGCACCCTCGCCCTGCCCCAGCCAGGCCAGCGCGCGCGCGCGTTCGCGCTGCGCCCAGGCGGCCAGCGGGCGGCCGAGCAACTCGACTTCGCCCCCGCTGCACGGCAGCAGGCCGGCCAGCACCCGCAGCAGGGTCGATTTGCCGGCGCCGTTGGGGCCGACGATGCTGGTCCAGCGGCCGGCGGGCAATACCAGGTCGATGCCGTGCAGCACCTCGGCAGCGCCCAGCCGCGCGCTCAGCCGGCGACAGGCCAACGCGCTCATCGCCGCCCTCCCCTTCGATGCATCAGCCACAGCAGGTAGCCGCCGCCGATCAGCGCGGTGAGCACCCCGACCGGCAATTCCTGCGGCGCGAACAGGCCGCGCGCCAGCAGGTCGGAGGCCATCAGCAGCACGCCGCCCATGCCGGCCGACAGCATCAGCAACGCGGCATGCGTGCTGCGTACCAGCGGCCGCACCAGGTGCGGCGCGGCCAGGCCCACGAAGGCGATCAGCCCCGCGTGGGCCACCGCGGTGGCGGTGCACAGCGCCAGCACCGCGACCAGCGCGGCGCGCAGTGCCGGCAGCGCCAGGCCCAGGCTGGCGGCGGTGGACTCGCCCAGCGCGAGGCCGTCGAGCACCGGCGCCAGCAGGCGCGACACCAGCAGGCACAGGGCCAGCAGGCCGGCCATCAGCGACACCGCCTGCCAGCCCAGGAAAGCCGTGCTGCCCAGCGTGAAGCCCTGCATGGCCTCCAGGATGTGCGGCGCGGCCAGCGTCACCAGGTCTTTCGCCGCCCCCAGCACCACGCCGACGATGACGCCGCCCAGCAGCAGGCGCAGCGTGTGCTGCGCGCCGCGCGCCAGCATCAGCGTCAGCAACACCGCCAGGACCGCGCCGACGAACGCCGCACCGGTCACGCCGAGCTGCACCAACCAGTCGGTCGACATGGCGCGCGAGGCCGAACGGCCCGCCACCAGCAACGCCAGCGCGGTGCCCAGCGACGCGCCCGAGGCGCTGCCCAGCAGGTAGGGATCGGCCAGCGGGTTGCGAAACAAGCCCTGCGCCACCGCGCCCGCCAGCCCCAGCAGGGCGCCGCACACCCAGGCGCCGGCGGTGCGCGGCAGGCGGATGTCCCAGACGATCTGCCAGGCCACCGGATCGCTGCGCATCGCCGTCAGGCTGTCGAGACCGGTGCTGCCGATGGCCGCACCCAGGGCCAGCAGCACGCAGCCGGCGACCAGCAGCGCGCAGCCCAGCAGCCAGACACGGGGCTTCATCGGATCTTGTCGGACAGGCATTGCGCCATGGCGCGCGCGGCCTCGGCCATGCGGGGGCCGGGGCGCACCACCACGTCGGACTGCTCGGGGCCGAAGACGCACACCCGATCGGCTTTCATGGCGCGCATCGCCTGCCAGCCGGGATAGGCCGCCATGGCCTGCATGCTGCGGTTGCCGACCATGATCACGTCGGGATCGGCGCGCACCACGAACTCGGGGTTGAGGCGCGGAAACGGTCCCAGGGCCGCCGGCACCACGTTGCGCGCGCCGAGGCGGATGAGCGTTTCGCCGATGAAGGACGCCTCGCCGGCCGCATACGGACCGCGGCTCACCTCGAAGTACACCCGCGCGCCGATGGCCCGCTGCGGCAGCGATTGCGCCGCCGCCTGCACGCCGGCGTCGATCTCGCGCCACAGGCGGTCGGCAGCCGCCGGCGGCAGGCCGAGCAACACGCCGATCTGGCCCAGCACCCGGCGCACGTCGGCATGGGTCTTGGGCTCCAGCGCGACCACCGGGATGCCCAGCGCCTCCAGCCGCGCACCGGCGCGCGAGGACACCGCCAGCAGCACCAGGTCGGGCTTTAGCGCGACGATCGCCTCGATGTTCGGATCCAGCCCGCCGCCGACCTGCGGCAAGGCGCGCACCGAGGCCGGCGCGTTGGAATAACGGTCGACGCCGACCAGGCGCTGGCATTGCTCGAGCGCGCAGACGCTCTCGGTCAGCGACGGCAGCAGGCTGACGATGCGCTGAGGCGCCTTCTGCAGCGTGACCACGCGGCCCCGGCTGTCGGTGATGGTCGGCGGGGCGTCGGCCGCCGCCACGGCCTGGGCCGCGAACAGCAAGGCTGCCGACACCATGCCCGAAACGATCTTCTTCACAGGTTTCCCTTCAGGGCCAGCGGCAGCCCGGCGGCCACCAGCGTGACCCGTGCACACACCGCCGCGAGCCGCTGGTTGATGCGCCCCAGCGCATCGACATACGCACGCACCTCGCGGCCCATCGGCACCACGCCAAGGCCGATTTCATTGGAGACCAGCACCACCGGACCGGGCGCGGCGGCGACGGCGCAAGCCAGTTCCTCCGTCTCGGCGCCGATCGCGTTTTCGTCTAGCGGATACAGGTTGGCCAGCCACAGCGTGAGGCAGTCGACGACCAGCAAGGTCCGGGCATCCGAATACCGCGCGATTGCCCGGGCCAGCGCCTTGGGTGCCTCGACCGTGAGCGCGCGCGGCAGGCGTTCGGCGCGGTCCGCGCGATGGCGATCGATGCGGGCCTGCATTTCGGAATCGCCTGGCTCGGCCGTGACAACGAACGCCGCGCGGTTCGCCGCGTCGGCAGCCAGCCAGGCCTCGGCCAGCGACTCGGCCCGGCGCGACTTGCCGCTGCGCTGGCCACCCAGCACCAGCTCGCTGGCGACGGGAGTCGAGCCCGTCATGGATGCCCGCCCAGCAGCGCCGCGACGGCCTCCGGGCACGAGGGGAACCAGGCGTGGAAATAACTGGCACGCACGTTTTCGTGGGCGTAGACGGCCTCGCCGGCGTCGGCCTGCGGCGCGGTGTCCGGCCTTGCCGTGCGCGCCACGATGGGCAGCGGCGATGCAGCGGTCGAGTAGTGGAAGGTATGCCCGCGCAGCGTGCCGGCCGGCAGGGCCAGCTGCTGCGGGCCGAGGGCCGCCAGGCGGCGCTGCATGCGGGTGCTGCCGGACAGCAGGCCCCAGCCCGGATGGCTGTTGCCCTGCACGTCGCAGATCTCGTCCATCAGCGCCATCATGCCGCCGCACTCCGCCCAGACCGGCTTGCCGGCGTCGATGTGCGCGGCCAGGGTGTCGCGCGTGGCGGTGGCCGCGGCGAGTTGCCGGGGATACAGCTCGGGATAACCACCGGGCAGCCAGACGGCGTCGCAATCCGGCAGCGGCTCGCCCGCCAGGGGCGAGAAGAACACCAGCTGCGCACCCAGCAGCCGCAGCGTGTCGAGGTTGGCGCGGTAGACGAAAGCGAACGACGCATCCCGCGCCACCGCCACCCGCCGGCCGGCCAGCAACGGCGCGGGCCGGGGACCGGCATCCGGCGCGGAGAACCCGACGTCCCAGCGCTCCAGCGGCAACGCCGCCAGCGGCGTGGCGGCCAGGGCGTCGGCTGCGGCATCGATGCGCTGCAGCGCATCGGCCAGCGGCAAATCCGCGACCAGGCCGAGGTGGCGTTCGGGCAAGGCCCATTCGGTGCTGCGCGGCAGGGAACCCAGCCAGTCGTCGCCGTCGCGCAGGCCGGCCTGAAGCATGGCGCCGTGACGCGGACTGGCGACCCGGTTGGCCACCACGCCGGCCCAGCGCAGGTCGGGCTCGTAGTGTCGAAGTCCGAAGGCCAGTGCACCGAACGTGCCGGCCATGCTGCCGGCATCGATCACCGCCAGCACCGGCAGGCCGAAGCGCCGGGCCAGGTCGGCGGCGCTCGGCGTGCCGTCGAACAGGCCCATGGCACCTTCGATGATCAGCAGATCGCTCTCGGCCGCGGCCGCGTGCAGCTGCGCGGCGCAACCGCCCTCGCCCACCATCCACAGGTCGAGCGCGTGGACGGGGGCGTCGGTGGCGGTTTCGAGCCAGAACGGATCGAGGAAGTCCGGACCGACCTTGAAGGCCCGAACCCGGCGCCCGGCCCGGGCGTGCAGCCGAGCCAGGGCGGCGGCGACGGTCGTCTTGCCCTGGCCGGAGGCCGGTGCCGCGACCAGGATGGCCGGGCAGCGGACGGTCGTGCTGTTTATTGCGGCGCCCATTTCACGCCCACGTACAGCACGCGGCCCGGCGTGGCGTAGGTATTGGCCAGCTGGTAGTTCTTGTCCGCGAGGTTGTCGATGCGGGCGACCAGGGTGTAGTCGCGAGCGATACGGGTGCTGGCATACAGGTTGAACAGCGTATAGCCGCCCAGGCGAGTGGTGTTGGCCGCATTGTCCCAGCGCGAAGCCGATGCCTGCATTTCCGCACCGGCGTCGATGTCGCCGAAGCGGGTGTCGGCGCCCAGCACCGCGTGTCGCTTGGCGCGGCGCGCCAGCTGCTTGTCGGTGACCGCGTCACGGGGATCCTGCAGATCCAGCGAGCCACGCAACGCCACGTTTGCCACGCGGGTGCCGCCGGCAAAAGTGACGCCTTCGTACTCCGCGCGCGCCGTATTGCCGTAGCAGCCGAGCAGGCGTTGCGCCGCCGGGCACGAGGTGCCGCTGAGGAACGTGATCAGGTTCTCGACCTCGTTGCGATACACGGTGACGCTGGCGTTGTTGGCCCCCTGCGACCAGTGCAGCGCCGCCTCGACATTGCGGGAGGTTTCCGGCGACAGCGTGGCGGTGCCGTACTGGGAGAAGCGCTGGTACAGCGTCGGCGCGCGGAAGGCGGTGCCGACCGACGCACTGGCGCGCCATTGCGGGCCGATGGCGTAACCGTAGGCGGCACTGCCGGTGGTCTTGCCGCCGAACTCGCTGTCCTCGTCGTGTCGCGCATGCAGCTGCAGGGTGTGCGCGCCGGTTTTCAGCGCGTAGCCCAATGCGATGCCGTTCTGCGAGCGGCTGCGGTCGATGGGCGTGTTCTGCAGCTGGTCCTCGCGCCGCTCCAGGGCTGCGGTGAACAGGTGCGGGCCAAAGCGGAACTCGTTCTGGAACAGGTAGTTGCGCAGCTGAGTCTCGGTCAGATACACCGAAGGCCGGGTCTCGTAGCGGCTGTTCGACGCGGTCGCCTGGACGGTGGTTTTCCAGAAGTCGGTCACCTGGCCGGTGTAGGTCAGGCCGGCGGTACGCAGCGAGTGCAGGTTGATGTCGTTGCTGCGCAGGCTGCCGTCGTACTGCGACGTCATGTCGCTGCCGAGGAAGGTCGCATCCACACGGTGGCGGTCGTTGATCCTGAAGCCCAGGCGCGCGTTGGCAGACGTGGTGCGGTAGCCGTCCTTGTCCGGGTTGGCAGTGGCGATGGGGCGAGCGTTGAAGCCGTCGCTGATCTCGCGGGCCACGCCCAGCGAGTAGTCGAATGCGCTATCGATACCCGCCGCGCCGCTCAGGCCGGCTTCGAGCTTGCGGGTGCCGTGGGTTCCCGCGCCGATGCCAACGTACGGACGAAAACCCGCCTCGCCCTTGCGGGTGAAGAGCTGAATCACGCCGCCGATGGCGTCCGAGCCGTACACCGCGGCTGCCGGGCCGCGCAGAACTTCGATGCGGTCTATCTGCGACAGGGGAATCTGCTCCCACTGCACGCCGCCGGTGGACTGCGAGTCGAGGCGTACGCCGTCGAGATAGACGGCGGTGAAACGGCTCTCTGCGCCGCGCAGGAACACGCTGGTGTTGGTGCCGGGGCCGCCGTTGCGGCTGATCTCGACACCGGGCAGGCGGGCCAGCACGTCGGCGACGCCGACGGCGCCGCTGCGCTCGATGGTTTCACGGTCGATTACCGACACGTCGGACAGCAGATCGGACACGGGTTGGGCGGTGCGGGTGGCGGTGACGACGGTATCGGTCAGCGCAGCGGCAGGCACCGACTGGGCATGAGCGGTGGCGGCGAAGGCGACGGGCGCCAGGCAGGCGATGGCCCGCGTCAGCGTGGAGAGACGGAAATTCATGATGGAGACGACAGTGACGGATGGCCCCGACCTGCTTCCCCGCAGGTTGTGGGCTTTGTACGGCCCGGCCGCGATTTTTTCGCGAGCCGGGCCACGTCGTTGGCCGGTATCCGGGCTGGGTGAAACCCATCGCCCTCGCCTTCCCAGCCGCCCGAAGGCAGCCAGTGGCTGTGAGAGAGCGACGCGAGCCGGCTGTCGCCAGGCTCTTTCCACCGACCGTTGCGGGGGCAGCGCAGGTGGGGCGTGTCCGTCGGCGGACGGCCCTCCTGCTTCCCGTTGAACTGCGCTGCCGAGAACCGGCGGCGCGAGCACCAACGGCGGCGATTCTATGCGAGCGCCGGGCGCTGACCCCAAGGAGCTACGGACCGGCACTCCCGGGCGTTTCCAGAAGGCTGTTTCAAAACCCTACAATCACCAGCGCCATGGCCCAAGCCCCCATTCCACTCGATCAGGTCGCCGAGCGCGTTGAGCGACTTCTGTCGCGCCATGCCGAATTGCGGCGTACCAATGCCCTGTTGGCGGAACAGGTCGCCAGCCTCACGCGCGAGCGCGACGCGTTGCGGGTGCGCCTGAACACCGCGCGGGTTCGGATCGATGCGGTGCTCGACCGACTGCCGCTGCCGCTGGACGAGGAAGAGCAGACATGAACCAGATCGAGGTGCAGATCCTCGGACAGGGCTATTTGCTGGGCTGCCCGGATGGCGGCGAGACGCGCCTGCGGGAAGCGGCGGAGCGGGTCAATGCCGCCATGACCCGCATCCGCGACGCAGGCAAGATTCGCGCGCGGGACCGCATCGCGGTGTTGGCGGCGCTCAACCTGGCCTTCGACGCCGGCGACCGCCCGGCGGCACCGCCCCTGCCGACCGTGCCCGGCGACCCGGAATCCGATGCGGTGCGCTGGACCAACCTGGTACGGCAACTCGACGAGGCACTGGCCGAAGACGGTCGGCTCTTGTAAGCAATTTTCAGCTTGGAATCCGCGGCGCACGCCCTACAATGAAGTGTGTCTGCGGCGCATGCCGGGCCTTATATTCCTTGTACCAATGCTCCACGAGCACGGGCTAGGTAAATTTCCATGCAAGCGTGATCGTCTCGCGTCAGATGAACCCAATGCATGGCTGCCCTGGCCCACCTGAACCCCGGTTCAGGATGCTGGTTCGGTGGCGTCCGCAGACACCTCGATTTCAAAAAAGCCGCTGATTTCAGCGGCTTTTTTACTTTTCTCATCCCTTGAAGAGGGGGTGCACGGCATGCGTCCCGCTGTCGAACCTTGCATGGCCGGCCTGCTCTGCATGAGCCGCGATCCGGATCCAACTTCTCGCGCCCGAGCACCGGCAATCATTTCCGCGTAACAACCAGCTTACAATCGTAACGATTAACTGGTTAAGCGTGGGCTTTGCTGAATTTCGAGAAGGCGGGACAAAAAATGGAACACGGAGTCGTTCCGAGCGGCTTGAGCGGCGATGACCCGATGCTGGACTTCCTGTTCATCGTCGCCCTGCTGGTGATCGGTGCCCTCTGCAGGCTGTACTTCGGCTACAGGGCTCGCAAAGCGCGTTCCTCATCGCTCGTGAAAAACCAGCGCACGGTGCAGCGTGGCAAAGGCGCCATCGCCGATGCAAGCGACAAGGCAAACACCACCTAAACGTGCCTTGCGGCGTCTCTGCCAAATCCGCCCCTTCAGGGCAGCGGGCGGATCAGTTGTAAGCGACCGCCGCGGTGCAGACCAGACAAGCCGTCGCCAGCCAGGTGCCCGAACATGCGAGTAGCAAGCCAGCGCGCGTATTCGATGAACCATGCCGCCCCGCCAGGAGGGCTCCTCCGGGAACCAGGGTGATCAGGACAAACATCCAGATGAGCGTGGTGGATTCGGGCATGGCGACAAATACAGTTTGTTTGAGTACAACTCCGCCGAAGGGCAGAGCAACAACTGAAACTGTATGTTTCCTACCCGGGTAATCCTGTAGGACATTTTCGCTTCGATGTGGCATGCAACGCATGGCCACGCGCCCATGTGAACTGCTACACGTCGGCAGTCGGCATGAATGGCTCGTTGTCTCGAAGCCTTTGCCCAATCTCTACCGCGGGCAAGCCGTGCGAGCACAGAAACCCCTGGAAATGCACGCAACCGAGCGCCAGCAGGCACTCGCGCTGGGCTTCCGTTTCAACCCCCTCGGCCACGGTGTCGAAACCCAGCGCCCGGGCCATCGCCAGCATCGCCGTCACGATCGCGTGATCGCTCGGATCGTCCGGCAGGCCGCGCACGAAAGACTGGTCGATCTTCACCCGGTGAATCGGAAATTTCTTGAGGTACGCCAGGCTCGAATAGCCGGTGCCGAAATCGTCGATGGCCAGACGCACGCCGACCCGGACCAGTTCGTGCAGGCGCTGCAAGGCCTCGTCGGCGTCCTGCACCAGGATCGACTCGGTCAATTCGAGTTCGATGAGTTCCGGCGAAACGCCCGATACCCGGATGGCCGCAGCGACCCGATCGACGAAATCGGCCTGTCGGAACTGCAGCGGCGAGACGTTGATCGACACCGCCACCGCCGTCCCCATCCGCTGCCAGGCCGCCGCCTGGCGAACCGCCTCCTCGAGCACCCACGCACCGATCTGCACGATGAATCCGCTCTCTTCCGCCAGCGGAATGAAAGCCGACGGCGGCACGTTGCCGCGCTCGTCGTCGCGCCAGCGAATGAGCGCCTCGACGCCCACCAACGCACCGCTCTGCAGCTCGAGTTGCGGCTGGTAGTGCAGCACGAAGCGGCGGCGCGCCAGTGCCTCGCGCATGGCGTGCTCCAGCGACATCCGCGCCCGCAGATCGACGTTCATTTCGGGCTGATAGAAACGGTAGCTGCCGCGCCCCCGCTCCTTCACCCGGAACATCGCGGTATCGGCGTGCCGGACCAGGTCGTCGAGCGTGCCGCCGTCTTGCGGGAACAGCGAAATACCGATGCTCGCACTGACGGAGAACCGCATGTCCTCCAGCAGGAAAGGCAACGCCAGCGACTGCAGCATGCGCTGGGCTACCCGTTCGGCCGAGGGTGCGTCTGCGTCGTGCAGGTGCACCACGAACTCGTCGCCGCCCATGCGGCACAGAGTGTCCGAAGGCCGCAGGCAGGCCTTGATGCGCTCCGCCACTTTCACCAGCACCCGGTCACCGAACTGGTGACCCATCGAGTCGTTGATGTTCTTGAACCGGTCCAGGTCGAGAAACAGCACCGCGAAGGGCAGTTTTTCGCGCTTGCCGGGCGCCAGCTGGCGGTCTACTCGGCGTGCCAGGAGCAGGCGGTTGGGCAGGCCGGTCAGGGCGTCGCTGAACGCCAGTTCCTCGATGCGGCGCTGCGCCTCGCGCTGGCCCGACAAATCGCGGAAGAAACCGATCGTCTGCGAAATTTCGCCCAGGTCGTTGCGCAGGACGACCCACGACAGGCGCACCGGGCAAATGGTGCCGTCGCCACGGCGGTGCCACACCTCGCCCTCCCAGATGCCGGAGTTTTCCCAGGCGGCGCGGATATCGGTGAAAAGCCGGCCGGAGTCGTGGTCCTCGAACAGATCGGCCGCGCTGCTGCCGGCCAGTCGCTCCAGCGGGTTGCGCACCATGCGGCAGCACGCCGGGTTGGCGGTGACGATGCGATGTTCTTTATCGGCTACGAATACGGCCTCCGGGCTGCACTCGAAAACCCGCGCAGCCAGGCGCAAATCCTTTTCGGCGGAGATCCGGTCGGTGATGTCCTGGAAGGAAAAAACCCGACCGATCACCCGCCCCCGGCTGAATTGCGGCAAGGACTGGCGCTGCAGCATGCGACCGCTGCGCAGCAGGAGCACGTCGCTGGCCTTCTGGTCGATTTCGCCGAAGATTTCGTTGAGCCGGCTGCGGTAGCCGTCGGCATCGATCAGCTGTTCGGCCAGCAGCGCGTGAACCGCCATGTCGTCGCGGCTCAACATCATGTCCTGCGGCACTTCCCAGATTTGCGCAAAACGACGGTTGAAGGCGCGGATGTTGCCGTCGAGGTCGCAGACCAGCATGCCGTCGGCAATGGATTCCAGCGTGGCACGGGACTCGGCGAGCAAGCGCTCCAGCTCGTCCTCGTTTTTTTGCTGCCGGCTGCAATCGACCACGCCGATCAGCCATGTCGGGCCGTCCTCACCGACGCTCAGAGGGCTTACCTGTCGTTCGACATGCAGCACGGTGCCGTCGGGCCGCAACAGCCGGGTGCGCGACTGCAGCCGGCCGAGGGGCTCGGCGACGGCGGCCTCCCAAAAGAAGGCGTCTTCCGGATCGGTGAAGAAATCGGTGACCGGTCGCCCGACCATCGACTCCGCAGTGCGTTGCAGCAGACGCGCCGCGGCCGCATTGGTCGCGCGCACATGGAGTCCCGGGCCTTCGACAATCCACACGGCTTCCAGCAAGCCGTCGATCCAGGCTGCCGAGGCAGCCAGATTCATGAAGCGACCCCGCCGTTCGTCGGGTCGACGGCACGTTCGAAGAAGTAGCAGATGCGGCTGCGCGGCGACAGGTAGTCGAGCGAGGCCTTGGGCAGTTGCGCCGGCTTGAGGCTGCGGCGAATGCCCAGCTCGGGCGCGGTTTCCAGGTCAAGCACACCGGCGTCCACCCGTGCGATGGATGGGTCGTGCACCACGACACGAGGCCGCAGCGGGCGGCTGGAATTGACCGAGACCACCATGGCATAACGGTCGTTGCCCAGCTGCACCACCGAGCCCGGCGGGTACACGCCCATCATGCGGATGAAGGCGCCGAGCACCGTCGGATCGAAACGCGGCTTCATCTGCGCAAAGATGACCGACAAGGCCTCGTGCGGCGTCAGCGCCAGCGCGCTGCGCGGCGGGTTGCAGAAATTGTCGTAGCGGTTGACCAGCGCCAGGATCTTGCCGCAGGTGTGGATCTGCGCGCCCTGCAGCTTGGAAGGAAAGCCGCTGCCGTCCAGCATTTCGTGGTGCTGGGCAATCGCCGCCAGCGCTTCGGGCGAAAGCTCCATGCGCCGAGCCATCGTCACGCCCCGCGCGACGTGGTCCTGATAGATGCGGTATTCGGAGGTGGAAAAGCTCTCGTCCACCATCCGGTAGCGCAGCGGCAATTCGAGTTTGCCGATGTCGTGCAGCAACGCGGCGACGCCCAGCGACATCAGCGCCTCGCGCTGCAGATCGAGCGCACGGCCCAGCAGCAGGCACAACACCATGACGTTGATCGGATGCTGGGAACTGCGCTCGCCGACGCTCTCGGACAGCAGGCTGATGACCGAATCACCATCCGCGAGCAATTCCTCGACGCATCCGGCCACCACGTCGCTGGCTTCGTCGCGCGCCCTCAACGGGCTCAGCAGCACGTTGTCGCTGACGTTGCGGAAGCGTCGGGAAGCCTCGGCGAACTGGCGTTCGCAGTTCAGGAGGGTGGCGGCGTGGCGCGCGCTGTCCCGGGCACGGCGCTGAGCGGGATCGAGCAGATCGGCGGAAGCTTTTTCGTCGTCCTCTTCCGCCATCGAGCTTTCGTAGCCGCTGCGGTCCGCAGCCTCGGCTCCGTCCGGATCGATATCGCTTTTGTCCGGGAAATAGCGGATCGTCTGCAGCCCCAACGCAAGGATGGTCTGCATCTGCTCGTCAGTGGTGACTTTGAAGCTGCTCAAAGGGAATGGATGATCCATCCAACCCAGGTCGAGTTGGATAAACATGCCCTTGCGCAGCATTCGAACGTCGATGACTTTGGACTGGCCCTCTTCCATGAAACTGCTTTTGGCGTGTGCCGGTGGGACCCATGTTACACAAAAGAAATAGAGAAACAGTCAGTCACATGCACTTAAGCAAGCGAGATTCGTGTCTTCAGCCACAAAGGTCTGAAATTGCCTGGAGAAAATGCGCTTATTCCGCGCCGTGTAACGATTTTTTGCACCGTGCCGGCGCAAGGCAAGCCCCTGACCGATCTTGTCGGCCACTGCCATCGACACACCTTTTCAGCTCGACGTCGCGGTCGGCAGCCCCGGATGACGACGCCGCGCCCAGACGATGAACCCGACCCCCGCGACCACCATCGGCACGCACAGCCATTGGCCCATGCTCATGCCCAGGGGCAGCAGTCCGAGAAAGCTGTCGGGCTCGCGGAAAAACTCGGCGGTAAAGCGCAGCACCCCGTACCCGATCAGGAAAGCGCCGGACACCTCGCCCATGCGCCGCGGCCGGCGTGCGTATAGCCACAGCACCACGAACAGCAGCAGCCCTTCCAGCAGAAACTGGTAGACCTGCGACGGATGGCGCGGCAGCACCGAACCGCTCTGGGGAAACACCATGCCCCACGGCAGCGACGGATCGCAGAAACGCCCCCACAGCTCGCCGTTGATGAAGTTGCCCACGCGTCCGGCCGCCAGCCCCGTCGGCACGCAGGGCGCCACGAAATCGGCCACCTGCACCCAGGGCCGCTGGCGAGACCGGGCAAACCAGATCATCGAGGCGATGACACCTAGCAAGCCGCCATGGAAACTCATCCCGCCCTGCCAGACATACAGCACTTCCAGCGGATTGCTCAGGTAGTAGCCCGGCTTGTAGAACAGGCAATAGCCCAGCCGCCCGCCCAGCACCACGCCCAGCACCCCCAGAAACAGCACGTCCTCCACGTCCTTGCGGCTCCAGGCCTGCGGGCCTGTCATGGCGGCGAACGGCGGATGCCTCAGGCGGCGCACGCCCAGGAAAAGAAACAGGCCGAAGGCGGCGAGGTAGGTCAGGCCGTACCAGTGGATGGCAAGCGGCCCGAGGCTCAGGGCCACCGGGTTGATCGTGGGGTACATCAGCATGGGGCGGTATTGTGCCCGGGCGCATACTGCCGGCGGTTGCAGACGGCAGCCCCATCCCCAGTGACCCCAGAGACAAGCGAAACCCACCCATGACCACCAAACCCCTGCGCAGCGCGAACATCACCGAAGGCAAGTCGCGCGCTCCCAACCGCTCCATGTACTACGCCATGGGCTACCAGGAGAGCGATTTCCGCAAGCCCATGGTCGGCGTGGCCAACGGCCACAGCACCATCACGCCCTGCAACTCGGGCCTTCAGAAACTGGCCGACGCGGCCATCGCCGGCATCGAGGAAGCCGGCGGCAATGCGCAGGTCTTCGGCACCCCGACCATCTCCGACGGCATGGCCATGGGCACCGAGGGCATGAAATACAGCCTGGTCAGCCGGGAAGTCATCAGCGACTGCATCGAGACCTGCGTCGGCGGCCAGTGGATGGACGGCGTGCTGGTCGTCGGCGGCTGCGACAAGAACATGCCCGGCGGCCTGATGGGCATGCTGCGCGCCAACGTACCGGCCATCTACGTCTACGGCGGCACCATCCTGCCGGGCCGCTGGAAGGGCCAGGACCTGAACATCGTCAGCGTGTTCGAGGCGGTCGGCCAGAACGCCGCCGGCAAGATGAGCGACGCCGAGCTGCGCGACATCGAGATGCACGCCATCCCCGGCACCGGCTCCTGCGGCGGCATGTACACCGCCAACACCATGAGCTCCGCCTTCGAGGCCCTGGGCATCTCGCTGCCCTACTCGTCGACCATGGCCAATCCGCACGACGAAAAAGCCAACTCGGCGCGGGAATCCGCCAAGGTGCTGATCGAAGCCATCAAGAAGGACATCAAGCCGCGCGACATCGTCACCAAGAAGGCCATCGAGAACGCGGTGGCGGTGATCATGGCCACCGGCGGCTCGACCAACGCGGTCCTGCATTTCCTGGCGATCGCCCACACGGCGGGTGTCGAATGGAGCATCGACGACTTCGAACGCATCCGCAAAAAGGTGCCGGTCATCTGCGACCTGAAGCCCTCGGGCAGGTACCTGGCCGTCGACCTGCACCGGGCCGGCGGCATTCCCCAGGTCATGAAGCTGCTGCTCAACGCCGGCCTGCTGCACGGCGACTGCCTCACCATCAGCGGCCAGACGATCGCCGAAGTGCTGGCCGACGTGCCCGACCAGCCGCGCGCCGACCAGGACGTCATCCGCGCCCTCGACCGCCCGATGTATGCGCAGGGCCATCTGGCGATCCTCAAGGGCAACCTCAGCCCCGAAGGCGCGGTCGCCAAGATCACCGGCCTGAAGAACCCGGTCATCACCGGCCCGGCGCGGGTCTTCGACGACGAGCAATCGGCACTCGAAGCGATTCTCGCCGGCAAGGTCGTCGCCGGCGACGTCATGGTGCTGCGCTATCTCGGACCCAAGGGCGGCCCCGGCATGCCGGAGATGCTCGCGCCAACGGGCGCGCTGATCGGCGCGGGACTGGGCGAAACCGTCGGCCTCATCACCGACGGCCGCTTTTCGGGCGGCACCTGGGGCATGGTCGTCGGCCATGTGGCCCCGGAGGCGGCGGCCGGCGGCACCATCGCTTTCGTGAATGAAGGCGACTCGATCACCATCGATGCCACCACCCTCACGCTGGAACTGAACGTGCCGGAGACGGAGCTCGCCAAGCGGCGCGAGGGCTGGAAAGCCCCGGCGCCCCGCTATACGCGCGGCGTGCAGGCCAAGTTCGCCTTCAATGCATCCAGCGCCAGCAAGGGCGCGGTGCTGGACGACTTTCAGTAAGCAAGGAGCCTAGCGGCGTGGTGGGCGGTTTCGCATCATGTCGCGCTGCTTTTGCACCCGGGCCTGCTTGCGGGCCTCGTCCTTTTCGGCGGCCTTGCGGCTGGTGTAGCCGAGGCTGTCCGCGAGGCTCCACCAGGCCGCAGCCAGGGCGAATGGCAGCAGCACGATCCACCAGCTCCAGGCTGCGACGGGACCGATCTCCAGCCATTTCAGCACCAGCAGCACGATTCCGATACCGAGAAAAAGCATGGGGACGCCCTCACTACAATTTCTCGACTTTACCGCGATGAAAAAAAATATCCGCTCTCTTTTGGCGCCAGCCTTGTTGCTCGGCTGTCTGCACCTGTCCGCCAGTGCCGACGAAGCCCTGGCTCGCGCGCGTACCTGTCTGGCTTGCCATCAGGTGGATCGAAAGGTCGTAGGACCGTCGTTCAAGGCCATCGGCGCCAGATACGCCGGTCGCAAGGACATGGTCGAACCGCTCGCCAAGAAAATTCGCGAGGGCGGCGGCGGTGTATGGGGGCCTGTACCCATGCCCGCCAACCCGCGTGTGAGCGAGGCAGACGCGAAAAAGCTCGCCGTCTGGATCCTCGAATTCAAGTGACTCAGGTCACTCAAGTCACTCAAGACATTCAGGCAAGCGGCTGGTAGGAGGCTGCGGGGCCGCCGCGCGAAAGGCGATCTTCCAGTTCTCCGAGGTAAGCAGCGGTACTGTTGTCCGACTGCTCCAGCCGTTGCTCGATCCCCTTCTCCAGGCGGTCGATGCGGGCGATGACGTTGTCGCGTGCGGTCCGGCCGTCCAGCGCATGCTGCTGCAGTTGGGCGTCGACGCTGGCACGCATTTCCGCCAGGCGCGATGCCTCGGCCTTGTCTGCAAGATCACGCTGCAGCTGCATTTCCTTGTTGTGGCGGCGAGTTTCCATCAGCACCGAACCCTGCAAGGTCAGGACGTATGCCACGAACAAGATGGCCAGCAATACCGTCAGGCCCAGCATGATCAGCCCGAGTGGCGCAGTGACGGACGTGACACCCAGCGAGATCAGGGTGGGCGTGGCGAGCGTCGTCCAGTTGAGGGCTGCGAGCAGCACGATCAGCAAGGCGATGACAAGCAATGAAAGGGTTCGAGCCATGAGGGATCCTGCAGAAGATTCAAAGCATCCTTTTTAACCGCCGGCCCACCCGCTCACGTAGGGCGGGCCGGCTGAACCGCTGTCAGTAGGCTTCGCCAAGCTGCTGCAGGATCGCCGGGTTTTCCAGGGTGGAGGTGTCCTGGGTGATGGCCTCCCCCTTGGCGATGCTGCGCAGCAGCCGACGCATGATCTTGCCGCTGCGGGTCTTGGGCAGGTTTTCGCCGAAACGGATGTCCTTGGGCTTGGCGATGGGACCGATTTCGCGTGCCACCCACTCGCGCAATTCCTTGGCGATGGCCTTGGCTTCGGCGCCTTCCGGGCGGCCCCGCTTCAGCACGACGAATGCACAGATGGCTTCGCCGGTCAGGTCGTCCGGCCGGCCGACCACCGCCGCTTCGGCCACCAGATCGGTCTTGGCGACCAGTGCCGACTCGATTTCCATCGTGCCCATGCGGTGGCCGGACACGTTCAGCACGTCGTCGATACGGCCGGTGATGCGGAAATATCCGCGTTCCTCGCTGCGCACCGCGCCGTCGCCCGCGAGGTAGACGGTGCCGCCCATTTCCGCCGGGAAATAGCTCTTCTTGAAGCGCTCCGGATCGTTCCAGATGTTGCGGATCATCGAGGGCCACGGACGCCGGATCACCAGCATGCCGCCCGCGCCGTTGGGCAGTTCCTTGCCGGTCTCGTCGACGATGGCCGCATCGATGCCCGGCAGCGGCAGCGTGCACGAACCCGGTACCAGCGGCGTGGCGCCCGGCAGCGGCGTGATGACGTGGCCGCCGGTCTCGGTCTGCCAGAAGGTGTCGACGATGGGGCAGCGCTCGCCGCCGATATGGCGGTGGAACCACATCCACGCCTCCGGGTTGATGGGCTCGCCCACCGAGCCCAGGATGCGCAGGGAGCTCAGGTCGTACCGGTCCGGATGGATTTTCTCGTCTGCTTCGGCGGCCTTGATGAGCGAACGGATGGCGGTCGGCGCGGTGTAGAAGATGGTGACCCGGTGCTGCTGGATGAGCTGCCAGAAACGGCCGGCATCAGGGAAGGTGGGCACGCCCTCGAACACCACCTGCGTGGCACCGGCGGCCAGCGGGCCGTAGGCGACGTAGCTGTGGCCGGTGATCCAGCCGATGTCCGCGGTGCACCAGAAGACATCGTCCGGCCGCAGGTCGAAAGTCCAGTCCATCGTCAGCTTGGCCCACAGCAGGTAGCCGCCGGTGGCGTGCTGCACGCCCTTGGGCTTGCCGGTCGAGCCGGACGTGTAGAGGATGAACAGCGGGTGTTCGGCGCCTACCGCGACAGGTGGGCAATCGTCGGAAACATTCTGCAGTACCTCGGCGAAGGTCTTGTCGCGGCCCAGTACCCGTGGCCAGCCGGTGCCGGTGCGCTCGTAGACCAGCACCGTCCTGACGGCCTCGCAGCCGCCCAGCGCCAGGGCTTCGTCGACCGTGGCCTTCAGCGGCAATTCCTTGCCACCGCGCATCTGGTAATTGGCGGTGATGACCGCCACCGCGCCCACGTCGACGATGCGTTCCTGCAGCGCCTTGGCGGAAAACCCGCCGAAAACCACGCTGTGGGTGGCGCCGATACGCGCGCAGGCCTGCATCGCGACCACGCCCTCGATGCCCATCGGCATGTACAGCACCACCCGGTCGCCCTTGCCGACGCCCTGCGCCTGGAGGGCGTTGGCGAACCGGCTGACGCGGATCAATAGTTCCCGGTAGGTGAGCCGGGTGACGCGGCCGTCGTCGGACTCGAAGATGATCGCCGTCTTGTGTTCGACCGGTGTGCCCATGTGGCGGTCCAGGCAGTTCGCCGAGGCGTTCAGTTCGCCGTCTGCGAACCACTCGAAAAACGGCGCGTTGGATTCGTCCAGCGTCTTGGCGAACGGCCGGGTCCATTCCAGGTGTTCGCGGGCCAGGCGCGCCCAGAAAGCCTCGGGGTCGGCACGCGCCTCGTCGAACAGCGCCTGGTAGGCGGCCAGGCTGGGCACTCGCGCGCCACGGGCCAGCGCGTCCGGTGGCGGGAAAACACGGGTTTCGACAAGGACGGATTCGATGGACGAAGGCACGGCGCTCATTTTTTGTCTCCTGGATTAGTACCTGTGGGGCGGACTGTGACCAGTCGCACTTACGCGTCACTGACCGATCGGCCCGCCCCCGAAGGGTCATTCTGGCAAAGCTCGTCATGGAGCACTGCCTAAAATTGCAACTTCCCCAACAACATCGCGGCCTATTGGCCGACCCCATGACCGATCCGGTGAAAAGCACTCCCAATCCCCTGCGTCCCCTGCCCGCGCTGATTTTTGCCAGCCGCTGGCTGCAGGTGCCCCTGTACCTGGGCCTGATCGTGGCGCAGGCGGTGTACGTGGTGCACTTTCTCGTCGAGCTGCTGCACCTGGTCGAAGCCGCCTTCGGCAGCCAGACCGCCCTCCAGGCGCTGGTGACCAGCATCGGCTACAAGACCGACGCGCCACCCACCTCGCTCAACGAGACGGTGATCATGCTGGTGGTGCTGGCACTGATCGACGTGGTGATGATCTCCAACCTGCTCATCATGGTGATCGTCGGTGGCTACGAAACCTTCGTAAGCCGCCTGGGACTGGAAGGCCAGCGCGACCAGCCGGAATGGCTGAGCCACGTCAACGCCTCGGTGCTGAAGGTGAAACTGGCGATGTCGATCATCGGCATCAGCTCGATCCACCTGCTGAAAACCTTCATCAACGCGGACAACTACACCGACCGCGTACTGATCGCCCAGACCGTGATCCACATCGCCTTCCTGCTGTCGGCGATGGCCATCGCCTACACCGACAAGCTGATGTACAGCAACGGGAGCAACGGCAGCCACGACAAGCACTGACCGCACATCCGCCGTCATGAAAAAGGGCCGCGTTCTGCGGCCCGTTGCACATGCGCACGATCGGCCTGCGATCAGCGTCCGGTCATGTTCTCGGGCACGACCCACTGGTCGAACTGCTCGCCCGTCAGGTGGCCCGATGCGACCGCCGCTTCGCGCAGGCTGCTGCCCTCCTTGTGGGCCTTCTTGGCGATATAGGCGGCCTTGTCGTAGCCGATGTGGGTGTTGAGCGCGGTCACCAGCATCAGCGACCGCGACACCAGTTCGGCGATGCGCTCGCGGTTCGGCTCGATGCCCACGGCGCAGTGGTCGTTGAAACTCACCATGCCGTCGGCCAGCAACCGCACGCTCTGCAAGAAGTTGTGGGCCACCATCGGCCGGAAGACGTTCAGTTCGAAGTTGCCCGACGCACCGCCGAAATTGATGGCGACATCGTTGCCGAATACCTGCGCGGCCAGCATCGTGACCGCCTCGCTCTGCGTCGGATTGACCTTGCCCGGCATGATCGACGAACCCGGCTCGTTCTCCGGAATGCTCAGCTCGCCGATGCCGCTGCGCGGGCCGCTGGAAAGCCAGCGCACGTCGTTGGCGATCTTCATCATGCTGGCCGCCAGGGTTTTCAAGGCGCCGTGCGCGAACACCAGGGCATCGACCGAGGCCAGCGCCTCGAACTTGCTCGGCGCAGTCACGAATGGCAATCCGGTCAGGCGGGCCAGCTCCGCCGCGACACCTTCGGCGTAGCCCTTGGGCGCGTTCAGGCCGGTGCCCACCGCGGTGCCGCCCAGCGCCAGCTCGCACAGGTGGGGCAAGGTCTCGCGCACATGCCTCTCGCCGTGCGCCAACTGCGCAGCCCAGCCCGAGATTTCCTGGCCCAGGGTGAGAGGCGTCGCGTCCTGCAGATGGGTGCGCCCGATCTTGACGATGCCGTCGAAATCACGCGACTTCTGCTCCAGCGTGGCGCGCAGCCTGCCGATGGCCGGCAGCAACCGGTGGGTCAGTGCCTCGACTGCCGCGACGTGCATGGCGGTCGGAAAAACGTCGTTGCTCGACTGGCTGCGATTGACGTCGTCGTTGGGATGCACCGAACGCGCCTCGCCCCGCTCGCCGCCCAGCAGTTCGCTGGCGCGGTTGGCCAGCACTTCGTTGACGTTCATGTTGGTCTGGGTGCCGGAGCCGGTCTGCCAGACCACCAGCGGAAACTCATCCGGATGCTTGCCGACGATGACTTCATCGGCGGCTGCCGCGATCGCGTGCGTCTTTTTTTCGTCCTGCAGGCCGAGCGCGTGATTGACCACCGCCGACGCCCGCTTGACCTGCGCCAGGGCCTTGATGATCTCGGCCGGCTGGCGTTCGCCGGAGATGTCGAAGTTCTGCAGCGAACGCTGCGTCTGGGCGCCCCACAGCTTGGCGGCCGGGACCTGGATCGGGCCGAAAGTATCTTTTTCAGTGCGGAATTCCACGGTTTCTGTGTCCTGTCTTTGACATGTTCGATGGAGGCCGTGCATTGGCGGCTGCTGGTACCCGGCGCGCCCGAGCTTAATGCGCCACGCAAAAGGCGCATCTCCGTCAGGGATGAATCAGGCCGAATCGCGGACGCGGGCGGCGGCGTGCTCAACGATGTCCGAGCTGTCAGTGAGGCCCGGCGATGCCACGCCGTTAAGACCCGATGAAAACGTCACGTCATGGCAGTGCCGAGGCACGCGCCACGGCCGGCGCGAAGACGCCGCCCCTGGCGCTGAAGTCGACGCAATCGGCCGGCTTCATGTCCGATGGGTCTTGGCGTGGGTATCAGGCCCCGGCGTCCGGCGTGAGCTGCTGGGGCAGGCTGTCGAAGAACTCGACGCCGCGGGCGCTCGGCGGTTTGCCCTGGTTGCGCCGCAGATCATTGGATGTCGCCGCCAGCAGTTCGGCCATGCGGTAAACCGTATCGACACGTCTGCGTCGATCGACCTGTTGGTCGAGCCGCAACATGAGGCGCGTGATCGATGCCGACCGGCGGTTGCCCGCGCCAAATTCCTGGTCGAACGCCGATTTCGCCTCGAAGGCGACCTCCATGGCGGCCGTTACCTGATCTTCCGAACGTATCGACGCGGCAAGTTGCGAAAGAAGTTGGTCGAATACGTTCATGGCTCCCTGATACATGGTGACACAGGTCGCCAGCCGCGTAAATATGTGTAATGCCTTCGTGGACACGCGAGCGCCAATTATGACGCGACCACCCGTCCTGGATGCCGGCCGTGAACCATCGGCGCAACCATGCCGACATGGATCAGACAAAAAATGCCGCTAGACGCGCGCTTCTGTCGGCATATGGGCTTGAACGGCCTGCAACTCAGCCTCTGTCGGAAATACCAACCACAGTTGAAACGTATGCTGGACATACTCGTCCGGCTCGCCCGCGCGCAAACCGCCTTCGGGGTGCGCGCCATACGGAACCCGACGAGCGTCTTCCCGAAAGATCGAGTAGTACCAGCCGTCGCCTTGCGGCCCTTCCTTGTTCAGGTTCGGGCCCGCGATGGCCTCGACTGCGTCCAGCGCCTGCTGAATAGCAGCCATAGCCCGCGCGTCGGTATCCGCCCGAAGCCGTGGATCCCAGATTCGCCCCAGGAGAGCCCGGCCATCCTTGACGCGCCAATCCCACCTTATCTTTGCTTGCACTGCTGTCGCCCTGTTCAAAAAGCTGCCAAGCATACGTCCCGGACCGTTGGCAAGGCATCGCCGCCACTCGCCACGATGACGAATCGATGCTTGCTCAGATTGGGCGATGTCTCGTGATTGGCATGCACCTTGGGGATAATCGGTGCAAACCATTAACCAAGAGGCGGCCTGGCTCTTTGCAGAGTGGCTGTTCCAACATCGCGCCACCCCTCAACTTTCTGCTCCTCACGGCCACCATATCGATTCCCCAGGGCATGGGCGCCACGGCCCAGGTGGATCCGGAAGTCCGATTGCAGCAGTATCTCGATGCATTCGCCTACTACTGGGCATTGCCCGACGAAGCCATCGACGGCATCGTGCTGACGGAAAATTCCGGCTACGACTTCGCGGCTTTCCAGGCGATTTGCGATGCCAATCCATGTGGTAAACGTTTTATTCCCGTATCGACTTCAACCGACTACCCCAGCAGCAAGGGCAAGGGATACGGCGAATTCTTCATGCTCGACCAGGCACTAGAACGATTACGCCAGGAAGGCATGCCTGGTGACACCCGTTTCTGGAAAACCACCGGACGGCTCAAGATTCGCAACCTCGCCGAGATGACACGAACCGCGCCAGACACCTTCACCGTCTACGGCGACTTCCGCAGGGTGCCGTTCGTCGGCAGGCGCCTGGGCGGTAACGAGTGGGTCGAGTTGCGGTTGATCGCCATGACCCTGGATGGCTACGACCGTTTTTTCCGTGGCCACTACGACGACGGCTACGTGATCGAGCAGCCATTTTTCGACCGCCTTTACCCGCTCTATCGGGCTGGCGGCAGCGGCATCGTGCCGAGATTTCGGCGCCAACCCGAGTTCGTCGGCGTGAGCGGTTGGTCGAACAAGAACTACGACGGGCTCGAATACCGCCTCAAAGGAGCGCTGCGGAGAAACCTGCGGCGTTGGGCACCCGGCTTCTGGTTGTGAGTCGCACCTGGGTCGGATAACGGGATTCGATGACGCCTGTCAATCGGAATCTGGCTTTGGATTAGTTCTTTGTAGCCATTTGTGAATTTATATCTGATCTGTATCCTGATGTTTTCATACAGGATCAGAGATGAACCAGAGGTATTTAACCGCCGTTGCTTTGAGTTCCTCAGTTTTTTTGTCGTCGGCTCATGCGTTTAGTTTTGAAGCCACTTCCGACTACACCGAATCCTGCAATTCCGGCAGGGATACGAGTTTCTGCAGGACATTTAATAATCAAGGCAAGCAGGGCCAACTGATACTGAAGGCGGGTGAATACCGGGAGCCTGAAACCTACGCAATGATGACGGCCTGCGTGGGACTCATGGGCGTCATCACACGTCGCGGCAAGCCGGGCGAAAAAGCATGAGAAGCACGAGAATTGCCCGAGCCGTATTGGTTGGGGTAGCGATGGCCACCTCTCTACTCAGCCTCGCACACGCAGACGCTTGGGAAGCGACATTTAGTGTCGATACTTCCATGCAGTGCCACCGCTGTTCTGCCGTCTACTCGTATTCGGCCGCAACTGGTTTTTACGATCCGGGCACGGTTACGACTAAAACCCTTGACGATGGCCGCGTTTCAACCAGCACCTCGTTCAAGAGCGCCAACGGATTGAGCTTCGGCATGCACGAGTATCAAACTCTCGACGGCCATTACTTCAACTCGTTCGGATATGTCGCCGTACAGCGTTATATAGACGATCAGTCCCAGAAATACGACACGCTATTGATCAGTCTCATCGCTTTCGCCGATGTCAAGCCGTTGAGCACGCAGTATGTTCAAAGCCTGCTGGCGGGTCAGTACGACCACAGCCAAGGCCTTGTCGGCCTGAACGCGGGGACCTTCAACAAGCTGAGTCCAGTGGACCTGTCAAATGGCCTGGGATCCGGCGGTGATCCCTGGACTACCGTGGCAAGCTTCAAAAACCTCGCGCCTATTTCACCTGTGCCTGAACCCGGAATATCAGCGATGATGTTGGCCGGCATGGGCGTCATGGGATTCATGGCACGCCGACCTGAACGGGCATTGGCAGTTATTCGGCGATCACTGCTAATCAGGCATTCTCAGCAGGCGAAGAATTTCTGTATAAATATTAAATAGGAGCAGAGATGAAGAAGAGTCTTTTGGTCGCACTGGTGTTGGGTTCGGCAGCAATATTGCCATCCGCGCATGCTTATAGCTTCGATGCGACTTACAACGTTACCGTCAACACTTGCACCGATTACATGGGCGGGTATCTTTGCGACAGCAGCTACCTGCCATCGAACCACATGTATGACCTGACGCTGAAGGTAACCAGCCTGGGTACCGACGGCATCGGAAACGCCTGGGGTAGTCTTAGCACCGTTGAAAACGGATTTACTAACGGCAGCGGCGCATTTTATGCAAGCCAGACGAGCGCATCCGGTTTCACATTCGAAAACGCAGTCTCCGGCTACACCTTCAACTTTAATTACAGCACCCCACCGACGGGGTTTTCGCCATTCGCTCTCGCGATTAGCTTGAGCGCCGGTACGTACAGTTATTCCTACTCACATAACATTTACTCCATCAGTCATAGCGGAACGATGCAGCTCACCCAGTTGCGCGACACCACTGACTACGGCACTCTCCCTGCGGTACCGGAACCAGAGACCTACGCGATGATGGTGGCTGGAATGGGACTGATCGGCTTTGTCGCTCGCCGCCGCAAGAATGGCGGTGCAGCATGAGAGCCATGATGAAACCCCTGCTGCCGGCTATTGTCGCCTTGAGCTTTTTAGCGCTGGCCCGGTATGCACATGCCGATGCATGGCAGGCGACAGTCCGTTTTGACGACTTCCTGTGCCACCATTGTGCCGCCTCCTACGACTACACCGCTGCAACTTCAAACTACGACCCTGGCGTCGTGACTAAGAGCCTGCTGGTCGATGGCTCCACGCTAAACAGCACTTCATTTATTTCCGCCGATGGCTATAGTTTCGGCAAATACTCGTATCGCGGTGGTGAGTTGCCCTGGGGTGAAGGGTTTATCGTCGCTAGCCAAGACGGCCCAGCAAGAGGTACCTACACTTACGTGATCTTCAGCCTTATAGGCTTCGATAAGGTGAAGCCTCTTTCAACGAAATACATTCAAGACTTGCTGGGTGGCGTATACAGCACCCCCGATACCTGGATCGGCTACACGGGTTTCAATTATGGGAGTCGCCTGCCGCCCTCTTATTTTGAAGGCGTCGGATTCGGCAATACCGCCTTTACGACATTGGTGAGCTTCAAGGATTTGCAAGCCGTCGCTGCCGTCCCAGAACCTGAGAGCTCCGCCATGATGCTGGTCGGCGTGGCCCTTATGGGCGTTGTTGCACGTCGTCGCAAGTGCCGCAAACCGGCTTGACCGCTGTATCGAACTTAGGTTGCAGGTGTCTCGCCCGTCAACGCCAAGGACGGGCAAGGCAAATCGACGCCGCAACCCAGATCGCAACGGGTCTATCGGCATTGGTCAGCTCGCAAGCAGCCGGAACGTGGTGCTCGATTACGCGGGTGTGCCCGCAACTCGCCAGTCCTCGGACCTGATCCTGGACACCCAGGACAACAAGGTTTATCGCTGGAACGGCAAAGGCCGAATACACGAGGGAGGTTCCCGCTCAAGAGATTGAAAGTCAAATCGCGGATGCGGCTATCGCGGGTGCGATCACGTGGCCACTATCAATTATAACTTTGGATAAGTGGCGTTTTTCACCCGTTCGGGTGATGCGGCGTTTGTGCCAATGTTGCAAAGTGTCTTCTTTTATCGTAAGGAGGACAAGATGACGCAGGTTGGGCTTTTCAGATTCAGCAGACATATTGCTCTGCTGGGTATTACTCTGGCATCTATGTTTGCGGCGCAAAATAGCTTTGCCAGGGCAGAAGTTTATTTGCAAGCGACCGGTTCGCCGGCGCTCGGTGGGGCCATGTATCATGGATTAGAGGTAGCTGAAGTCAGCAAGACAGTAACCCAGAAAAACGGGCCAGGTTATGCATCCGGGACAGGCCAATTGAATACAGGAACATTACGCGCCTCTGCATTTGGTTTTGACGGTTATGGTGCCACATCGAATGTATATATTGGCGATAATGTAATCTTTAGCGGAGGTATCGGTCAAGTTGGCTATTTGGATTATTATGTTCACGGCAGCATAACCAACCCTGCTCCCGTCGATTCCAGATTGGGCACCTATGGCGGAGCGACATTTGGGATCAACATAGGAAACTTCCATCACTTTAGCGGCTTTGGTCTTGCGCCGAATGCAGCAACTTGCGCCAGCCACGCTCAGGGCGGAATTATTGACTGCCGGATTTCTGATACCCTGCTGGCACAGGGCACGATTCCATTTACGATTATGGACAAGTACGGGGGCTTTGGCTTTTCAATCAACGCTAGCGCGGATGACGGCTATACCACAGACTTCGGAAACACCGCAAAGCTCTTTATTCGTTTGCCTGATGGTGTAACTATGAAATCAAGTAGCGGCGTCTTCCTAGCTGACGCTAAACCTGTGCTTGCAGCAGTGCCAGAACCTGAGACCTACGCCATGTTGTTCGCTGGCCTAGGTGTGTTGGGCTTTGTTGCTCGACGCAACCGAAAAGCCTCGTAACTAGACTTCAAACGAAAAAACCTTGGCATGCCGCGGTTTGGTCTTTTTAGCTCGCAAACTCAGATCGCGAACGACTGGCGCTCCTTGTATGCGATTTAAGGTGGTTCCCCTTCCTGAGCAAGACATGGGATTCCGACAGCCTGAGTGTTCAGCGCATCACAGGCGCGGTGCAAGCCGCCCAAGCAAGTATTGTGGCTGCCGTGCCCTTCAGCATCGACTGGACAACTGCTAATAACACAGTAATCGTCATAGACGCTGCGCGGATGGCGGCCGCGCCTTTAGCCCTAGCCTTGTACGTGTCCCATTTGCATGGAGTGGCTAGAGAGCTTTGCCTTGTTATCGAGGCGGCGACCAGTGAAGCCGAGTTAGAAGCGCACAAAGCCATGCTTGAACAAATTATGGCCGCAACTCAAAGCGGTGAACTGGCCGTAAGTGTGGCGTCCAAGAAATCAAAAAACTCTATTTTATGACTCATTGCCCAGGTAATAACGTCTGTAGAGAAGCATTACAACCACGCCCCCCTCCGACACCCTAACGGTTTCGGCGGTTATTTCAGCCAAGCATGAATTCTGGCATTTTTAAAAAAGTGGTTTATAGCTTGATCGACCTATATCAGCAGCAGTTGGGGAAGCAGGTTAACCCCGTGCATTCACGGAAGTCGCATGACAGCGGGCAGCACTGGTATGTGGAGCACTACCACGCGGGTGCGCAACTCGGCATCCGAGAGGCCGGCTACTACACAAGCCACATGAACGCCCTCTACCGCACAAACGGCGTCCTGAATATCGAAGCAAAGTTTGTCGCGCCCAAGGGGGCCATGCCGCGCAGGGCAGCGCTCAATGCATGTCTGGATATACCGAACCCGTGAAAACGTCACAATAAGAATCTGGAGGCCTCCAGGACGCTTCTGTAACGACAAAGGCAAAAGCTATCGGAATCAGGAACTCGTTAGGTTAGTTGTTGCTACAATGTAAATAATTTGTATCCTGTGCATTTTTAACCAGGAGCAGAGATGAAGAAGAGTGTTCTAGCAGCGGCAGTGCTCGCAATGGGTTTTGCACAGCAGGCCAGCGCCTACAGCTTTGAGGCCGTGTACGCGCTCACCATCGGGTCATGTACTGAATATCTCACTGGAGCTTGCTACACCCCAGACAGGCAAGCGGGTTTCACAAAAAACGTGACTGTGAACGTTTTCGAGTATTCGCCGGACAAGGGCGGAGTTTCTGCGCGCGCAGCAGCGATTGATAGCTATAACGGCATTTCGGACTTCTACAGCGATGCATCCGGTAAAAGCGGTTTTGGTTACTACGCGGGCGCAGGTTTGGCTGGGCTTGGGATCACGTTTGACTTCGTGAGCAAGTCCCCGTCCCTTTCGCCGACCGCCCTGCTTCGCAACATCACCACGGGTAATTACTGGGAGAGCGGATACCGTGGCTGGTCCACCACTGGAACGGTCAAACTGGTCACCTTCACGGATACGAGCGTGATGGCTGCAGTGCCAGAGCCAGAGACCTACGCAATGCTGCTGGCTGGCATGGGCCTTATGGGGTTCGTGGCACGCCGTCGCAAACGCGGCTGATACCTCGCCTTGCGCGATCACGACAAGCCCGCTCACGCGGGCTTTTTCACGCACGGCGTCAAAGTTGTCGCTCAAAATAGCTATTTGTAGCTATATGTCGATTTGTAACTGATGTGTATCCTGGTTTTTTTAACCAGGAGCAGAGATGAAGAAGAGTGTTTTGGCAGCGGCAGCACTGGCAGCGATGGGATTCACACAGCAAGCAAGCGCCTACAGCTTCGAAGCAACTTACGACGTTTCGGAAGTCGAATGCAGTGCTTTAAGTTCCCACGGGTGTGATGGACACATCCCCGTCAACGAGACCCGTGTTTTCAATTTTGAGTACACCCCAAACACGGATGCGGCTGCTAACACTTTCCAATTCACGAGCTACGACACGAAGTTTCCTTCGTCCTTTACCACTGGCGTCCTATATGTCGCCGGATTCGGTGACCTCATCGGCAGCTATGGAAACGACTCGATTTACTTCACCATGGCTCCGTTCATGGATGCGTATAACGCAGGCCTTAGCCCAACAAGCCTGAGTCCAATCTTGAGTCAAGCATTTGGCTATCGAACCATTGGTAGCATCTCAGCCTTCCTGAGGGTTGACTACTCACTCACAAATTTTCGTGATACGACGGTGATGGCCGCTGTGCCAGAACCAGAAACCTACGCAATGATGCTGGCCGGAATGGGCCTTATGGGCTTCGTTGCCCGTCGCCGCAAGCGCGGCTGATAACGCACCCTCGTGATCACGAAAAACCCGGGTTTCCGAGCTTTTTCACGCACCTGACACCTACGTATGCCTGACCGCTGATCGTCAGTCTTAGGGGTTTGCTAACGTCTACGAGATTCCGCCACGAGACCAACACTCGGCATCTCGAGCAGCGAACACTAACCCGCCACAAATCACTGGATAAAATGCCGGTGGTGCGCCCAGACTGGCCGGGTGAAATTATTTGTGTACCGCCCCCGTTAGGCCTTAATGCGCTCATGCAGTTACATGGACTTGTTGCACATGATCTGTATTCCACGCACGGCGTCAGCTTCCCACTGCCGAATCATCTGCTCGGCTTCAAACTTGTTCGAGGTCTTGGTGCTTCGGTTGAACTTGTGGCTGTCGATCATCTTTCGCCAGTGATAAACGCCATCCATCATGTACATCGCCATTTGCAGCTCCTTGTTGATTTGGAGCCAGGATGCAGTCGTGGTTGCCACCATCAAGTCTAGGTGAATGCCGCACCGCGGTGCTATGAATAGACAAATTGAACGCGCGAATTTGCACGCGACTTTCGTAGCAATAGTCGGTTGTCAACACTTCATCTGCCATTGCGGCCTGCTGCGAAACAGTAGCGGCAGTTTGGTTAGAACTTCACAACCCAGAGTCGTGAGCAGCTTCGGCGCCACTTTTTCTGGATGATCCGAGGAGCGTGACAGGCAGGATCGCGTGCGGGGCTCATCGAAGGTGAGAAAATGTGGAGCTAAAACCGACACAGCCCACGATCCAAGACCATGACAACGATCATCAAACAGAACGATTTAGTAGAGTCCGTCGCCGCCGCGCTGCAGTACATCAGCTACTACCACCCGGCCGACTTCATCGCCCACCTCGCCCGCGCCTATGCCCGCGAGCAGAGCCCGGCGGCCAAGGACGCCATCGCGCAGATCCTGACCAACAGCAAGATGAGCGCCACCGGCCAGCGCCCCATCTGTCAGGACACCGGCATCGTCAACGTGTTCGTGAAGATCGGCATGGACGTTCGCCTTGAAGGCTTTTCCGGCGGTTTCGAAGATGCCATCAACGAAGGCGTGCGCCGCGGCTACAACAACGCCGACAACATGCTGCGCGCATCGGTGGTCGCCGACCCGCACTTCGCCCGCAAGAACACCGGCGACAACACTCCCGCGGTGATCTTTACGCAGATCGTGCCGGGCGACAAACTCGACATCACCGTGGCAGCCAAGGGCGGCGGCAGCGAGAACAAATCGAAGATGGTCATGCTCAACCCCAGCGACTCGCTGGTCGATTGGGTGCTGAAGACCGTGCCGACCATGGGCGCCGGCTGGTGTCCACCGGGCATGCTGGGCATCGGCATCGGCGGCACCGCCGAAAAGGCGGTTTTGTCGGCCAAGGAAAGCCTGATGGACGACATCGACATGTACGAACTGCAGGAGAAAGCCGGCAAGGGCGAAAAGCTCACCCAGGTCGAAGAATTGCGCCTGGAACTGTTCGACAAGGTCAATGCGCTGGGCATCGGCGCGCAGGGCCTCGGCGGCCTGACGACCGTGCTGGACATCAAGATCAAGATGTACCCCACGCACGCGGCGAGCAAGCCTGTCGCCATGATTCCCAATTGCGCAGCGACCCGCCACGCGCACTTCGTGATGGACGGCTCCGGTCCGGCGTACCTCGAGGCGCCGTCGCTCGACCTGTGGCCCAAGATCGACTGGGCGCCCGACTACAACAAGAGCCGCCGCGTCGACCTGAACGCACTGACCAAGGAGGAAGTAGCCAGCTGGAAGCCGGGCGATACCCTGCTGCTCAACGGCAAGATGCTCACTGGCCGCGACGCTGCGCACAAGCGCATCCAGGACATGCTGGCCAAGGGCGAAACGCTGCCGGTGGACTTCACCAACCGCGTCATTTACTACGTCGGCCCGGTCGACCCGGTGCGCGACGAGGCGGTCGGCCCGGCCGGCCCCACCACCGCCACCCGCATGGACAAGTTCACCGAGATGATGCTGGCCGAAACCGGCCTGATCGCGATGGTGGGCAAGGCCGAGCGCGGCCCGACGGCCATCGAGGCCATCAAGAAACACAAGAGCGCCTACCTGATGGCCGTGGGCGGCGCTGCCTACCTGGTCAGCAAGGCCATCAAGGATGCCAAGGTTGTCGGTTTTGCCGATCTGGGAATGGAAGCCATCTACGAGTTCGACGTGGTCGACATGCCGGTCACCGTGGCGGTGGACTCCGGCGGCACCAGCGCCCACATCACCGGCCCGGCCGAGTGGCAAAAGCGCATCGCCACCGGCGAGTTCAAGGGCATCGAGGTGGCTTCGGCCTGAAGCGCCGATGCTGTCGTCGCCCCTGCAAGCCAGCGCGCCCATCGGCGTCTTCGACAGCGGCATCGGGGGCCTGAGCATCCTGCGCGCCCTGCGCACGGAGTTGCCTGGCGAACGCTTCGTGTACCTTGCCGACAGCGGTTTCGCGCCGTATGGCGAACGCGATACCGCACACACCATCGCCCGGTCGCGCGCGGTCACTCAGGACTTGCGCGACCGGCACGGTGTCAAGGCGCTGGTGATCGCTTGCAATACCGCGACCACAGCCGCCATCCACCTGCTGCGGGCCGAGCATGCAGACCTGCCCCTGGTGGGCGTCGAGCCGGCGATCAAACCCGCACTGGCGCGCACGGCGACCGGCCGAATCGGCGTCATCGGGACGCGCGGAACCGTCGGCAGCGCAAAGTTTGCCGCACTGCTGGCGTCGGTTGCCGGTCGGGGCGATGTCTGCGTGCAGGCCTGCGACGGCCTGGCCACGGCGATCGAACAAGAAGTGCTGCAGCCGAGCGAAATCAGTGCCATGGCGACCGCAGCGCTCTGCGCCCGCTACCTCGGCGAAATGGGTTCCTTTGGAAACGGCCCGGGCCAGATCGATACCCTGGTGCTGGGCTGCACCCATTACATCTTTGCCGCCGAGGCCCTGCGCCAGGCCTTGGGTAACGCTCCGGTCGAGCTGATGGAAAACGGCGCCCCCGTAGCACGCCAGACCCGGCGCTTGTTGGCCGAACGCGGCCTCTTGTCGTTCGAAGCGCAAGGCGAAGTGGCCTTCGAGACGACAGGGGAGCCTGGGCTGCTGCAATCGGCCGCGGCCCGATGGCTGGCCCTGCCGACGCTCGACGCGGCAATCCACCAACCATGAAAAAAAGCGCCCGAGGGCGCTTTTTTAACAGGCTGATGCGGATCCTTCCGATCTGCGCAAAAGGTTCAGTGCAGGTGGCGCGGCCGGCGTCCGCCACCATGGCCGCCGGCCGGGCCCGACCCTCCGGTGCCGCGCGGCGGCTTGCCGATCTCGAGCGAGTTGACCAACGCCTCGAAACGCTCGCCGAAGAGCTTGTCGATCTCGTTCACCACACCGCTGAGTTCGGCGCCGTCGAAATGGCGCTCCATCATGTTCACCACGTCTTCGACCAGCAGATTGCGCTGCACCTGCATGATGGCTGCCGGCGTCGGGCCGACAAAAAGCATGACGAAATCATCGCGGGCTTCAGCGTCATCCGGCTCTTCTTCGTCGTCGAACTCGGCGTCGTAAAAGCTCACCTCGATAGCGGCGCCCTGCTCCGCCAGCTCGTTCAGGCTCATGCACATCTCATCGAGGTTTTGCCGAAAATCTTCGTCGCCGTTGACCGTCCAGCACACGTGCAACACATGTTCCTTGGTGTCGAATTCGATGCCTGGCTCGTCTTCGTAGGCGCTGGCGGCACCGTCAGCCAGCGAACGTGCGCCAGCGTATTTCCAGAGCGGCTTGAGCGCTTCCTGCAACTGCTCGAACGTGACATCGGCGCGCAGCACCACGTCGCCGTGAACGTGGATTTCAAAGGGTGCGTTATAGCTGGACATGGATGTTTTGTGACTTGAGCCGCATGCCTGCGTCGGGTGCAGGCAAGCCGCCGGGTGGGAAAAGCTGACCCTGAGCTAGATCGCCGCAAGGCTTATTTTCGCACGGGCGGGCGGGCCAGGAACAGTCTGCGCGCAAGGGCGTGAAGGCAAAAAAAAAGGAAGCCCTTCGGCTTCCTTTTCTTGAATGTGGAGCGGGAGAAGAGTCTCGAACTCTCGACCTCAACCTTGGCAAGGTTGCGCTCTACCAACTGAGCTACTCCCGCGTTTTCTGCCAGACCGACATTTCGTATCGTGTTCAGCAGAGCCTCGAATTCTATACCAACAATTCGCGCTTTTAAAGCCAGCCGAAATTTTTTTGATGTGGCGGCCCCTCGGCATCAGCGGGACGAACCCATTCCAGGCGACGGCGTCAGCGGCGCCTGCCCTCGCCGACCCATCAGCCGACCGCGCAACCACCGCAGCATGGGCTTTTCGATGAGGACGTAACCCACGATGCCTGCCCCCACGCTGGCCAGCATGATGATGCAGAAGACGATACGTTCATCCAGCGAGTTGTAGGCGCCGAAGTAATACAGCAGCTTGATGGCCGTGCTTTGTACGTTCTCATGGGTCAGGTAAAGCATGAACGAGGCATTTCCGATCAAGGTCAACAGGGGCATTGCTATGGCACCCCTGACACGCTCGACCGCCGAGATGCCGCTCAAGAACAGCATGAAGGCGCAAGCCAGCAGAAACTTGAACATGAAAAGATTCCAGTCCGGCGACAGGAAAGCCAACACGTAGACCAGGAAGAGAAATCCGAGCACCGACGAGACGGCGCCCGCCACCAGCCCGTACCGCTTGTAGAGAAGGAAAGCGCCCATGCCGCCAAAAAAGCAGATGTTGACAGGCGCCGTCACCAGCGCCACCAGCGGCTTGAGAATTGCCGGCAACGGAGCCAGCACTGCCGGAAATATTAAAACCGCTGCCCAAACGATCAATGCGATCGTCCCGACCCGTTTTCGCCAGATCGACAACGCAAAAAGCAAATAGAAAAGGACCTCGTGAAACAAGGTCCAGGCAGGGTGCACCGGTGACGAATAGGAAGTGAATTTCAGCAGCAAGGTAGACGTCGCCGTGTCGCCGAATGTGGATGGCGGAGTGGACTCTCCACCACTGGCGAACGCCAGCACCAAAATGCAGACATAAACCACCCAATAAAGCGGATAGATGCGAATGAAGCGTTTCAGCGCATAGGCCTTCAACGCCGAGGGCCGGTTGATATCTGCCTGGTGCGCAAACAGAATGATGAAACCGCTTAGGGCGAAAAAGAAGTCGACGCCCACATACCCCAGCCGCGTGTAGTCCGCCAATACCGGATGCGAACCAAATCGGGGGTCGTTGAATATTCCAGAGGCGTGGAACAAACACACTGCCAGGGCCGCCAAGCCCCGGCACATCTGTAGATACTGCAACACGGCCTGGCACCATCCCTTTTTATTTGCCAATATGGCAAATCACAGATGGACAGTTTATGTTGGAACCGGGATTTTGCGTGAAAGCAATTGAATCATTCGGCTCATATTGCGTGCCGCCTGACCTTTGCACCAACGCCCCGAAATAGTGCAATAAATATCACGAACAGTATTACGTACGGAAATGGTGCCTCGAACCGGAATCGAACCGGTACGCTCCGATCAAGGAAAGCGGCGGATTTTAAGTCCGCTGTGTCTACCAATTCCACCATCGAGGCAGGCGCCGGGAAATATCCCGGGCCAGAAATCACAAAGCCCCACAACCGAAGTCGAGGGGCTTGATCTGGAGGCGCGACCCGGAGTCGAACCGGGCTAACCGGATTTGCAATCCGGGGCATAACCGCTTTGCTATCGCGCCGTCAATTTTTTCCAGCGTCTTCTGACGAAAAAGGGAAGCCGAGGCTTCCCTTTGGAAATTGGAGCGGGAGAAGAGTCTCGAACTCTCGACCTCAACCTTGGCAAGGTTGCGCTCTACCAACTGAGCTACTCCCGCGTTTACTGCATTTTTTGCTTTGAAAGCATCGTTTGCTGCAACGCCTCGAATTCTAGCGCACTTTTCGGCCCTTTTGAAAGAGGACCGAAAAAGTTGGCTTATTTTTAATGCTGCACGGAAGCAGGCGTACCACCAGCCGCGGGCACGGCTGGCGTCGCCGGCGGAACGATCGCAGCTTCCTCGTCCGTCAATGCCTTCGGTACGCGTTCCAGCGCCACTTCGAGCACCGCGTCGATCCATTTCACCGGAACGATTTCCAGGCCGTTCTTGACGTTGGCCGGGATGTCCTGCAGGTCCTTGACGTTTTCTTCGGGGATCAGGACCGTCTTGATGCCGCCGCGCAGTGCCGCCAGGAGCTTTTCCTTGAGACCACCGATGGCCGTGACCTCACCGCGAAGGGTGATCTCGCCCGTCATCGCGACATCGGCACGCACCGGAATCCCCGTCAGCGCCGACACAAACGCAGTCGTCATCGCGGCACCCGCGCTCGGGCCGTCCTTGGGCGTCGCGCCGTCCGGCACGTGGATGTGGATGTCCTTCTTTTCGAAAACGTCGTCGCGAATACCGAGCCGGCGCGCGCGGCTGCGGACCACGGTACGAGCCGCTTCGACCGACTCCTTCATCACGTCGCCAAGCGAACCCGTGCGGGTGATGACGCCCTTGCCTGGGGTAATGGCGGCCTCGATGGTGAGGAGATCGCCCCCCACTTCGGTCCACGCCAGGCCGACCACCTGGCCCACCTGATTCTGTTGCTCGGCACGGCCGTAGCTGTATTTGCGCACGCCCAGGAATTCGTGAAGGTTTTCGGCATTGACGACGACTTGCGGAGTCATGGTCTTGAGCAGCAGAGCCTTCACCACCTTGCGGCAGATTTTGGAGAGTTCGCGTTCGAGCGAGCGGACACCGGCTTCACGGGTGTAGTAGCGGACCACGTCGCGGACCGCTTCTTCGGTCACCTGCAACTCTTCGTCCTTGACGCCGTTGTTGCCCATCTGCTTCGGCAGCAGATACTTCATCGCGATGTTGGTCTTCTCGTCCTCGGTGTAACCCGATAGGCGAATGACTTCCATCCGGTCCAGCAGAGCTGGCGGGATGTTCATCGAGTTGGAAGTCGCCACGAACATCACGTCGGACAGGTCGAAATCGACCTCGACATAGTGGTCGCCAAAAGTGTGGTTTTGCTCCGGGTCCAGCACTTCCAGGAGCGCGCTGGAAGGATCTCCGCGGAAATCGGTACCCAGCTTGTCGATCTCGTCCAGCAGAAACAGCGGGTTGCGTGTCGCGGCCTTGTTCAGGCTTTGCAGGACCTTGCCCGGCAGCGCACCGATGTAGGTACGACGGTGGCCGCGAATCTCGGCCTCGTCCCGCATGCCACCAAGGGCCATGCGCACGTATTTTCGACCGGTCGCCTTGGCGATCGATTGGCCGAGCGACGTCTTGCCCACGCCGGGCGGGCCGACCAGGCACAGGATGGGCGCCTTCACTTTTTCGACACGTTGCTGCACCGCGAGGTACTCGAGGATTCGGTCCTTGACCTTGTCCAGGCCGTAGTGATCCTCGTTGAGGACCTCCTCGGCATTGGCCAGATCGTGCTTGATCTTGGTCTTCTTGCTCCAGGGCAGGCCGGTCAGCACGTCGATGTAGTTGCGCACCACGGTTGCCTCGGCAGACATCGGCGACATCAACTTGAGTTTCTTCAGTTCGCCTTCAGCCTTCTTTAGCGCGTCCTTGGGCATCTTGGCGAGCTTGATCTTCTTTTCGATCTCCTCGATATCCGCGCCCTCCTCGCCCTCGCCCAGTTCTTTCTGGATGGCCTTGACCTGCTCGTTGAGGTAGAAATCGCGCTGGTTTTTCTCCATCTGCCGCTTCACACGGCCGCGGATCTTCTTGTCGACATTGAGGATGTCGACTTCGCGTTCCAACTGCTCGAACAAGTTTTCGAGGCGCGCGCGTACATCGTCCAGATCCAGGACGGTCTGCTTGCTGTCGACCTTCAGGGGGAGGTGCGCCGCGATCGTGTCGGCCAGCCGGCCCGGATCGTCGATGCTCGAAATGGACGTCAGGATTTCCGGCGGAATTTTCTTGTTCAGTTTGACGTACTGGTCGAACTGCTGCATGACCGCACGACGCAGGGCCTCGACCTCGCTGCTCTGACGGTCGGCTTCGTTTTCGGCGACGGGCTTTACCGTTGCGACGAAATGCGTTTCGGCGTCCGTGATGGTTTGCACGGTGGCACGCTGCTGGCCCTCGACCAGCACCTTGACGGTGCCATCGGGCAGCTTGAGCATCTGCAGGATCGTGGAAACGCAGCCGACGTCGAACATGTCGTCCACCGCAGGCTCGTCCTTGGCCGCCGTCTTTTGTGCCACCAGCATGATGCGGCGCTCGGCCTCCATCGCCAGTTCGAGCGCCTTGATGCTCTTGGGACGCCCGACGAACAGCGGGATCACCATGTGGGGAAATACGACGACGTCGCGCAGCGGTAGCAGCGGCAGATCGATCGCGTCGGCGGGAAGAGGTGTGTGGCCGGACATGAAAATCCTAATGTGAACCTGCAGCAGGTGGTTGGCGAACCCGCCTTTTCAAGAAGGTAGGAGGCAAACCGGCCGACTCAACACGCTGTGAATCGGCCGTCTGGCTTGCGGCAAAGAATAAGTCTAGACACGCCAGGTGCCTGCAACAGGGCGCGACAACATGTGCCGCCCCTGTCATCAGGCCTTTTTGGCAGCTTCGCGGTACAGCAGCAACGGCGGCTTGTTCTCGTCGATCGTGCTTTCGTCCACCACCACCTTGTCGACATTGGTGGCGTTGGGCAGTTCGAACATCGTGTCGATGAGAGCATGCTCGAGGATGGACCGCAGTCCTCGCGCGCCGGTCTTGCGAGCCAGCGCTTTCTTGGCAATGGCCTTCAGCGCCGCCGGGCGGATCTCGAGATCGACGCCTTCCATCGCCAGCAGGCGTGCGTACTGCTTGACAAGCGCGTTTTTCGGCTCGGTCAGGATCTGCACCAGAGCGTCTTCACTCAACTCGGTCAGCGTCGTCACAACCGGCATACGGCCGACCAGTTCGGGAATGATGCCGAACTTGATCAGGTCTTCCGGCTCGATGGCATCGAAGACCTCGGTGAGCGTGCGTGTCTGCTTGCCGCGCACGGTCGCGCCGAAGCCGATACCTGAAGCGTCGGTACGCGATTCGATGACCTTTTCGAGTCCGGAGAACGCGCCGCCGCAGATGAACAGGATGTTGGTCGTGTCGACCTGCAAGAAATCCTGGTTGGGATGCTTGCGCCCGCCCTGTGGCGGAATGCTGGCCATCGTGCCTTCGATGAGCTTCAGCAGCGCCTGCTGCACACCTTCGCCGGACACGTCGCGGGTGATGGACGGGTTGTCGGACTTGCGCGAGATCTTGTCGATTTCGTCGATGTAGACGATGCCGCGCTGTGCACGCTCGACTTCGTAGTTGCAGCTCTGCAGCAGCTTCTGGACAATGTTCTCGACGTCTTCACCGACGTAGCCGGCTTCGGTCAGGGTGGTGGCGTCGGCCATCACGAAAGGCACATCAAGCATGCGCGCGAGGGTCTGTGCCAGTAGGGTCTTGCCCGAGCCGGTGGGGCCTATCAGCAGGATGTTGCTCTTGGCCAGCTCGACGTCGTCCTTCTTGGACTTTTCCTTGTGGCGCAGGCGCTTGTAATGGTTGTAGACGGCCACAGCCAGCGTGCGCTTGGCGATGTCCTGACCAATGACATAGTTGTCGAGGTTGGTCTTGATTTCTGCGGGCGTTGGCAGATCGCTGCGCGGCTCTTTCTGGGTGGCGCCATCCGGAAGTTCGTCGCGGATGATTTCGTTGCACAGATCGATGCACTCGTCGCAAATGAAAACCGACGGGCCGGCGATCAGTTTCTTGACCTCGTGCTGGCTCTTACCGCAGAAGGAGCAGTACAGGGTCTTTTCGCTGGAAGAGCCTTTTTTCTCGGCCATGGGAATGGATGCCTCTGGAGGTGGAGTCGGACATGATAACGAAATAAAAAACGGCGTTTCCCATAGGGAAAAACGCCGCTTTCGCTATCGAAAAACGCGTCAGGCGCGCTTGGAGATCACCTGGTCGACCAGTCCGTAGGCCTTGGCTTCGTCGGCTTCGAGGAAGTAGTCGCGCTCGGTGTCGCGCTCGATTTTTTCGAGCGGCTGGCCGGTGCGCTCGGCCAGGATGCGGTTGAGCTGGGCACGGGTCTTCAGGATGTCGCGGGCGTGGATTTCGATGTCCGTCGCCTGGCCCTGCATGCCGCCCAGCGGTTGGTGAATCATCACCTTGCTGTTCGGCAGAGCGAAGCGCTTGCCCTTGGTGCCCGCGGCCAGCAGGAACGCGCCCATGCTGGCGGCCATGCCGGTGCACAGGGTGGAGACGTCCGGCTTGATGAAGTTCATCGTGTCGAAGATCGCCATGCCGGCGCTGACCGAACCGCCGGGCGAGTTGATATAGAACGAAATGTCCTTGTCGGGGTTTTCGCTTTCCAGGAAAAGCAGCTGGGCAACGACCAGGTTGGCGGTCTGGTCGTTGACCGGACCCACCAGGAAGATCACGCGCTCCTTGAGCAGGCGCGAATAGATGTCGTAGGAACGCTCACCGCGGCCCGACTGCTCGACCACGATAGGCACCATGCCGAGGCCTTGGGTTTCGAGTGCACTCATGTTTTCTCCAGCAAAAAGGACGACCGACTGTATCGAAAAAAGAAATGGGGCTTGTGCCGCGAAGCACAAGCCCCACTCGGGACATCTTGACGGGCGTTTCTATATCGCCCGTGGCCTATTTCAGGCCTGTTGGCCTTGTTGGGCCATCAGTTCCTCGAAAGACACGGCCTTTTCGCTGACCTTCGCCTTGGACAGCACGAAGTCGGTGACGTTGTTCTCGATCACCATGGCTTCGACTTCGCCCAGGCGTTGGCGGTCGCTCTGGTACCAGCGCACCACATCGGCCGGCTTCTCGTAGCTGGAGGCCAGCTCGTCGATGTGGGCCTTGATCTGCTCGGGCGTGGCTTCGAGGCTGTTGGAGCGAACCAGTTCGGCAACCACCAGACCGATGCGCACGCGGCGCTCGGCCTGCGGACGGAACATGTCTTCGGGAATCGGCGCCTTGTCGGCGTCCTTCATGCCACGGTTCTTCAGCTCGGTGCGGGCGTCGGCGACCATGCGATCGAGTTCGGCTTGCACAGCGGCGCGCGGCAGGTCGAGTTCGGCCTTGGAAACCAGGGCATCCATCGCGGCTTGCTTGTTCTTGGACAGCACGCGGAACTTGACTTCGCGCTCCAGGTTCTTCTTGATGTCTGCGCGCAGGCCGTCGACCGTGGCGTCGGCGATGCCGAGCGACCTGGCGAAGAGTTCGTTGATTTCGGGCAGGTTGGCTTGCTCGATCTTCTTCACCGTGACCAGGAAGTCGGCTTGCTTGCCCGCCACGTCCTTGCCGTGATAGTCGGCCGGGAAGTCGAGCGGGAAGGTCTTGCTTTCGCCGACCTTCATGCCGCGCACGGCTTCTTCGAATTCCTTCAGCATCTGGCCTTCGCCGACCGAGTACTGGAAGTCTTCGGCCTTGCCGCCCTGGAAGGTTTCGCCGTCGATCTTGCCTTCGAAGTCGACCGTCACGCGGTCGCCGTCGACAGCCGCTTCGGCTGCGGGGCGTTGCGAGAAGGTCTGGCGCTGCTTGCGCAGGATGTCCAGGGTGCGGTCGATGGCGGCGTCGTCAACGTCGGCGGTCAGCTTCTCGACTTCTGCTTCGGTGATGTCGCCGAGCTTGACTTCCGGGTAGACCTCGAACACCGCGTCGAAGGCCAGCTCGCCTTCGGGCGCGCCGTCTTTCTCGGTGATCGTCGGCTGGCCGGCGATGCGCAGGTTGGCTTCGTTGGCGGCGGCCGAGAAGGCCTGGCCGACCTTGTCGTTCATGACATCGTACTGGACGGAGTAGCCATAACGCTGCTGCACCACGCTCATCGGCACCTTGCCGGGACGGAAGCCGTCCATCTTGACGGTGCGTGCCAGGCGCTTGAGGCGCACATCGACTTCGGACTGGATGACCGAAACGGGCAGGGTCAGCGTGATCTTGCGTTCGAGCTTTTCGAGGGTTTCAACGTTCACGGCCATGGGAGCTCTCTTTTCGTTGGCTTCAGGTCTTAGCTACTCAGCTAATCGGAGGGTGGTGCGCGGGGGGGGACTCGAACCCCCACACCATTGCTGGCGTCAGGACCTAAACCTGGTGCGTCTACCAATTTCGCCACCCGCGCGCCCGGAAAATCACACAGCAGCCTGGGCCGCCCCTCATACATTCGGGGCTGACAAGCGCTGCGGCAAATTGGACAACCCGCGATTTTAACCTGCCGACGCACCCTCTTTTGCGCATCTCTGCGTCGGCGCATGGACAATGCGCCGCGTGAACCCCCTTCCCCACCGTGCGCAGGCGCCCGACCACTACGAAAACTTCCCCGTCGCGTCCTGGCTGTGCCCGCCCCGGCTGCGCCCGCCGATCGCTGCGATCTACGGCTTTGCCCGCACCGCCGACGACATCGCCGACGAAGGCGACGCCCCCGCCGAAACACGTTTGCTGGACTTGGCAACCTTTCGGCAAGACCTGCACGCGGTGGCCGCCGGACGGGCTCCGTCACCTCGCTGGCCGGACGTCTTCGGCCCGCTGGCGGCGCAGATCAAGTGCTGGAAGCTGCCGATCGCATTGCTCGAAGACCTTCTCGACGCGTTCGTGCAGGACACCGAAAAAAGCCGGGTCGCGGCCACCTATGCCGACCGTGCCGAGCTGGTGGATTACTGCCGCCGATCGGCCAACCCGGTCGGTCGCCTGCTGCTGCACCTCTACGGCATCACGGACGCCGACTCGCTCGTTCGCAGCGACGCCGTCTGCACCGGCCTGCAACTGGCCAATTTCTGGCAAGACTTGTCGGTCGACCTGCCGCGCGGCCGCCACTACCTGACCGATGCCGACCTGGCACGGTTCGGCATCGACCGCGCGACGCTCATCGCCGGTCACGACACCACCGCCACTCGCGCCCTGGTGGCCGACAACATCGCCTGGGCCCGTGCGTGCCTGCTACAGGGCGCGCCCTTGGCGTTGCGCATTCCCGGGCGCGCCGGATGGGAGCTGCGCCTGGTCGTGCAGGGCGGGCTGCGCATCCTCGACCGCATCGCGGCGCTCGATCACGCGACGCTGGCACGCCGGCCCACCCTGGAGCCCGCCGACGTTTTGACCATGGTCTGGCGGGCCTTGCGGATGCGCCCCGCATCCGATGGGACAATCCCCGCCAAAACATGAATCCAGAAGACTACGTCCAGCAGAAAGCCGCCGCCTCGGGCAGCAGCTTCTATTACGCCTTTTTGTTCCTGCCGCGCGACCGGCGGGCGGCCATCACCGCCTTCTACGCCTTCTGCCGCGAGGTCGACGACGTGGTCGACGACATGGTCGATCCGGGCGTGGCCGCGACCAAGCTCGCCTGGTGGCAGGGCGAAATCGCCAAGTCGTTCGCCGGCACGCCGAGCCACCCGGTCATGAAGGCATTGATGCCGCACGTGCCGGTCTACGGCATCGAGGAGCGGCAGCTGCAGGCCGTGGTACAGGGCTGCCAGATGGACCTGGAGCAGACGCGCTACCTCGATTTCATCGCCCTGGAGCGTTATTGCCACCTGGTGGCGGGCGTGGTGGGCGAGGTTTCCGCGCGCATCTTCGGCCAGACCAGCGACGCCACAACCGAATACGCCCACAAGCTCGGGCTGGCCTTCCAGCTGACCAACATCATCCGCGACGTCGGCGAGGACGCCCTGCGCGGCCGCATCTACCTGCCGGTGAACGAGCTGCAGCAGTTCGACGTCAAGGCCCACGAAATCCTGAGCCGCACTTACTCGGAGCGTTTTGCCGCACTGATGAGGTTCCAGGCGGACCGCGCGCAAGGCCTGTACGCGGAGGCCTTCGCCCTGCTGCCCGGCCAGGACAGGCGCGCCCAGAAGCCCGGATTGATGATGGCCAGCATCTACCGCACGCTGCTCGGCGAGATCGAGCGCGACGGCTTCCACGTGCTCAACCAGCGCGTCAGCCTCACCCCTCTGCGCAAGTTCTGGCTGGCCTGGAAAGTCCAGGCGCTGGGCTTGCTTTGATGGCCGGCCGCCCGCTTCGGGTGGCGGTGGTAGGTGCCGGCTGGGCGGGCCTCGCCTGCGCGGTGGCAGCCGTCGAGGCCGGTGCGCAAGTCACTGTCTTCGAGGCGTCGCGCGGCGCCGGCGGCCGTGCCCGCACCGTTGCCGACACCACTTCGGCGCTGGATAACGGCCAGCACATTCTCATCGGGGCGTACGTCGATACGCTGGCGCTGATGCGCCGGGTCGGCGCCGATCCGGACGCGCTGCTGCTGCGTCTGCCCTTGTCCCTGCGCTTCGCCGACGGCGGCGGGCTGGCCCTGCGGCGCGGCCCCGCCATGCCGGCCCTGCTGCACGGCGTCGCGACCGCACGCGGCTGGTCCTGGTCCGAACGTTTTGCGCTGCTGCGTACCGCGCTCGCATGGCGGCTGCGCGGCTTTCGTTGCGACGCCCGGCTGACGGTCGCCGAACTGTGCGCCAGCCTTCCGCCACGGGTGATCGACGAACTGATCGAACCTCTGTGCGTCTCCGCCCTGAACACGCCGATCGGCGATGCCAGCGCCGAGGTGTTTCTGCGGGTGCTGCGCGACGCCCTGCTTTCCACATCCGGTGGCAGCGACCTGCTGATACCGCGCGCCGACCTGGACGCCCTGCTGCCCGCGCCCGCACTGCGATGGCTGGCGGCGCACGGCGCGCGTCTGAATATCGGCCGCCGCGTGCGCGGCATCGAGAGAACCGACGCCGGCTGGCAAGTCGACGAGGCGACGTTCGACCGGGTGGTGCTGGCCTGCCCGGCCGGCGAAGCCGCACGGCTCGTCGAGACGCACTCGAAGCGCTGGAGCGACCAGGCCCGAGCCCTGCGCCACGAAGCCATCGCCACGGTCTACGCCCGCACGGAGGGCGTGCTTGCGCGGCCGATGCTGGCCCTGCGCGGCGGCCCGGCCCAGTTCGTCTTCGACCGTGGCCAACTCGGCGGCCCGGCAGGCTTGCTGGCGTTCGTCGCCAGCGCGTGGCAGGGCGAACGCGAAGCGCTCGATGCGGCTGTCGCGGCCCAGGCCCGGGAGCAATTGGGCCTGGCGATCGAGCCCGTCGCCACCCTGATCGACAAGCGCGCCACCTTCGCCTGCACCCCGGGCCTGTCGCGCCCCTCCAAGACGATCGTGGACGGCCTGCTGGCCTGCGGCGACTACCTGGAGGGTCCCTACCCCGCCACCCTCGAAGGCGCGGTGCGCAGCGGGCAGGCGGCCGCCACGGCCGCATTGCGCTGACGCATCGATCGACAGGCAAAAAAAAGACGCGCCGTAGCGCGTCTTTTCGACAGGAGCCCGCGAAGACTCAGGCAGGAACCTTGGCTGCCGCTTCGGTGAACGACTCGATCTTGTCGAAGTTCAGGTACTGGTAGATCTGCTTGCTGGAGGCATCCAGCACGCCCACGCCTTCCATGTACTCGGCCTTGGTCGGGATACGACCCAGGCGCGAGCAGATGGCCGCCAGTTCTGCCGAGCCCAGGTACACGTTGGTGTTTTTGCCCAGGCGGTTGGGGAAGTTGCGGGTGCTGGTGGACATCACCGTGGCGCCTTCGCGCACCTGTGCCTGGTTGCCCATGCACAGCGAGCAGCCCGGCATTTCGGTGCGCGCACCGGCCGAGCCGAAGACGCCGTAGTGGCCTTCCTCGGTGAGCTGCGCCGCGTCCATCTTGGTCGGCGGCGCGATCCACAGCTTGACCGGCATGTCGCGCTTGCCTTCGAGCAGCTTGGAGGCTGCGCGGAAGTGGCCGATGTTGGTCATGCAGGAGCCGATGAACACCTCGTCGATCTTGGCGCCGGCGACTTCCGAGAGGGTCTTGACGTCGTCCGGATCGTTGGGGCAAGCCACGATGGGTTCGTGGATGTCGTTGAGGTCGATCTCGATGACGGCGGCGTATTCGGCGTCGGCGTCGCCCTCGAGCAGCTGCGGGTTCTTCAGCCAGGCTTCCTGCGCGGCGATGCGGCGGCCCACGGTGCGGGCGTCGGCATAGCCTTCCGAGATCATCCAGCGCATCAGGGTGATGTTGCTGTTGATGTACTCGATCATCGGCTCCTTGTTGAGCTTGACGGTGCAGCCGGCGGCCGAGCGCTCGGCCGACGCGTCGGACAGCTCGAAGGCTTGCTCCACCTTCAGGTTCGGCAGGCCTTCGATCTCGAGGATGCGGCCGGAGAAGATGTTCTTCTTGCCCTTCTTGTCGACCGTCAGCAGGCCGGCCTTGATGGCGTACAGCGGAATCGCGTTGACCAGGTCGCGCAGGGTGACGCCGGGCATCATCTTCTCGCCCTTGAAACGCACCAGAACCGATTCGGGCATGTCCAGCGGCATGACGCCGGTGGCGGCCGCGAAGGCCACCAGGCCGGAGCCTGCCGGGAAGCTGATGCCGATCGGGAAACGCGTGTGGCTGTCGCCGCCGGTGCCGACGGTGTCGGGCAGCAGGAAGCGGTTGAGCCAGCTGTGGATCACGCCGTCGCCCGGCTTCAGCGAGATGCCGCCACGGGTGCTGATGAACTCGGGCAGTTCGTGGTGCGTCTTGACGTCCACCGGCTTGGGGTATGCCGCGGTGTGGCAGAAAGACTGCATCACCAGGTCGGCCGAGAAGCCCAGGCAGGCCAGGTCCTTCAGCTCGTCGCGGGTCATCGGGCCGGTGGTGTCCTGCGAGCCGACCGAGGTCATGCGCGGTTCGCAATAGGTGCCCGGACGGATGCCGGTGCCTTCGGGCGCGCCGCAGGCACGGCCGACCATCTTCTGCGCCAGGGTGTAGCCCTTGCCGGTGTCGCCGGGCTCGACCGGCAAGCGGAACAGGGTGGATGCGGGCAGGCCCAGGGCTTCGCGTGCCTTGGCGGTGAGGCCACGGCCGACGATCAGCGGAATGCGGCCGCCGGCGCGCACTTCGTCGAACAGCACGTCGCTCTTCACCGTGAATTCGGCGATGACCTGGCCGTCTTTCAGGGCCTTGCCTTCGTAGGGGCGCAGCTCGACGGTATCGCCCATGTTCATCTGGCTGACGTCCAGCTCGATCGGCAGCGCGCCGGCGTCTTCCATGGTGTTGTAGAAGATGGGGGCGATCTTGTTGCCCAGGCAGACGCCGCCGAAGCGCTTGTTCGGCACGAAGGGGATGTCTTCGCCGGTGAACCACAGCACCGAGTTGGTGGCCGACTTGCGCGAGGAACCCGTGCCGACGACGTCGCCGACGTAGGCCACCAGGTCGCCCTTGGCGCGCAGGTCTTCGATGAACTTGATGGGGCCGCGCTTGCCGTCTTCTTCGGGCGTGATGCCGTCGCGCTTGTTCTTCAGCATGGCCAGCGCGTGCAGGGGAATGTCCGGGCGGCTCCAGGCGTCGGGCGCGGGCGACAGGTCGTCGGTGTTGGTCTCGCCGGTCACCTTGAAGATCGACACGGTGAGGCTTTCGGGCACTTCCGGACGGCTGGTAAACCACTCGGCGTCGGCCCAGCTTTGCAGCACAGCCTTCGCGTGAGCGTTACCGGCGTCGGCCTTTTCCTTGACGTCGTGGAACTGGTCGAACATCAGCAGCGTCTTCTTGAGCGCTTCTGCGGCGGTCCCGCCCACTTCGGCGTCGTCGAGCAACTGGATCAGCGGGCTGATGTTGTAGCCGCCAAGCATGGTGCCCAGCAGTTCGGTCGCCTTGGCGCGGCTGATGAGTTCGTTCTTCTCGGTACCCAGGGCAACGGCGGCCAGATAGCTGGCCTTGACCTTGGCGGCGTCGTCGACGCCGGCGGGAACGCGGTGGGTGATGAGGTTCAGCAAGAACTCGGCCGAACCTGCGGGCGGATGCTTGAGCAGTTCGATCAGTTCGGCCGTCTGCTTGGCGGTCAGCGGCAGGGGCGGAATGCCGAGTGCCGCGCGCTCGGCGACATGTTCAACGTAGGCTTGCAACATCATCGTTCTCCGTCTGGAATCGTGGGGATTGGAATAAGGGAATCAGTTCTTGACGGGCGCGTCCGGCGCATCGAAGAGGCTCTTCTGCGGAGTCTTCTTGAGCTCTTCGGCCATGGCGGTCTGCTGGGGGCTCTGGCAATCGTCGGCCAGGCGCTGGCCGATCTTCTGGTTCATCAGCATCGACTTGTTGCCCAGCTGCAGCCACAAGGCGCCGGCACGCGGGTCTTCGAGGCGGATGGCGCCGGTGCGGCTGGCCACCGGGTGCATGCGGTATTTGGTGCGCTGGATCTGCACGTTGAAGAAGCCCGGATGCTTGTCGTCGGCCGTCACGGTGACGTTGTTGCCAAGTTCGCAGCGGATGGCGCCGGTATAGACGCGACCGGCGATTTCCAGGTCTTCCGGCGTCAGGGCGATGTCGGTATCGGTATCGACCGGGGTGACTTCCTCGACCGCCTTGACCGCGGAGCGGGCCAGCTTGGGCTGCGGCTTCCTGGCGGTGGCGGACTTGCCGGTGGCGGATTTCGCCGGAGCAGCCTTGGCGGCCGCGGGCTTGGCAGCAGCGGGCTTGGCAGCGGCGGCCGGCTTCGCGGGCGCCTTGGCGGCGTCTTGCGCCAGCACGGTCAGGGGGGCGGCGCAGGCCAGCAGGGTGGCGAGGAAAAACTTGTTCATACGGGGACTCGGCTTAAACACGGTGGCGGGATATTTCGGGATCAGGCGGCGACAGGTAAAAACCAGTCCTGGGCCTGCTGCGGCAAGGTGCGGCCGGTGCGGTGGGCGCGCTCCAGCACCTGCCAGAAGTGGCGGTAGCTGGCGCGGTCATGCAGGTGTCCGCCGAAAGCGATCGGAGCCCACTCGGCGGCCTGGGCGGCGGCAACGATGCGGGCGGCCGTCTCGACCTCCGAGGGATCGGGTGCGAATGCCTCCAGCACCGGGCGGATCTGCGCCGGGTGGATGCTCCACATCCGTGTGTAGCCGAACTCGCGGGCGGCCCGGCGCGCGGCCTGGGTGATCGCTTCGCGGTCGGAAAATTCGGTGACCACGCAGTGCGACGGGACCTTGCCCGAAGCATGCGCGGCCGAGGCGATGTCGAGCTTGGCCCGCACCACCAGCGGGTGGCTGAACTGGCCCGCGATACCCATGCCCGCGGCCGGGATGGCCCCGGCGTGCGCCGACACGAAATCCATCAGCCCGAAGGACAGCGACTGCACCCGCGGATGCGCGGCGATGTCGAAGGCGCGATGCACCGCCCCGGGCGACTCGATCAGCACCTGCAGCGCTAGCGACGGCGCGCCGGCGGCGTCGATGGCACGCACGGCGCGTTCGACGTCGGCGACCGTCTCGACCTTGGGCACCATCACGTGGCACAGGCGGTGGCCGGCCTTGCCCACGATGGCGGCCACGTCGGCTTCGAACGCCGGGTGGTCGACCGGATGCACCCGCACCGCCACGCGTGCTGCGGGCGCGGCCGCCAGGGCGAGCTCGACCACCAGCGCGGCATGTTCCGCCTCGGCACCGGCAGCGGCGCCGTCCTCGCAGTCGAGGGTGACATCGAAGACGCAGGTACCGAACTCCTCGGTCATCTCGGCCTGCAGTTGCAGGCTCTTGCGCATGCGCACCTCGACACCGCTGTAGTGGTCGCAGACGGGCAACTGGATGGCGCCGGCCTGCGCACCCAGCAGGGCGGCACGGGGATGGAGCGGATGGCTGCTCATGCTTTCTGCGCCACGATGAACATCCGCGGAAAGGCCAGCAGCAGCTTGCCGTCGGCACGCGGTGGGTAGGAACCGGCGATCAGCTTCAGGTACTCGGCCAGGTAACCGGCCTTCAGCGCCGGATCGAGCGGCTCGACGAAAGGCTTGAGCCCGGTGCTGCTGACCCAGTCGACGATCGCCTGCGGCGAGTCCATGCGATGCTGGTAGACGGTGTGCCACACGTCGACTTGCGCGGCCTTCGGCGCGAGCAGGTCGTAGTAGTCGGCCAGCGGCAGGATGGCGGTGCGCAGCCTCTCGACGTCGCCGATGGCCGCCGCCCAGGGTTGGCGCGCAGCCACTTCCCGCATCGAGCGGTGCGTGGCTTCGTCGCGGTTGTCGGGCATCTGGACGGCCAGCACGCCACCGGGCGCCAGGCAGTCGAACAGGCGCGGGATCAGCGTCTCGTGGCCTGGCACCCATTGCAGGGAAGCGTTGGCGTAGATCAGGTCGGGCGGCGTTTCGGGCTGCCAGGTGGCGATGTCGGACAAGTCGAAGCGCACGCCCGGCAAGCGCTTGGCAGCGCTCTCGAGCATGGACTTTGAATTGTCGGTGCCGATGGTGAAGGCACCGGGGAAGCGGGCGACGATCAACTCGGTCGAGTTGGCCGGGCCGCAACCCAGGTCGACCGCACAGCGCGCAGTGTCGAGCGGCACCCGCGCCAGCAATTCGCGGGCCGGGCGCGTGCGCTCGTCCTCGAATCGGCTGTAGAGGCTGGGGTTCCAGTCGGCCATGTGTGTGCTTTGCGTGCGGTCTGTCGGTGGACTTACTTGACGAGGTGGGCGACGCCCGCTTGCTCGCCCTTCAGCTCTTCGAGGGTCTTGTCGATGCGTTCCTGGCTGAAAGCGTCGATCTCGAGGCCTTCGACGATCTTGTACTTGCCGCCTTCGGTGGTGACCGGGAAGCCGAACATGACGTCTTTCGGGATGCCGTATTCGCCGTTGGAAGGCACGCCCATGGTGACCCACTTGCCTTGCGAGCCCAGGGCCCAGTCGCGCATGTGGTCGATGGCAGCGTTGGCAGCCGATGCCGCCGACGAGGAACCGCGCGCCTCGATGATGGCGGCGCCACGCTTGCCGACGGTCGGCAGGAAGGTGTTGGCGTTCCATTCCTGGTCGTCGATCATCTTGGCGACGCTTTCGCCGCCGATGGTGGCGAAGCGGTAGTCGGCGTACATCGTGGGCGAGTGGTTGCCCCAGACGGTCAGCTTCTCGATGTCGGCGACGGCCTTGCCGGTCTTGGCGGCGATCTGGCTGGCGGCACGGTTGTGGTCCAGGCGCAGCATGGCGGTGAAGTTCTCGCGCGGCAGGTCCGGTGCGCTCTTCATGGCGATGTAGGCGTTGGTGTTGGCCGGGTTGCCGACCACCAGCACCTTGACGTCGCGGCTGGCGACGGCGTTGAGGGCGGCGCCCTGGGCGGTGAAGATGGCGCCGTTGACGGCCAGCAGTTCGGCACGTTCCATGCCCGGGCCGCGGGGACGCGAACCGACCAGCAGGGCGTAGTCGGCGTCCTTGAAGGCGGTCATCGGGTCGCTGTGGGCGGTCATCTCGACCAGCAGCGGAAACGCGCAGTCGTCGAGTTCCATCATCACGCCCTTCAGGGCCTTCTGCGGGCCGTCGACCGGCACTTCCAGCAGTTGCAGAATGACGGGCTGGTCCTTGCCCAGCATTTCGCCCGAGGCGATGCGGAACAACAGGGCGTAACCGATTTGGCCGGCGGCGCCGGTAACGGCGACGCGGACGGGCTTCTTGCTCATGGGAAGGACTCCAGGGATGGGTAAAGAATGGGTCGCCCGCCGCATGCCGCTTGTCTTTTTGGCCGGCATCGCGTGACGAAATCTCGTCGCTGGGCGGACAGCGCGGGAGTGTACTTCCGAATTTTCAGGCCGGTCAACTTGTCTTATGTCTTATATAAGATATGATCAGCCGCGATTTTGGCAAGCCCTGCTGCCCTTCGCCCCCCAACGATGCCTTCAGCCCCACCCGCCGCGGAAAACTCCGCCTCCGACGTCGCTCCCGACGACGGTGCGGCGCCAGCATTCAGCCCCTTGTACCAGCAGATCAAGACGCTGATCCTGCAAAAGCTGGAGTCCGGCGACTGGAAGCCCGGCGAGGCGATTCCCAGCGAAACCGACCTGGCGCTGCGCTTTCGCGTCAGCCAGGGCACGGTGCGCAAGGCGATCGACGAACTGGCCGGCGAAAACCTGCTGATCCGTCGCCAGGGAAAGGGCACCTTCGTCGCCACCCACGCCGAGCGGCACGTGCAATACCGCTTTCTCAAGTTGCGCAACGATTCCGGCGAATACGAGCACTCCGAGCGCCGCGTGCTGGAGTGCAGGCGCACGCGCGCACCGGCCGAAGTGGCCCGTGCCCTCGCCTTGCGCAGCGGCGAAGCCGTCATGCAGGTGCGCCGGATACTGCTGTTTTCGGGCGTGCCGCGGGTACTGGAAGACATCTGGCTGCCGGGGCAGACCTTCAAAGGGCTCACCGCCACACAAATGCTGACCTACAAAGGCCCCACCTATGCCATGTTCGAACTCGAATTCGGCGTGCGCATGGTGCGAGCCGACGAAAAATTGCGGGCCGTGTCGGCCAACGCGGACCAGGCCGGTCTTCTCGATCTGGCCGAAGGCGACCCGCTGCTCAGCGTGGAACGGCTTTCCTACACCTACAACGACGCCCCCATGGAGCTGCGGCGCGGCTTCTATCGGACCGACTCACACCACTATCACAATCAACTGAACTGAGCAGGCCCGCGGTCAATTTCGGGTTACCACTCGTACGTGCAATAGAATTTTGGGTGCTTCGCAACCCGATTACCAGGCAGTTACACGCAGAAAGCAAAAATCCCCATGGCAGAAATCTCAAAAAAGCGGCCTGAATTCCGCAATATCAACGCTTTCACCGACCTCACCACCTATCGCCTACCGGCGGCCGGCTGGGTGTCGATCCTGCACCGCATCAGCGGCCTGATTCTGTTCATGCTGCTGCCGCTGGTGATCTGGATGTTCGACCTGTCGGTCACCTCCCAGATTTCGTTCGGCCGCTTCCACAGCATCTTCACCGTCGGCATCGGCGGCCTGATCCTCAAGCTGTTCTGCCTGGCACTCCTCTGGGCCTACCTGCACCACTTCATCGCCGGCCTGCGCCACCTGTGGATGGACCTGAACCACCATGCCGTCGAGAAGCGCATCGGCGCCAACACGGCGACGGGCACCATCGTGGCCGGCATCGTGCTGACGGTGATCCTGGGCGCGAAGCTGTTCGGCCTGTACTAAGCACAACAAACAAGACAACGTCCGGAGCACCCACAGCATGTCCGTCAATTACGGTCCCAAACGCGTCGTCGTCGGCGCCCACTACGGCCTGCGCGACTGGATCGCCCAGCGCGGCACCGCCGTCCTCATGGCCCTCTTCACCATCGTGCTGCTGGCACAGGTGATCTTCTCGCGCGGCCCCCTGGGCTACGACACCTGGTCCGGCATCTTTTCCCAGCAATGGATGAAGGTCGTCACCCTGGTCACCATCATCGCCCTGGGCTACCACGCCTGGGTCGGCATGCGCGACATCTGGATGGATTACGTCAAGCCCGTCGTCGCCCGTCTCGCCCTGCAAATTTTCTCCATCTTCTGGCTCGTCGGCTGTGTCGGCTACATGATCCAGGTGCTGTGGAGGCTGTAAAAAAAATGACTTACTCCACGACTGATATCACCAAGCGCAAGTTCGACGTCGTCATCATCGGCGCCGGCGGCTCCGGGATGCGCGCCTCGCTGCAACTCGCCCGTGCCGGCCTGAACGTCGCGGTCCTCTCCAAGGTCTTCCCCACCCGCTCGCACACCGTGGCGGCTCAGGGCGGCGTCGGTGCCTCGCTCGGCAACATGAGCGAGGACAACTGGCACTACCACTTCTACGACACCATCAAGGGTTCGGACTGGCTGGGCGACCAGGACGCCATCGAATTCATGTGCCGCGAAGCACCGAAGGTGGTCTACGAGCTGGAACACTTCGGCATGCCCTTCGACCGCAACCCGGACGGCACCATCTACCAGCGTCCCTTCGGCGGCCACACCGCCAACTACGGCGAAAAGCCGGTGCAGCGCGCCTGCGCCGCGGCCGACCGTACCGGTCACGCCATGCTGCACACGCTGTACCAGAAGAACGTCGAGTCCAAGACGCAGTTCTTCGTCGAATGGATGGCCCTCGACCTGATCCGAGACGACGAAGGCGATGTCGTCGGCGTCACCGCACTCGAGATGGAAACCGGCGACCTGCACATCCTGCAGGCCAAGACCGTGCTCCTGGCCACCGGCGGCGCGGGCCGCATCTTCCAGGCATCCACCAACGCCTTCATCAACACCGGCGACGGCCTGGGCATGGCGGCGCGCGCCGGCATCCCGCTGCAGGACATGGAGTTCTGGCAGTTCCACCCCACCGGCGTGTTCGGTGCCGGCGTGTTGCTGACCGAAGGCTGCCGTGGCGAAGGCGCAATTTTGCTCAACGCCAACGGCGAGCGCTTCATGGAGCGCTATGCGCCTACCCTGAAAGACCTGGCTCCGCGCGATTTCGTCTCGCGCTGCATGGACCAGGAAATCAAGGAAGGCCGTGGCTGCGGTCCCAACAAGGACCACATCCTTTTGAAGCTTGACCACCTGGGCGCGGAAACCATCCGCAAGCGCCTGCCGTCGGTCGAGGAGATCGGTCACAACTTCGCCAACGTCGACATCACCCGGGAACCGATTCCCGTCGTGCCGACCATCCACTACCAGATGGGCGGCATCCCCACCAACATCAACGGCCAGGTCGTCACCCAGAACGAAGCCAACGAGTCGGTGGTGGTCAAGGGCCTGTACGCCGTCGGCGAATGTTCCTGCGTGTCGGTGCACGGCGCCAACCGCCTGGGCACCAACTCGCTGCTCGACCTGCTGGTCTTCGGCCGCGCCGCCGGCAACCATATCGTCCAGTACAACGACAAGCTCAAGGAGCACAAGGCGCTGCCGGCCAACTCCGCCGACCGCACCCTGAAGCGCCTGAACGAGCTCGAAAATTCGCAGTCCGGCGAATACGCCCAGGACGTCGCGGCGGATATCCGCTCGACCATGCAGGCGCATGCCGCCGTGTTCCGCCAGCAGTCCGTCATGGACGAAGGCGTGAGCCAGATCGCGGCCATCCGCGAACGCGTCGCCGGCATCACCCTCAAGGACAAGTCGCGCGTCTTCAACACCGCGCGCATCGAAGCCCTGGAAGTCGACAACCTGATCGAAGTGGCGCAGGCCACCATGGTCTCGGCTGCAGCCCGCAAGGAATGCCGCGGTGCCCATACCGTCGACGACTACGAGCGCCCTGCCGACGACGCCGAGTTCCCGCTGGGCCGCAACGACAAGGAGTGGATGAAGCACACCCTGTGGTACAGCGCCACCAACAGCCTGGCCTACAAGCCGGTCCGCATGACGCCGCTGACCGTCGCCTCCGTGCCGCCCAAGGTCCGCACGTTCTAAGAACCGTCCGGCCACACGAAAGAACACCATGCAAAAGCGCACATTCAAGATCTACCGCTACGATCCGGACAAGGACGCCAAGCCCTACATGCAGACCATCGAGATCGAACTCGAAGGCAACGAACGCATGTTGCTGGACGCGCTGGTCAAGCTCAAGGCCATCGACCCGACCATCGCCTTCCGCCGCTCCTGCCGCGAAGGCGTCTGCGGCTCCGATGCGATGAACATCAACGGCAAGAACGGCCTGGCCTGCCTGACCAACCTGCGCACGCTGAAGGACCCGATCGTCATCAAGCCGCTGCCCGGCCTGCCGGTGATCCGGGACGTCATCGTCGACATGACGCACTTCTTCAACCAGTACCACTCGATCAAGCCGTACCTGGTCAACCAGACGCCGCCGCCCGAAAAGGAACGCCTGCAGTCTCCCGAAGAGCGCGAAGAGCTCGACGGCCTGTACGAGTGCATCCTGTGTGCCAGCTGCTCCACCAGCTGCCCCAGCTTCTGGTGGAACCCGGACAAGTTCGTCGGCCCGGCCGGCTTGCTGCAAGCCTACCGCTTCATCGCGGACAGCCGCGACCAGGCCACCGGCGAGCGTCTCGACAACCTCGAGGACCCGTACCGCCTGTTCCGCTGCCACACCATCATGAATTGCGTCGATGTCTGCCCCAAGGGACTGAACCCGACCAAGGCCATCGGCAAGATCAAGGAACTGATGGTTCGCCGCGCCGTCTGATGGACACGAACAGCGTGCAGGAAGACGGCCTCGTCGACGAACGCACCCTGAGCAAGCTGCGCTGGCGCTGCCGGCGCGGCCTGCTGGAGAACGACTTGTTCATCGAGCGTTTCTTCGCACGCCATGCCGAGACGCTCACCGTGCGCCAGGCGCGTGGCATGACGCAGCTGATGGACCTGTCGGACCACGATTTGATGGATCTTTTCATGGGCCGCAAAGAGCCCGAAGGCGCGACCGACACACCGGAAGCGCAAGATGTTCTGAAGATGTTGAGAGCCTGACGCCACGGCGGCCAGGCTCCCCGAAGTGTTCATGAAGAACTAGGCCCCACCCGGACTCCGGAGACGAGGCCCCAACCCTAAAGGAAGCACATGAAGCTAGCAGACAACAAAGCCACTCTGTCGTTCGCGAACGGCAGCCCCAGCGTCGAGCTGCCGGTCTACGCCGGCAACATCGGCCCGGACGTGATCGACATCCGCAAGCTGTATGCGCAAACGGGCATGTTCACCTATGACCCGGGCTTCCTGTCGACGGCGGCGTGCCAGTCGGCCATCACCTACATCGACGGCGACAAGGGCGAGCTGCTGTACCGCGGCTACCCCATCGAGCAACTCGCCACCAACTGCGACTACCTCGAAACCTGCCACCTGCTGCTGTACGGCGAACTGCCGGACGCCAAGAAGAAGGCCGAGTTCAACGACCTGGTGACCCATCACACCATGGTCAACGAGCAGATGCAGTTCTTCCTGCGTGGCTTCCGCCGCGATGCCCACCCGATGGCGGTCATGACCGGCCTGGTGGGTGGTTTGTCGGCCTTCTATCACGACAGCACCGACATCAATAACCCCGAGCACCGCGAGATCGCCGCGATCCGCCTGATCGCGAAGATGCCGACGCTGGTCGCCATGGCCTACAAGTACAGCATCGGCCAGCCGTTCATGTACCCGAAGAACGACCTGTCCTATGCAGGCAACTTCCTGCACATGATGTTCGCCACGCCTTGCGAGCCTTTCAAGGTCAGCCCGGTGCTCGAGCGCGCACTGGACCGCATCTTCATCCTGCATGCCGACCACGAGCAGAACGCCTCGACCTCGACCGTGCGCCTGTGCGGTTCGTCGGGTACGAACCCGTTCGCGGCCATCGCGGCCGGCGTGGCCTGCCTGTGGGGCCCCGCCCACGGCGGCGCCAACGAGGCCTGCCTGAACATGCTGGAAGAAATCCAGGCCATGGGCGGCGTCGACAAGATCGGCGACTTCATCGCCAAGGTGAAGGACAAGTCGTCCGGCGTGAAGCTGATGGGCTTCGGCCACCGGGTGTACAAGAACTACGACCCGCGCGCCAAGCTCATGCAGGAAACCTGCAAGGAAGTGCTGGCCGAGATGGGCCTGGAAAACGATCCGCTGCTGAAGATCGCGGTCGCCCTCGAAAAGATCGCTCTGGAAGACGAATACTTCGTGTCGCGCAAGCTGTACCCGAACGTGGACTTCTATTCCGGCATCGTTCAACGCGCCATCGGTATTCCCGTTCCACTGTTCACCGCCGTGTTCGCCTTGGCGCGTACCGTCGGCTGGATTGCACAGCTGAACGAAATGATCGCGGATCCGGAATACAAGATCGGCCGCCCGCGTCAGCTGTTCGTGGGCTCCGAGCGCCGCGATGTGACGCCTATCGCCGAGCGTTGATTCTCCTTGTATCCCGACGGGCGAAAGCCTGTTGAGATTCGATTGAAATGCCCGCCAGATGTGAGTCTGGGGGGCATTTTTATTTTGCTTGTTAATTTTTATTATTCAACACGGGCATGAGCCCACGCTGCCATCAAGCCCACGGCAGCTTCCAATCTTCACCCGTTATTATTTCGAGAATCAAGATTCGCCCCGGCGAATATGGCCACCGCACATTTCGGCCCTGCTCCGACATACTTCTGCATTCCTGGCGCTTGGATGTTTGACTGACTTCGGAAACGCCATATCGATAGAAGCAATATCGGGAAAATTCGGTAAATTCCTTGGTGCCGGGTAGCCAATTCCCTTCTGCGTCCTGTCTGATTTTATAGGTATGGCTATTGTCGTAGCCATAGAGATCAGTGGCGTAGGGGTCTGCGAAACTGAATATCAGCAAACTTGGTTTGGCTTTGATGAAGAATTCCATGTAGCCCTCCTCCTCGAAGCGATCTACATAAAGCACGCCTATGAACGCAAGCCCAGCCGAAACCAGCGCAATCAGGACCACGACTGGCGAGAAATATTTTTTCATGATCTTTTAATTTCTTCCCAAGATATAGATAAATGCTATTTTTTGCCGAGTCTCGACGCTTTTTTGCAATTTTCAAGATTGGCAACTTCATCTATATCTTCTATGGCGAACCGATGCCAACAATAGAGCTTGGCTTGATCGAATTCCTTAGTGCCGGGCAGCCAATTTCCTTTTATATCCATACGCTGTCTGTACTGCCACTCTTCACCGCCAGGTTCGGATTCAAAAGGATCGAAAAACCGAGTATGAAACGGCGTAGGTCGAGCTTTTACGAAAGTATAAATATAGGTCTCGTTCTCTCCCTCGACTTGCAACCACCCGCAGAGCGTCCACAGGATTAAAAGCGCTACACCGAATACCGTTAGTTTTGGATGGCAGTTGGCAAACAAACGAACGCGATCAATATGCCGGATCATAGTTCTACGCCTCCGGTTTTTCGAGACCGGACCATTCACGCAATTCTTCGACCAATTTCATTCCATGAACGCCCGGACATAATTTACCTTCCTCGGTATCTTGTTGCCCTTTAAACTCAAGGTGACCACCGAGCTCAACGATCACAAAGAAGTCCCGAAGCGTAGCGATCAGCATTTCCAGACTCTCGCGCTGCACGTTCGGAATGTCTATTTTTTTGACCCAACCCAATTTTTTCTTGATCTTTAATACGGCGGCAATGGGATCGTCCCCGTCCTCAGGCTCCGACAAGTCCTGCAACATTAATAATCCGACGGCCTTGCCGTTAAAGTGCGCCATATGTGCGCCCTTGAATTTGATGTCTCTACCCTCCACGATATTTCCGGTGCAGTCCAGCACGTAATGATAGCCAATATCGGGCCATTTGTGAGTTCGATGGTGCAAATGGAAATCTTGTATTGCATGAATATCTGAAACGTTTCCGCTACATGAAAAGCTACGGCCCGCGTGATGGATCGCAATTTTGGAATAGTCCCAGTCAGGTTCCATTTTTGCCTCATCGGCTGCGTGCGCCTGCCACGCTTTGCGCTCGAGAAAATTTGCACCTTTCCTACGAACCGATTCGATTATTGCCCGGCGGGTGGCCGCGCGATCGTCCACTTTCACCACCATCGGCGATTGGCTTTGATAATCCGCCTCCGCCGCGGCAGTGATCCAATGCTCGATCTTGTAATCTGCAGTTTTCATCATTCAACCCTCGAACTTCATCTCGCCCATGGGCGAGGAAAAAACCAGGTGAATCGTTACCTCCACACCCAATGCCGCCTGAATAATGGCGATGCCGTTTTTATTGGTTCGCGCTTCGCGTAGCACACCACCCTCGTTAACCACGAAGCCACGGTTTGCCAAAGGCTCGCCGGTTTCACTGTCCACGAAACTAAAAAGCTTTCCGCCATTAAGCGCTTCGGCGTCCTGCTGAAACTGATCGCCCAATTTCGCGTATTCAACCCAATCTGCGCAGTACGGCATGCGACGCCAAATTTCCGCTGGCGTAAAACCGTCGCGTGACCAATCCGACCTGGCAATGAGCCTGGGTGGTTCGGAACATTTGCAGAGGCATAAATCACCGTCGAGCAAACGCTGCCGGCCTGATGGATCGGTGTTTACACGATACGGCTGCACGCATTTCGTCATTCCGTGGGTGGAGCACGCCAGGCACCAGACCGGATCGCCTTCATAGGCGGTCATTTCACCGTTTTCAGTTTCCGGCCGTATTTGCGGTTTTGGCTGCACATTACCGCCGACAGTCGTGGTATCGCCAGCCCGTATTCGGGATCTCCAGTACATCTCGCCACCCCTTCAACATTAATAGAGGCGCGCAGATTACTTTGCAAAGCAACCGGAATACCCTTCCGGCAAATCTATAAATTGCTTTGAATTGCAGCCGGCAAATCAAATTGATTAATTCGCAAGGTTATTTTGCGGCGCATTAGCTTCAAAATCACATAATTACCGAATATTCCGACAGCCCCGCACTTTCGAACGGTAATACTGCCCTCCCGTCGCAGACCGCCGCACGCATGAGGTAAAAACGAGGGCTAACTTTCAGCAGAACACTCATGAAATCCAAAGCCGCCGTGGCCTTCAAGGCCGGAGAACCCCTTCAGATCGTCGAGATCGACGTCGCACCGCCCAAGAAGGGCGAAGTTCTGGTGCGCATCACCGATACCGGCGTCTGCCATACGGACGCGTTTACGCTCAGCGGTGAAGACCCGGAAGGCCTGTTCCCGGTGGTGCTGGGCCATGAAGGCGCCGGCATCGTGGTGGAGGTGGGCGAAGGCGTGACCAGCGTCAAGCCGGGCGACCACGTCATTCCCCTGTACACGGCGGAATGCGGCGAGTGCCTGTTCTGCAAGAGCGGCAAGACCAACCTGTGCGTGGCGGTGCGCGCCACGCAGGGCAAGGGCGTGATGCCCGACGGCACCACCCGCTTCTCGTACAACGGCGAGCCGCTGTACCACTACATGGGCTGTTCGACTTTCAGCGAGTACACGGTGGTCGCCGAGGTGTCGCTGGCCAAGATCAATCCCGACGCCAACCCGGAACAGGTCTGCCTGCTGGGCTGCGGCGTGACGACCGGCCTGGGCGCGGTGAAAAACACCGCCAAGGTGCAGGAGGGCGACACGGTCGCGGTGTTCGGCCTGGGCGGCATCGGCCTGGCGGTGATCCAGGGTGCGCAGCTTGCCAAGGCCGGCCGCATCATCGCGGTGGACACCAACCCGTCCAAGTTCGATCTGGCCCGGACTTTCGGCGCGACCGACTGCATCAACCCCAAGGATTTCGACAAGCCGATCCAGCAGGTCATCGTCGAGATGACGGGCTGGGGCGTGGACCACAGTTTCGAGTGCATCGGCAACGTCAACGTGATGCGCGCCGCGCTGGAATGCGCACATCGCGGCTGGGGCCAGTCGGTGATCATCGGCGTGGCCGGCGCGGGCCAGGAAATCTCCACCCGCCCCTTCCAGCTGGTCACCGGCCGCAAGTGGCTGGGCTCGGCCTTCGGCGGCGTCAAGGGACGCAGCGAGCTGCCCGGCATGGTCGAAGACGCCATGGCCGGCAAGATCCAGCTGGAGCCTTTTGTCACCCACACCATGGGCCTCGACAAGATCAACGAGGCCTTCGACCTGATGCACGAAGGCAAGTCGATCCGCTCGGTGGTCAAGTTCGCAGCCTGAAGGAAACCACGCCCATGTCGAATATGGCTTCCTCCATCGAACTGGTTTCCTCGCACGGCTGCTTTGGCGGAGAGCAGCGTTTCTACAAGCACGACTCCCGTGAAATCGGGCTGCCGATGAAGTTTTCGGTGTTCCTGCCACCGCAGGCGCAGCAGGGGCCGGTCCCGGCCCTGGTGTTCTTGGCGGGGCTGACCTGCAACGAAGAGACCTTCATGGTGAAGGCCGGCGCGCAACGGCGGGCCGCCGAACTCGGCCTGGCGCTGATCGCTCCCGACACCAGCCCGCGTGGCACCGAGGTGCCGGGCCAGGATGCCGCCTGGGATTTCGGCACCGGCGCGGGCTTCTATCTCGATGCCACGCAGGCGCCCTGGGCCGACCACTGGCGCATGGAGAGCTACCTGATCGACGAACTGCTGCCACTGCTGCCCGGGCAGTTGCCGCTGCGGGGCGACCGCCTCGGCGTGTTCGGACATTCGATGGGCGGCCACGGCGCGCTGACGCTGGCGTTGCGTCACCCGGGCGTCTTCCGTTCGGTTTCGGCGTTCGCGCCCATCTGCGCGCCGAGCCTGTGCCCGTGGGGCGAAAAGGCCTTCGGCGGCTACCTGGGACCCGACCGGCAGGCGTGGCTGGCGCACGATGCGTGCTCGCTGATGCAGGCACAGGCCGAGGCACCCTACCCGGGCGGCATCCTGGTCGACCAGGGCCTGGACGACAAGTTCCTGGCCGAGCAGCTGTATCCGGCCGCGCTGGAAGAAGCCTGCCAACACGTAGGCCAGCCGCTGACGCTGCGCCGTCATGCCGGCTACGACCACGGCTACTACTTCGTGCAGAGCTTCATGGCCGACCACCTGGCCCACCACGCTGCCGCGCTGGCCTGATCAGAAGGAAATATCCGGGATCACGTGCATGCGCTGTTCGACGATGCGGCGAATGCACCCCACCCGGCTCATCGAGTCGGTCTCGCCATGTTCGGTTTCGAACATCAGCAGCTTGCCCTTGGGGCTGGCCCAGGTCAGTTCCCAGCGCACCCAGCGCCCGCCTTCCCAGGAGGCCAGCTGGGCGCCCGGCTGCAGCACCTGCGATGCGGCTTCGGGCGATACCCGCGCAGTGACGGGCGCACCGCTGTTTTCGTCGGAAGCGACGGCGGTCGGCTGGAGCGGCGCGGGCAGCAGCCCGTCGGCCGGGGCCGACAGGTTGCGCGGCTCGCGCCGAGTCGCGAACGAACTGCCCGCAGCGCGCGCCGCGATGCCATGAAGGTCGTCTAGCGAACGAAAGAACGCAGACGCCTTTTCGGCCGGGTAGCCGATGCTCTGCAAGCCGGATCGCAGCCGCGACAGCAGCGAAGGAACCGTCACCATCAGGCGCTGGTTGTCGGCCCGGCCCAGGGTGGGTTGCGCGCTCCACAGCAGGGGACGGATGAGGGCGAGATAACCGTCCGGATCGGTCAGCGCACCGCCGGCCGCGTTGCCGGCCGAAACCTCCGCCTGCGCGATGACCTCGGACCACGGGCCCAGCACGAAATCGCGCACCAGGTCCGGCACGTTTTCCATCTCCGGCCAGGCAGCGACATCGGCCGCCACCCGCTGCGCCGCACCGGGCTGCGCCGCGTGCACCGGCGGGTCTTCGGAGCGGGCGACCAGCGACAGCAGGGCCGCGGCTTCGGCCACGTCCCGGCCGGTGGCGGCGGCCGCGGCGGTGGTCTGGTCCAGGCCCGGCGCCAGGCTGCGCATCAAGGCCGACAAGCGGCGGTATTCGTCGGCCAGTTCGGGGCCGAGAGCCACGCACAGGTGGCGCATCCACAGGGTCGCGACCGCATCGCCCGCGCCGGTGCGCACTGCCAGGGACTGCATGGCGCGCACCACGCTTTCGGGGGTCAGCGGGCTGGCGTCCGGCCGGGGCGGCGCCAGGCCCAGCGCGGCAGACGCCAGCAGGTTGAACTCCGCCATCGGATCGGCCAGCGACTGCCGTGCCAGCCGCAGCATCGGCTCCAGTTCGGACGGCACTGCAGATGATGGCTGGCGCATGGCGGCCAGCAGTGCGGCGGGAAACTCGTCCTCGAAGAAGCCGGCCTTGTCGCCCAGCAACTGGCGCGCCTGCACGGCAGTGGCGGCAATTTCGCCCGGTCCGCCGGAGCGGTGCGCCTGCTCGTAGAGGCTCTTGCGCGCCCGCGCCACCAGTTCGGCCATCAGGACCCCGGCGTGCGAAACCGCATCGTCGATGCAGAGGTCCAGCGGGTTGCGAAGAGCCGACGGGGCGGGATCGAGGGTCATAGAGCTGCTGTCTTCTTCGTAAGCACCGGCGCACCGCCGCCGGCGCGCCGGATGTTAGGCCAGGCCGATCAGCCGAGTGCTTTGAAACGTACGCGCTTGGGCTTGGCGCCCTCTTCGCCGAGGCGTTTCTTCTTGTCGGCCTCGTACTCCTGGTAGTTGCCGTCGAAGAAGGTCCACTGGCTGTCGCCCTCGGCGGCCAGGATGTGGGTGGCGATACGGTCGAGGAACCAGCGATCGTGGCTGATGACCATCACCGTGCCGGCGAACTCGAGCAGCGCGTCTTCCAGGGCGCGCAGGGTTTCCACGTCCAGGTCGTTGGACGGTTCGTCGAGCATCAGCACGTTGCCGCCGGAGATCAGCGTCTTGGCCAGGTGCAGGCGACCGCGCTCGCCGCCGGACAGGCTGCCGACCTTTTTCTGCTGGTCGGCACCGTTGAAGTTGAACCGGCCGGCGTAGGCCCGGCTGGCCATCTGGAACTTGCCGATGTTGATGATGTCGAGGCCGCCGGAGATGTCTTCCCAGACGGTTTTCTCGTTCGAGAGTTCGTCACGGTGCTGGTCGACGAACGCCATCTTGACGGTCGAGCCCTTGATGACTTCGCCGGCGTCCGGCGTTTCCTTGCCGGCGATCAGCTTGAACAGCGTCGATTTACCGGCGCCGTTGGGGCCGATGATGCCGACGATGGCGCCGGCCGGCACGGTGAAGCTGAGGTTGTCGATCAGCAGGCGGTCGCCGAAGCTCTTGCTGACGCCGTGGAATTCGATCACCTGGCTACCGAGGCGGTCGGCCACCGGGATGAAGATTTCCTGGGTTTCGTTGCGCTTCTGGTATTCGTAGTCGGACAGCTCTTCGAAACGCTGGATACGCGCCTTGCTCTTGGCCTGGCGGCCCTTGGCGTTCTGGCGCACCCACTCCAGTTCCTTCTTCATGGCCTTGGCGTGGGCCTCTTCGCTCTTCTGCTCGCCTTCCAGGCGGGCGTTTTTCTGCTCCAGCCAGTTGGTGTAGTTGCCCTTGTACGGAATGCCGCGTCCGCGGTCGAGTTCCAGGATCCACTCGGCCGCGTTGTCGAGGAAGTAGCGATCGTGGGTGATGGCCACCACGGTGCCGCTGAAGCGCTGCAGGAACACTTCGAGCCAGTCGACGGATTCGGCGTCCAGGTGGTTGGTGGGTTCGTCGAGCAGCAGCATGTCGGGCTTGGACAGCAGCAGCTTGCACAGCGCGACGCGGCGCTTTTCGCCGCCGGAGAGCAGGCCGATCTTGGCGTCCCAGGGCGGCAGGCGCAGGGCGTCCGCGGCGATCTCGAGCTGGTGTTCGCTGTCGGTGCCGGCGGCGGCGATGACGGCTTCGAGCTGGCCCTGCTCGGCGGCGAGGGCGTCGAAGTCGGCGTCTTCCTCGGCGTAGGCGGCATAGATTTCGTCCAGGCGGCGTTGCGCGGCCTTGACCTCGCCCATGGCCTCCTCGACCGATTCACGCACGGTGTGTTCCGGGTCGAGCTTGGGTTCCTGCGGCAGGTAGCCGATGGACAGGCCGGGCATCGGCGTGGCCTCGCCTTCGATTTCCTTGTCGATGCCGGCCATGATCTTCAGCAGCGAAGACTTGCCGGAGCCGTTCAGGCCCAGCACGCCGATCTTGGCGCCGGGGAAAAACGAGAGGGAAATGTCCTTCAAGATCTGCCGCTTGGGCGGCACGGTCTTGCTGACATGGTTCATGGTGTAGACGTACTGGGCCATCTGTTTGTGTATCTCTTGGGGCTGCCGGGCAGCGGTTGACGGTTGCGTGACGGCCGTTGCGGCCATGGGTGTAGTTTCTCACGACAGGCGAACCCCCTTCGCACCCCCGCGGACACGGCCGCGCCGGCTCCCGGGACGGGCCGGACGCGTTAGTGCCAACGAGCCCGCCGGCGGGCCCGGGACTTCATGTCACAATGTGCGTTCGCCGCCGGGCACAGTTACCCGCGGCGCCGGCACCCTGCCGGGGACGACGAAGGCAGCAAACACAAACGCCTTCCGGTCCCACTCTCGAAGACACATCAGCCTCAGACTGGCCCCTTGCTTACATCAGCATCGTGGCAGGCCGATGTCCCCGTGCCCTGGTTGGGCACCACACCATGACCTTTGACGAACTGAACCTGGCTCCGGCCATTCTGCAAGCCGTGACCGAGCAGGGCTATTCCACGCCCACGCCGATCCAGGCACAAGCCATTCCCGCCGTGCTGGCCGGCCACGACCTGCTGGCAGGCGCGCAGACCGGCACCGGCAAGACGGCGGCCTTCACGCTGCCGCTGCTGCAGCGCCTGTCCGAGGGCGAGGCCCCGCGCAACCGCCACGGCAACAAGGCCGTGCGCGCCCTGGTGCTCACCCCCACCCGCGAACTCGCGGCGCAGGTCGAGGAATCGGTCCGCACCTACGGCAAGTACCTCAAGCTCAATTCCACCGTGATCTTCGGCGGCGTCGGCATGAACCCGCAGATCGACCGCATCCGCAGCGGCGTCGACATCCTGGTAGCCACCCCCGGCCGCCTGCTCGACCTGCAGCAGCAGGGCCATTGCGACCTGTCCACCGTGCAGGTGCTGATCCTCGACGAAGCCGACCGCATGCTCGACATGGGCTTCATCCACGATGTGAAGAAGATCCTGGCGATGGTGCCCAAGGACAAGCAGAGCCTGCTGTTCTCGGCCACCTTCAGCGACGAGATCCGCGAGCTGGCCAACGGCCTGCTGAAGAACCCGCAGAGCATCCAGGTCACCCCCGCCAACACCACCGTGCAGCGCATCACGCAGGTGATCCACCCGGTCGGCCGCGGCAAGAAGAAGGCCCTGCTGGCGCACATCATCAACCAGCACAACTGGAGCCAGGTGCTGGTGTTCACCCGCACCAAGTTCGGCGCCAACAACGTCGCCGAGTTCCTGGAAAAGAACGGCATCACCGCGATGGCGCTGCACGGCAACAAGAGCCAGTCGGCCCGCACGCAGGCCCTGGCCGGCTTCAAGAGCGGCGACATCCGCGCACTGGTCGCCACCGACATCGCCGCACGCGGCATCGACATCGACGAACTGCCGCACGTCGTCAACTACGAAATCCCGAACGTCTCCGAAGACTACGTGCACCGCATCGGCCGTACCGGCCGTGCCGGCAACGACGGCGCCGCCGTCAGCCTAGTCTGCCTGGACGAAGAAGGCTTCATGTATGAGATCGAGCGCTTCACCAAGCAGAAGATCGCCGTCGAAGTGGTCGAGGGCTTCGGCCCCGAGGAAGGCGAGCGCGCCGAGCCCATCGCCATGGGCCGCCAGACCATCTGGGGCGGTGCCGGCAAGCCGCCGAGCCGCGAGGTCATGGCCGCGGCGGCCAAGGCCGCCCGGACCGAAATGATGCAGCGCATCCGCGACAACAAGGTCGGCCAGTCCGGCGGTGCCGCCGGTGGCGGCAACGGTGGCGGCAACGGCGGCGGACAGCCCCGTGGCGGTCAGCCGGGCGGCGGTCGTCGCAACGGCGGCGGCGGTGGTGGTGGCGGCGGACAAGGTCCGCGCCAGGGCGGCGGTGGCGGCTTCGGCGGCGGCGGCAACGGTGGTGGCTTCAACGGCCAGAACCGTGGCCCGCGTCCGGAACGCGCCGATCGCGGCGTCGTCGATCGCGGCGATTTCCAGCCCCCGGTACCCCGTGAAGAGCGCCAGCCGCGCCATCATGGCAACGCCGTCAGCCCGTCGCAGGCCGACCAGCTGGCGCATCGCCGGGCCGAGTCTCTCGGCAACGTCGGCGCTGCCGGCCAGCCCGATCCGCTGCGCACCAGCGTGGACAGCATGGCCGGTCGCGGCCGTCGCCCGGGTGGCGGCGGTGGTGGTAACGGCGGTGGCGGTGGCGGCGGCTATGGCCGTCGTACCGGCGGCGGCGGCGGTGGTGGTGGTGGATACGGCGGCGGCGGCGGCGGCGGCGGTGGCGGTGGCCGCAGCGGCGGCGGCGGTGGCGGTCGTTTCGGCCGTTGATCACATCAGCTGAATAAAAAAGCGGTGCCGGGATTTTTCCCGGCACCGCTTTTTTTTATGGCCCGTCGGCCGGTGATCTAGCGGCGAACCGGCGCTGCCTTGCGCGCCGCCAGCGCCAGGAATGCGGCCAACACACAGGCGCCTCCCGCCACGTACAAGGCGGGTGTATAGCTCATCAGGATGGTCCGCGAAAAACCCGCGCCGTAGGCCGCCGTGGCAGCGCCGAGCTGGTGTGCCGCAAAAATCCAGCCGAACACGAGCCCCACCTTCTGCGGCCCGAACTCGGCCCCCGCCAGCTTGACGGTCGGCGGCACGGTGGCGATCCAGTCGAGCCCGTAGAACATGGCGAACAGCCCCAGCCCGTAGAAGCTGAAGCCCGAGTGCGGCAACCAGAACAGCGACAGCCCGCGCAGCCCGTAGTACCAGAACAGCAGCTTGCGGCAGTCGTAGCGGTCGGACAGCCAGCCAGAGCCGATGGTGCCGACCAGATCGAAGGCCCCCATCATCGCCAACACCGAAGCAGCCGGCACCGCCGACAGACCGTTGTCGCCGCACAGCGAGATGAAGTGCGTCTGCACCAGGCCGTTGGTCGACAGGCCGCAGATGAAGAAAGTGCCGGCGAGAATCCAGAAAGTCTTGCTGTGCGAAGCCTCGGCCAGGGTGCGGAAAGGCGTGCGCCAGGTCATGGCGCCGGCTGCGGGCTGCGCTGCGGGCGCGGCGCCGGGCGCTTCGCCGTAAGGCGCCAGGCCCAGCGCGGCCGGCCGGTCGCGCACCAGCAGCAACACCAGCGCACCCACCGTGAAACAGCCGACGAAGAGGGGCACCACCGCAGACCGCCAGCCCCAGTGCTCGATCATCCAGGCGGCGAACGGCAAGAACGCCAGCTGCCCGGTCGCGGCGCTCGCCGTCAGGATGCCGACCACCAGCCCGCGCCGCGCCACGAACCAGCGGTTGGCCACCACCGCACCCAGCACCAGCGCGGTCAGCCCGGTGCCCACGCCCAGCAGCAGGCTCCACAACACGAAAAGCTGCCACAACTGGGACGATTGCGTGACCAGCGCCATGCTGACCCCGACCGATGTCAGGCCCGCGCACATCACCGCGCGCAGCCCGAAACGCTCCATCAGCACCGCCGCGAACGGCCCCATCAGACCGAACAACGCGAAGCGGATCGCCAGCACGGTGGAGATGTCGCCCATGCTCCAGCCGAACTCCCGCGACAGCGGCTGCAGCATCGCGCCGGGCAGGCCCAGCGCGGCGGACATGGTGAGCATCGTCAGGAAGGTGACGACGGCCATCACCCAGCCGTAGTGGATGCCCCGGCGCTGGAGCCAGGCGGAGAGTTGGCGGGACAGCATGGGATGCCTTTCGGGTGGAGTGATCGGTGGGTGGAGGCTCAGGCGCCGTCGGCGTCTTCGTCCGGGGCCGGGGCCAGCAAGGGCAGCGATTCATCGATCAGCGCATGCAGCGCGGCGACCCGCTCGGCGCCCAGCAGGTCGACCAGGGACTGCTGTGCCCGCCGCCAGTGCGCCCGCGCCTCGCGGCGGCGCGTGCGGCCGGCCTCGGTGATGCCGACCAGCCGGCTGCGGGCATCCGGACCCTCGTCGATGCGCACCCAGCCGGCGTCCACCAGCAGATGCAGGTTGCGGCTGAGCGTGGAAGCCGTCATGTGCAGCGAGGCCGCCAGGTCGACCGAACGGACCGGGCCGCGTGCCTCGATGGCGCTGAGCAGCGAATACTGCGTGGTCTTGAGGCCGGACTGCGCCACCTCGGCGTCGAAGTGCTGGCCGACCCGGCGTGTCAGCTGACGCAGCTTGGCGTTGGTGCAGCCGCCCGGCAACGCGCCCGGCGCGGCTGATTCGTTCTTTGAAGATCGCATGGCGACAATTGTATCTACAACGGTTGTAGCTACAACCTTAATTGAAAACCCCGAGCCGGCGCGAGCCGACCGGCCCGCGCAAAATACCGTCCTTCCCCTCGATCTCACAAAACAACCATGCGACTCCTCCACACCATGCTGCGCGTCGGCGACCTGCAACGCTCCATCGACTTCTATACCCAGGTCATCGGCATGCAGCTGCTGCGCCAGTCCGAGAATCCCGAATACAAATACAGCCTGGCTTTCCTGGGCTTCGAAGGCGGCAACCCCGGCCAGGCCGAGATCGAGCTGACCTACAACTGGGGCACCGCCGAATACGAGCTGGGCACCGCCTACGGCCACATCGCCCTGGGCATGCCGGACATCTACGCGGCCTGCGACAGGATCCGCGCGGCCGGCGGCACCGTCAGCCGCGAGCCCGGCCCGGTGAAGGGCGGCAGCACCGTCATCGCCTTCGTCACCGATCCGGACGGCTACAAGATCGAACTCATCCAGCGCGCCGACGAGGCTGCCGGCGGCGGACTCAAAGCCGCCTGATCCCATGACGCCCTCCCCGCGCCGGATCGCCGAACGCCCGGTGCTGGTGGCGGGCGACGCCATCCTCGACCGCTACTGGTTCGGCAGCGTCGACCACATCTCGCGCGAAGCGCCGGTGCCCATCGTGCAGGTCGATCGCCAGGAAGAGCGCCTCGGCGGCGCGGCCAACGCGGCATTGAACCTGCGCGCGCTGGGCGCCGCCGCCACCCTGCTTTGCCTGCGTGGCGACGATGCCGCGGGCCACGGCTTGCAGGCGCTCGCGGACGCCGCCGGCATCGACCTCGGCGGCGCGCTCGAACCGCAACTGCCCACCACCGTCAAGCTGCGCATCGTCGGCCGGGCACAGCAGCTGCTGCGGGCCGATTTCGTCACCGGCCAGGCCTCCGCCGCCGCGCTGGACGATTTGCAAGCGGCCTATCGCGCGGCCCTGCCCCATCACCGCGCAGTCCAGCTCTGCGACTACGGGCGCGGTGCGTTGACGCGGGTCGCCGGCATGATCGCCGCCGCGCGCGCGCAGGGCCTGCCGGTGGTGATCGACCCGCGCGGCGGCGACTTCGACCGCTACGCCGACGCCACGCTGCTCACGCCCAACCGCGCCGAACTCGTCCAGTCCGTCGGCCCGTGGACCGACGAAGCCGACCTGCAGGCGCGCGCACAGGCCCTGCGCCGACGCCTCCGGCTGCAAGCCCTCCTGCTGACCCGCGCCGACGAAGGCATGACCCTTTTCGACGACCAGGGCAGCCTGCACGTGCCGGCCACCGCACGCGAAGTGTTCGACGTGACCGGCGCCGGGGACACCGTCGCCGCCGTCATGACGCTGCTGCTCGCCTGCGATGTCCCGCTGCGCGAGGCCGTGCCTTTCGCCAACCGGGCCGGTGGCATCGTGGTGGGCCGCTTCGGCACCGCCCAGGTGTCTTACGCGGAGTTGTTCGCATGAGCGCCGGCAAGGTGTGCACGCCGGCCGACCTGCTTGCGCGCATCGCCGCCCTGCCCCGCCCGCTGGTGTTCACCAACGGCGTTTTCGACCTGCTGCACCGCGGCCACGTCGAGTGCCTTGTGCAGGCGCGTGCGCTGGGTGCGTCGCTGGTGGTCGGCCTCAATTCCGACGCCTCGGCACGGGCGCTGGGCAAAGGCCCCGGGCGCCCGCTGGTGCCGTGCGACGACCGCGCCGCCGTGCTGGCCGCCCTGGAGTCGGTGTCCCTGGTGGCCGTGTTCGAGCAGGCCGCGCCGCTGGGGCTGCTGGAGTCGATCCGACCCGATGTCTATGTAAAAGGCGGCGACTACGACATGGCCGGACTGCCGGAAGCCGCCCTCGTCCGCACATGGGGCGGCCGGGCCGTCGCCTTGCCTTTCCTTCCCGGCCGTTCCAGCACGGCGCTGCTGCGGCGCATCCAGGCCCTGCCGCGTTGAGCGCCGAAGCCGCCATCGCCGAGGTGCTGGATGCGCTGGACGCCGGCCGGCCCGAACAGGCGCTCGGCCTGGCGTCGGCGGCGCTGGACCACCATGGCGACGACGCCGGGCTGTGGAGCGCCTGCGGCATCGCCGCGCGCCTGGCCGGCCGGCCGGAAGACGCCGAAAGGTGCTGGCGCCGGTCACTCGCCTTGCGGCCGGATGCCGACGTCACCCGCCACCTGGGCGCGCTGCTGATCGCCATGGGCCGTCCCGCCGACGCGCTGGCCTGCTACCAGGACAGCGTGGACCGTCACGCCGCGGACGCCACCTGCTGGGCCAACCTGGGCCTGTTGCGGCTGCACCGGCGCGAAGACGCAGCGGCCGAGCAGGCCCTGCGCCGCGCATTGCAGCTCGATCCGTCGCAGGCCCGCACCCACGCCAACCTGGGCGTGCGGCTGGCCGCCGGCAAGCGCTGGGACGAGGCCGAAGCGGCCTACCGCGAGGCCTTGCAGCGCCTGCCCGACGACCCCGCCGCCATCACCAACCTCGGACTGGTGCTGGAAGAGCAGCGCCGCTTCGCCGAAGCCGAAACCTGCCAGCGGCGCGCCCTGGCCCTGGCGCCGGACCGCCCGGAAATCCACAACCACCTGGCCGGCGTGCTGGCCCGCAAACCGGAGGGCGCCGCCGAAGCCGAGTCGCACTACCGCGAGGCCCTGCGGCTGCAGCCCGACAACGCCGCCAACAGCTCCAACTTCGGCGCCCTGATGTTCGACCTGGGGCGGGTCGACGAAGCGCAGGCCTGGCTGCGCCACGCCCTGTCCCTGGACCCGGCGTCGGCCTCGGCGCACATCAATCTCGGCCAGCTGCTGCTGTCGCTCGGGCGGCTGCCCGAGGGTTTTCGCCACACCGAGATGCGCTACCGCACCCGGGTACCCGGCGCGGTGCCCGAATTCCCCGAGCCCGCCCCGCCCGGCGCCGCACCGCAATGGCAGGGAGAACCGCTCGCCGGCAAGCGCCTGCTGGTGTGGCCCGAGCAGGGCCACGGCGATCAGCTGCAGTTCTGCCGCTATCTCGCCCTGGTGCGGGAGCAGCACCGCCCGGCACGGCTGACCTGCGCCGTCTCCGCGCCCATGCTGGAACTGCTGGGCGACCTGTCCGGTGCGGACCAGGTCATCGCGCTGCGCGACGCCGCCGCCGCCCTGCCGCATCACGACTATTGGGTCCCCATGCTCAGCCTGCCGCTGTTCTGCGGCACCACGCTGGACAGCATTCCCGGCGGCGACACCCCCTACCTGCACGCCGACCCCGCCGTGGTGGCGCGCTGGGCGCCGCGCCTGCCGTGCGCCGGCCTGCGGGTCGGCCTGGTGTGGCGCGGCAACCTGCAGCACGACAACGACGCCGACCGCTCCCTGCCCGACCTGCACCCCCTCGCGCCGCTGTGGCGGGTGCCCGGCGTGCGCTTCGTCAGCCTGCAGAAATGGGCCGGTGAAGACGAGGCCCGCCAGCCGCCGCCAGGACAACCGTTGCTGCACCTCGGCAGCGATATCCAGACCTTCGCCGACACCGCCGCCATCCTGTCGCAGCTCGACCTGCTGATCTCGGTCGACACCGCCGCCTGCCACCTCGCCGGCGCCCTGGGCGTGCCCTGCTGGGTGATGCTGCCCGCCTATCGCAACGACTGGCGCTGGCTGCGCGAGCGCGAAGACACGCCCTGGTACGCCCGCACCCGCCTGTTCCGCCAGGCGCATCGCGGCGACTGGACGCCGGTCGTCCGCTCGATGGCCGATGCGCTGCGGCGGCTGGCCCGCGCCTGAGCGTCCGGGCGTCCGGGCGTCGTCATGCGCCCGTCACGGCGTCGTCACACGGCGCGGCCAGCATCGCGCGCTGCATGTCCCTCTCCCTGAATTCCGCCGTGCCCGGCAGCGACGACGCCGGCCTGATCTGCGGCTACCGCTTCGATGCCGGCGCCACCCTCGCCCGGCCGCTATCGCTGGACCAGGCCACCGTCTGGCTGCACGACCACCACAGCGCCGACGACACCTTCGTCTGGCTGCACTTCAACCTGAGCCACGCCCATGCCGAGCGCTGGATCGAACGCCACGCGGGACTGCCCGACGCCTTTTTCGACGCCCTGCGCGAGACCTCCCACAGCACCCGCATCGAGCGCGACGACGACGCCCTGGTCGCCGTGCTCAACGACGTGCATTTCGACTTCGGCTTCGAGCCTTCCGACATCTCCACCCTGTGGATCTGCGTGCGCCCGCGCCTCGTCGTCACTGCCCGCACGCGTCCGCTGCGCTCGATCGACGCCCTGCGCACCGCCGTCCGCGACGGCCGCTCCCCGCGCTCCACGGTCGAGTTGCTGGAGCAGCTCATGCGCACCCAGGCGGCCAGCCTGGTCGACATCCTGCGCAGCGTGACCGGCAAGGTCGACGACGTCGAGGACCAGTTGCTGGCCGGCCGCCGCGCCAACGAGCGCGCCCGGCTGGGCACCCTGCGCCGCCTGCTGGTGCGCCTGCAAAGGCTGCTGGCGCCCGAGCCCGCCGCGCTGTTCCGCGTGCTGCACCACCCACCCGCCTGGATGGCCGAAGACGACCTGCAGCAACTGCGCGGATCGACCGAAGAATTCTCGGTCGTGCTGCGCGACATGCAGGGGCTGCAGGAACGCATCAAGCTGCTGCAGGAAGAGATGGCGGCCAGCGTCAACGAGGACAACAACCGCTCGCTGTTCGTGTTGACGGTCGTCACCGTGCTGGCACTGCCGATCAACATCCTGGCCGGGCTTTTCGGCATGAACGTGGGCGGAATCCCGCTGGCCGAATCGCCGCATGGTTTCTGGATCGTGGTGTCGGTCGTGCTGGCTTTCACGGCGGTCGCCGGCTGGCTGGCGCTGCGCAAGAAGGATCACTGACGGCCGGGACCGTCGCCGGTTGCATTTGGTACCGCCTGCCAGGGCGGTTGGGGCGGAAACTGGAGCCTTCATCCACCGGAGACCCGCCCATGACCCGTACCGATATCCATACCAAGACCACCAATACCAATACCGAAGCCGTCGCCCGCCTGCAAACCTCTTCCTTCGCCCTCCGCACCACGCTGCTGTTCGGTGCCGCGGCCATCGCGCTGGCTGCGGCGTCGGGCGCCCACGCCGCCGACAAGAAGTACGAAAAGCAGACCGCCGTGATGTGCAACGACGGCAGCCACGCGACCGACAAGAGCGGTTGCGAGAAGAACGGCGGCATCCGCGCCACCAGCGCGACTTCGGACGCCGCCGCAGCCGTGCAAACCGAATCGGCCAAGGTAAATGCCACCGGTCAGGCGCCGACCACCGGCGTTCCGAGCAAGACGCCGGCCAAGCGGGATTCGATGGCGAAATAATCGCGCGATTCAGACGATGTGAGGCGGAGTCACCGCCTCCCTACATCGCCGGGACAGCCTTTCGCAAACGCAGCGTCGGTTTGTTCGATTAATCGATAGCCTGCGGCCCTCTTATTCGAGGGCCGTAGTCGTGACAGAAACCATCCCCTACTGGAAATCGAATCGATTTCTGAAATCCTTTGTTCGCCAGACAGGCGACAACGCTTGCATCGTCTGTATGGACGAGAATCTCAAGCTATCCATGAAACGCGCACCGCCGCCGCTGCGCAATCCTGCCGTGGTGCCGTCGCCGCAAAAGAGACACGCCGTCAGCAACCAGAAACAGAAACCCGACGTCCTTATGAATGTCTTGGACGGCGCACTCCAAGCTGTCGAGAAATACCGGAAATTCAAGGCATGGACTGAGTCTCCGCCGCCGCCGCCACTCGAAAAAGTGGCGGAGAAAGTTACCGGCACGGCATTGGACGCCAAAACGGAGTCATTCGATATCCAGGACATCCCCGGCACCATGAAGGCATTAGGGCGGCCCATTGCCGCTAAAGCGTTGGAAAGATGGTTCGAGGGAAGCTTGAACTACTCTCCGGATGAAGCCTCGGCCAAGAAGGAACTTAACCAGGAGGGGCACGCCTTTCCACCCGGGATGATCGACACCAAGCTGATTACCCTTGAATGGGCGATGAGCTATACCAGGGCAAAAGTAGCACGGGATATGTTGGTAAATGACTTGGTCTTTAATACAGCAGCACTGCGAGTACTCCGGCCCATACTCAAACGACACCTCAATGAAAGCCTGCACAGCACGTGGATGAACTGCAACGGAGATATTCAGAAACTGCACAAAGAATATCAGTTTCAACTGACCGCAGTCGAAGGCACGGTCGCCCAAAAGGTCAGCCAGTATATCCATCAGGAATTTTCGGAGAGAGGGATACCGGATGAATTGAACATGACGCTCGGCTCGTTTGTCCTGTATGCCGCAGTCGCACGCGCCGTCTTCACCCGCGATTCGGGCGGGACGCGGGCAACCGTCACCAATATCTATGTTTACATCAAGGACTCGTTTACCTTTACGGATCCGTCAGACGCGCCGTCGCAATATCTTGGCCATTGGAACAAATCCAGCATTGCGATTGTTCCGAGCCACGTCGCGTCCGTCGTCTCAGGCCAGCGCTGGATCGAACATCCGGTGTGGAAGGCTCCCTTAAAGGGCGATTTCGACCTGCTGTACCCGGTAAAAAACAGTGATTTTCGGGATTGGCAAAAGAAGACGAAACGGGGCGGCGATTACATTATCTATTCCGATGCGGAAGCGGTTCTTCTCAGAACTCCAATCGAGATTTTCATTCCGCATGAGAAATAGCACACGGTTTTTAGGCTCAGCACTGGTGCTTCTGCCCACTTTGATTTCTCTAACGAATTATCTATCCGACGTCAGGCAGCGATCATTTGCTCGCGTATGGGATACCGAAATTTCGACAGAAGACGATGGCGCGTATACTGCAAAATACGCTTATTTAGGCCGAGACACCGTTCTTCTGAGAATTTATCGATCCTCCGACAAAAAACTACTCGCAGAACGCACTTTCGAATATCCGGACCGCGTCAAATTGTATTGGTTCAAAAATGACCTTCTATATCATACCAACGATCCTTCGTACCTTCACGAAGGCACCATCAGCCTGCCTCCCGGCCCCATCGACAACATTCTCGCATGGCTGCCCTAAAATATAGATTTGCTCATGAGCAGTCGCGTAATGGGCGCGGACTACCGTCTGGCGCAAAGCCGATGCATCCTTTCACACATGGATGGGACAGTCAGCCGTTACGGCAGATGGCGTCAGCTGCACCGTCAAGTGCAGCCACCTGGGGAATGGTCATACATCAATGCGTATGAAATTGAACTGTTGGAGAGCACCCCGTCATCGACTTCGCATAATTCTGGCGGATCAAGTCGCAGAGGCAGTTCGCGTATAACGCCATTAACAAGCACGACTCCCCAACGGCGGGATGTCTTCGCAGGCCAGCGCATCGATAACATACGAACCGCCTGCGCTATTCGCAGGCAACTTCATATGGCTAGATAAATAACTCCAGCTTTAGTGATTGGCCCGCGCCAATGTTTTCGCTTCCGCAGCCAATGCGGTAATCGCCGCCCAGTCGCCCTTGGCGACCGCATCTCCCGGCGTCAGCCACGATCCACCCACGCAGGCAACGTTCTGCAGCGAAAGCAGTTCCCCCGCGTTGGCCGCAGAAATCCCGCCCGTCGGGCAGAACACCACGTCTGCGAACGGGCCGTACCAGGCCTTCAGCATCGCCGCGCCTCCCGCCTGCATGGCGGGAAAGAACTTCAGCGCCGCATGGCCGTCTTCGAGCGCGGCCATGATTTCCGCACCCGTCGCCACGCCCGGCAGCAGCGGCAGGCCGGCTTCGCGGCAGGCGCGGCCGATGGTGGCGGTGTACCCCGGACTGACACCGAAACGCGCGCCGGCGGCAGCGGCCAGGTCGGCGTCCGACGCCGTGCGGATGGTGCCGGCGCCCACGACCGCTTCCGGCACCTCCTCGGAAATGGCCTTGATGCAGGCCAGGGCCTGCGGCGTGCGCAGCGTCACTTCCAGCATCCGGATGCCGCCGGCCACCAGCGCGCGCGCCAGCGGCACGGCATGGGCGACGTCGTGCAGCACGATGACCGGGATGACCGGCGCGTCGGCCATGACGTCGCGTGCGGTGAGGTCTTTTTTCAGCGTATCTGCGGTCGGGTTCACAGCCATGTGCAGGCTCCTTCTTCAGCGGTGTTGGCGTTGCGGCGCATGCCGGCGAACAGTTCGCGGCCCATGCCCCGGCCGGCTTCGGCGGTGAGCAGGGGCGGCATGGTGGCGTGGGGACGGGCGTCCCACTCGGCGGCGGACACCAGCACTTCGAGGGTGCCGGCGTTGGCGTCCAGGCGGACGATGTCGCCGTCCAGCACCTTGGCCAGCGGACCGCCGGCCAGGGCTTCGGGCGAGACGTGGATGGCGGCGGGCACGTTGCCCGACGCACCGCTCATGCGGCCGTCGGTCACCAGCGCGACGCGGTGGCCGCGCCCCTGCAGCACGGCCAGCGGCGGGGTCAGCTTGTGCAGTTCGGGCATGCCGTTGGCGCGCGGACCCTGCCAGCGCACCACGCAGACGGTGTCCTGCTCCAGCTGGCCGGCATTGAAGGCCTCGTGCAGCGCTTCCTGCGAGTCGAATACCCGCGCCGGCGCTTCGATGACGTGGCGGTCGTCCGGCACCGACGACACCTTGATCACCGCGCGCCCCAGGTTGCCCTGCAGCAGCTTCAGGCCGCCGACGGGGCTGAAGGGCTCGCCTGCGGGGCGGCAGACGGTCAGGTCGCTCGACTCGCCCGTTTCCTGCCAGTGGAAGGTGGCGGCGGGGCTGCCGTCGGCGGTTTCGTCCAGCACCGCGAAGCGGGTCTGCTCGCGGATGCCGCCTTCGCGCACGGTCAGCACGTCGTCGTGCATCAGGCCGGCGTCGAGCAGTTCGCGGATGACGTAACCGGTGCCGCCCGCCGCCTGGAAGGCGTTGACGTCGGCGCTGCCGTTGGGATACACGCGGGACAACAGCGGGACCACTTCGGACAGCGTGGCGAAATCGTCCCAGTCGATGTGGATGCCGGCGGCACGCGCCACCGCGACCCAGTGGATCAGGTGGTTGGTGGAGCCGCCGGTGGCCAGCAGCGCGGCCATGGCGTTGACGATGCAGCGCTCGTCGACGATGCGGCCGATGGGCGCGAAACGCCGGCTCGGCAGGATGCCCAGCACGGTGCGCACCGCCTCGCGGGTGAGTTGCTCGCGCAGCGGCGTGCCGGGCGCGATGAAGGCGGCGCTCGGCACGTGCAGGCCCATGGCCTCCAGCAGCATCTGGTTGCTGTTGGCGGTGCCGTAGAAGGTGCAGGTGCCCTGGCCGTGGTAGGCCTTCTGCTCGGCGGCCAGCAGCTCGGGGCGGCCGACCAGGCCTTGCGCGGCCTGCTCGCGGACCTTGGCTTTTTCCTTGTTGGAGAGGCCGCTGGTCATCGGGCCGGCCGGCACGAAGACGGTCGGCAGATGGCCGAAATGCAGCGCGCCGATCAGCAGGCCGGGCACGATCTTGTCGCAGATGCCGAGCATCAGCGTGGCGTCGAAGACGTCGTGCGACAGGGCGATGGCGGCGCCCATGGCGATGGTGTCGCGCGAGAACAGGCTCAGCTCCATGCCGGGCGTGCCCTGGGTCACGCCGTCGCACATGGCGGGCACGCCGCCCGCCACCTGGGCGGTGGCGCCCTGCAGGCGGGCTTCTTCCTTGAGGATGTCCGGATAGCGGTAGTACGGCGCGTGGGCCGACAGCATGTCGTTGTAGGCGGTGACGATGCCGATGTTGGGCACCCGCTCGGCCACCACCTTGAACTTGTCGCCGCTGGGCATGCCGGCGAAGGCGTGCGCCACGTTGGCGCAACCCATGCGGTCGGCGCCGGGGCGGCGCTGGGTCATCTGGTCGATCAGGCCGAGGTAGGCGGCGCGGCTCTGCTGGCTGCGCTCGCGGATGCGGTCGGTGACACGCTGGACGGTGGGGTGGAGGTTCATCGCTGGGCTCTCTCGGAGTTCGTCTGTTCGTCCTGCGCCGCGACATCGATGCCGATGCCGATGCCGTGCGCAACTCCCGCCATCGTAGGCCGGTGCCGCGCGCTTTTCGTGTGGTGCAGTAACGAACCGGGTACGAACGAGGTGACCGGCGCGGTCCGAAATCCATAATCTCCCCTCCATGAGCGTCCTCCAGCCAGCCCGGCCCGCCCGGCACCACGATCAGCGCGACCCCGGCGCCATGCTGCGGCACGCGGTGTCGCAGTGGGGCGGCGCGGACGATCTCTGGGTCTTCGGCTACGGCTCGCTGCTGTGGCGGCCCGAACTTGATTTCGTCGAACGCCGGCCGGCGCGGCTGCACGGCTGGCACCGCGCGCTGCGCATGTGGAGCCACGTCAATCGCGGCACGCCGGATTGCCCCGGGCTGGTGTTCGGCCTGCTGTCGGGCGGCAGTTGCCGGGGCATGGTGTTTCGCCTGCCGCGCGCGGCCGGTGCCCAGGGCCTGGCCCAGCTGTGGCAGCGGGAAATGGTCACCGGCGTCTACGACCCGCGCTGGCTGCCTTGCGATACCCCCGGCGGCAAGGTCCGCGCCCTCGCCTTCACGCTGTCGCGCCGCAGCCCGCACCACACCGGGCCGCTGCCCGACGAGGAATACCGGCGCATTTTCTCGACGGCGCACGGCCGCTTCGGCAGCACGCACGACTACGCCCGCGACACCTACGAAGAGCTGCGCCGCCTGGGCATCGAGGACCGCGCCCTGGCCCGGCTGCTGCGCCTGTCACAAGCGGATTCAGGCGGTACCGAGCCTGCGGCGTAGAGTGCGGCGTCCTTCACAGGCATCCCGATCCATCCAAGAGGAGTCTCCATCTCATGAAAACACTTCGCACGCTCCAGGCCCTGCCCCTCTCGCTCGCCGCCGCCGCCCTGCTGGCGCTGGCCGGCTGCGCCACGCCCGCCATGGGCCCGACCGCCTCCGCCGACCTGCTGCCCACCACCGGCAACACCGCCAGCGGCACGGTGCAGTTCGCGCAACTGGGCGATACGGTGCGGGTCAGCGGCACCATCAAGGGTCTCAAGCCCAATGCAGAGCACGGCTTCCACATCCACGAAAAGGGCGACTGCAGCAGCGGCGACGGCATGAGCGCCGGCGGCCACTTCAACCCGACCGGCGCCAAGCACGGCCACGCGGGCGATCCGGGCATCCATGCCGGCGACCTGCCCAGCCTCAAGGCCGATTCAACCGGCACCGCCACCTTCAGCGCCGAGCTGCGCGGCATCGCGGTGGGTTCCGGCATGACCGACGTGGTCGGCCGCGGCCTCATCGTGCACGCCATGCCCGACGACTACGTGACCCAGCCCACCGGCAACTCCGGCGGCCGCCTGGCCTGCGCGGTGATCGTCAAGCGCTAAGCCCGCCGGCTTAGCAGCAGCGCCTCGGCGCGCTGCAGGTCGGCCGGGGTGTCGATGTCTTCCAGGGCACCCCGGTCGCCGGATTCGATTTCCACCACCCCTCCCGCATCGCGCAGCTTGCGCAGCAGATGTCTCGCGCCCTCGTCGCCCGACAGCGCATTCAGTGCAGCCAGGTGATGCGCGGCAAAGCCCACCGGGTGGCCGCGCTGCCCGCCCACCACCGGCTGGACCGCATCGGCCCCCGCATCCAGCGCAGCCGCCACCGCACGCAGGGTTTGCGGCAGCACCATGGGCATGTCCGCCGGCAGCACCAGCCAGCCGCGGGCCGTCGCGCGGCGGGCCACCGCCGCCGCCAGCGCATCGCCCATGCCGGCGTGGTTGTGCCGCTCCAGGTGCCAGGGCAAGCCTGAATCCTCGGCTGCGGCGATGGTTCTCTGCAGCACGGTCTTGCCGCACAGATCGGCCTCCAGCTTGTGGGTCGGGCCGCCGGCGGCGCGGTAGCGGGTGCCCCGGCCCGAGGCCAGGATGAGGATGACGGGACGCATGGCGCGCGATTATCCGGACGCCGCGGCCGTCAGAACCTCATCACCGCGCTGGCATACACCGCCCTGCCGTCCCCCGGCGAAAAGCCGGAAGACCCGCTGTCGTACCAGGCGTAGACATAACGGCGATCGCCGAGGTTCTTGATCTGCAGGTTCAGGTCCACGCGCGGCGTGGCGCGGTAGGTGGCGCCGAGGTTCAGCAAGGCATACCGCCCGAAGCGGCCCAGCGTGTTGCTGCGCTCCACGAAGTAATCGCCCTGCCCGTTGCCCCAGGCCGACAGCTTCAACCGGTCGGTGGCCTGCCAGTCGACGCCCGCCGAGGCCAGGTAGTGCGGCACGTTTTCGATTTCCCTGCCCCGCGTGGCGGGCGCGGAAGGGTCCGGCGCGGTGATGCGGGCGCGCTGGCGCGAATACGCCGCCCAGGCCGTTATGCCGCCGCCCGGCCGCGCATTGAACTGCAGATCGAAGCCTTTGCGCAGGGTCTTGCCGACATTGCCGCTGCCGCCCGGGTCGGGCAGGCCGTCCACCCCCAGCACCCGCGCCACCTCGCCCGAGGCCCGCTGCTCCCAGTAGGCCACCCGGCCGTCCAGCCAGGGCAGGGGCTGAAACTTGACGCCTGTCTCCCAACCGTCGTTGATCGATGGCTTGAGGTTGTTGGCCTGGGTGCGGTAGGCGTCGATGCCCGAACCGATCTGGAAGGTGCGGCCCCAGTTGCCGTACAGGCTCGTGCCCGGCGCCACGGTGTAGGCCACGCTGATCTTGGGCTGCCTGATCAAGCCGTAGTCGTACACCGGCGAGCCGATGCCCGTGCCGCGATCGGTGAAGTTGCCGCCGACATGGTCGAGCCGCAGGGCCGGCACGATCTTCAGGTCGGCCACCGGGCGGATGACCGCCTGCAGGTAGCCGCCGCGCGTATCCAGCGAAAAATCCCAGTCGCGGAACTGCGAGGTGCGCACCCGTTCGGCGGTGCGATAGCGCTGGGCGACGTTGTCCTGCCACTGCGCGTCCAGCCCGCCTTCCAGCGTGAACTCGTGCGCCCAGGCGACCTGGGGGCGCCAGGTCAGCGTGGTCGAGGCGCCGCGCTGCTGCTCGTCGTTGTAGCGCTCCTGCTGGCTGCCGGCCGCGGTGAATCGCACGAAGCGCCGGTTCTCGTACTGGTTGACATAGGCCTTGGCCGACCAGGACAGCTCGGGCGCCAGTTCGCCGTCGACATGCGCGCTGAGCTGGGCCGTCTCGCGCTCGCCCCGGTCGGCGGCGGCGTAGGCGGGCGATATGCGGGGCGTGGCTGCGGCCTGGTCGTAGGTGAGGTAGCCCGACTCCAGCGCCCGGTTGCGGTAGTAGCGGGCGATGACGCCGCTGCGCCAGCGCCCATCGTCGCTGGTATGGAACCACTTGCCGGACAGGGCCAGCTTCTGCGCGTCGGCATGGTCCCGGTAACCGTCCGAATCGCGCCAGGCGATGCTGTAGTTCTGGCTCCAGTTGCCGCTCTCGATGCCCTTGGCCAGCTGTACTTCGCGGGTGCCGAAGCTGCCGTAGGTGATGCTGGCCCGGCCGTCGTTGCCGCCGCTGCGGGTGACGACGTTGGCATTGCCCGCGATGTTGTTCAGGCCGTAGCGCGGGTCGTTGGTGCCGCGCACGATCTCCACCGACTCGATGTCCTGCGGAAACACCGCATCCAGGAAAGGCATGCCGCCCGCGTTGTCGTTGCTGGGAATGCCGTCGATCAGCAGCTTGACCGCGTTGACGCGGCCCTCGCCGTTGAAGCCGCGCCACGAGAAGCGGCCGGCGTCGGTGCCCTGCCTGAACTGCGTCACCTGAACGCCGGGGGCCTGGGTGAACAACTCCCAGCTGTAGTCGACATGCTGGTCCTGCAGCACGCTGGCGCCCAGGATATCGACCGAGCTGAAGACGTTGCGCGCGGTCAGCGGACCGGTGGCGGCGGCGCGCACATCGACCGTTCCCAGCGTCAGCGTGGAGTCGTTCGAGACGGCCTGCGCATGGGCGGCGGTGGCCAGCAGGAGAAAGCCGGCGCCGGCCGCCGTCGGATAGAAAATCGAGGTCATGGGCGGGTCTTCCTAGAAACGGTAAGTGGCCGAGGCATAGGCGTTGCGGCCCTGGCCGGGCGTGATCCAGCGGTCGACATGCAGGTGGCTGGACACGAAGTACCCCCGGTCGAACAGGTTGCGCAGGGCCAGTTGCAGCTCCAGGCTTCGGCCGCCGCCGAGCGGCTTGCGCCAGCTCTGGGTGAGGTCGATCCGTGCATAGCCCGGCATGACCGTGTTGTTGGCCGAGTCCGCGAACCGACGGCCCTGCAGGTACACGCCGGCGCCGGTTTTCCATTGCGCGTTCCAGGCGTATTGCGCCCACAGGTTGAGCGTGTTGCGCGCCACGTTGGGCGTGGCCTTGCCGGCCAGCGCCGAGCCCTCGCCGAAGCGCGCCGCCGTGTAGGCATAGGCCGCGGAAACCTCGATCCGCCGGGTCAGCCGCCCGCTGGCCGATGCCTCCAGCCCGCGCGAACGCGCGGTGCCGGCGTTGGTGAAGTCGAACAGGTTGGCGGGCGTGCTCAGGTCGGCCGCGATCATGTTGCGCTGGTCGAGCTGGTAGACCGCCAGCTCGGTCGCCAGCCGGCCGTCCTGCCAGAGGGATTTCCAGCCCAGTTCGGCCTGCGCGGACCGCCGCGACGCCAGCGACCGGTTGGACGACGAGGCCACCTGGTTGGGTGCCATGCCGGTGGACAAATTGGCGTAAACGGTATCGGCCTCCCCCAGCTTGCGCAGCACCGCCAGCTTGGGCGACCAGCGCGATTCCTCCACCGCCTGCACGCCCGGCGTTCCATACAGAAAAGACTGCCGGGTGAAGCGGGCGCCGGCCACCACCGACCAGTCGCCGAAATCGACCTGGTCCTGCACCGACAAGGCGGTGGAATGCAGGCGCTCGCGGGTCGTCGGGCCGGCGGCGGCGGCACCCGGGGCCGGCGTCCCCACGCGGCCGTAGACCGGCGCGTAGATATTGATCGGCGTGGCGAGCGCGGCCGGCACCGTCAGGCCGGGCTGGTTCAGGTCTTCCCGGTAGTAGGCGATGTCCGCGTACACGCGGTGGTCCAGGCCCGCGAAGCGCTGGCGGGTGGTGAGCGAGGTCACCAGCGAATCGATGCGACGGTCGGTGCCGGGCTCCCAGGCGGTCACCCGCGCGTAGGTGCCGGCCGGCTGGCCTGCCAGCGGCGCGCCGTTGAGCACGTTGCGGATGGAGGTGGACCGGGCTTCAAGGTGGGTGTAGTCCAGCGCCACGCGGGTGTCCGCCGACACGGCCAGGTCGCCGTGCAGGTCGAGGATGCGGTTGTCGGTGGTCGAGTCCGCGAAGGGCTCGCCGAACTGGCGGTCGCGCGGCACGGCCACCGGGCGGCCGCCGGCGGCGGGGATGCCGTAGTCGGGGCGGTAGGTCTGGTTCGTCGCCTCGAAGCCGGCGCGCAGGTGGAAGCGGTCGCCGCCGTCCTGCGCCAGCCCCAGCTTCAGCCCCTCGAGCCGGTCGGGCACGTGGCGCCATTCGGCGGCGTCGGATCGGGTGGCGATGATGCGGGCGGCCACCTGGCGCTCCTGGGACAGCACGCGGTTCAGGTCGGCCGAAGCCTCCAGCGCGCCGTGCTCGCCGACGCCGGCGCGCACGCTGGAAAAATCGTCCATGCGCGCTTGCCGGGTGACGATGTTCACCGTGCCGCCCGGCTCGCTGCGCACACCCACCGCCGCGCCCGGTCCGCGCAGCACGTCCACGCTTTGGACGAAGGCCGGCACGAAGGGGTAGTTGGACAGCCGCACGCCGTCCCGCATCACCCGACTGGAGCCGGTTCCGCTGTCGACGGCGGCGCCGCGCAGCGTGAAGAACTGGGTGTGGGAGCCATTGAAACCCGAGTCGGCCTGCACGCCGGGCACGTTGCGCAAGGCGTCCTGCAGGGTGGTGGCCGCCTGCTCGCGCAACTGGGCGGCCGGCACGGTGCTGACGGAAAACGGCGTCTCCAGCACGGTGCCGGGCAGGCCGGTGGCGAGCGAGCCGGTGCGTTGCTCCGGCCGGGCGGCCGGCGCGGTGACGGTGACCTCGCCGAGCGACGCGGCGGCTTGCGCGGCGGCGGTCTGGGCAAAGGAGAGCGGGCCGAGAACGGCCAGGGCGAGCGGAGTCCGCGAAAGAATCGGATGCATGAAAGGCGACCAGTCAGGAGACAGCCGGCGCTCCGTGGAGCGGCCGGACGAAACAGGTCCGCGCACGACATTCCCGGTCGGCAGACCGGGCGTCGCGCGGGGCGATGGCGCACGTGCCGGCCAGGCGGCAGCGCGCGCTTCGTCAGGCTCGGGCGGGAGGTCCGCGCGCCGGCAGGGGCGCGGCGGTGAGTGCGGCGATGCGCGCCGCCGAAATCGGCCAGGTGGCATAGGCCAGGGCCTGGGCTGGCTGCACCTTCAGCGTCAGCCCCGGCAGGGGCGGTGCGCCGCCGGGCACGCACAGCGGGCAGTCCATCGAGACCCGGTCGGCCGCGGCAACGCCGTCGTTGCCGTGGACGATGAGCTTGGCCATGCCCACGGCCGAACACACCACCTCGAAGCCCTGCGGCGCGACCAGCGGCGAGGCGATCGCCGCGCCGAGGTACAACGCGAACCACGCCAGCATCAGGCGAGCGAGGAAAGAGGCGTTGCGCAGGGTCTGCATGCGCCTATTATCAACTTGCACAAAGACACATGGCGAAGAAAATCGGTACGGAAATGGCAAACGAAAACCCTAGCAACCAGGCCATCGCGGACCTGCGCAAGAGCTACGAGCGCGCGGAACTCAGCGAGCAGGATTCCCACGCCGACCCGCTGGCGCAGTTCGACCAGTGGCTGAAAGAAGCGCTGGCCGCACAGCTGCCCGAACCCAACGCGATGACCCTCGCCACCGTCTCGGGCGAATTGCGCCCCAGCACCCGCATCGTGCTCATCAAGGGCTACGACGCGCGCGGGCTGGTCTTTTTCACCAACTACGACAGCCGCAAGGGATGCGAATTGGCCGGCAACCCCTATGCGGCCCTGCAGTTCCACTGGGTGGAACTGGAACGGGTGGTGCGCATCGAAGGCCGCATCGAGCGCACGTCCGACGCCGAAAGCGACGCCTACTTCGCCAGCCGGCCGCTCGATTCACGTATCGGCGCCTGGGCCAGCCCGCAGAGCCAGGTGATCGAAAGCCGCTCGGTGCTGGTGGCCAACGCCGCCAAGGCCGGTGCGCGTTTTCTGCTGAACCCGCCACGCCCGCCGCACTGGGGCGGTTTTCGCCTGGTGCCCGATGGCTGGGAGTTCTGGCAGGGTCGCAAGAGCCGCCTGCACGACCGCCTGCATTACCGGAAGGAAGCCGGCGACAACTGGTTGCGCGAACGCCTGGCGCCCTGAAGCGACGGCGCCGTGCGTGCCCGGCGGAGCCTCAGACGTGGGCCACCACCCACAGCCAGATCGGCAGGGTGAGCAGGCCGCCCATCGTCGACAGGCCGACGCTGGCCGTCACCACCGCCTCGGCGGTGCGGTAGCGCTGCGAAAACAGGAACACGTTGGCGCCGATGGGCAGCGAGGCCGTCACCACCATCACCGCCAGGGGCACGCCGGACAAGCCGAACAGCTTGCCCACGCACAGCATCAGCAGCGGATGCAGCACGGTCTTGGTGGCGCTCAGCGCAATGGCGCCCTGCAGTTGGTGGCCGATGCGCGAGAACGCCAGCGTGACACCGACCAGCACCAGCGCCACCGGCACCTGGGCGCTGCCCAATATCTGCAGCGGCCGGTCGACCAGCTCCGGCAGGCGCCAGCCGGTCAGGCCCCACAGCAGGCCCATCACGATGGGCAGCGGCACCGGATGCAGCAGGCCGTTGCGTACCGCCCGCAGCACAGTGTCCGCCATGTGGCGGTGGCCGTCGCGGCCGGCCTCGGCGTCTTCCCGGGCCACGGCCAGCTCGAGCAGGATGGTCGCGCAGGTCAGCATGACGAAGGCGTGCACCGAAATCAGCGTGAACAAAGTGACCATGCCCGCCTCGCCGAAGGCCAGCCCGACGATAGGCACGCCGATCATCACGGTGTTGCTGAAGGTGCCGGCCAGCGCCAGCACGATGCCGTGGCGCTTGAAGCCGCCGTTGAAGATCGCGATGCCGGCAAACACGACCGCGGCCACCGCGAAGTAGATGCCGATCGGCCGGAAGTCCAGTTCGGTGAGATGCACGCCGCTCATGGTGCGAAACAGCAGCGCGGGCGACAGCACCAGGAAGGTCAGGTTGGACAGGTCGGCGACCGCACTCGAGCGGATCAGGCCGCGTCGGCCGCAGACGTATCCGACGAGGATGAACAGGACGACGGGCGAGAGGGCGGAAAAGACGGCTTGGATCACGAGGCCGGCACTTTAACCGAGGCCTCGCAAGCATCGGCCGGCTGCGCAGCACCGCACGGCCACCCCGCAGAGCGCCGGGCGCCCCCTTGGCGATCCGGCCCGCGAAGCAGCGCCGGTACGGCGCGAAAACATCGCGCCGTACCGGCGCGTTTGCTCAGAAGCTGGCCTGCACCCCCACGCGCAGGCTGCGACCCGGCAGCGGCGCCTTGGGAAAGGCGGTCGTCGTCAGGATGGAGGTGGCGCTGTAGGCCAGCTTGTCGGTGATGTTGTCCAGCCGGGCGAACCACAGCAGGCTGGTGCGCAAGGTGCCGAACTGCGCCTGCGTGCGCCAGCCGAGGGCGGCGTTCCACAGGGTATAGGCGCCGGTGGCGCGGTCGCCGTCCGGCACCCGGTCTTGCGAAGCCAAGTGGTCGAAGCCGCCCGACACGCGCCACGGACCGGCGGCCCAGGCCAGCGATGCCCCGGCCCGCAGCGGAGCGATGCGCGGCAGCGGCGATCCGGTGTCGCGGTTGGTGGCGCGGGTCAGGTCGGCGCGCAGGTTCAGGTCGAGCGTGCCGCCAGCCAGCGGGCCGGTCAGGCCCTGTTCGCCCATCAGCCGCACCGTGCCGCTGGATTCGATGCCGTAGAAACGCGCCTTCATGGCGGTGTAGCGGTACTCGGGCAGGGTTTCGACGCCCGGGTCGGCGGGGTTGCGAACGCCCTCCTCGCTCAGCACGTCGCCGGTGCGGGCCAGGCCCAGGTAATTGCTGAAGTCGCTGGCGTAGGCGGTCGCCTTGAAGCGGTTGGGGCCGCTCTTCCATTCGGCGCCCAGGTCGAGGCTGGTCGATTTCTCGACCGACAGCGAGGTGTCGCCCGTCTCCCATGCCGCCGTGGCGATGTGCGGGCCGTTGGCGAACAACTCGTAGTCCTTGGGCGCGCGCTGGGTGTACGCCAGGTTGGAGGTCATCTTCCAGGCCGGCGTCAGGTCGACCACCGCGCCCAGCGCCGCGCTGTGCGGGGTGAACCTGTACTTGCCCACCGCGAAGCGGTCCACGTCCGGATTGCCGAAAGATTCGACATCGGCGCGCTCGGTGCGGGCGCCGAAGGTGAGCTTGCCCCAGCCGGTCGGCAGCTCTTCGTGCAGGAACAGGGCCGTGTTCTGGCTGCGGCTGTACGGCGCGAAGGCCTCCTCGCCGATCGCCGAGAAACGGCTGGACTCGGCCTGCAGGCCGATCAGCCCGCGCAGCGGACCCAGCGGGGCATGGCGCACTTCGACGCGCAGGTCGTTGCCGCGCTTGCGGAAGGTGGTGCCGACCTCCCCGCCCTCGTATTCGGTGTGCTGGTAGTCGGTGTGGCTGGCCTGCACCCGCACGCTCTCCAGGCCGAAATCGGCGATGCGGTACTCGCCTTCCAGGGCATAGCGGTCCGAGCGCATGCCGATGCGCACGTCGTCCTCGGCCACGGTGCCGTAGCTGCTGCGGTAGGTGCTGACCGACGCGCCCAGGTAGCCGCGGTCGAAGAAGGCGGTGCCGCCGACCGCGCCGCCGTGGCTCTGGCTGGCCGAGTTGCAGATGCGTTTGCCGAAGCCCAGGCGGCCGGGCTTTTCGCAGTCGAGGCCGACCGGCACGCGCACGTCGCCGGTGTGGCGGTCGAAGGCGTCCACATGCAGGGCGAAGCGGTCGTTGCCGCCTTCGACCATGGCGCTGCCGCCGGCCGAACGGTTGCCGGTGGCGCCGTCCAGCGCGGCCTTGCCGCTGATGCCCTGCATCGGTTCGCGCGGAATGCGGTTGTCGATCACGTTGACCACCCCGCCCACCGCGCTGCCGCCGTACAGCAGCGCCGCCGGGCCGCGCAGCACCTCGACGCGGTCGATCAGCATCGGCTCGATCGGCACTGTGTGGTCGAAGCTGAGCGCCGAGGCGTCGAGCGTGGCGCCGCCGTTCTGCAGCACGCGGATCCGGTCGCCGTCCTGGCCCCGGATGATCGGCCGGCTGGCGTTGGGACCGAAATAGGTGCTGGAGACGCCGGGCAGGCCGTCCAGCGTCTCGCCCAGCGTGGTCTGGCGGCGCAGGGTGAGCGCATCGCCGGAGAGCTGCTCGACCGGCTGGGCCATGGCGTCGGCGCCCAGCGGGTTGCCGGTCACGGTGACCTCTCGGAGGTTGGTGACCGGAGCGTTCTGCGCCCACGCGGCGCCGGAAAGAAGAGACAGCACGGCGACGCGGACGGCGCTCGAACGAAAGAAAACGGACATGGGAAAACTCGCTGAAATCAGGAGCCGGCCGGCGACAGGCGCGCGCGGCGGGCAGGCCGGAACCACGGGCGGGTTCCGGAGAGTTGCGGCGCATCGCGCGCCGGGATTTCAGGCGAGGAAAGGAGGCCCGCGCGCGTCGAACAGCGTGGCCCAGCGGCGCAGGCATTCGCCCGCGTGCCAGGCCAGCACGGCGATCGGCGGCAGCACCACCGGCGGCAGTGCCGCTGCGAGATGCAGGCCGTCGGCATGGGAAAGCTGGTCGAAAAGACGGCAGTCGTTGTCGTGCGTGTGGCCGCCGAAGAGGCGGAACAGCCCGCGGTCCCCGACCACGCCGGCCGTGACCGCGGCGGCGTCGACCGTGGCCGGGAGGCCGGACGCCGCCAGGGCGGTGGTCGTGCCACCCGGCTCGCTCGTCCGCTGGTGCAGGACCGCGTGGATACCGCCCAGCCACGGCGCCAGCAAGAGGGCCGCCAGCAACCAGCCCAGCATCCACGGATGCACACCCGACGCGGGGCGCGTCTTGGCGGGGTGGGTACGGGCGAAAGTCGTCATGGCGGGTTGGGGCAGCCCGCGATTCTCACCGAAAAGAACGACCCTTTCGGGTCAGGACTTGACGTGATCCAGGAACGTCTTGCGGAACTTTTGAACCTTGGGCCCGACCACCGCCGCGCAATAACCCTGGTTGGGGTGCTGCGCAAAGTAGTTCTGGTGATAGGCCTCTGCCGGCCAGTAGTCGGCCAGGGGCAGCACCTCGGTGACGACCGGGCTGCGGTACACGCCGCTGGAAACCATCTCGGCGATCACCGATTCGGCTACCGCCTTCTGCTCTTCGTCGCGGTAGTAGATGCCGCTGCGGTACTGCGTGCCCACGTCGTTGCCCTGGCGGTTGAGCGTGGTCGGGTCGTGGATGACGAAGAAGATTTCCAGGATCTGCCGCAGCGAGATCAGTTCCGGGTCGAACTGCAGGCGCACCACTTCGTTGTAGCCGGTATCGCCGGTGCAGACCTGTTCGTAGCTCGGCTGGCGCGGCGTCTTGCCGTTGGCGTAGCCGCTCTCGACGCCGACCACACCCTTCACTTCGAGATAAACCGCTTCCGTGCACCAGAAGCAACCGCCACCGAGCACGATGGTTTGGGGATTTGCCATGAATCGACCTCTTGAGTTTGTCCGGGAGATGACTTGGGGCCAGCATGCCACTCCTTAAAGCCCAGCCGGTGACGTTTGGTACCGCTGGTGACTTTGCTGGCCTAAAATCGTGGGCTCTACGCCCCGCGCGAATCCCTTCGAGAACGCCACGATGTCCCTGCCCCTGAACACGCCCATCGCCCACGCCAGTGCGGTGGACCAAGCCCGTTTCAACATGATCGAGCAGCAGATCCGCCCCTGGGAAGTGCTCGACAACGACGTACTCGACCTGCTGGCCGTGCTGCGACGCGAAGACTTCGTGCCGGTGGCGCACAAGGCTCTGGCCTTCATGGACATGGAAATCCCCCTGCCCGGCGGCCAGGCCATGCTCACTCCCCGCGTGGAAGCCCGCATGTTGCAGGACCTGCGCATCCAGCCGGCCGAATCGGTCCTGGAAATCGGCACCGGTTCGGGCTACATGGCCGCCCTGCTGGCGCGCCGTGCGCAGAAGGTGCTGACGCTGGAAATCGACCCGGCCCTGGCCGCGACGGCACGCGAAAACCTGCAGCGTGCAGGCATCGACAACGCGGAAGTGCGCTTAGCCGACGGCGCACAGTTGCCGGTGTCGGGCGGGCCTTTCGACGTGATCGTCCTGAGCGGCTCGGTGGCCGCCGTGCCTGCCGCGCTGCTGGCGCAACTGAAGGTGGGCGGCCGGCTGGGGGCCATCGTCGGCGAGCTGCCGATGATGCGTGCGCAGATCGTCACGCGCACCGGCGAGGCCAGTTTCGACACGGCCGAGCCTTGGGATACGGTGGCGCAGCGCCTGCAGAATTTCCCGGTTCCCTCGCGCTTTCAGTTCTGAGTTCTCTATCCATCTCCAGATTTCCACACCATGCAAACCATCGTCCAGCTGCGACCCGCCGATTTCGACACCTGGGTGGGCAACCATGCGAATGAGTTGCCGGTGCTGCTGGACGTTCGTGAGCCGTGGGAGTTGCAGACGGCCAGCGTGCCGCAGGCTGCCGGATTCCGGGTCGTCGGGATTCCGATGAATGACATTCCTGCGCGGCTGGCCGAGTTGGATCCGGATGTGCCGGTTGCCTGTCTTTGCCATCACGGGGCGCGCAGTCAACGGGTGGCGATGTTTCTGGCGGGTAATGGATTCGTCGATGTCACCAATGTGGCTGGGGGGATCGATGCGTGGTCGGTCGAGCGGGACGGTGCGGTGCCGCGTTACTGAGCCGCCGGCGCCGACAGCGCCCATAGCCTGATCAGCCTGATCGCTGCGTCGGAGGCGCAAAAACCGATGTCATTTCGAGCCGGCGCAACGCCGGCTTTTTTACGCCTGTTGCGACATCACCAACGCCTGAATCAGGCTAGGTGGCTAGGCGGGATTTGCCGCCGTTTACCGGATCCATTTTCTTTTCAGATTCGACCGCGAGTCGTTTGCCGATCAACATTCCGCGCCGTATGTGGAGAGGAAAATTCTGATAATTCTTTTGCAGTCTGAATAATTCTACGGCGTGCAAACACCGTGCCCCCCGCAGTCGCCAGAATACGATTCCGCGTTGCCCAGACGGCAAGCGATTCATAAACTGGAAAAATCATGCAAAAATGCAAAATCATGCTGGCCGCGCTTGCGATTGCGGCCTTCAATGCCCAAGCGGCTGAACTCAAGGTTATCGGCAGTATTATCCCGGGCGCTTGCGACATCACCCTGGGCAACGGCGGAATTGTTGATTTCGGCGCTCAATCCAAGACGGTGACCATGGCGCTGGCGCAAATCGTGGGCCATTACGCGCCGGCATCCAAGTCCCTGCCCTTTACTTTAACCTGCAGTGCGCCGACACCGCTGGCCATTTCTGTGGCCGACAACAAGTCCACCACCCTTTCGCTGCTGGGCGACTCGACGGATCCTTACCGATACGGACTTGGACTGACCGGCAGCAGCAAAATCGGCGCATATACGATCGGCCACACCGATTTCCTGATCGTCAAGACAGCCGGAGGCGCCGTGGAAGTGCCCGCTGGCCTGCTGGCGCGCCCAATCGCCAGTGCCGCGACCGCACCCTTTGCGATTGCGGGCCTGGACGCGATCTATTTCGGTCCCAGCAACGCACTCGCCTTCAGCGGGGACCGGGCGAGTTTGGTGCCCATTGCCTTGGTTGGCGTCAAGGGAAATCTTGTCATACAACCTCTGTACAACAAGGATGTGATCGACAAGTCCAACACCGAAATCAAGTTGGATGGTTCGGCCACCATTTCCGTCAATTATCTCTGATCCACTGCTTGGCGAACGCTGATCAGCGATCTTGAATGCGGGTCGGCATTTAAATTGCCGACCCGGCTTAGATAAATGGAAAAGCGTCGCGCGCCTCCATCCGCTCATGGCCGGCAGATGAAATATGCAGATATCTGCTGCGCAACCGTCGCAAGTTCGCTCACTCGTCTTGAGCGAAAAAATCCTTCGCCATACCATTAATGGCGAGTGGTACCCCACAGCACCAATACTAGTAACGGTACTAGTACCAGTACCGCTGTATCCTTGCCGGTGTGGACAACATCGGCGCCGGGGCGATCGGTTATGCCGAGCTACTCATGACGACTTTGGTCGGCGGAGCCATGAACTCCGTCATTTACCGGCGACCAGCTCGTTTTCTAATATAGACGGCACAAGTCTGCAGCTTCCGCGTTACCCCAGGCAAGACCGAACATGACACATTTTTCAATCAAATTCCGTCTGGCGGGATTGATATTGGTCTGGAGTGCTTGCACAGCCGCTATTGCGACCGGCGTCAGACCGGACACCACGATATTGAACATCTCCGAGCAGGACGGCGAAGCACAGATGGGTGTGCAAAATACCGAAAATACTCCGATGTTGCTCAATGTAGAGATCATCGAAATGCCGGAAGACGGTGAAACTTCGATTTTCGCCAGTCCGTCGGTTTCCCGCATGGAACCCAACGGAAAGCAAGTGGTGCGTTTTCTTCTCGAGAAACCTAAAAGCCCTCTTTCGGTTCAGCACATGAAGCGGGTCAGCTTCGAAGGCATACCAGGGCGGTATGAAAAACCTGGCGAAAGAAACCAGGTCAGCATGACCGTCAGGCAAATCATCCCTGTCGTCATTTCACCTGCCGGCCTCAAGCAGGACAACGAACCCTGGAAATTCCTGACCTTAAAAAATGTCTCAGATGGAAAGCTGGAACTGGCCAACCCCAGCCCGTACGTAGTGCGGCTGAGCGCCAAGGCCGTCATTTTACCGGGCGAAGAGGCATTACAGATATTGACCAGAACCTACATTCTTCCGGGCGAAAAAATATCCATATCGTACGACCGCGCGGAGAAAAAGGAACCTATCACAGGCATCCGTATCGAGCCGGCATCGCCATGGGGATACATGGACAAACCCTTCGACCTGAACATTTCCCCGTGAGTTGGATGGCCGGATATCCAATGGATGTTCTGTATTCACCCAGAAATGCCGGCATACCGGTAAGTCGGTTGTCGATCCGCAAAGGCAAGCTGTTTCTGGCAACGGCGATGTTATTGCCGACGGTTTTCTGCCATACACACGCAGCAGAAGCCACGGCGACAACGCGGCCCATCCCTGGCCCGGTCAACTTCGACCTCGATGTTCTCAAGGATCGAGGACTCAGCGCCGAAACCGCCGTTTTTTTTGCGAGCGCCCCGCGATTCACCCCCGGCTCCCACGTGCTGGCGGTTGCGCTGAACGGAATCGAATTGGGAAAGCGCCCGGTCGACTTCGATGCCGCAGGTATTCCATGCCTCTCGAAGGCCTTGCTCGAATCTATCGGAGTTTCTAAAACGCCCGATGTCGCCGCGTTATTTGAAAACGGTGAAGCGTGTGTGAACGTCGCTGCCAAGTCGGCGCGCATCGAGATCATGCTGCAACCATCGCTCAATGCGATCGACATCACCGTTGCTCCCGAATGGGTCCGCCAGACCCGTGCTCCCGACATATTCCGCAACGGCGGCGTCGGTGGCTTGCTGAACTACCGGGCATTCAGGCTGGATGCCATCAACGCCGGTTCACGCTCGGTTTATCAAAACCTCGATATTGAGGCCGGCCTCAATATCGAAGACTGGCTTTTGAGGGCCAGGCAAACCATGACCGAAACCGGGGGACGCCGCACCACCCGCCTGGGAACCGCTTATGTCCAGCGCAATTTCATGGACGGCAGCAGGATTCTTCAACTCGGGCGCTTCACCACCGCGAATATCCTGTTCGGCGGCATTCCGCTGCTTGGCGGGCAATGGCTGCCCGAACGCTCCTTGCGTCGGCAGGACAACTTCACACTGCGCGGAGTCGCCTTTGGCCGGTCGCGCGTGGAGATTCGCCAGAACGGCGCACTGCTCTACACCACCTACGTACCGTCCGGCCCTTTCGCGCTGACGGATTACCCCATCCAGAATGTCAATGCCGACCTGGAAATGCGGATCGTCGACGATGGCGGGGCCGAGCAATCGACCGTCGTACCGGCCACATCGCTGCTGCTCGCGGCCGACACCGGTCAGCCCTCCGGTTTCGCCGCGGCAGCCGGCCGGATCTGGCGTCAGTCGGAAGTCACCGGCCTGGAGGAAATGCCGGTCGCCCTGTTCTCCTACGGATTCGAGCCGGCGCCGGGAATGGAAAGCACCGTCGGCATGCTGCAGGCAAACCGCTACCGCTCGGTTTCCGCCGCGATGTCCTGGCGACCGAACCCGGTGGTCAGCACCTTCGGCCAACTTACCGCGGCCGACGACGAGCACGACGGCCGCCGTGGTGCGATCGTCAGTGCGGCGCTGTCCGTCCGTGCATCCGCCGACCTGGCGGTCGGGTTTTCCAGCAATCTACGGTCGCGGCAATACCGCTCGCTGCTCGAAGTCGCCAGTTTCGGCAGCGGCACCCTCCTGTACCAGGGCCTGCGCTCGCAGATCGGCATGAACCTGTTCCTGACCGGCGGTTGGGCGCAGGGAATCACCGCCAGCATCACCCGCCAGGATTTCTTTTCCGACACGTCCAACTACGTGTTTTCGCTCGGCTGGGGCACGACCATCCGGGAGATCAGTGCACAGGTCGGCGTGTCGCGCAGCGTCACCAACAGCCCGGGCCTGGGTGAAAACCAGCAGCGGCTGGCGCCCCTGTATGCCTACCTGAATTTTTCGATTCCGCTGGGCGGTGGTGCCCGCAACAATTCCTATGTCCGCTCCAACGATGGCGAACGCCTGATCGGCACCAGCGTCGACCAGACGCTGAACCCGTATTTCGGCTATCGCGCGACCGTCGAGCGCCAGACCAGGAAGGACGGCCCGGACGTCACCACCACCTCGGTTTCGGCGTCCGTGCTGCCGCGCTATTTCGGCATGACCGTCGGCGCGACCGAAGGCCCGGGCCGCAGCAGCCGGTTTGGCGAAATCAGCGGCAGCGTGATCGTCACGACTGCCGGGCTGGCCTTGGCGCCGTATGCGGTACAGGACAGCTACGGCATCGCCAAGGTCGGCAATCTGTCGGGTGTTCAGGTGAATACGCCGATGGGTCCGGTGTGGTCGGGCTGGCGCGGGCTGGTGGCGGTTCCCGGCATGACGCCGTTCCGGGAGTCGCTCCTCGAGATATCGACCCGGTCGGTGCCTGCGAATGCCAACATCGACTACGGGCTCATCGCCGTGGCGGCCAGTCGGGGGGCGGTGGTCAACGTCGACATGGGCGTACGGCTGGTTCGTCGCGTCTTGCTGAGCATCCGCGATGCGGCAGGCCAGCCGCTGCCGTCCGGCCTGGGACTGCTGAAGGACGGGCAGTTCGTCGCCTCGATCGGCAGCCGAGGCCGGGTGGTCGTCGACCTTCCCGAGGATCCCGCCAGCTGGACCGTCAGGCTCGGCGACGGCAAAAACTGCGTGCTGGGCCCCATCCAGACCGCGCCCCGGACGGATCAAACGTTCTTCGAAATCGCTTCCGCTGTGTGCGAGGAGTCCTGACATGGCTAATTGCCGTCCTTCACCGCTCGCCTGGACTCTCGCGTTTTCCGCCCTGGGATTGGCCGCATCCGCATCCGCGCCGGCGCGCGCAAGCTGCGTGCTCGCCCTGAGCCAGGGCACGTTCGACATGGGCCAAAAGGTGTCGTCGGCCCTGCCGCTCGCCGACAGCCCCCGTTTCAGGGTCATGGGTACGGCGATGCCGACGCTCACCGGCGTCTGCACCGAGCAGCAGACACACATCCGCATCGCCATCGACGGCATCACCCCGGCCGAGGACGGTGGCATCGAGTGGCGCAGCAGCAGCGGCGGCCAGCCCGGCCTCGCGCGGCTGTCGATCACCCAGGCCTCGGTGGGCGGAGTACCGGTATCGATGGCGGTCTCGACGCAGCCGGGGGCGCTGTTGGCGTCGGTCGAGCGTCTGGGACGCGACAGCGTCATCGAGCTCGACCTGAGCAGGCTCCCACCCGACCGCAACCGCAAGACATTCACGCTCGGCCTGCGTTTGCAGGCGCTCGTTCCGGCGGCTTATTCGCCGCGCTCGTCTGCGACCTTCGAGGTATCGCCGGCATTTTCGATGCGTGACTGACCGGTCGCCAGCAAAGCGCAGACCGCATCCGCCGTCCGGGCGGCCGCACCGCGGTGGGTGGCGGCGAAAGAGAGCGCGGCGTCCCGCGCCTGGCCCAGCCGGCCATCGTCGCCGGCCAGAGCCAGCGCGACGCCGATGCCCTGCGGCATGTCGGCCACCCGCAGGGCCGCGCCGGATGCCTCGGCCAGCACCGCCGCCTCGGCAAAGTTGAAGGTCGATGGTCCCATCACCACCGGGCAGCCGCAGGCGGCCGCCTCGATCAGGTTCTGGCCGCCGGTATCGCCGAAGCTGCCGCCCAGCAGCGCCGCATCGGCCAGCGAGTAGTACAGCGCCATCTCGCCCAGCGAGTCGCCGAGCCAGACATCGGCGGCGGGCGGGGCCTGATCCGGCCCGAGCGCTGTCCAGGTGCTGCGCCGAGATACCGACAGGCCGGCCTGCGCAAGCAAGGCGGCCACCTCGTCGAAACGCTGCGGATGGCGCGGCACCAGCAGCCATTGCACCGCTGCGGGCAGCGCGCGAACCGCGGCGATCCAGAGGGCTTCCTCGCCTTCTCGGCTGCTGGCCAGCAGCAGCACGGGCCGGCCGGCGGCGCTGCGCCAGCGGCGGCCGGCGCTGCATTGGGCCGGGTCGGGCGCCATGTCGAACTTGAGGTTGCCGAACACCCCGGCCACCGGCGCGCCCAGGGCCGAGAGTCGCCGCGCGTCGGCGTCGGTCTGGGCCCAGGCGGCCGCCAGGCCGGCGAAGGCCGGGCGAGCCAGCCACGCCAGGCGTTCGGCGTCGTGCAGGGATTTTTCGCTCAGGCGCGCATTGACCAGCGCCAGCGGAATGCCGGCGGCGCGGCAGCCGGCCACCAGGCTGGGCCAGACCTCGGTCTCCATCAGAAGGCCGGCCGACGGCCGAAAGTGCCCCAGAAAACGTGACACGGCCCCGCTGGTGTCCCAGGGAAGCCATGCCTGCAAGTCACCGGCAAGCAGCAGCTTGCGCCCCTCGGCGCGACCGGTGGCGGTGCCGTGGGTGAGCAGCAGTTGCATGCCTGGCAGGCGTTCGCGCAGCGCCGCCACCAGCACGGCGGCGGCCCGCGTTTCGCCCAGCGATACCGCGTGCAGCCAGATGCGCGGCCCCTTGACGGGCGGCGGCTGCATGGCGTACCGGCCGAAACGTTCGTCTACGGCCTCCAGATAGCCGGGTTCGGCGACACCCCGGCGCCGCAGCTTCCGGCGCAGCAGGGGCTGGGCGACCGTCATGCCGGCCGAATACAGCGCACGCAGCGCGCGATCGAACGGCAAGCCGGCCACCCGCTGACGGCGTGTGGGCGTCAGTGCGCCGCGGCGCCGATGTGGGCGTCGGGCTTGAACTGCTTGAGCAGCTTCACGAATGTTTCCTCGATGCGGTGCATCGCGGCCTCGGTGTGGCCCTCGAAACGCAGCACCAGCACCGGCGTGGTGTTGGAGGCGCGGATCAGCCCGAAACCGTCGGACCAGTCGACACGCAGGCCGTCGATGGTGGAAACCTTGGCATCGCCCTCGAAGACGGTGGCGCTTTCGATCAGCTTCTGCACCACCGCGTGGGGCTCGCCCTCGGCGCAGGCCACGTTCAGCTCGGGGGTCGAGAAGCTGGTCGGCAGGTCGTTCAGCACCTTGCTGACGTCGGCGCTGCGGCTGACGATTTCGAGCAGGCGGCAGCCGGCGTAGGTGCCGTCGTCGAAACCGTACCAGCGCTCCTTGAAGAAGATGTGGCCGCTCATTTCGCCGCCCAGGGGCGAGTTGGTCTCGCGCATCTTGGCCTTGATCAGCGAGTGGCCGGTCTTGAACATGACCGCTTCACCACCGGCTTCGACAATCGCCGGCGCCAGGCGCTGGGTGCACTTCACGTCGAAGATGATCTTGCCGCCGGGCACGCGGGTGAGCACGTCCTGGGCGAACAGCATCATCTGGCGGTCCGGGAAGATGTTCTGGCCGTCCTTGGTGACGATGCCCAGGCGGTCGCCGTCGCCGTCGAAGGCCAGGCCGATTTCCGCGTCAGAGCTTTGCAGCGCCGCGATGACATCCTTGAGGTTGTCCGGCTTGCTGGGATCGGGATGGTGGTTGGGAAAATTGCCGTCCACTTCACTGAACAGCTCGATCACCTCGCAGCCGATGGCCCGGAAGATGGCCGGAGCCGAGGCGCCGGCTACGCCGTTGCCGGAATCGACCACCACCTTGATGGGGCGCGCCAGCTTGATGTCGCCGACGATGCGCGAGATGTACGCGGGCAGGACGTCGACCTGGCGCACGCTGCCGCCCTCGACGCGGGGGGCGTTGTCGGCGTCCATGGTGGCGCGCAGGGACTGGATTTCCTCGCCGTAGATGGCCTTGCCGGCCAGCACCATCTTGAAGCCGTTGTAGTCCTTGGGGTTGTGGCTGCCGGTGACCTGGATGCCGCTGTGGCACAGGGTGGCGGCGGCGAAATACAGGATGGGGGTGGTGACCATGCCGACATCGATCACCTCGATGCCCGCGTCGACCAGGCCGGCGATCAGTTCGGCCGACAGCGAAGGGCCCGACAGGCGGCCGTCACGGCCGACCGCCACGGTCTTTTCGCCGAGCGCCCGGGCGGCGGCGCCGAAGGCCTGTCCCAGCGAGCGGGCGACCCGCTCGTCGAGGGTGGACGGCACGACACCACGGATGTCGTAGGCCTTGAAGATCGACGGGGAAAACGGCATGGATACGGCTCCGGCTGCGAGAGGGTTGGTAGGCGAAAAACGCTCGAGATTGTAGGCAGGCGGATGTCGAGAACGTGTCGGACACCAGCGCTACCCGAACTTTTGCCATGCAGTAATCGAGCCATGCAGGGCCGGCGGTTCACATGTCCGGATACGGCCACTGCACCCGGAAGCGCTCCGTATCATGGGCCGCATGCCGACATCACCGAACGCCCCCGCCCTGCCCGCCGACGCCGAGGGTTGCTGGCGTGCACTGGCTTCGCACGATGCGCGCTTCGACGGCCGGTTTTTCACCGGCGTGACCAGCACCGGAATCTATTGCCGGCCGGTCTGCCGGGTGCGCACGCCGCGCCCGGAAAACTGCCGCTTCTTCGCTCTCGCGGCACAGGCCGAGCAGGCGGGCTTCAGGCCCTGCCTGCGATGCCGGCCCGAACTGGCGCCCGCCGCCGGAGACGCGCCGGCCTGGTCGATGACCGACGCGTCCGGCGTGCTCGCCTCGGCCGCCGCGCGCTGGCTGGACGAGCCGCTGAACTGGCAGAGCGAAGCCGACGCCGGCGGCCTGCAACAGCGCCTGGCCGCGCACCTGGGCGTCAGCGACCGCCATCTGCGGCGGGTGTTCCAGGCGCAGACGGGTGTGTCGGTGCTGCAGTATCTGCAGACCCGCCGGCTGCTGGCCGCCAAGCAGCTGCTGACCGACACCCGGCTGCCGGTCGCCACCGTCGCGCAGGCCAGCGGGTTCGCCAGCCTGCGGCGCTTCAATGCGGCCTTTGTGCAGCACTACCGGCTCAACCCGACGCAGTTGCGGCGCGAGGGCGAACCGGCCGACGCCGCTCACGGAGCCACCATCCGGCTGCCCTGGCGCCCGCCCTACGACGTCGGCGGCATGCTGCACTTCTTCCGCACCCACCGCATCGCCGGCCTCGACGCGATGCTGCCGGACCCCCAGGTCGCCGGCCGCGTCTGGCTGACCCGCACGCTGGCTCTCGGGCCCGCCCGGGGCTGGTTGCAGGTCGCCCTCGATCCCGCCGGCGAACAAGCCCTGCTGCGGGTGGGTGACGGCCTGCTGCCCGCCCTGCCAGCGCTCATCCGCCGGGTGCGGGCGGCCCTGGACCTGGACGCCGACCCCCACGCCATCGACACCCTGCTGCTGCCGCACTTTCCCGGCAGCGCCGGCTCCCGCGTTCCCGGGGCTTTCGACGGTTTCGAGATGGCGGTGCGCGCCATCCTCGGCCAGCAGGTCACGGTGGCCGCGGCGCACACCATCGGCGGCCGGCTGGTGGCGCGCTACGGTGAAGCCATCGCCACGCCGTTCGCCGGCGTCGACCGGCTGTTTCCCACGCCGGCCGCGCTGGCCGTCGCCGACACCGACTCCCTGGGCGGGCTGGGCATCGTGCGCCAGCGCCAGGGCGCCATCGTGGCCCTGGCCCGCGAGGTCGATTCCGGCCGGCTGACGCTGAACCCGGGCGATGCGCCCGAGCCCGCCATGGCCGCGCTGCGCGCCCTGCCCGGCATCGGCGACTGGACCGCGCAGTACGTCGCCATGCGCGCGCTGCGCTGGCCGGACGCCTTTCCGGCCGGCGACGTGGCGCTGCAAAAAGCCCTCGGCGTGCGCGGCGCCGCGCGGCCGGCGCAGGCCGCCATCGAGGCATCGCAAGCCTGGCGGCCCTGGCGCAGCTACGGCGTGCTGCGCGCCTGGCACGGCACCCCCGAAGTGACAATGCCCACCGCTGATCCGAAAGAGACCACCGCATGAAATACGCAGCAGACACCGTCCAGCGCCGCTGGCTCAGCCCGCTCGGTGCCATCGACCTGGCCGCCACGCCGCGCGGGCTGGCCGGGCTCTGGTTCGACGACCACAAATACCGTCCGGCGCAACTCGACGCCCCCGGCGGCTGGCCGCGCCACGACGGGCCGCACCCGGTGCTGGACCGGGCCGAACAGCAGCTCGCGGCCTACTTCGCGCGCGGGCTGGATCGCTTCGACGTGCCCATCGAACTCCCGCTGGGCACCGCATTCCAGAACGCCGTGTGGGCCGGCCTGCTGGCGTTGCCGCACGGCCGCACCTGCAGCTACAGCGCGTTGGCGCTGGCGACCGGCAAGCCGCACGCGGTGCGCGCGGTGGGCACCGCCGTCGGCCGCAATCCGGTCTCCATCCTGGTGCCCTGCCACCGGGTGGTGGGCAGCCAGGGCGCGCTGACCGGCTACGCGGGCGGCCTGGGCCGCAAGTCGGCATTGCTGGCGCTGGAGCAGCCGCAGCACGCGCTGCCGCAAGCCGCATGACGGCGGCACCGCAGGCAGCGCCGCGCGGCTGGGCCGCCGGCTTCATCGCGCTCGGCGCCATCTGGGGCGCGTCTTTCCTGTTCATGCGGCTGGGCGCGACCGAGTTCGGCGCGCTCGCCACCGCCGGCTTGCGGGTCGGCATCGCCGCGCTGGTGATGCTGCCCGCGCTGTGGCTGCGGCGCCCGGCCGACGGCATGACCCTGAAACGCTGGGGCTGGCTGATGGCGGTGGGCGCCTTCAACTCGGGCATCCCGTTCGCGCTCTTTTCCTATGCGGTGTTGCACCAGCCGACCGGGCTGACGTCCATCCTCAACGCCACCGCGCCGATGTTCGGCGCGCTGGTGGCCTGGGCCTGGATGCGCGAGCGCCCGGACATCTCGCGCTGCATCGGCCTGGTGGTGGGCTTCGGCGGCGTGGCGCTGATCGCCCATGCCAGCGGCAAGCTCGACGGCCCCGCCGGCGTGTTGCCGGTCCTGGCCTGCCTGGGTGCGACGCTCTGCTACGGCATCGGCGCGATGCTGGCGCGCCTGCATCTCCAAGGCATGTCGCCCGTCTTCAGCACCGCCGGCAGCCTGGCCGGCGCCACCCTGGTGCTGGCCGTGCCCACCGTGCTCGCCTGGCCGGCGCGCCTGCCGGGTGCCGGCGCCTGGCTGTCGGTGGTGGCGCTGGCGGTGCTGTGTTCGGCCGTGGCCTATTTCCTGTACTACGGCCTCATCCAGCGCGCCGGCGCGGCGCGCGCCATGACGGTCACCTTCCTCATCCCGGTGTTCGGCGTGCTTTACGGCTCCTTGCTGCTGGGTGAGCCGGTCACCGGCGCCATGCTGGCCGGCGGGCTGGTGGTACTGGCCGGCACCGTGCTCGCCACCGGGCTGGTGCGGCTGCCGCGGCCGCACGAGCTGTGACCGGCTACAGCGCCGACGCCAGCGCGTTGATGCCGAGGGCCAGCAGCACCACGTTGAAGACGAAGGCCAGCAGCGCATGCACCGCCGTCAGCCGCCGCATGCCGCGGGTGGTGACCTGCACGTCGGACACCTGCGAAGTCATGCCGACGACCAGCGCGTGGTACCAGAAGTCGAAGTAATCCGGATCGTCCGCGCCGGGGAAATCCAGCCCGGCGCTGTCCGCCACCGGATCGGCTTTCAGGTCTTCGGCCTGGTAATACAGATGCGAATAATGAAAGGCGAACAGCGTGTGGATCCACATCCACGAGGCCGCCAGCGCCAGTGCGCACAGCACCAGCTGCAGCACCCGCTGGCCCGCCGGCAAGCCCTTGGCATGGCTCAGCAGGAGCACGATGGCCGCCACGCTGGCGCACAGCGCGACCACCATCACCAGAAACAGCACCACCGCGGATTCGTCCTGCGCCTTGGCCCTCTCGCGAATGCGCCCGGCGTCGAAACCGCTCGCCAGCCGCGCCGCCAGCCCGAGGTCGACCGCAGCGGCCGCGATCCACGCCAGCAGGCCGCGTGCCGGCCACTCCATCGGCAAGGGCAGCAGTGCGACGACGACAAAAGCCAGGCCGGCATAGGCCAGCCGCTGCGGGCCGGTGGTCTCGGATAGATGCATCGGCCGATTGTGACGGGCGCATGCCGTGCCGGGCGGCCGGTCGGTCGGTCGGTCAGGCGGCCGTCGGCACCGACGGCATGCCCGCCGCCACCGCGTCCCGCACCTGCTGCAGCGCCGCCGGGTCTTCCAGCGTGCTGAGATCGCCGGTGTCGCGCCCCTCGCACACCGCCTGGATGGCGCGCCGCAGCAGCTTGCCGCTGCGGGTCTTGGGCAGCAGCGTGACGAACATCACCCGCGCCGGCCGCGCGATGGCGCCCAGCTGCGCATCGACATGCGCCATCAGCGCGGCTTCCAGCGACCGCGCCAGCCCCCCGTCGGCACCCACGCCCGCATCGCGCGGCACCACCAGCGCCACCGCCGCCTGGCCCTTCACCGCGTCGGCCACCCCCACCACCGCCACCTCGGCCACGCCGGCGTGGCCGGCGATCACCTCCTCGATCTCCCGGGTGCCCAGGCGGTGGCCGGCGACGTTGATGACGTCGTCGGTGCGGCCCAGGATGTAGTAGTAGCCGTCGGCATCGCGCACGCCCCAGTCGAAGGTGCTGTACACGAAGCGGCCGGGCACGCTGCGCCAGTAGGTTGACTCGTAGCGGGCGTCGTCGCGCCACACGGTTTGCAGGCAGCCGGGCGGCAGCGGGCCCTCGATGGCGATCACACCCTTGCGGTCGGGGCCGACGAGATCCTCGCCGGTGGCCTCGTCCACCAGCCGCAGGTCGTAGCCGTACATGGGTACGCCGGGGCTGCCGATGCGGCCCGGCGACGGCTCGACGCCGCGCGCGACGGTCATGATCGGCCAGCCGCTTTCGGTCTGCCAGTAGTTGTCGATGACGGGCACGCCCAGGGCGTCGGCAATCCAGCGCGAAGTGGGTTCGTCCAGCGGCTCGCCGGCCAGCCACAGGCCCTGGAGGCTGGAGATGTCGTGGCGCCGCAGAAAGGCCGGGTCCTGGCGGCGCAGCACCCGGACGGCGGTCGGCGCGGAAAACATGTGCGTCACCGCGTGGCGCTCGACGATGCTCCACCACACGGCCGCATCCGGCTGCACCGGCAGGCCCTCGTAGAGGATGGTCGTCATGCCCGCGATCAGCGGCCCGTAGACGATGTAGCTGTGTCCCACCACCCAGCCGATGTCGCTGGTGCAGAAGTAGGTCTGGCCGGCCCGGGCGTCGAAGATGTGCCGCATGCTGGCGGCCAGCGCCACCGCGTAGCCGCCGGTGTCGCGCTGCACGCCCTTCAGCCTGCCGGTGGTGCCGCTGGTGTACAGGGTGTAGCTGGGATGGGTGGCGTCCACCCAGGCGCAGGGCACCCGCGCGCCGGCATGCGCGGCGCGGAGTTCGCTCCAGGACAGATCGCGGCCCGGCGTGAGCGCCATGGGCGCCAAGCCGCGATCGGTCAGCAGCACATGGGCGGGCGGATGGTTCGCCAGGCGCAGCGCCTCGTCCAGCAGCGGCTTGTAGGCCAGCACGCGTTTGCCGCGCGATCCGGCGTCCGCGCTGACGATCACCTTGGGTCGTGCGTCGTCGATGCGCGAGGCCAGCGCCGCCGACGCGAAGCCGCCGAACACCACCGTGTGCAGGGCGCCCAGCCGCGCGCAGGCCAGCATCGCGAACACCGCCTCGGCCACCATCGGCATGTACAAAAGCACCCGGTCGCCCGGGCCCACGCCCAGCGATCGCAGCGCCGCCGCCATGGCGTTCACCTCGTCGAAAAGCTCGGCATAGGAATAGCTGCGCTCGCTGTCCGTCTCGGTGGAAATGGCGACCAGCGCCGGCTGCCCGGAGCGCGCTGCCAGATGGCGATCGACCGCGTTGTGGCACAGGTTGGTGGTGCCGCCCTCGAACCAGCGCGCAAAGGGCGGATGGCTCCAGTCGCAGATGCTGCGGGGCGGTGTGTGCCAGTCGATCAGGGTGGCCTGCTCGGCCCAGAAAGCGTCGCGCTCTTCGATGGAGCGGCGATAAAAATCCGCATAGCGGGTCATGGGCGGGTGTCTCCGTTATCCGGCTCCGGGCGCACCCGTGTGCGGGCATGGGCCGGCTGTGTAGTCGTCGGCCCTGTTCTACCAAAAAACCGCCTGTTAATGCAATCAGTTAAACCATGCCAATGCCGTATGCGGCTCAACGATATCCCGAATATTCGACCCGGAGTTGAACTTCATTTTTGTCCGTCGGGAGTTATTACCGGGGACAGGCTGACACCCGCCGTACCCAATGTGGAAATAATGCTTTGCACGCTGTTTCCCATCAAGTCGACGCCGGAGAAATCCAGGCCCTGGTCCCAAATGGCTTGCGGCCGCTGGTCTTCCATGCCTTGATCCGTCGGCAGCGGCCTGTATTCGATGTATTCTCGTTCAAATAAAATGATCCGGAATTGAATACATCAGTCATGGCATTTCTCCACGATTATCAAATGAGCTTTCCGGTTACCCACGCATCTGGGGAACTGATTATATTTACCATCGATGACCCCGACGTGCAATCGTGCGGATGCCGAAGACAGGCATACAGCGTAGCAGCGCCTTTGATAATCGAAAGAGGAGAAAACGTCGCAGAAGCGGGTCCGGGTGATTCACTCGGATCATCCGAAACCAAGCGCGGATTTGGCCAAAACGTTCAGCCGGCTTTTACGGGATCGACACCGGGACGCATGGTGTGTGGCGCAATCTGCGTGGCCCGCTGGAACCGGCGCTGCGTCCGGTAAGCCCAACGGATGGACTTGCAGCAGATATTGGAAAAGTCGCCCTGCGGTAGGGCAGACCCAGCCGACCCTATTTGATGAGCGCCTGCACATCCTTGAACAGCGGGTGCTCCGCGCCGCCCAACCACTCGAACAGCACCATTTCGGTGGTCACCAGTTCGGCGCCCGCGCCGGCCAGCCGGTCGAAGGCGGCGTCGCGGTTGCGGTCGGTGCGCGAGCCGCAGGCGTCGGTTACCACCCACACCTCGAACTCGTCGTCCAGCAGGTCGAGGGCGGTCTGCAGCAGGCAGATGTGTGCCTCGCAACCCGCGACGACGATGGTGCCCCGGCCGGCGGCCTGCTCATCGCGCGGCTTCTGCAGGTGCTTGGGCAGGCTGCGCGCATTGCCCTGGGGCGGTTTTTGCGGCGGGCGCAGCCACTCGCTCAGGCCCTCGGCGCAGGCGCTGAATTCCATCTTGGCAAGCACGCGCTGGCAGTGCTCGCGCAGCTCGGGCGGCAGGGCGCCCAGCTTCGAGGGGTTCTGCTCGGTGCCCCACACCGGCACTTCGAGCATGCGCGCGGCCTGCGCCAGGCGGCTCGCGTTGGCCAGCACGCCGGCCGCGTCGGCGATGGCCGGCATCAGGCGTTCCTGGTAGTCGATGAGGACGAGTTGGGATTCGGAGGCGTCGAGCAGCATGGCGGGCCGGAATGGGTTCTGAAGGGGAGGCGGCGATTAAACCGCATTCACCTCACGGGACGGGGTCGAGCCGCAGCAGGCGGCCGTCGGGGTTGTCGGTGAGGACGTAGAGCAGCCCGTCCGGGCCCTGGCGCACGTCGCGGATGCGTTCTTTCAGCTCCGCCAGCAGCTTGTGCTCCGACACGACCTTGCCCTTGGCCAGCACGATGCGGTCGAGGTAGCCGAACTTGAGGGAGCCGACGAAGAGGTTGCCGCGCCAGTCGCGGCCGTAGCGCGTGCTGGTCAGGAAGGCCATGCCAGAGGGCGCGATGGACGGCGTCCACTGGTACAGCGGCTGCTCCATGCCGTCCCGGGCGGTGATGCCGGCGCCGATCTTGCCGCCGCCGTAGTTCTGCCCGTAGGTGATGACCGGCCAGCCGTAATTGCGGCCGGCGACCGGCAGGTTGATTTCGTCGCCGCCCTGCGGCCCGTGCTCGTGGGTCCAGAGACGGCTGTCCGGCCCCAGGGTGGCGCCCTGGATGTTGCGGTGGCCGTAGCTCCAGATTTCCGGCAACGCACCCGGACGGTTGACGAACGGGTTGCCCTTGGGCACCGAGCCGTCCTTGGCGATCCGCACGATGGCGCCCAGGTGGCTGTCGAGTTTCTGCGCATCGTCCTTGCGGCTGAATCGCTCGCCGAGGGTGAGCCACAGGTTGCCGTCGGGCGCCTCGACGATGCGGCAACCGAAATGGCTGCCGCTCTCCACCTTGGGGCTTTGCCGGAAGATCACCTTGACGTCTTCCAGCACATCCTGTTTGCGCGACAGCAGCGCCGACGCCATCGCGGTGCCGCTGGTGCCACCTTCACCCGGCTCCGAATAGCAGAAGTAGATTTGCCGGTTGTGGGCGAAATCGTTGTCGACGACGACATCGAGCAATCCGCCCTGCCCGCCCGCCGCGACGGGCGGCACGCCGGCCAGCGGGGGGCCGGCCCGGCCGTCCGCACCGATCACGCGCATGGCGCCCGGTCTCTCGGTGACCAGGTACTGGCCGCCCGGCAGGAACGCCAACGCCCAGGGGCTGCCGAGGCCGCTGGCGACCGTGGTCGGCTTGACCCTGGTCTCGGTGGCCCAGGCACATTGGCACATCAGAATCGCCCCCACGCAGAGGCCCACGGCTCGCGAAAGCCATAGGGCCGAAGGGACTAATACAGGCATCGAAACGTCGCTTTTATGCACAAACTTCCTTTTGTCCTCTTGACGATATCCTAGCCAAGAAGGCATGTAACGACGCTTGACGTAGGCGGTGTCCGACGTTAATCTCGCCCCCCATGCAGAAGAAAGCCCTGTTCGCCCTATTGTTGTCGTGTGCCGCCGCCCTGGCACACGCCGCCCCCGCCCCCTCCGGCGAAGCCGACGACATGGACTCTCTTCTCGCGCAGAAGGGCATCATGGTCCATCTGCGGGACGTGAGCCATTCGGTGACCGAGCGGGCTTCGGACCTGGTCATCAATGCCATGGGTTTCCTGGGCGTTCCCTACCGCCGCGGTGGCAGCAGCGAGAAGGGCGTCGATTGCAGCGGCTTCGTTCGCACCATCTACGAACAGACCGTCGGCACCCTCCTCCCGCACCGCGCCAGCGAGCAGGCAGCCAGCACACAAAAGATCGATCGCAGCGAACTCAAACCCGGTGACCTGGTGTTTTTCAACACCATGCGTCGCGCTTTCAGCCACGTGGGCATCTACGTCGGCGACAACAAGTTCATCCACGCTCCCAAGCCCGGCGCCCGGGTGCGTGTCGAAGACATGGGCATCAGTTACTGGAACACCCGTTTCGACGGCGCGCGCCGCGTCGAGGGTGCCGACGAGGCCGCGGCCATCAGCGCTGCCGCCAACCTGCCGGTGCCCCGGTAATCTGGTAATACGCTATCGATGCCGCACCTCGCGTGCGTGTCGCCACAAGCCCGGTTCTGCCGGGCTTTTGTTTTTATGGGTTCAAAGCTCCCGGCGATCAGGCGCTCCGATGAACCTGTAATCCGGCTTTGCGGTTATCGTAGACCGATGCATTCCACATCCCGGTTTCAAACCATCCAGGATTGCCTTGCCGCAGGTAATCTCAAGCAAGCACTCGCTTTGCTGAATAGCGGTGTGCCGCACAGGTTCAGCGGGGTATATGTTCTGCGTGACGGTGTATTCCACAATATTGCCTTGATCGACAAACTCGGCGAGTGGGTGCCTGCGCACCTGAAGGCCGTCCCACTCGAACACAGCTTCTGCCAGTTCGTGATGCGTGACCATGGCGTGGATATCCCCGACTCCAGCGCAGACGCGAGGCTCGACGGCCACCCTTACCAGGGAGTCATGGTGTCGTACACCGGCGTACCGATTACCGACGCACAACGCGAGATCGTCGGCACGGTCTGCCACTTCGACACCGTAAAACACCAGCTGTCAGCCGACGAATATCAGCTTTTGTGGAATATCGCGCCGTCGATCGACGTCCAACTGTTGGCGGAGATGGAAACCCGGCACTAATACTCCGACCGATCCGGCAAGACCCTACGAATGCGCCGTTGCCACCGGCGGCGCCTGTCCCGAAATTTCCGCACTCTGATTTCACCAAATGGGTCAATACGCGCTTCAAATCTTCTGCGACGGCAACGACTCTTACCGCTGGATCGTTTTCGAGATATCGGAAGGTTGTTTCATGCAGTCGATCCAGGCGTCGCAGCGCTCTCACACCTCGCAGGCTTCCGCCTTGGCAGAAGGCGCGATCGCCCTGCAATTGCTGGACGCGCCCCGCCTGGCAGACCACTGGGAACAGGGGCGATCGGACGCTTCCACGCTGCAATAAGGCCACCAGGCATCGCCTGAATATCTCGCCTGAACGAGGCGTCGGCATCGCGTTGAAGCCAATGGGCGTCTCAGTCAGCCGCGCCATTACCCATGAACGGCAGCTTCACGGTTGCAAGTGTGCCTTTGCCGAGCTTGCTGTCGAGAGTGACCGTGCCGCCGTTCATTTCGACCAGGCTGCGAACGATAGCCAAACCCAGGCCGGCGCCATCGCCCCGCACCATGCCGTTCGGGCCCTGGAAGCCGCGATCGAATACCTGTGCAAGAACATCAGCCGGAATGCCCGGCCCCTCGTCGATGACCTGCAGGTGTACCGAATCCTGCATCGCGACGGCACAGACGGTAATGCGTGTCCCAGCCTCGGAGTATTTGATGCCGTTACCGATCAGATTACCCAGCGCGCGACTGAGCTGCGAGTAATCGACGAATACCGTGCCCCTGGGTCCCTGGCCGAGGGTCATGGAAATGCCGGCGTTTTCAGCGATGGGAACCATCATCGCAGTCGTATCGGCCAATAAATCGTTCACCTCGATCGCACGCTGAAGCTGTGCATTTTCGGTGTCGGCGGCGGAGCGGGCCAGCAGGCTGTCCGCCATCGATTTCATCGACTCGACAGCGCCCGCCATGCGCGCGAAGGTCGCCTCGCCACCGGCAATCCCGCTGCGCTTCAATAAGGCCATGCCCAATTGAATAACCTGCAGCGGCGTGCGCAGATCGTGCGCAACCGAAGCAGCCAGCGTTTCACGGGATTTTGCCAACGCGAGGCTGTAGGCGGCCTCCGCTTTGGCGACCTGGCCGGTGACACGCAGCTGCATCTCGCGCTCGACCGATGCGGCCAATTGCTGAAGCGTCTCGACCTCTTCTGCCGACCACTCGCGCGGCACCATGTCGATTACACAAAAGCTGCCGACGTTCTGGCCGTCGACCCGGATTGGCACACCGACATAGGCCTGGATGCCCAAGGTGGTCACCGTGGGAACCGATTTCCATTCGGCGCGCGAATGGGTGTCGTTGATGACCAGCGGCTTGTCGCTTTCGAGCGTGAAGTGGCAGAAGGTTTGCCCGGTCAACTGTCTCGCTGCCGCAACCTTCGCCGGAAAGCCTACCTGGCTGACATAGAAGTCGCGCTCGGCTTCCACGACTGAAACAAAACTCGCCGGTACACCCAGAAGCCTTGCCGCCAGACGCGTGGCGGAGTCGAACGCCTCTTCGGGAAGGTCGGCGAACTGCAGGCGCGCTACCGCCGCCGTCCGGGCGGGCGCGTCGATCGCCTTTCGGGAGTCTGAATGGGCGTGGCAAAGGGATGTCATGTATGGAATGCAGCTCGTCCTGTGCGCAGGCACAGGGATGTCTTGGCAGGTCGGGCGACCGAACTCTATCGAAAACGCACGCAAAAAAGGCCCCGAAGGGCCTTGTTCTCGAGCGTGTCCCGGCTATCGCATCGATAACTCGATTTGCCGCGACGGCCAGGCTATGGGATGCGCAAAAGATTTACTTCTTGCGCGGCGGAGGCACGTCGGTGCAGCTGCCGTGGGCCACTTCCGCCGCCAGCCCGATGGACTCGCCCAGCGTCGGGTGCGGATGGATGGTGCGGCCGATGTCGACCGCGTCGGCACCCATCTCGATGGCCAGGGCGATCTCCCCGATCATGTCGCCGGCGTGCGTGCCGACGATGCCGCCGCCCAGGATGCGGTGGGTTTCAGCGTCGAACAGCAGCTTGGTGAAGCCTTCGTCGCGGCCGTTGGCGATGGCCCGGCCGGAGGCGTTCCACGGGAACAGGCCCTTCTCGACCTTGATGCCCTGCGCCTTGGCCTGGTCCTCGGTAAGGCCCACCCACGCCACTTCGGGATCGGTATAGGCCACGCTGGGAATCACCCGGGCATCGAACACGGCCGCGGCCAGTTCCTTGTCGCCCAGCAGCTCGCCGGCGATGACTTCCGCCGCCACATGGCCTTCGTGCACCGCCTTGTGGGCCAGCATCGGCTGGCCGACCAGGTCGCCGATGGCGAAGATATGGCCGACATTGGTGCGCAGCTGGATGTCGACGTCGATGAAACCGCGATCGGTCACCTGGACGCCGGCGTTTTCGGCGCCCACCTTCTTGCCGTTGGGCGTGCGGCCGACGGCCTGCAGTACCAGGTCGTAGACCTGCGGCTCCTTCGGTGCGCCCTCGCCTTCGAAGGTGACTTCGATGCCGGCTTCGGTCGCCCTGGCACCGACGGTCTTGGTCTTCAACATGATGTTGTCGAAGCGCGGGGCGTTGAATTTCTGCCAGACCTTCACCAGGTCGCGGTCGGCGCCCTGCATCAGGCCGTCGAGCATCTCGACCACGTCGAGGCGTGCGCCCAGCGAGGAATACACGGTGCCCATTTCGAGGCCGATGATGCCGCCGCCGACGATCAGCATGCGTTTCGGGACGGACGCCAGCGCCAGCGCACCGGTGGAGTCGACGATGCGCGGATCGTCCGGCAGGAAGGGCAGGCGCACGGCTTGCGAGCCGGCCGCGATGATGGCGCGGCGGAAACTCACCGACTGGGTCTTGCCGGTCTTTTCCTGGGCGCTGCCGGAGGTCTCGGCGATGTCCATGGTGTGGGCGCCGGAGAAAGTCGCCAGGCCGCGCAGCACCGTCACCTTGCGCATCTTGGCCATCTGGGCCAGGCCGCCGGTGAGCTTGCCGATGACCTTTTCCTTGTGGCCGCGCAGCTTGTCGATGTCCACGGTGGGCTCGGCGAAACTGACACCCAGGTCGGCGAAGTGCTTGACTTCGTCCATCACCGCGGCCACGTGCAGCAGCGCCTTGGACGGGATGCAGCCCACGTTCAGGCAGACGCCGCCCAGGGTGGTGTAGCGCTCGACGATGGCGACCTTCAGGCCGAGGTCGGCGGCGCGGAAGGCGGCCGAATAACCACCGGGGCCGCCACCGATGACGACCAGGTCGTAGTCGGCATCGGGTTTGTCGGAGACCGGACCGGATGCCTTGACGGCCGCAGCGGGAGCCGGAGCCGGCGACGCAGCTTGCGCCGGCGCGGACGCTGCGGCGGCAGGTGCCGGGGCTGGGGCTGCTGGTGCCGGCGCCGCGGCAGGAGCCGCGGCCGAACCGCTGCCCTCGATGCTCAACAGGATAGAACCCTGGCTGACCGAGTCACCGATCTTGACCTTGAGTTCCTTCACCACGCCGGCGGCCGACGAGGGAATCTCCATCGAGGCCTTGTCGGATTCGACGGTCACCAGCGACTGGTCGACGGCGATGGTGTCGCCGACCTTGACCAGGATCTCGATGATCGGCACGTCCTTGAAGTCGCCGATGTCTGGAACGGCGATGTCTTGCTGGCTCATTTGGCAGCTTTCAATTTGAGGGTGAACAGGTTGACCGGGCCTTCGGAATTTCGGTCGAACTCGCAGCCGGCATCGACGCCGGCCTGGGCGATCTCGCGCGCGGTCTTGGCCTTGCCGTAGGCCGCGTGCATGGCGCCGAGGGCAAAGCTGCGCCCCGAGCCGATGCCCCAGAACTCCTTGAACTCGAACACTTCGCGGTAGCTGTACAGGCCGAAGATGCCCGCCGGGTTGGCCAGCAGCACGCTGAACTGGCTCGACTCGTAGGGGTCGTTGTCGTCTTCCTTGGTCTGCAGGAAGAACGTGTCCTTCAGCACCGGATGCAGGCGCGAGAAGGTGTCGAAGATCTCGTCCTTGCTGCCGAACAGCCGCTGCTCCGGCGCCATGGCCGCGAGCGACTTGCGCAGCACCGGAAAGTGCGCCACCGTGCCGGCCATGCCGACGTAGGTGGTGCCGGCCGGGGTGTCCAGGGCGAAGATCTTCGAGTTGTCCTCGAAGCGGTTCTTCAAGCGGGTGTCGCCGAAGGTCACCAGCGTGTCGGCGGCCAGGGCGACCTGGCCGTTTTTGCGGACGACTACGACCGTCGTCATGCGGTCAGAGCGTGATGCGACGCAGATCGCTCAACAGCGAACCGAGGTACGCGTTGAAACGGGCGGCAGAGGCACCGTCGATGACACGGTGGTCGTAGGACAGCGACAGCGGGAGCATCAGCTTGGGCACGAACTGCTTGCCGTCCCACACCGGCTTCATCTGGCCCTTGGAGAGGCCGAGGATGGCGACTTCGGGGGCGTTGATGATGGGGGTGAAGTGGGTGCCGCCGATGCCGCCCAGCGAGCTGATCGAGAAGCAGCCGCCCTGCATGTCGCCGCCGCCGAGCTTGCCGTCGCGCGCCTTCTTGGCGAGCTCGCCCATCTCCTGGCTGATCTGCAGGATGCCCTTCTTGTCGGCATCCTTGAGCACCGGGACCACCAGGCCGTTGGGCGTGTCCGCCGCGAAGCCGATGTTGAAGTACTGCTTGTAGACCAGGGTGTCGCCGTCGAGGCTGGCGTTGAACTCGGGGAATTTCTTCAGCGCCGCGACCACCGCCTTGATGACGAAGGCCAGCATGGTCACCTTGACGCCGCTCTTCTCGTTCTCCTTGTTGGTGGAGACACGGAAGGCTTCCAGCTCGG